>Ga0182011_10003492_pt1 | contig 12878 bp, 11 predicted proteins | sample 711E1DmetaG_FD_120481 | JGI IMG/M metagenome (GOLD analysis project Ga0182011, IMG submission 120481) | Permafrost microbial communities from Stordalen Mire, Sweden - 711E1D metaG | ecosystem: Environmental > Terrestrial > Soil > Wetlands > Permafrost | place: Sweden: Stordalen | collected... | reverse complement strand
GAGGTTAACACTAATTATATAGGATTCAAAATAGATAGTTCTCCCAATAACTCAATAATAAAAAATAAGGCCTCAAATAACAAGATCGGTATCATTCTTTCCATATCTGATAATAGCATCATTGCCCGCAACAACATCAGCAAAAATCTAGGAGGAGCTATTTTGCTTCGCAATTCGAATAGTACTATTGTAGAAAATAATATCGCTAATAATAATTCAGTAGGCATATTTCTTCAAGAGTCTCATCTTAGTAGGAACGCTAATAATAATGTCAGCTATAATAAAATAGGAGAATATCTTAATAGATCATATGGCAATACGATAATGAATAATCGCTTCAGCAATAATAAAGTTGGCCTTGCACTTAATTTATCCCAAAACAATAATCTTAGTTCTAACTATTTTAAATCCAATGAATATGATTTGTTGACAAATGAGAACATGACGATCTCAGGATACCTTATCTGGAATGATGTTGTGTTAGCCGAACATCCTGAATTGTATTTTCTTCCTAATGACAAGATATCCTCAAAGGAGAGCGTCTCAACAGAGACACCAGTTCACGTTATTGGTTCAGAGTCGTCACCTGTCCTGCGGGTTTATATTGATTCCAATCCGAGAGGGTCAGAGATTTATATAGACGGAAAGGATACAAAAACAGTAACGTTAAATGAGGTAATTTTTAAGAAAAAAAGAACATACAATATTACATTGACATTAAAGGGATACAAATCTGCTATAAGCCAGGAATACATATCCAGCTCAAATCCGATTAGAATAAATTTATCGCCTATTTTACCACAGCAATCATCAATAAAGCCTTCGGATCTAAATATCACTATTGATTCAGTTCCAAGAGGCGCCGGAATATGGATCAATAATGAGTTTACAGGAAAGAAAACACCGGACAAGATATACTTCGACACCGCTGGCTACTATAATTTCGAGCTAAATTTGACTGGATATGAAGATTACCAGGGGTCGCTCAACTTATCCAAGACAGGGACCAAAGTGAATGCATCATTAGTGCCTATAATAGAACCATCATCACCTGGTTTCCCTGTGTGGCTTTTATTGATGGCTATAATTCTTATCCATTATCCTCTCGGCAGAAGGCGGAAGGTTGCTCAAATGATGACGGAGAGAATAAATGCCAGATAAACATAATCATAACAGGATAGATTGGTTGGTCGGAAAGGTTCCCATATCCCATGCGATTCTATCGCTGATTTTTGGCATTGCAAGTTTGTTTATTTATTTAATTTTTATACCAAAAGATGAATTTAATATTCCTGAATATAATTTTAATTATCTATTGCAAATACTGTTTTTTTGTACGACGATAACATATCTGCTTATTGGAAATCAATATATAATAAAACAAGCAAAAAAGCTATTTCAAGCAATTGAATTTATTGGAGAAAATGATGATCGTACTAGTATAATATATAGTCAATTTGAGGCGAGCCTTTTTAAATCAAAGAAATTCCTAATAGTATTGGCAGTTGTGTCGCTCCCGGAATTAATTGTCAGTTATAGCAGCCCGTCCTCCTCTTTTCACAGTCTCGCATTTGATATATATAATAACATCATGTTTTTTTTAATGCTTTATTTGTTGGCTTCTATTTTGTGGACAATTCTAAACATTTCCACGATGCTTGCTCACTTGGCGAGAGATTCATGCAAAAGGACTATAAAGATAGATTTATTCAATTCAGATAAAATTGGCGGATTGGGCCCAATAAGAGATTTTCTGATCAAACTTATCTTGTATTATTCTTTAGGAATTTCTCTGGCTATATTGTCCTATAATGATCCAACAGGATATTCATCAGTGAAGTTCGAGATTTTATTCTTTTTATTGCTCCTATTGGCAGGCATTGCACTTCTCGTTTCAGGATTGGAACATTTGCAGAAGATATTCAGGGGCAGGATGATCGAAGAACTTGACTATCTCAACAAAAGATATCAAAGCCAATATGAGAAGCTAACTGAGGGCATCTCGGAAAATAATGAAGATGAATGGCAGTCCTCAGGGAGATTAATGGACGTACTCCATAAAGAAAGGTCGGAGAGGGAAAGAATTCTCGATGATAATACGAAGAATTACAGCTATTCTGCCGTATTTGCTGCTTTAATTTCTATAATTTTTCCTTTGTTTACATTATTTGAAAAATTAAATGGTTATGGATTATCCATTATAATTTTAAAGGCATTCAATATAACAAATTAGCTAGCACAATCCTTTGCAGTCAGCATTAATAATTAAAATAGTTGCTAAATTTATATTTATAGACGAATATTAAAAACAAAAAAAATCGATTGAATTGCATTTGCGATTTCGACCATAATACCAAAAGCCGGCAAAGAATTTTGTTATCGAAAAATATTTATCTGATAAGAGAGAAATTGCGAACCTATCGAGGTATTGGCAATGGAAATTAAAGGCAAGCCCATGCGCCCCATAATCATAATAATTGCACTATTTATTCTGAGCAATCCCTGCTTTAGCGTGAGTGGAGAAGAACCAGCGGATTCAAGCCAAAGATCCAATGGAAGCCAGGGCCTCGATGTTAATTGGCAATTGGAAAAAGGATGGGCAGTCACTGATGGCGGACTCGTGGGAAAAGATCTAAGTCGGGCTTCCTATGGAGAACTTTGTGCTGAGGGGCCACTGACATTTAAATTTAATTTGAAAGACCTGCAAGGAGGATTACATGTCAATATTAATGAGAATGCCACAGATAAGTACATCATAGGCTTGGTCAATATTGGAAACGGTACTCTATCCACATATCTTATCAAACAAATGGGAACTTTCAATCCGGTCACGGCAGAAACCCTCTCAGGTCAATCCATCATTTATAAGCCCTCTATAGAGCACCAGATTGAGATTCGCTCTGAAGAGGACAGAATTCGGGTTTTCCTCAGCGAAGTCGGAGCAAATTCCGCTGCTACAGTGACCTTAATCGACTATCATGATCCTAACCCTCTGCCTCCTGGGGGCGTCTCCTTTGAAACCCAAGAGAACTCCATGGTGAGCGTAGATAGCATAGAGGTTACATGCCCATTATCTTCACCTGAGGAGGAAGCAACGCCCAGTCTCGGTCTTGGTTATTTCAAGCGACCGACCTAAGTTAAGCGATTGTATTAATCACATTAGGGGTCTTGGTTACTATGAATAATAGAAAAATCCATAGTGCTCTATTGACATTGATTCTGATTGCTATAATTTTTTTCATCTCACCGGGAAGAACGGTGAACGAGTTTCAAAATGTCAATACTGCGAATATTGATCCACTTCCTGGCTGGAATGTGGAGAATGGATGGAGTATTAATGGCAGTGAATTGATCGGAAATGGTCAAGGGCGAGCTAATTATGAAAGAGCTTGTGGAGAAGGACCTTTGACCTTTTCTTTTAAGCTGAAGAACTTAGAAGGATCATTAAATATTAATATTAATGCTAATAATTCAAGTCGTTATGTAATTCAAATTTCTAATAATGGAAACGGTACACTATCCACAAATCTCATAAGGTCAACGGGTACTCCACGCTATGAAAGCTTCAGTGGCCAAATGGTAACCTATAGTCCGGGTAGAGTTTATCAGGTCGATATTTATTCTGACAGAGGCACCATATTGGTCTCTATCCATAAGGCAGACTCTATAGCAGATTCAGCAGCCTCAAGGGTGGCTTATCTGCCAGCAATTGATTATTCGGACAGGAATCCTCTCCCTCCGGGAAATATCTCCTTTGAAACCTACGCCACGATTGATACCAACACGCCCCAACTAGTCAGGATATATGACATAGCAGTAAATTGTACTTCGCAATCTCAAGATTATGTGCCACCTGATCTCAAGACTGGCTATTTCAAACGACCTAATAGCAGTTCTCTGATAAGCACCATTTGGGGAGATGTACCTGCAAACCAGGTTCTGATAGTTGTCGACAATAATTTAACTTTCGATAGCGCCCAAATAATTGCCGGGAACCTCGCCAATGATATTTTGCATGGCCAGATAGTCGGAGAGTTTGAATATATTAATCTATTTCAGATAGAGACAAAAAGCCAAAATTTGACAGAATTGCTGGACGATCTCTCTCGATCAAAGAATTTTTCCCAGATCATTCTAGCCTTTCCCAATGAACAGGTCTTTCGTGAATCAGATATTCTGGACAGTAGAGTGTATCCGCAGGGGAAGAGCAAAGGATTTGATTTAATAGGAGTTCAAAAAGCATGGGAAAAGATCAAATCATCAAACGCAAATCTTTCAGATGTTCATGTGGGGGTTACCGATAATGGTCTTTATCGAGGCTATGGTGAATTCAACGGCATTGTTCAGATAAATACATCATCGTCAAACTCGAATTTGTCAAAAGCTAGAGAGGATTTTCCAAGTGTGGGCAGCCACGGCACGGGAGTCATGAATATACTTGCAGCAGACCCGGATAATGGTGGTTTGACAGGAATTGCATCTGAACCTTTACGAGAAAAGCTGCTAGTAACTATGGAAAACATCTTTCCTGATAGTTTGTCATATAGCACTGACTGCCTCCTTGATCTAAAAGATGAGATTGAAGGCGGAAGCACCATTCTCAGTTGCTCTTGGGGAGATAGCAATGCGAAAGAAGATACGGCTTCTGCTTACTATCTGTTCTTTAAGAAATTATCCCAAGATTATCCCTGTCTTCTATTTGTCTGCAGTGCAGGAAATGACGGACGCAAGATAGATGGCACAAAACGAACTCCCAATGGCAGAAGTCAATCCAATATGATAACGGTGGGAAACATTCAGGATAATGGCGATAGAGTAGTAGATAGCAATATGAACAGCGATAGCTTCGAAGTAACGCTCTTTGCGCCTGGCGAAAATGCCTATTGGGGGTGGGACCGCGGGACCAATGTAATGCATAACCGTGGAGGGACCAGCATGGCTACTCCTCATGTTACGGCTGCAGCTGCAATATTGAGGTCTCTCAATCCCTATCTCAAGGCTTATGACATAAAGACCATTCTGAAAGAGAATGCAGATCCAAGTCCCAGTGACCCGGACGGACTAAACCTGAATATATCTGCTGCAGTAGAATATGTGTTAAAAAACCCGGCAAGATGCAGTAATAAGTGCAAAAAATGCACTGAAAAGGTGAAGGAGAAAATTAAAATCCCGGATAATAGCGATAATAGCGGAAGTGCAAAAACGGAGGCAAATCCGGCTGCGGAAGGTCCTCTCAGCTTAGTATCTTTCACATTCACACCCAATCCTGTTTGCGCGGGAGAGACCACCAAGATGAGCTGGACGACCACCGGCGCCATAGGTGTAACCATTACTCCGGGAATTGGAACCGCTGAACCATCAGGATTCAGGATTCTCTCTCCAAAGCTTTCTATGGGATACACGATAAGAGCCTGGAATAATTCCTCTAATACCAAGCCAAAGACCGTATTGCTTGGTTTAGAACAGTGCATTGTCAAGGGAGGGACCTCAACTAGTGAAGACATAAATACCGTTTATGACTTTACGGAGGAGGCCCAGGATCAGGGTCTGTGGTTAGCAGGTCCAAAGGATGCCATCTTTAAGTTCGGCTCCCGCACAGAGGATGATATGAGGGGCTCGGCCATGTGGAAAAATAATTGGCCGCTAAATGATTTGACTATCGCAAAAAGAGTTCTGCAAGTCAGACCGCCTGAGAACGGTTATATCATGGGAACTTACAGATATATGAATTACATCGTGGATGCGAATGATATCATCAGCGGAAGAATTGGATTTGTCAATGGCGTCCATGCGGGAAATGCAATATTCAGCATCCATCTAATTGAAGGCAATATCGATCGCACAATTTTCCAGAGAACTCTATCATATAATGATGGACCTCTTTCCTTCAATATTCCACTGAGACCTTATGCAGGATGGCAGCCTGACATCAGCCTGAGAGTAGACTCCAATGGGCCTTCCCAGCAGGGTGCAGCCGTGTGGCAGGATGTTGTGATCACCGGAAGCACGAATAGACCTGTTGCTATAGTCGCGGGCAAGAATTCGGCTAGCGACAACACAATCTCTCCAGACTCGAATGACTGGAACCCGAGCGGAAGTACATTTGATCAACCTTCGGAGAGCAATGTGGATTGGCTCAATCGTCAATAGGCAGAAATGGAGAGAATTGGTGTATTGATATGTTTGAAATAACAATTGTCGAAGAAAAGCCCCAGCATGTGGCGGGAATGAGATGGTGTGGGCATTACAAAGATATCGCAAAGATGGTGCCTGCTCTATTTGAATATGTCAGGAGCCAGGGAGCCATAATTGCCGGGCCGCCCCTCTGCATCATGCACGAGATGAGTATGGAAGAAGCGAAGATTGCAGATGAGGCAGGAAATGCCGATATTGAGGTCTGCGTCCCCATTAGAGAAAGGATTCCCGAGAACGATGAGATCAAGTGCTACGACCTTTCCGGAGGGAAGATGGCCAAGATTATTCACAAGGGTCCTTACGAGGCATGCGGGCCGGTTTACGAGGGGCTCTTTGCCTGGATGGAAGAAAATGGCCATAAGATCGCCGGGCCCATAAGAGAGGCTTCCCTGAACGATCCCAGAGCCGTCCCGCCTGAGGAAATCCTAACCGCAATCTATGCGCCCATCAGTTAGTGGTTTGTGAGCAGTAATTTCGAATCGTTTCACTCTTTTTCATCTGGCATCCTGTCCTATTTATTGTCTAACAAATGGCGGACAGGAGTTGGGCCTTAGAGAATATGAGCAAAAGGCTCTCGTGCGCATGCGGGCAGGCGTGTGCGGGCGTGGGCATACGTGCACTGTACGCAAGATTTCGATTTCTGGGCAAAAAAATTTACTGGCGCGAGATGCAATTCAGGGACATAGCGATATTCGAGGAATGCTACGTGCCGGTGAAGGTCACCCTGTACATCGAGGACGGCGAATTTCTCTGAAAACTATATCGTGCTCCTTGGCTGAACGATCAAAGCAATCGCATCAGACGTGGAGGCTATGAAGATCAGGCTTTCCATATTTTTTTGACTTCTAGAGGTTCGATCTTCGAGGTCTCTACGCAGCCTTTCAATTCGTTCATGAACTTTTCTTTGTCAATTAGCGGCTTGATTATCACTTTCCCGTCTTCGAGCCCCACTTCCACTTCATCACCCTCTTTTAGCACCGCTTTTTCTATGATGTTCGCTCAGTCCTCAGGTTTCTAATTCTCGCCATTCCATGCCTCTGCTTAAGTGATGGGTTCTATTCCCAGGTAGTCGTAGTATCTGCGCTTGAAGGATTCAAACTCTTTAATGGTCTCATAGGCTTTGTCGTAGATAAATGTGGTATCATCCTCGTACAGGACTTTGCCCTTCAAGACCTGCATCCGTATAGGAAGCGGAAGCTGCTGGAAGATCTTGATGTCATAGACGTCATCAAAGAGATCTGATAAGACTTTGAGGCGGAATTCGGAGGCATCAGCATCATCGTAATACACGCTGATATCGATGTCGGAATCCTCTTTCATACGGCCTTCGCAGGCTGAGCCGTAGAGGATGATAAATCGAACTTTGGGGCCGCCTAAAGCTATGATCTTCCGGACGGCCCTATCAATTTTTTGGGCTAGATTGGACGGCATAATAGTTCCCCCTGCAGGCTTCTGCGGCATTTTCGTGGATATTTGCGGTTAAAGGGGAAAAGCTTTTCTGAAAAGTACATTAGCAAAATGGATTAACCTATAATAACTTCCGCGTTTGATCTGAGTTCATCGACATCAAGCAGTAATTTTAGCCTTACGGATAGGCTGCAATCCCTTCTCCGGCAATTAATCGGGCCGCATATGCTAGGTCTGCCAGAATATCAACCTTCTGTAGGTCGTATTCCTTGGCAATCTCTGCGATTGCCATGCCGCCGGCGAGTGAGCCGAGAATTATCTCCAATGGAACACGGGTGCCTTTTATGATCGGTTTTCCATGTCTTACCGCCGGATCGATTACTATTCTTTCGTCGTACATTTGTGCCCCAGGTATGTACCAGACTTCTCGGCATAAATCCATTATCATTGTTTCTTGAAAATCTTCCTTTCCTACCTATTCATCAGCCGATTGCCCCTCTATTCCCAGTAATAGTAATATCCACGCTTGAAGGATTCAAACTCTTAATGGTCTCATGGCTTTGTCGTAGATAAAGATGGTAATATCCTCGTACAGGACTTTGCCCTTCTAGACCTGCATCCTTACAGGAAGCGGAAGCTTCCGGAAGATTTTGATGTCACATACGCTATCAAGCTCAGATAGAACTTTGAGGCGAAATTCTGAGGCATCCGCATCATCGTAGTATATGCTGATATCGATGTCCGAATCCTATTTCATACGGCCTTTGTTAGCTGAGCCGTAGAGGATGATGAATCTGACCTTGTCGCCACCTTGGAGTTCAGCTGATAGACATTTGCACCTTATCGCCTTCATGCCGAGAAGCATGATAGAATATCAATGGGATTGAACCTCATTTAAATTGAATAGCACCGCAGCTCGCAGCGTGGGTGCGTTGCTTGACTATTCAAATAATTTTGTCCATGCTAAAGCTTAATAATGTAGGAAACCATCTTCTTTTGGCGATAAAGTGCTAATTGGGGAAAAAATAGAAGGTATGTCGTCCGATCAAGAGGAAATTGCTGATTTTCTCAGAAAACGGAGAACAGATAAAGATGAAGCCAAAGAGTTATTCAGGGATATTGCCCCAAGCATAATTATTCAACTGATTTTAAAAGGAGAAATCGAAAAGAGCAAAATCCATGATAGAGAATATATTTTGTCAAAAATAAGAGGTGGTAAGCTTAACCGCGATACGTTCTTTATAGTAAGTATTCATGATGATTTCCTTGAATTTGCCAGGAATGCTATCGAATCGGATAACCAAATGATTGCAATCGTGCTAGTAGCTACTGCAATAGAACATTTATTAAATATCTACTATAGGCAAGTTATGTTAGTTGGTGGTATTTCAGGCGAAGATATAACAAAAATTATACGGGCAAGCAATTTTGAAGCCAAAATGGGATGGCTAATGTCGATAATATTCAAAATAGAATTAGAACAAGAATTGAAAAGGAAAATAATGAGAGTAATAGAATTAAGAAATAGTATTGTTCATTACAAAGCAGTACCATTTATGTTGGACGATGATATAGAAGACCCAACTGATAGCCATTCGTCTATTGAAGATCAGATGAATAAATTGGATTTTGATATCCTTGAAATTCCCCATGAGCTCGAAGGGGCATTGAATGAACAATTCTATGAATTAAACCCAGATCTCAAGATCGTAAAGTATATAATGAAAACCCTGTTTGAAAAGGAATAGGCATCAAATCCCAAAGTTTACTAAAAACCATTGCCTTCTTGATTTTATTTACCTTATGCATAGATATTTATTACCGCTTCTTTTAAAGTGGGGGCGAAAGCTCAAAGAATCATCATACAGGCAATTATACTTATACATGAGTTTCGTTATCTCCTTACCACACCTTCAGATCGATCCCCTAGATCTCACCCTGGCTCCCTCAAAGTGCACCACCACTCCCGAGTGCACCTTCTGCATCATGCAGTGCTCGGGCAGAAGCGCACCGTCTCGCCCACTTCAGTCCTCTTGCCCCTGCTTATCATGCCCTCAAAGGCCAGGCCCATTGCGAGACCGATATCCTCCGGCGCAGGCAATCCCTTCAGCAGACGCACCGGCCCGACCAGATGAACGGCAACAAGTACTCGGCAGGATATGATGGAATTGAAGTATGTGGTGGATGTGAGGAAGAGTGTCAATTAGGTTTTCAGAGATCGTTTCCTGTAGCGACCCAATTCGACAATTATTATAGCGTTCTGCAATATTTCGTTTTTGGCAGAGCTCAAAAAATCCATAAGAGCCTCGTTTACTTCTTTGGCAATAAATCCTGTTGGCAATCTGAGAATTATAGCGCCAGGGTGTTGCGGATATCTGAGAATTTCGCCATAATCAAGATCTCTGGTTATTACTACTCTTCCCGTTTCCAGAGCAAAGTCCATAATCTCTTGGTCTTTTGCATATCTCATGCCCAAATCTCGAACGTCCTCCACATCAAAGCCCTGAGAGCGAATAGCTTCAGCACTCGATCTGGGCATATCGGCATCCAGCAGAAATTTAGGCTTTTGCATAGACGCTGATCTCTTCTCCGGCGATTACTCTGGTCGCATATGCCAGGGCAGCAAGAACATCTTCCTTTTGTAGATCGTATTCCTTGATGATCTCTTCAATTGCCATGCCACCTGCAAGTGAGCCGAGAATTATCTCCAGTGGAACGCGGGTACCTTTTATGATAGGCTTTCCATGCCTCACTGCCGGATCGATCGCTATTCTTTCCTCATACATTTTATATCCTCAGCTATGTAACAGACTTCTCGGCTTAAATCCATTATCATTCATCAATCGATTGTCTCCTAGATATTCGTATTATCTGCGCGTGAAGAATCTATACGAAGCATTATATAATTGTTTATATTGCAAGATTCATTATCTCCTACCACACCTTCAGATCGATCCCCTCAATCCTCACCCTGTTCCCCTCGGAGTGCACCACCACGCCCGAATGCACTTTCTGCATCATGCAGTGCTCGGGCAGGAAGCGCACGGTTTCGCCCATTTCGGGCCTCGTGCCACGGCTTACAGTGCCCTCAAAGGCAAGTACCATGCAGAGGCCGATATCCTCAGGCGCAGGCAACCCCTGTAGCAGGTGCACCGGCCCGACCAGATGAACGGTAACGACTCCACGGTCGGATTTGAGAACTCTGGCAAAATGGGTGATCGGGCAGCCCAACGGCCGGTACCGGAAGATGTCGCCCTCTTTGAGAAGCGCCTCCGGGTTGAAAGGATGCAGATCTTCCCGGCAGGAGGGCTCGCCCGCCAGCGGCGCCAAAGCGAAATCAGCGTGCAGGCCATCCAGAACTCCGATGATCTCCTCCCGGCTTTCCGGGCAGGCCAGGAGCTCTGCAATCTGCTCCGCCCGACCCTTGAACCGTTCCTGTTTCAGAATGGTGCACCTGTCCAGGCCTGCCACATCCACCAGTGCGGCGGCGAACTCCCGGCAGCTACCTAAGCCGCACTCTCCGCAGTTGTAGCCCGGCAACAGCTTCTCGATCTGCAACATGTTTTTTTATCTCCTCAGCAATAACTTAAAACGCCTAGAAAATTGTTTTCCGAGATGATCGTAGTCCTCCGTCCGTTCGTCCTCTGTGCGCTCCGCGCCTCTGTGGTTATATTCCGTAACATTTGGTCTAATTATCGTTACCATCTCTTAGACTTCATCCTCACTCGCCTGTGTACTCCATGAAGCCGTCCAGATGACGCAGCATGCCCCGGTGGTGCTCTTTGGAGACCCGCAGCTCACCGGTGCATAGAGTGCAGATGGCGAGCGGTGGGTTATGCCGCAGCACCATCTCGCCTGCGATATCAGGCCAGCTCATAATCAGCTCGGCCAGCTCCGCCGAGCCCTTGCCGGTAAGGCCGTTGGCTTCGATGATGCGGCATCCGGGATTGGCCTCCAGGATGCGCTCTCGAAAGACCTCCCTCTCCGCCTGAGAGACAAGGTCCCCTTTGGTCATGACCGCAGCGTCCGCCGTGGTGAGCAGCGGCCCGACCTTCAGAGGGCTGTTGGGGCCGGTAGTCACATCGATCACGCAGATGGCCAGAGCCTTATCCGGATAAGGAGCGCAGCGGAGGCAGAGCCCGGCGGTCTCGTTGAGCAGAATGTCGGCCCCCTGGCCTTTTGCCCATGCCAGCATCTCGTCCACGTTGTAGATGGCATAGTGATCTGGACACATGTCCTTGGAGAGGCCGACCGCCACAGGAAGCCCGAGCCTCTTGAACCGGACGTCATCCTCTGTCCACATGCAGTCGATCTTAACCAGCGCCGGCTTGGCTCCCGCACGGATCAGATCCTTTACGGCATGCATGAGCACCGAGGTCTTGCCCGACCCGGGAGTCCCGGCCACTACCACCATCTTCAAGCTACTACCTCACCCTGGCGAATGGTCTCCCGCAGGCCCATGAGCCAGCCGTCCACCCTTTCTATGTCCTTGAAGATCCTCTGCTCATCCGCGTTGGTGCTGATGACCTTGGTCATGCCTCCGTTCTTCATCACAATGCGGCGCGTGGCCATCAAGGCCAGCATGGGATCATGAGTTACTACTACCACGATCTTGCCCTCTCCAGATAAAAGGCGCAGTGCCTCTTGCTTTTTTATTCCGGCGTTCTCGATCTCGTCAATGAGCACAATGGGCGAGTCGCTTATGACGGCAATGTCCGCCACCATCAAAGCCCGCGACTGGCCGCCGCTCAGGATGGTGAGCTGATAGTCCGGGTTAATGGGTTCACCAGTCAATGTATTGGCAAGCTCTATGACCTTCTCCGCCAGCTCCGGATCCTTTCCGCGGGATTTGGCATGCATCCTCAAGAACTCTCCCACGTACATGTCCGCCAGAAAATGCATATTCTGGGAGAGCTGTGCTACCAGCTTCTTTCTCGGGTCAAAGCGTTGCGCCGTCCCCGGGGCAGAACCATTTATCAGTATCCTGCGGCCGGAAGGCGTATCACCGAGAGCAAACTGCTCAATGTCGGCGATAAGAGAGCTCTTGCCTGAGCCCGTCGGCCCTACTATTCCTATTATCTCTCCCCGTGAGATCTCGATTCGGGATACTGCATCACTGTGGCCCGACTTGTCCACGCCGCCCTGAATTGTCAACCTCAGAGGCCCGGTGGCCGGATAGGTGGCCCTGTTTGCTGCATGGCTGGCTGCAGAAGGAACATGGCTGATTGTCTGGCACTCCAATTCATCAACCGTCTGAATGGTTGTTTGTTTGATTG
>Ga0182011_10003490_pt1 | contig 12879 bp, 13 predicted proteins | sample 711E1DmetaG_FD_120481 | JGI IMG/M metagenome (GOLD analysis project Ga0182011, IMG submission 120481) | Permafrost microbial communities from Stordalen Mire, Sweden - 711E1D metaG | ecosystem: Environmental > Terrestrial > Soil > Wetlands > Permafrost | place: Sweden: Stordalen | collected... | reverse complement strand
CATCTATAGCGATTTCCTTATAAGCTGGAAGCTCTCTTATCGATGCCAACCACTCTTCCTCGGTAAGTTCCTCCGCTTTTTGCTTCGGGGATTCCTTACGGTGAGCCTCCTTTCTAGTGCCTTTCTGCAACAGATCCGGGTTCTCGCTCATGAGACGGCGGAAGCGGTTTTCGAGTTCTGCAATGTTTAGGCGATAGTATGTTGTTTTTCGTCTTATCTCCACTTCGCATAGCCCTTCATCCTGTAGCTCCGATATGATTCGTTCTACAGAGCCGCGCTTTATGCCGACCATCGTTTCCCATGCCCTATATGATCGATAGAGCCATCCGTCTGCTTTCTTGATTTCAGAGCAATTCGAGAAGCGTAGTAGATGGGCTACCACATCGACCTTCTGACAGTCACAAGAAAAGAGCTTATGCAGCACGTCAGGTACTATGGTATAGGTGTATTTAGCATGCTTCTTAACTAATTCCTCAATTCGATCCATTGTGCCTCCTCCACCATTTTGATACCACATCTAGCGCGCGCCGTATCTCCACTTTAAAACGCATGTCGTTTTCTGTCAATAAAATCCGTGTGAAATAGCGTAAATAGCCACTTGAAGCGCCACGTCGTGTAGGGAAGCGCCACAAAAAAAGACTATAAAAATATATTTTTGCAATAGTGCCCGCTTGTGCCATCGGCGTCGATTGTATGTGCAATATTTCAATAAGGGAGGTCCGCTATTCCTACCCACCTGAGATACTCTTCGGATCTAAAAGCCCATCCTTTACAGCAAACCCCCCTAGGGATAACAAGTATCAAACATAAGGGTGGGTGGTGATGATCATGAAACTCGCTTATCTCTACCCATGTCCGTAAAGAAAGCAGAGGAGGTATCACGTAAATGCATGCACCGTTTGAAAAGATCTGAATAATTGAAGCCATTGGAAGAGCCGCCTTTTTCTACTTCTTCTTCCGGTGGCTTTGGCGGGGAGGAAGACAAACATTGAAGGGAGTGGAAGAGGACTTACATCGGAGGTCGATAGAGAAGGCCAAGAGAAGGGCTAATTAAATGCAGATCACTACAGTGGAATATGTGCGTTCCAATTGTCATTTAATCTGGCTCTGCGTAATGGTCTGGTGGGTTTGGAACAAACTTGTCAAATGAGGTGATGTCTGGGACGATTAGGGGTATGTCGGGCGAGTCATCATACTATTCTGTATAAAAAAATACTATTTTCCATACAGAGCCGTATCTTGGGCGCGGTCACTGCTATCCGGACGGCTCAATCTTTAGCTTGAATTATTCATTTAAGAACAAGGCGTAATAGTCGATCTGAAGGAGGTCATGTGACTAAACGTGACGCGAACCACAAAGTTCCCACTATAATGACGATTTGCGATCGGTTGTTGATCGTGTTGATTTTGTATTTCGCGCCCTTCATTGACAGAATAGTGTGTATTCTATACAATATTCTATACAGTGGAGGAGGTTGTACTATGAACACAACAACAAGACAGGCTAATTTTCTATTGCCTGAAGATCTGATCGAAGAAATAAAAAAGTCTGTATCCAGGCGAGAACAAAGCAAGTTCGTAACCGAGGCGCTAAGGAAAGAATTGAAACGGATGCGGTTTGAAAAGGCGCTTAAGACAAGCTTTGGGGCATGGGAGGATGCCAATCACCCCGAAATGAAAGCTGGCACGGAAGAATTTGTAAGGAGCCTTAGAAAGTCATCGAGGGCCGCCCGGTCCCGATGAGTGAAGTAATTGTTGACACTGATATCCTCATCAATTTCCTTAGGGGTAGGGAAAAAGCTAGGGACTTTCTTTTGTCTGCACATCGGGAGTCGAATCTCTGCTGTTCTGCAATCACTGTCGCCGAGATTTATGCAGGAATGAAGGAGCATGAAAGAGAAAAAACCGAAGAGCTTATTGACGGACTGACCGTTATCCCGGTTGATCGCGCCATTGCCGAAAAAGCTGGGCAATATAAAGGCAGTATCAAAAGCCATGACCTCGAACTTGACGATTGCATGGTTGCGGCCACTGCCTTTCTCAGAAAAGGTGTGCTGGCGACCGGCAACGGTAAACATTATCCTATGGCTGACATTCGGAAAGTGGTCGCCGTCTGCTGAGAGATTCAGGCCCAAATCCACACGCTTTTCCGATTTTGCAATATGTCGTACGACCCCGAAATCGACACGATAATCCGAATACCCTATATATATATATCGTTTTGAAAAATTGCGCCGACTTATGCGCAATAATTGGGGAGTAGCGACATGTTATGCTTAAATCGAGATGTTCGGGATAGGGCAAATCGTGGTAATTGCGACATGATTTGCTTAATTCAACGACTGCACTTGCTTAATTCCACACATTGCAGTGTGCTAAGACGATGCAAAGGTTACGCTAACCCCATTACTTCCCTTACGATCTTCATTGTCTCTTCAGCGACCACTGCCGCCTTTTCGGAGCCCTTTTTCGCCAGGGCATAGAGTTCGTCAGGATTGTCTATCAGTTCGGCCCGTCTCTTCCATATAGGTTCGAGACATGTAAAGACGTTCTTGATAAGGATCTTCTTGCATTCTATGCAGCCTATCGCAGCGGTCCTGCATCCATGGGTGCAATATTCGATCTCTTCTGAGGATGAGAATATTTTGTGCAAATGAAATACAGGAGATAATTCAGGATCTCCAACATCGGTTTTTCTCTTGCGGGCGGGGTCGGTCATCATGGTCCTTATCTTCTGATCGACCACTTCAGGAGTGTCGCTCAGGTAGATCGCGTTATCATAGCTCTTCGACATTTTCCTGCCGTCTAGGCCTGGCACTTTCGGGAATTCAGTGAGCAGACCTTCGGGCTCGGGAAAGACTTCACGGTATTGAAAATTGAATTTCCTGGCGATCTCGCGCGAGATTTCGAGATGAGGCATCTGATCGATGCCCACAGGCACACGCTTGGCTCGATAGATGATGATATCGGAGGTCTGCAATACCGGATATCCGAGGAATCCGTATGTTGAAAGGTCTCTTTCTTTGAGCTCGACCTGTTTTTCCTTGTACGTCGGTACCCTTTCGAGCCAGCTGAGCGGCGTGATCATCGAGAGAAGAAGATGCAGCTCTGCGTGTTGCGGGACCATCGACTGTATGAAGATGGTCGATTTCTCCGGATCGAGGCCGGCAGCGATGAAATTGATCAGAAGGTCTTTAGTGCTTTCTTTTATGGCTGCAGGGTTAGCGTAACCCGTCGTAAGAGCATGCCAGTCCGCAATGAAATAGAAACAGTCGTATCTATCCTGAAGATCAACCCAGTTTTTTAGAGCCCCCACGAGGTTTCCAAGATGCACCTTTCCACTGGCCTGCATGCCGCTTAATACACGATCCTTCGCCATTGTTCCTCCTCTATTTGCTTCTATGACCTGCCGGAAAGGCACGGAGAACAGCACCTCACAGATTATAGCAACGTCAACAGACCTATGATGAATGAAATCACCGGCAGGATAATCATGTCCGCTATATGCGTAGCCACAAGCACTATGACTATTATAAAGCCGAAAGGTTCCAGGCGTCCCAACGCCATCGCCTGTTTGTAAGGCAGCAGACCCATCAACACCCTTCCTCCGTCAAGCGGAGGCATCGGAATCATGTTAAAAACTGCGAGGATTACATTGATGGAGATGCTTACCTCCAGCATCAGTAGCAGAGGTTTCAGTACGGTTAATACCGTAGATGACGGTACTATCGTCGCTAGGGGAATCATAAGATGTTTGGCCAACAGGACACTTACAGTGGCCAGAAGCAGGTTTGTGATCGGACCTGCCGCAGCTGAAATGGCCATGTCACGTTTGGGATTCTTGAAGTTCATTGGATTTATAGGTACCGGCTTGGCATAGCCGAAAACGAATTGTCCGTTCGTCACAGCGTACAGGAATAAGGGCATCAGGATTGTTCCGAAAGGGTCGATATGAGATATCGGATTCAACGTCAATCGTCCCATCATCTTTGCGGTAGGGTCTCCAAGCTTATTCGCGACGAATCCGTGAGAAATCTCGTGAAGAATAACCGCGAAGAGGATAGGGATGATTGAAATTACTATCTGCTGTATTATGTGGCTGAGTTCCATGGAGGTCTTATGGGCTACTTGATCCTGACCAAAACCTCGTCTGGATTGACCATGTCTCCCTCGCCGACGAAGATTTGCTCAACGACTCCATCAATCGGGGTGTGGATCTCGTTTTCCATCTTCATTGCTTCGATTATGAGCACGGTGTCGCCGGCCTTGACTGTATCGCCTTTTTTTGCCTTGATCTTGACTACGGTACCCGGCATTGCGGTGGTCACATCGCCGGGAAACTGTGCTTTCGGACGGATCGACTGGCCTGTAGCCTTCATGTCGATCTTTCCTTCGTCAGTCGGAATGACCTCGACAAGAGGCTCGACGAAGACCTCTACGAGCTGGTCATCGACATAAAGGAAATAAGGTCTTTTACCTTCGGACTTGTGACCTTTTCCGCCGACCTTGATGTGATAGGCTTCGCCGTGGATATGTATCATGAATTCGGATGGCGCAAGTTGAGAACCCTCCGCTTTAGTTTCCTGGGTAGGCATCTTGGGCTCTTCGGGAGGGAATCCCTTCTCTCTCAGCTCTGCAAACTCAAGGAATATCTTGGGGAAAAGTACATATGATAAAACATCTTCTTCGTTCCGCGCTTTATCGCCCAATTCCTTGCGTGCCTGTTCAAGTTCGGGCTCAAGCAGTTTTGCGGGCCTGACAGTCACAGCTTCCTCATCCCCGAGTACCTTTTTCATTATCTCTTCATCGACCGGCGCAGGGGACTTTCCATACAGACCCTTGAGATAATTCTTGGTCTCGCTCGTTACTACCTTATAGCGTTCTCCGGTAAGCACGTTAAGCGTGGCCTGAGTCCCGACTATCTGGCTCGAAGGCGTAACAAGGGGCGGATAGCCGAAATCTTTCCTGACCCTGGGCACTTCGTTCATCACCTCGTCCATACGGTCAAGGGCGTTCTGATCCCTGAGCTGATTTGCCAGGTTCGACAGCATGCCGCCGGGCACCTGATAAATAAGTGCGTTAGGATCTACCCCGGTATATTCGCTTTCGAGCGCATGATATTTCTTTCTCACGATCCTGAAATGTTCGGCGACTTCGCTCATAACCCTGAAATCGCAGGATGGGTCATACACGGTCTCCCTCAGTATATTGCACATAGTTTCAAGCGGCGGTTGGCTGGTTCCGGATGCCATCGAAGAGATTGCTGTATCGATGATGTCGACGCCGGCTTCGATCGCTTTCAGCGTTGTGGCTACGGCCATACCGCTCGTGTCATGTGTGTGCAGGTGTATCGGTACCGATACCTTTTGTTTGAGCTTCCAGACCAGGTCAAAAGAGTCTAGGGGCGACAGCAGGCCGGCCATGTCCTTGATGCAGATGGTATCGGCACCCATATCTTCAAGCCGTTGAGCGAGGTCAACAAAAAAGTCGTTAGTATAGATCGGACCGAGGGTGTAGCAGAAAGCGGCTTCGACCTTGCCGCCGTATTTGAGAGTCGCTTTAACAGCGGTCTTTATATTTCTGAAATCGTTGAGGGCGTCGAAAATTCTCACGACGGTGATACCGTTTTCGATCATGGTCGCAACAAACTTTTCGACCACATCGTCGGCATAATGCCTGTATCCGACAACATTCTGTCCCCTGAGGAGCATCTGGAGAGGAGTGTTCCTGAAGGCCTTCTTTAAAGTGCGTAGTCTTTCCCAGGGGTCTTCCCTGAGGAATCTGAGGCAGGTGTCGAAGGTCGCGCCTCCCCATACCTCTACGGACCAGAAGCCGAGGTTGTCGACTTTTTCAGCGACCGGCAGCAGGTCTTCGATGCGCATCCTAGTCGCCAAAAGGCTTTGATGTGCATCTCTGAAAGTAGTATCCATAATCTTTATCGGCTTCATTACAGGTTTCATTGTTCCCTCACATATTTTGTAAGGACACGGCATATGCCGCCCCTACACTGAATATCATAATTTGCTGTGCGCTACTATGGCGGCGGCGATGCTGACTACCATGTCCATGGGATCGCGGTCCTGCAAGTATAGCAGAAGGGGCAGCCGTTCCTGTACATAGCCTGTCGTGAATTGGCCGCTCCTGAATACCCTGTCCTCCATAACGCGAATGTAGAAAGGAATCGTAGTCTTGATTCCGCGGATTACATATTCACCAAGGCAGCGCCGCATCCTGTTTACTGCTTCTTCCCAGGTCCTTCCCCAAACGATCTGTTTCAATAGCATAGAGTCGTAATAGGGCGGGACTGTGTAACCTCTATATACATGGCCGTCGATTCTCACGCCGAATCCGCCCGGAGAGTAATAGGACGTGACTGTGCCGGTATCGGGCATGAAATCGTTCAACGGGTCTTCAGCATTAATTCTGCATTGAATCGCGTAACCGGTGAGAGAGACCTCTTTCTGTGTGAAAGAGAGCTTCTCACCGGCAGCGGATCTGATCATCGTCTGGACAAGGTCTATTCCGGTGATCTCTTCGGTGATTGTGTGTTCCACCTGTATCCTCGTGTTCATTTCGAGGAAATAGAAGTTCCTTTCTTTATCAACAAGGAACTCTACAGTTCCTATGCTGTCGTAGTCAACCGATCTCGCAGCCTTGACAGCTGCCTCGCCCATCATCTGCCTGAGGGCATCATCGAGTATTAGGGATGGGGCGATCTCGATCAGTTTTTGGTGCCTCCTCTGGATCGAGCAGTCGCGCTCGCCGAGGTGTACGATAGTGCCGAATTTGTCGGCCACTATCTGGAATTCAATATGGTGCGGCTCTTCGATATATTTTTCGATGAAGACACTGTCGTTACCAAAGGCTTTCAGGGCCTCCGACTGGGCAATCGGCATCTGCCTCCTTATCTCCGCATCGCTCCGGCATATTCTGAGCCCCCTGCCGCCTCCGCCTGCGGATGCCTTCATCATGACCGGATAGCCGATCTCTTTTGCCGCCTTCATGGCCTGCTTCAGGTCCCTTATGGCGTCCGAGCCGGGAATGACAGGTACCCCGATCTCTTTCATCTTGTTCCGCGCCTCTATCTTCAGGCCCATCTCTTTCATAGCGCGCGGAGACGGTCCGATGAAAGTGATACCTGCGTCGGCACACGCCTTTGCAAAGTCGGCGTTTTCGGCAAGAAAACCGTAACCGGGATGGATTGCGTCGGCGCCCACCTGTTTCGCAAGGTCAACGATGCCGTAAATGTTGAGATAGCCTCCGACTGGTCCCGGTCCGACAAGATAGCCCTCGTCAGCCTTCTTCACATAGCGGGCAGTCGAGTCCGCCTCGGAATGGATGGCGACGGTCCTTATGCTGAGTTCCTTGCAGGCCCGGATAATCCTCAGGGCGATTTCGCCCCTGTTGGCTATTAAGACTTTCTTGAACATAAGACCATATTATTACATTTTTTGCCCAGTAAAATGAATATTTATTATAGCACTTAATCTGGACCATCTATATTGTATAATCAAATAGTCACCGCTGGCGTATGGAGGAAATATGGATGAGGTCATTGCTTTCACGTTAAAAAGCCGTCTCGACGAGGCGAATTACAAGAAGTTGTTGAATGTCAATAGTCCGACGCTGCATAAATTCGTTGCCAAATATGTCGAGCACTGCAATCCCGACACTGTCTTTGTAAATGACGACAGTGAGGAGTCCGTTGAGTCTATCAGGAAGACGGCAATAGAAGCCGGCGAAGAGGGTGGGCTGGCCATCGACGGCCATACATATCATTTCGACAACAGCGGAGACCAGGGGCGTGACAAAAAGAATACGAGAATTCTTGTGCCTAAAGGAGTTGATCTTGGTCCTGCAATTGACACCAGGGACCGAGACGAGGGCTGCGAAGAGGCACATCAGATCCTCAAAGATATCATGAAGGGACGAACGCTCTTCATATCGTTCTTCTGTCTGGGCCCCGCAAACTCTCCGTTTACGATACCGTGCGTACAACTCACTGACTCAAGCTACGTTATTCATAACGAGTTCTTGCTATACCGGCCCGGCTACCAGGAGTTCATAAGGCGGGCGGGCAGTAACGCTCTCTCCGAATTCTTCAGGTTTGTGCATTCGCAGGGCGAGGTCGATGAACGAAAGGTCAGCAAGAATCTCGACAAGAGGCGGATTTATATCGATCTCTATCATGACACCGTTTATAGCACCAACACCCAGTACGGCGGCAATTCCATCGGCCTAAAGAAACTCGCCATGCGGCTGGCGATTCTAAAGGCTTCAACTGAAGACTGGCTTACGGAACATATGCTGGTCCTGGGCATTCGCGGCCCGCGCGAAAGGATGACCTACTTTACCGGCGCTTATCCCTCTATGTGCGGCAAGACATCCACTGCGATGCTGGAGGGCGAGAGCATCGTCGGGGACGATATCGCCTATCTGCGACGTGGCGAGAGCGAGGTGCGCGCTGCCAATGCTGAACGCGGCATGTTCGGGATAATTCAGGGCGTCAACGCCAAGGACGATCCGCTTTTGTGGAAGGCGCTAAACTCATCCGGGGAGATAATTTTCTCTAATGTGATGGTGACTGATGCTGGCGGCGTACACTGGATCGACAAAGGTGTCGAATCGCCCCAGAAGGGGCTGAACTACTCAGGTGAATGGCATATTGGGAAAAAAGATACGGCAGGCAAGGTTATTCCGCCTTCTCATCCCAACGCTCGTTTCACGCTAAGCCTAAACAGCTTGGGTAATGCAGATCCGCGGCTTGATGATCCGGAGGGTTTTGAAATCGGCGGGATGGTCTACGGCGGCAGGGATTCAGACACCTGTGTGCCAGTCGAAGAGGCCTTCGATTGGGTCCATGGTGTCATTGCCAAAGGCGCGTGCTTGGAATCGGAGACTACGGCAGCTACGCTCGGGAAAGAAGGCATCAGGGAGATCAATCCCATGGCGAATCTGGATTTCCTCTCGGTCCCGGTCGGCAGGTATATCCAGATGAACATCGATTTCGGTACCGGGCTGAAAAAGGCTCCTCTGATATTTTCGGTCAACTACTTCCTGAAGGACAAAGAGGGCAGATGGCTGAACGAGCGCAACGATAAAAAGGTTTGGTACGAGTGGATGGAGCTTCGGGTCCATGATGACGTTAATGCCATCGAAACCCCGACAGGCTTTATCCCGCTCTATGACGATCTGAAGATATTGTTCAGGGAGTCGCTGCATAAGGACTACTCCGAAGCGGAGTACAACAAGCAGTTTACAATTCGTATCCCGGAAAATCTTGCTAAGATCGAGCGCGTGAAGAAATTCTATGAAACACAGGTAGCGGACACGCCCGCGATACTCTTTGAGGTGCTTGAAGCCCAGAAGAAACGTCTTATGGATGCAAAGGGAAAATTCGGCGATTATATACCGCCGTTTGTTCTGCTGAAATAATAAACAGGGGTGGAAGTTATGGCACGTGTTTACATCTTGGTCAATGTCATGCCGGGGGGGGACCGGACAATCAGGGATTCTCTGCGTAAAATAAAGGGTGTTGCAGCGGCCGATGTTATAACGGGCCACTATGACATTGCAGCGGTGCTGGAGTCGGAGAATATGGGGGGCATCTTTGACAACATCCTCAAGAAGGTTAGGGCCATCAAGGGTATAACCCGCACCGAAACCTTCGTGGCGGTGGAGTAGCTGCGCATGAAGACGCGGCAAACTCTCTCCGACAAGAGGAAAGCATCCGAGAAAGCGCAAAGCCATAAGGAGCTCTGCTTCAGGCATGCCGACTTTGCCAGGGGAATGGCTATCTACAGTCTTGATGCGGACAGGGCGGACCGGCTCAGGGAGGTCCTGCAGGCGCTATATGAAGTAAACAAGAGGGTACCGGTCATTGTCGAAGGCCGCAGGGACACCGATGCTCTGCGAAAGATCGGTCTAGTGGGCGACATCATTACCCTTCATTCGGGCAAAGGGGTATATGAATTCTGCGAGGACATCGCTGAAAAATATCCTAATGCTGTTCTACTGATGGATTGGGACGACAAAGGGGAGAAACTTTTCAGGGCGCTTGCGGAAGGCCTCACCGGCCTTTGGGAGGAATTCGCTCCTCTAAGGGAGATAATCAAAGTTCTCTGCCAGAAAGACATTAAGGATATCGAAGGCATCTCCGGCCTTATCGAAAGGCTGGCTGGAACTACAGTGACGGTCGGCGAGGATATTGCCGTCAAGTACTTGAAGGGCAAGGGGTTAAGGATACTTTAGCGCAATTAAAAAATCCTCTTGGAGTGGCGGACATTGATCACCTGCGATAAAGATACGACGGTCTTCGCCGAAGGCTAGACGAGAAGCACCGCCAGGTTCTGCGAACACTTCGAGACTGTGGACGCTAGACGAGGGAGAAGCCCCGCAAGATAGCTCTATTTTATTTAAAGCATGGGCAAAAGCATGACGGCAGTGAGTCACTGGTAAGGTTCGATGTGTTCAGCATAAGGATCAGTGATGGCGATAATCTAATCGAGCATATTGCGGAGGCTTTTTAGAATATTATGCAGGTATATCTCAACGACAGGGTAGTCCCCTCGGCGGAAGCTAAGATATCGGTCTTCGATCATGGGTTTTTATACGGCGACGGAATCTATGAGACGATGCGCGCATATGATGGAGTCATCTTCATGATCGACGAGCACATGCGCAGGCTTCGCAGGTCGGCGGCACTTATCGGGCTCGACATCGGGAAATCGACTGAAGAGCTTAAACTAGCGATATATGAAACCATGCAGTCGAACAATCTCGGGGCGGCCTATATACGCATGACGATATCGAGGGGAGTGGGGGCAATAGGCCTCGATCCGGCGCTCTGCAAGTCGCCCACGTTTATAGTAATGGCGCACGAATTCAAGGATTATCCGAAGGCAAGCTATGAAGAGGGATTGAGTCTGATCATCTCTTCGGTAAGGAGAAACCTCAAGGAGGCGCTCAATCCTCAGATTAAGTCGCTCAACTTTCTTAACAATATTCTCGCAAAAATAGAAGCGATAAAGGCGGATGTCGATGAGGCACTGATGCTGAATGCCGACGGATTTCTTGCCGAGGGAACGATTAGCAATGTCTTCTTTGTGAAGGATGGCATTCTCTGCACTCCTTCGGTCGAATGCGGCATCCTCGATGGCATCACCAGGACCATTGTTCTTGAGCTTGCATCACGAAACGGTATTACCGCGAAGGAAGGGGAGTTCATGCCCGAAGACCTGTATGCCGCTTCGGAAGTCTTCATCACAAATTCGACCATGGAAGTAATGCCGGTGCGAAGGGTAGACGATAAACATTTCGAGGCCGGCGAAGTATCGAAACTCCTGCTCTCAAAATACCGTGAAGAAGTGAACGCTTATCTCAGGGAGAAAAAAGGCGAAAGCCCGTCCTTGTGGGAATAATACTTTATTCCGGGATGTTATGGTACAGATATAATGAGATGAGGGAGAATATAATCGGCACTATCCATGGGGCCAGGATGGGCGGGACGGTACCTGAGTACCCCAAGGAAAGAGTGAATGAATATCCGAGCCAATAGAGCACGCTGATAAGCAGGCCCAATCCAGCCGAGACGACCCCTGCATTGGAATGCGTCCCTTGGGTCTTTATCCTGAATACTTTTTCGATGCCCTTTTGCTCCCCGCCGACGGAAAGTGATATACCGAGGAGCAGCATGAAAAGGTTTACGATGGGATACGATAAACGCGAACCGAGGTCGACCGAGAGTTTCACATTTCTGAATCCGGCCTCAGCAAGCCTGTTCTTGTATCTGATCAATTCGATCAGAGCCATCTCCTCGACCTTGATAGCATCTTCGCTGAATATCTTTGGCGACTCGATCTCCGTATAGGCCATTTCCGGTATCTGCGATATCTTGCCGGTGGAGAGATCATAAACCTGAATACTCTTTAGCTTCCATACGTTGTTCTCCCAGGTGCCGGTTTCAGCATCGATTCGCTCCGTAAGTCCGTCTTCGTTAAACTTGAAGATACTGATGCCTTTGGAGATGTTTTGAGACGGCAGAAAGAGTGAGATCTTTACGATTGAGCCATCTTTCCCACGTATGTAAAGAGAGCCCTCTTTAAAAAATGCCAGCCTCTTACCCTGTTCTGTTATTTCAGCGGTGGTCGCGCGCACCTTCTTGGCTGTGACTGGCACCACGAATTCTCCCAAAACGAAACCTGCAAGCGTAAGGAGAGCTCCTATCACTACAAAGGGGGCCAGAACTGCCTTCATTCGACCCCCTGAAGTCTTTATGGCTACGATCTCCCTCCTTTTGATCGCCTGTGAAAAAATAAACAGACTGCTCAGCAGGGTAGTCATAGGCAAAAAGTATATAATGTTGCGCGGGACGCTTGCAAGCGCATATTGAAGCAGAAGACCGAACGAAGGGTTGTGCGGCATGAACTCTTCCAACTTGTCGATGAGGCTGAGGACTCCGAATAGCGCCGACATCCCGAGAGTGAGGACAAAGAGGACTTTGAAGAAATCGGCAATGTACATCCGTTGTACTCTGAGCATCATTTCTTGTTGACCCTCTCGAAAGCATAGATTGAAAATGCGCCAAGCATTGCAAATGAGAGCCAAGCCCCCACGAAATGGGGCAAGACCCCTGAACGCGCGAGATTTTCGCCATAGATCATGACCGAATAATATGCTGCAAAGACCAGCAGGCCGATTGTTAAGCCTCCCAATCTTCCCGTTTTGCCGGCTATTAGGGCAAGAGACGGCCCAAGGAAGATTATGATGAGACAGACCCCGGGCATGGAGAGCCGCCGGTAGAATTCAAGGAGATAAGAAATCTTTTTTTCGGGGGAGCTCCTAGACTCCGAAATCAGCTCGAAAGGCGTCAGCTCGCTG
>Ga0182011_10003487_pt1 | contig 12885 bp, 12 predicted proteins | sample 711E1DmetaG_FD_120481 | JGI IMG/M metagenome (GOLD analysis project Ga0182011, IMG submission 120481) | Permafrost microbial communities from Stordalen Mire, Sweden - 711E1D metaG | ecosystem: Environmental > Terrestrial > Soil > Wetlands > Permafrost | place: Sweden: Stordalen | collected... | reverse complement strand
TGCATACGCCCCGCCAACTCCGACTGCGATTGCAACGATAGCGATTAGACAACCGATCAACCATTTTTTCATAATTCACTCCTTGCCAAACTTATCTTACCTTATTAGTATTTATATTCTCCTATTGTGAAGATTTTATGCAGGTCAGAATAAGACTTTTTTAATAATTCCCTTCACAAGCCCAATTGCCGGATCAAACAAAACCACCCGGGCTAAAATAACCACCTGCGGGGTGGTAGAAAGGAGTGAATCTTTATTTATAGATCACTATTTATGCAGCGCTTTACACGTTCATCCCTGTTTCTTTGAGGAACTTTTCATTGTTGGCTAATCGGTATTTTTGCCTGAACTGGTCTTAATGAGCCATTTTTTGTCTACAAGATGCACGTAGCATAATGCCACTGCCAGCCCCCAGCAAGCACTTGTGCTGGTGCAGAATATCAGTGACAATATGCACTGCCAGTTGTTTGATCACATCGTCGGCCTTTGATTACTCCGTCGTATCTGGGGTGTTCTGCCAATTATCACCGTGAAAAGAGCATTGTTTTTTACGGATGGCTTATCTTGTCTCAGTAACCTTGTGAATAATGCGTGGTTTTTCAGTATCCAGTCCTTTGACCACGGTCAGGTGGTAGGCAAACAACTGCGCCGGGATAATGCTCACTAGCGGTGTCAACCATTCGGGCACATCTGCCGGGATGCGCATGGGAACTTGGGCCAGCGCCAGCGCTTCGGTGGTGTTCGAAATGACCACCGTTTCGGCTCTCAGCTCATTTTTCAACTGCTGCAGGGTTTCGAACATCGACTGGTAAACTTTGCCCTGTGGCACGACGGCAAAAACCGGGAACCCGCTCTGGACCATGGCAATGGGGCCGTGCATGAAGTCCGCCGAGGAATAAGGTTCTGCTTCCACGTAGGTCAATTCTTTGAGTTTGAGCGCCCATTCAAAGGCTGTGGAATAATTGTACCCGCGCCCGAGCACCACGCATTGGTGCATGTAGTAGTATCGTTGCACAGCTAGCGCGATGGCATCATCCAGTTGGCAAACTTCTTCCACCCAACCAGCCACCCGCTCCAACTCGGACCAGGTCTGGCCGTCGTCATTGAGGGCCGCGGAAAGCATCGCCAGCGACATTAACTCGGCCGAATAGGTTTTGGAAGCTGCCGTAGCTAGTTCCGGCCCGGCGCTGATGTCAATCACGTGGTCCGCCACCTGGGCGATCGGCGAATTGGGAATATTGGTGATGGCCAGGGTTAAGCAGCCCTGTTTCCGCCCCTCTTGCAGCACGCTGATGATATCCGGTGACTGCCCGGATTGGGAAATGCCGATCACCAGCGCGTTGTGTAGTTCTGGGGGTGTCTGGTAATAGGTGAATAATGAAGGCGCCGCCAGAGCCAGCGCCATGCGGTTCCGGCTTCCCAGCACGTAGTTTGCATACCGTCCCGCGTTGTCTGAGGTTCCTCGTGCTGCCAGCATGATGAACCCGGGAGCGCGTTTTTGGATTGCCTTGGCAATTTCAGTGATTGCCGGCCTCTGATTCTTCAATAGGTCAGCCAGGCGCTTGGGCTGTTCCAAAATCTCGGTATGTAAGCTCATCGTATCCTCGTGAAACTCTCAAATTCCTGTCTGTGAAGACGGGTTATTTTGAACAGATGGGTTCGTACACAAGCACGCTGTCGTCAGTGCGTAACGCCACATAACTGGAGTCGGTGGACCATTTGATCTCATAAGCGGTAACACCGGCTAATATAATTGAGGCCTGCCCATTAATGGACGAAGCCAGCCAGACATTATCATTGTTGGTATCGACCGCGATCTCCCAGCGCGTATTGGGAGAGGCATCCTGATTGGTCACGTTCAGCGTGTGGTCATCCGATTTGCGTGTCTCGGCCCCGGCGGTGAGTTGCCCGCTCGCCACATCATAGCTATAGCTGCGTGAACAATCAACGTCGCAGCTCGAGGTCACCAACAGCGTCTGCGAATTGCTCCAGCGGTCGATCCCTTTCGTGCTCGACCAGCTATCCGTTTGCGGCGAGATGCTGGTGAAGATATCCTGCGTGGAGCCATTGCTCAAGTTCACGATATCAACGGTATAGACCTTCGTCTTGGGGTCGAGCACCACATAAGCCAGCAAACTACCATCTGGTGACCAGGTCAGGTCGCCATTCACTTCCTGGTTTTGTGATGTGAAGATCGCCTTTTGTGTCTTGACATCCAGTACTACCAGGTTGCCCACGAACCATCCCCATTTTTCGTTATCCGGGGTCACGTAAGCGAATTCGTCCCCCATCGGCGACCAGGCGATAAGGTCTCCTTGCACCGTATCCACTTGAACGTCGTTGGATTGTACCTGTACCGAGACAAGTTTTTCCACCTGGCAGGCTTTTGTCTTGACCACCGACAGTCCCTGGCTGGAAAGTTCTGTTGGCAGGGGGTTGGCGGCTTCAGCCGTGAGCAGAACGTCCGCGTCTGAGGAGGTTCCGCCAGTTGTCAACGTGGTAGAACAGGCGCTGATCAATAGACCGAGCAACGCCAATCCCCCCAGGAGGAAATACAGGTGCACATGCTTCATTTCGAATCCTTTTCGAACCTTCCCCTCGATTGCTTCCAAAAGGTTAGCATAACACAATTTTTACCTGAAAATGGGACTTTTTGAGATTTTTTTATCTGAATAGCAGCTTATGCCTCGAGCAGGGCGTCGCGCAGGCGCTTCCCATCCGCATCGCTCAGCCCCAGGCCCTCGTGGACGTAGGCCTCAAAGGAGCCGTAGGTCGAGTCGATGGCATCGAAGGCGGCCTGCAGGTAGCTGGCTCTCGCCGCGGCAAACCGTTGTACCATCACCATGACCCTCTTACCGCGGAAAAGTCGCACATAGAAAAAAAGCGGGGCAAGTACTTTTTGCCCGTATACCTGGGTCAACAGATAATCATCGCGGATCGTTTCCATCGGCACTTGCAGCACGGATAACAGTACCGCGGCTGCGAAGCCGGTGCGGTCCTTGCCGGCGGTGCAGTGGAATAAGATCGGTTTCCCCTCTGCTGCCAAAACTTCTCGAAAAAAGGCACGGTATTGCGGGGTGAACTGGCTGACGAACTGCAGATACGCCTCGTGCAGCAAACCCTCCGGGTCAAGCCCGTCCAGCTTGCCAGCGGTGATGCGCTCGCGTACTTCTTTGCCCAGCAGGCTGTTGGCGTCGAAGATGGGGATCGACACGACTTTTAACTTCGGGTCATCCGGCAGGCGGTCCGGCTCCCTCTCCTGTTCGAATTCAGCCCTGAAGTCGATGATGCGCGCCAGCCCCAGCCTGGAGAGCGCCTTCACATCGCGCTTGCTGAGGTTATGCAGTCCATCCGCGCGGTAAAGCAGCCCCCATTTGACCCTGCTGCCGTCGCGGCTTCGGTACCCGCCAAGGTCGCGAAAGTTGTGTGCCCCGGAGAAAGCGATGCGCCGGTGCGATTCTCGTTCTGCTATCGAGAGGTCTTTTGGAAATACGATCTTCTTCAACCCTGCCATTAAAGTTCTTCCTCGGTTTCAAACTTAAATAGATTATATTCTTGGGTCACTGGAAAATGATTAATGACCGGCTAAGAATTTGTTATGATTTAAGCTTGGTTTTTGCATCCCTTTTCCCCCGCCTGGAAAATCTATAAAGCGAAAAACTGGTTCCCGCTCTTTGTGCTCACTTGATCACGTGCTTCGGCAGTCCCAATACTTTGTAAACCGTCTCGGCCATGCTGTACAGGGAATCGAGTTCCGCCTTGGTCATGTCCTTCGAGTTTTCCACGATCAGTTCATAGCTTTCTTTCTCGATCGCCTTGACCATCTTCTCCCCTGCCGGCAACAACCTCACGGACAGGCTACGTTTGTCTTTGGTCCCCTTCTCTTTCGAGACCAGGCTGTTTTTTGCCAGGCGCCCCACCAGCCGGCTGGCCGAGAACATGGGGATGTTCAGCATGGTGGCGATTTCGGTCAGGCGCTGCGGCGAAGTTCGCCTCAGGCTTTGCAGCAGGTAGATTTCTTCGTAATCCAATCCGAAACGCGTGGAGATGCTGCGCTCGTAGTGATAGATGGTACGCAGGATCAGGTAGAGGTCATTATCGACTTTTTCTCGCGAAATTTTTACAGTCATCATTTCTCTCTTTAACCCTATATTACCCTGTTTTTACCCAAATAGTACTCACAGTTTGCACATAATTGCTATCCTCAAGCGACTTCTTTATATTTGCCTGTCGTGGGCTTACAATACAACCGATCCACTTTTAAAAAACCTTTTTTGATCAAGGAGCACTTCGATGACACAGACCAAAGAAACTCCCATGTCGACCCGCATCGAATGGGTTGGCCGCAATTGCCGCCTCCTCAAAAGCACCGCCGCCGAGTTTTCCCGCACCCGTCCCTTTGCCGGGCTGACCATCGGCACCACCATTCATCTGGAACCCAAGACCGCCGCACTCCTCCTCACACTGCAGGCTGGCGGAGCCAAAGTCATCTCTACCGGTAATCTCAACAGCACCCAACCAGCCACGGTCGAGTATTTACAGGCCCACGGTATCGAGGTGTTGGCCGAACAGACCAAGGATCCGGCCCGCCACGCTAAATTCCTGGACGAAATCTTCGACCGCCATCCCGACATTTTTCTGGATAACGGTGGCGACCTGTTCGCCCGTTATGCCGCCTCCCCCTACTCTTCACTGCGCGGAGGCACCGAAGAGACCACTTCCGGCCGCATGCGCCTGACCCCCATGCGCGCCCAGATCAATAAACCGGTGCTCGTCATCAACGACAGCCCCATCAAACAGTTTGCCGAGAACCGCCTCGCCGTCGGCCAGAGCGTCTTCGAGAGCTTCATGCGCTTCACCAACCGCATCACCAACGGGCGCCGCGTCACCGTCTTCGGTTACGGTGCCTGCGGGAAGGGTGTCGCCGCTGCCTTCCGCAATGCCTACAGCCAGGTCACCGTCGTGGATGCCAATCCGGTCACCACCCTCGAGGCGCACCTGGACGGGTTCAACACCCCCATGCGTGACGACGCCGTCCGTAGCGCGGACGTCATCATCACCGTCACTGGCGTCAAGGATATCCTTACCGCCGCCGATCTTAAGCTCTTCAAGGATGGCGTGATCCTGGCCAACGCCGGTCACTTCCCCTGGGAGATCGACGTTACCGGCATCGAAGCCTCCGCAGAGATCATCCAGAGCATCACCTACGAAGATGAGATCACCACCTGGGAGCTCAAGGATGGCCGTCAAATCCACTTGCTCGGCCGCGGACACATGGTCAACCTGGCCGGCCCGCGCCCGCTCGGCAACTCCATCGAATCCATGGACCTCGGTTTCACCCTGCAATGCCGCTGCCTCGAAGCCGTCGCCCTGGGCAAAGTCGGTCCCGCGGACTGCGTCGTCCCCGTCCCCGCTTCGATCGATGCCCTCGTTGCCAGCGCATATCTGGAGATGGCGCGCGCTTAAACTATTGACTTACCTGCATTCGTGTCAGGTGTGTAGACGCCCTGACACGAATGCCTCTGGAACGACCTGTATTCACCCGCTTGACCTTTCTTAGAGATTTTCATATACTGATTTCAACCTGTATTACAAAAATAGAATAACTGTCAGAAAACATTGTTTAATCGTTTTTTCCTTTTCATCCACTGATCATTTCATCACCGCAAATGAATTGTTCGGAGGGCAAAATGGATTTTAAGGGCGCGGAACAACAATTTCATCTGTTGGATAATCAATTTAAAGCCGGCCAAATCAACCTCGATCAGTACCGGGCTGGCCTCACCCAATTACGCGTCACGGATTCCAACGGGGTTCTTTGGCAGCTGCAAGAAATTTCTGGGGTCTGGTTTACCTTTTCGCAGGGACAGTGGGTCATGGCCACCCCTCCAGGTGGAACCGCCATTTCTCCGCCGCCAAACACCACTCAACCTGCCCGGCAAGGAATGCCTAACCGTTCTGTCCATCCAAAGCCCCTTGGTATTATTGCTGGAGTTTTGTTTGTGATCGCCGTGTTTGTCGTAGGCGCTGTATATTTGCTCAAATCCGGCAAACTGACTATCTCCCCAGGCCAATCTAACACCGCTGCAGTGGATGGGATGATCGCTTTTTCTCAATCTTCCACCCTCACTCTCAAAACTGGCGAAAGTACAATTCAAGATTCACACGGCACCTCTTTACAGGTATCCGCCACCTCTATGCCATCACAGGATTCTCTCGCCCAGCTCACCTCACTGGACGCCAGCCAACCCCTGATCCAGGCGCTGAATGACGGCTATACGCTAGAAACTCCCTTTTATGAAGTTTCGCTGCAGGGACAAAATGACGGCGCTGGCCCTGCCTCACTCAGCCTTCCGGCCCCCAGCCCTGATTCGCGCCTGCTGGTGGTGGTCGACCAGCAATACGCTTTCCTGCTGAACGTTCTCCCGCAGAATGGCAAACTGACGACCTCGGTGCACCTGGGTCCGGCTGATCTGAGCGGGATAAAGCCGACCGGGACTCTGACTGCGAGCGGAAGCATATACTATGCTACCGTCACCCCCAAGCAGTCCGCCGCCGTCCCCTCTTCATTGCTGGCCAGCAATACGCTGCCCCAGGCGGAGACCAGCAAGGACTGTTCGCCGGTCAGCCTCAGAGCCGCCACCATTTTCCAGCGCTGTCGCAGTAACGCCGAAGGCACAGTTATGGTGATCTTCCCCTTCCGCCTGGATCTGACCTACTTTGATGCCGATGCCGTTGTCCAGGCCGTGGAATCGGCCATGACTGCTTATGCCGGCAAAGGCTTTACCGCCGCTAAACTTTCCACCGCTAGCCCCATGCTGGTGGTCATCAGCGACGGCTATACCAGTCCTGAATACAACTTCAAGACTGGCGTCATCTACCTTCCTCCCGATATCCCAAAAAAGTTATCCACTGAAAATACTGCTCTCTGGCACGAAATGGGCCATTGGATTCAAAACAAGGTTTACTCCATGGCGCTGGCCGGTGTCAGCGGCGCGAGGCGCTGGTGGTTGGAAGTTTCTGCTGAAATGATGGTCATGCAGCTCAAACCCGACTACATCGCCGCGAATATGTCCAGCTACGGCACCATTACCACCGGCGATGGCTCGGTCCTGGCGCTGCAGAGTTCCCCGTATCAGTGGCCTGCTGATTTTTACGTCCAGGCTCAGCTGGTGATGGTCAATACCTGCGACAGCGGCGGTTGCCCCTTGACCACGGCGGACTTTGTCGCCGCGATTAATAATGGCACCTATCCTTTCGATGACAGCTCCGCCCAGGAAAAATTGACTGCCAATCTGGAAGATTATGCCCGTTATCTGCTCGGCACCTCCCCTCTTTCCGCCAATTCGGGAATTTCCCTGGCGGCAGTACAAACTCAGGATAGTTTTGGTCAAACGGTCATGATCAGCAAAACCACTAACACAGACCTGTCCTTTACCACCAACGGCAACGCCCCCCAGATCCAAAAAGTGGCCAAGGAAACCGGGGATAATTTGGTCATCACCGCCCCCCTCGAAAAAGACGGGGTCTATCCTTTATTGATTACCAGCGGAAACGGCGGCAAGTACATTGGCATCCCGGTGATGCTGGTGATTTCCGCCGGCGTGCCCTTTGATTACCGCGTGGATGGCGGTGATGTTCAGGTCAGCGACGGCAGCCAGGAAGTGACAATCGGACCGATTCATGCCGGGTTGGGCATTACCTCCGTTCGCCTGGTTGCTTACAGCAAATCCGGCGGGCAATCCTTCCAGGCTCACCTGGAGCCGGTTGATCTCAAAGGCGCCTGGGTAATTATTCCCACAAATCTCGTCAGCAACTCCATTCAATGCACTGGAGACGATACCGAAAACGGTCCCACCCCGGAAGGCGTCGCCCAGTTGGGTTCTTCATTTTTCTCTCTCATCGGCGCCATGGGGAATATGGAGCCAGATACCACCGGCCTCTCCCTGGATTGGAATCTGATGCCTTCCCGTTTACCCGCCACAGTCAAAACCAGTGATTTCACCTATAAAAGCTCTGCTGTCGTCACCAGCGATGGCGTCGAACTACAGGGCGAACTGGATCTGCCCAAACCTTCTTCCTCTACCTCCCAAAGGCCGCCGCTGCCCGCGCAGCCGCTCCAGTTGGCCTGGCTGGCGGTGCTTCCAGCCGCCGGTCTGGTCAGCATTTCTCAGAAGAAGAAAAAACGCTGGCTCGGTTTGATCAGCGTCCTGCTGCTCATGGCCGTGATTCTAACCGGATGTTTAGGCTTTGCTTTTTATGGCACTTTTAACGGGGACACCAAAATCACTAAAATGGAATATTCCAACGGCAGCGGAAAAGCCACCTGGACCATGGGTAACCCGGTCGATGGAAAGCCTATCTGGACCTTCACACAGGGGACAGCCTCTTACCCCATCGACTTCACCATCGAAACCTCCACCGACAACGCTGACGGCACCACCACCAACTCCACAGAAAAGTGCACTGGCACAGCCGTATATGCCATCACCGGTGGGATATATGAGGATATCGACGTGATCATTCCCAATAGTTCGAATTGAAATAGAGGGGTTTTTTCAGCACTCTCGTTGGGGAACGGCCTGCGCCGCCGGTACTGGCATGAGCCGTTCCCCGTTCGTATTAAAGTAATTTGCCGTTTATAGATTCTCGACCCGCAAACTGTCCTTATCCCAGTTGGCCGGGTTGTTTTCGATATACGCCTCGATAGTGAGGTATTCTTTTTCACTATTGATTACATGTTCATAATAATTGCGCTGCCAGTCGGGAAAACTGCGAGAAGGATTTATTGAATTAATCGCATATGTAACCGCAGATTTGTAGGCTCGAATGATCGCGGCCAATGAATGTGGCAACGGCGGTTGTGTTAGCGATTTGGTAGGGGCGTTGCGGCGCAACGCCCCTACATTGCCGACATCGGTAATATGAATAATTCCGTGAACATGGTTTGGCATGACAACAAATTCACCCTCATTTTATTCAACGTATTGGCGTAACTGTGCTGTTTTAAACCATATTTCTTCTGCGATTTTCCCAGCCTCGTTCAACCGCATCTCGTGATCGACAATTTCGCCGAAAATACATTGCCGTTCATGCGTGCAAATGGTGATGAAATACGAGCTGCGTTTTTTGCACCCTGGCTCAGCACGAAGTGCAGGGTCAGGGGTATGAGCAGGAATAATCATATCCCGGCAGACGGATGGACAGTCGATGATGCAAATTTTTTTCGTCTTTTTATTTCCCCCGCCTGGTTTCATTAATTGTTTTACCTCTTCACCAGTACGAACAGTCTGGAGAGAAAATTTCCTCTATCAATATTCTTAAATAGTGATTTTTTCTCCAATCACAATGTACCCAAATACTTCCATCATCACTTAATAACTCTTTCAGCAAGAGCAAGCGCTCGTACATAAATTGTAAATAATTATCATTAGTCCAGATATCTGTATACTGGATCTGTTCGCCAAGATCATACCCCTCTCCATTCAATTGGGTATTTTGTCCTTTTCCTCGCAAAGTCACCCGGCGCACATAATCTGCTCCGCTGTCGAAAGACGGGTCAATGTACACCAGTTTCACCTTGCCGCGAAAACCATTCGCCAGTAAATACGCCAGCATATCTTTGTTGTCGCCGTGAAACAACAGACCGCCCTTTTCGAAACCTGCCGGCCAATTCGCCCATGCCCTTCCGCTCTCTTTACTTTCTTTGCCGTATTGTTCGATCAGTTGTGCCGGGTAAACGCTCACTTGTTCCAGCGGTCGTTTGCCCACTCAGCTTAACATGGGTCGTCCTTTGGCGGGTTTGATCGTGATTTTTTGGTTTGTCTTAGCTGTGGTCATGGGTATCTTCGTTTTTTACAGACGCTGCGTTATTATCTAATATGTATAATTTCTTTAATTAATACAATTATCTTCTTTGTAATTGGATTAAAATCCACTTTCGCGCTTCTGATTTGTATTTTTTGATATATTATTCCGGTTTTTTCGAGGCCCATTGGATTAAAATCCAATATCAGGCCCCGCTCTGGTCAGGTAATGATTTCTAGAATTTGTTTTGCCTTATACGATTTTTCATAATCTCTCGAGCTGCTTAAAACCAGCATTCCTTCTTTTTGCAATTCATTGACGGCTCTTTTAGGGCTGTTGTAGTCCTTGTATCCCAGGCGTCTTTGTGCTTCTGGAATCGTGATGATTGGGGTTTCAAACAACAATTCACACAGTTTCTGCGCAGTACTGCTGGCCTTATGTTCGATCAACTGCGTCCGCCAGTCTTCTTGTAACTGCAAAAGGGTTTTTCCGCGCTTCATGGCATCTTCAGATTGTTCCTTTACGCCGGCGAGAAAGTAACTCAACCAGGCTTCCCACTCACCTTTTTGGCTCACTTGCAGCAGCGTCTCATTATATTTTTTCTGGGTCATTTCAAAGTAAGCACTTAAATACAATAGCGGTGTTGGCATTAATCCCCACTTTGCCAGCAGCAAACCGATGAGTAGCCGCCCGATTCTTCCATTGCCGTCCCTGAAGGGGTGAATCGCCTCGAATTGATAATGCAAGATTCCCACCCTGATCAATGGCGGGTAAACATCTTTCGCTTGAATGTATCTGAATAAATCTTTCATGCAGAATCTCATATCTTCGACAGGTGGGGGCATATAGCTTGCGTCATCCGGGTTCCGTGACGGTCCGATATAATTTTGCTCTTCCCGCATCCGGCCAGGGGTGGCATAATCGCAGCGCACACCGGTTAACAAGATTCTATGCAAATCCAGCAACAACGCTTCATCGATTTCTTGCTCTTTGATCCTGGCCATCCCCAGTTCCATGGCTTTAACGTAATTGAATACTTCGCGGTTATCTGCCTCTGTGGCTCTGGCATCGTCAAATCCAGGCAATGGCGCCTCGCGCAGTTGGTAAGCCAACAGGTCGCTCATTTCTGTTTGGGTACCTTCGATCATCGAGGATAAAACCGCTTCTCTCTGCATGAAGGGTTTGATTAATAGGTTGGGGTTTTTTAAATTTCGCCCGATCCCCACCAGTTCACTGAGTGCTCGATCGGCTTCGCTGATCAAAACGCTCAAATTCCAGTCGGGGGCAATGCTTGGCGGTAGACTGTTAGGAACGAACGCTTGATACGGAATCAAGGCAATTCGCGTGGGGACCAGTCTTCCGCTTGGACTGTTTTGAAAAGCATTAATATCCATGCGTAAAATCCGTTGACCTTCTGATCTCGTCGTAACCGACTGCATCCCCGCTAACGAAGATCATTTCATATTTAAGTTTATCCGAGTTAAGTGCAACCCATTTGCGCGTAGCTGCTGCCTTTCTGCCTTGTTCTCCATCTATTGGGTGAACTCTGTCGTGCTCTCGCTTGATTTCGATGAGTAAACACTTACCGTCATTTCGCCTGATCAAAAAATCGGGCGTGTAGTGATGCCATCGGTTGTCTTCACCTGAAGACACTGGTCTCTGGGTTTGTCGCCCATTCCAGAATTTCACGAATCGCAGGAAATTGCTCCTGTGAATAATGGCTATTTCTCCAGAGGATAACTTTTTGTTCGATGGTTTCATATAAAGACATTTTATCCAAGCCTCGTCTCTTTATTATAGCCGCTTAATCTGTTTTTATTCTATCATTTATACAATTTAGGATGGCTCACTTCTCACCTTTTCAAGGTTGCTCTCACAATTCCTCCCCTACCCATTTGACAAAATAGAACGCTTGGTCTATACAAATCACATTCAACAGTGAGGATCCCTCATGTCAGAAAACATCCCGTTCGATAAATTTCTCGCCCCCGCCGAACCGCCGGAGCAGACCAAAAAGGGTCTCCGTGGCGGCCAGCCCGGCAACCTCAACGCCCTCAAACATGGTCTTTACGTCGAAGGCAACACAATTTGCAACCTGACCCCCATCGAACGTGCTAACCTCTGCGATTTCAACGACATCATCGTCCATTCAAGAAACTCTGGATACCAGAAATCACAATTGCCATTATTGTCAAACCACCAGAAAACTAAAAACGACAGACAAGCCAACGTTTTATATATTACCGGCTCGACCAAAACGAATGCCCACGAATGAAAAAGTAAGCCAAAAACGCTAAATCTTTATCCGTAAAAATGGAGTTTTACCCCAAAATCTTTATCCGTAAAAATAAAATAGCCATCTTTATCCGTAAAAACCTGAATTTGACCCTTTTTAAGCCATTTTTCGACTGGTTTTGAACCAAAAAAGAGCAAATTTTTACGGGAAAAACACCGAATTTCACCAAGGTTAATAGGGGGCCAATAATTGCATAAAACCGAGCCGATCACCCCCCTGCCCCTGCAAACTGCGACAGTTAACAAGAGCCCTAACAGCCTACAGATCACCCGGAAACACAAGCAAACAATTAACCAATCAGCTAATCGCTTTCCGCCGGCCTGAAAACAATCAGCAGGCCAAGTCAAAAACTTTTATCCAACTAAGGTCCCGGCGAGGTCACAAAGTGTGAGTATGCAAAACTATTGGAGCCTGGTTACCGGCGCACAACATAACCCAACAACAGTACCGCCGAATGGTTGGACAACCGCAATACCAAATCATGTGCGGCTCACGCCGCAGCCAGTCGAATCTCGGTCGTAAATTGGTTGGATTTTGACCGGTAATCTGTGCCCAGGGCGAATATTTAATGTCCAAAAATCGATTTCTTTTTCCTGAAAACACCCAAAAAAGCCGATTTCTTTTTCATGAAAGTCCAAAAATCGATTTCTTTTTCCTGAAAACACTATTTTAGTCACGTATATACGCATTAAAATGGCCTTTTTTTCATGAAAACATGCCCATTTTTGTTAGGGATGTTAAGACAACGAGTTATTATGAAAAGCACCCCAAAGAAGAAGCCC
>Ga0182011_10003486_pt1 | contig 12887 bp, 8 predicted proteins | sample 711E1DmetaG_FD_120481 | JGI IMG/M metagenome (GOLD analysis project Ga0182011, IMG submission 120481) | Permafrost microbial communities from Stordalen Mire, Sweden - 711E1D metaG | ecosystem: Environmental > Terrestrial > Soil > Wetlands > Permafrost | place: Sweden: Stordalen | collected... | reverse complement strand
GCTGCGGAAAAACTCTTCGAAACTGTCATTCTGAGCGAAGCCCCGTACCGTACGGTGCAGGGCGAAGCGAAGAATCTGGCCCTGTGCATTTTCAAGAAGATACGCAGAGCGAGATCCTTCGCTACGCTCAGGATGACACCCGTGGAGCGTTTTTCCGCAGCCTGTTAAGGACTGGGGCACGGACATGGGAAATCCGGCCGATTGCGAACAACAGGAATGTCGAACTATGCTGGGAGCTTTGCAGGATAGCCGGGAAACGGTTAATGGCCTCTCAGCACTCTGCCGCTCCCGGCATCCGGTTCGGAACAACAGGCGACGACGTAGACCGATGGCTGGATGCACCCCTTGACGTTTTGCACGTGGGCCACGTAACCGGAAAAGGGCCCACGCAGGTAGGAGGGGAAACCGCCGAATTCGAACATGGGTGCATTAAGAATCTAGGAGAAGCATCACAGTTGATGTGCCTCAGGCTTGCGAGTCAGGGAGTGAGTTTCGTGAGCTAGGCGACCGGTCCCATGCATTCGAGCCTATGGCTACAGTCAATTCGCAGTCGTGCATAGCCGTGGACTTGTTGGTAGGGGAGGGTTCTCCCCCTACCCGGGAAAAAAGGCCGCGGCTACCAATGACTCCTCTCAGCCGACGGAGGACGGGGAGTCTCGTATGTCCTTCGTGTTCAGAGCGAGATTCCTCGCTTCGCTCGGAATGACAGCGTTGCCGAGGGGTTTTCCGCAGCCTGTAAACCTCCGGGCTAAGCCCTCGCCGCCTTCGCCTTCTCGCGCCCGAAGGTCATCGTGCCCTTCTTCAGGTCCGCGTCAACTTCGAGCCTTTCGCCGGGCAGCACCTCGCCGTCCAGGAGCTTCATGGCCAGCGGGTCCTGGATGAGGCGTTGGATGGCGCGCTTTAGCGGACGCGCGCCGAACTGCGGGTCATAGCCTTCGCGGAAGAGCAGCTCGTGCGCTTTGGGAGTCAATTCAATCTGGATCTTACGCTCCGCCAGCAGGTTCTTGAGATAACCGAGTTGCAGCTCGATGATCTTCTTGATGTTCTCCTTGCCCAGTGGGTTGAAGATCACAATCTCGTCCACGCGGTTCAAGAACTCGGGACGGAAGTGTTCGAGCAGAGCCTCGTGGATTCGTTTCTTGAGGACTTCGGAAATTGCCGTGGGTTCATCGCCGCCGCGCCCGTTCATCGCCTCGTGAATGTAAGTGCTGGCGATGTTGGAGGTCATGATGATGACCGTGTTCTTGAAGTCCACGGTGCGCCCCTTGCCATCGGTCAGGCGGCCGTCATCAAGGATCTGGAGGAAGATGTTGAAGACGTCCGGGTGCGCCTTTTCGATTTCGTCGAGGAGCAGAACGGAATAAGGCCGGCGCCGCACCTGCTCGGTGAGTTGCCCGCCCTCCTCGTAACCTACGTAGCCCGGAGGCGCGCCAATCAGCCGCGCCACCGCGTGCTTCTCCATATATTCCGACATGTCGATGCGCAGCATGGCGCGCTCGTCGTCGAAAAGGAATTCCGCCAGCGCTCGCGCCAATTCGGTTTTGCCCACGCCTGTGGGGCCAAGGAAGAGGAATGAGCCGATGGGCCGCTTGGGATCGGAAAGCCCGGCGCGGCTGCGCCGCACGGCGTTCGAAACCAGCTTCAGCGCCTCGTCCTGCCCAACCACCCGCAGCCGCAAGCGGTCTTCCATCTGGACGAGCTTGGCGACGTCGCCTTCGAGCATCTTCGTCACCGGGATGCCTGTCCACTTGGAAACCACGCGGGCCACGTCCTCTTCGTCCACCTCTTCCTTCAGCATCCGGCCCGCTTTCTCCATGCCCTCGAGTTTTGCGTTCACTGCGGCCAGTTGTTTCTCCAGTGTCACCAGTTTGCCATAACGGATTTCCGCTGCCTTGTTCAGGTCGCCTTCGCGCGTCACACGCTGTTCGTCAACCTTGGCTTGCTCGATTTCCTGCTTGAGCTGCCGGATTTGCGCGATGACTTCCTTTTCAGATTTCCAGCGCAACTTGAGCTTGGACGACTCCTCTTTAAGCTCCGCCAATTCCTTCTCAAGCGCCTCGAGGCGTTCACGCGAGGCCGGGTCTTCCTCCTTGCGCAGCGCCTGCCGCTCGATTTGGAGTTGGGTGATGCGGCGCTCGATCTGGTCAATCCCCGCCGGCATGGAATCGATCTCAATGCGGAGTCCGGAAGCGGCCTCGTCAATCAGGTCGATGGCCTTGTCAGGCAAAAATCGGTCGGAGATATAACGGTTCGAAAGGACCGCGGCGGCGACAATAGCGGAATCCTTGATGCGCACGCCGTGATGAACCTCATAGCGCTCCTTGAGCCCGCGAAGAATTGCGATGGTGTCCTCGACGCTCGGCTGGCCCACGTAAACCGGCTGGAAGCGGCGCTCCAGCGCCGCATCCTTTTCTATGTATTTCTTGTATTCGTTGAGCGTGGTGGCGCCGATGCAGCGCAATTCGCCGCGCGCCAGGGCAGGCTTGAGCATGTTCGAGGCGTCCATGGAGCCCTCCGCCGCGCCCGCGCCCACCAGGGTGTGGAGTTCGTCGATGAAAAGGATCACCTGACCGCTCGATTCCTCGATCTCCTTGAGCACGGCCTTCAGGCGATCTTCAAACTCCCCCCGGTACTTGGAGCCGGCAACCAGCGCCCCCAGGTCAAGCTGCACCAGCCGCTTGGATTTTAGCGACTCGGGCACGTCTCCCGCCACCACGCGCTGCGCGATGCCCTCCACGATGGCCGTCTTACCCACACCGGGCTCGCCGATCAGCACGGGATTATTTTTGGTGCGCCGCGAAAGCACCTGGATAACCCGGCGCACCTCATCGTCGCGGCCAATAACGGGGTCGAGTTTACCGCGCCGCGCCAACTCGGTCAGGTCGCGCGCGTAGCGTTCCAGGGCCTGGTATTTGACCTCGGGGTTCTGGTCAGTCACGCGCTGCGTCCCCCGGACGGAAACCAGCGCCTTCAGTATGGAGTCGTGGGTTACTCCGAGATGGGCCAGAACCCGGCCCGCAACGTCCTTCGACTTTCTCGACAGGGCAAGCAGGAGGTGCTCGGTGGAAACAAACTCATCCTTGAACTGCTCGGTCTCCTTGGAGGCTTGGTCCAGGACTTCTTTGAGCGCTGGGGAGAGGTAATGGTCCGTGGCCCCTCCGACCTTGGGTAGATTCTCGATAGCCTGCTCAGCTTCCTTTGCGACCGAAGCGGGCGGTACCCCGAGCCGGGTCAGAAGGCTTGGAACAATGCCCTCCTTCTGGTCGATCAAAGCCAACAGCAAGTGCAGAGGTTCCAGTTGTTGATTGCCAAAACGGCTGGCAACATCCTGCGTCCCCTGCAAGGACTCCTGGGCTTTTACCGTGAATTTGTCAAAACGTGTCGCCATAGTGGAAACTCGAAAACGGAAATTGGAAACTCGAAACTAGAAAATCGGATAGTACGCACTGACAACACTAAGTAGAGCATCTTCATAAGTTCGATCGCGCATGGGGACCCCCTCACCCGGCGTTGCGCGCCACCCTCTCCCCCAAGGGGGAGAGGGGCCGTGACTCCTAAATTTACTCTCCCCTCGCCCCCTTGGGGGAGAGGGGATCGGGGGTGAGGGGGTTCGGATAACTCCAATCCGAAAACGCCACCGTAGCTATGAAAGGGCGTACCAAGCCACTATACATTTTAGCGGAGCAAACGGCTCAGAAAAACAAACCGCGCCGGGCCGCCTTGGCGACCCCAGCGCGGTTCAGGAATCCTGCGTGGGAAGGTCGTTGCCGGGATCTTCGGCAGACCCTCGACCACTCGGACCGGACCACTTTAGCTCTTGGTCACGTCGATCTTGATGGTCTTCGGCTTCGCCTCTTCGCGCTTCGGCATCGTCAAGGTCAACAAGCCGTCCTTGTACTCAGCCTTCACCTTCTCCGCGCTGATCGAGTTCGGGAGCGAGAAGCTCCGAGCAAAGGATCCATAGGAGCGCTCGACGCGGTGGTAGTTCTGCTCCTTGACATCTTTTTCGAAATTGCGCTCGCCTTTCAGATAGAGCGTGTTGTCCTCAACCCGGACTTCCACGTCCTTCGGGTCCATCCCGGGCAGTTCCGCCTTCAGGACGATGGCGTCCTCGGTCTCGTAAATGTCGACCGGAGGAGCCCATGAGCGGGTCGAGACTTCCGTCTCACCATGCATGGGCGAAAAGGCTTCTTTGAACAGACGGTCAAATTCCTTCTGAGTCGTCAGAAGATCTCGGAAGGGTTCCCATCTCACGATAGCCATTGGCACTTACCTCCTTGAGTTTTCTTTCTTCACTCTTAGTAGATGAAAATCATATAACTTTAGTTACTTATTATCAAGCATTATTTTTAGACTATTTTTCAATGACTTACAATGATCACACGTAACGAGTTCTAAGTTGACGGCCAAATTTCCAACCATTCTTCGCTTGGAGAGCTGTTTCCAAGGGTTCTTCGGTCACCGGAAATGGTGGATTGAAATTAGTTAATCAAGGCTGTGTACGGCCCGCGAGGGTGGAAAGTTGTGGAATCTTAGCTCGCATTTCTCACCACGGGTCTGGAAGGGCGGGGTTGAAGAGTCTGTGTGAAAACTCGTGGATTCCCGCTTTCGCGGGAATGACAGGTCGGAATACAGCCCCTAAATCCAGCACTGTCACCCCCGCGGAAGCGAGGGTCCACCAACGCACATTGAGCAATCGGCAATGAAGAATCGGTCGTCGGTTCCGGCCAGGCGCCACGCTGTGAGAGACGCCCGCGTTTCAACCGAGTTAATCTGGTTTTTTGTGATAGTTTCCAACGAAAAAAAGTGATATCTTTCAATCGTAAGTTGATATGAGAATCCCAGCGAGTCCGATAGCAGCCAAAGGCGATCACATCGCGATGGCTCTTCAAGAGTGTGACCCGCGGCGTTTGAGCGGTTCGTCGGGTGTGGCCCGCCAGTGCCGCCCCCTAATCAATCTGGCAAAGAGGTTGTGAGAAAGACATCGTAGTTGCTAAAGAGTCGAGGAGCAGGGTGAAGGTTCGAAGCTGGGAAGCTTGGCAGGGTGGTTCAGTACCCACTTGCGGTCCAAGAACTGTTTCAATCCTTAGCCATTCAGGTTTTGGGCAATTGCTCCTTGGCAAGGGGTGCAAGGGAGGGTCGTGAGGTTCGCGAGGATCTCGAAAACTCTTTCTAGCCCGGCTCGAAGCAAGTGTGTTTGAACAGGGTGCCGTTACGGGCTGCCCAAAATCTGGAGGAGCAAATGGCTCAGAGATTATTTGTGGGGAACCTTCCCCGCGGTGTGACGGATAGTGTACTCAGCGAATTTGTGGCCAACGCTGGGTTTCAAGTTGTTTCCGCAGCGGTTATCCGCGACAAGATGACAGGCGAATCTAGAGGGTTTGGCTTCGTCGAGCTTGCCGACGAGGAAGACATGCAGCGGGCGATCCAAGGACTTAACGGACAGTCGCTGGAGGGGCGGCCCCTCACAGTGAATGAAGCCCGGCCACAGCGCGCTGGATTCTCCGGCGGCGCCCATCGGGGTGGCGGGGCCGGTCCGCGGGGTGGCGGCGGTCGATTTGGCCGCAAGCGTGATTATTAGGGAGATTCTCCCAGTCTGCTGGATCACCGCGCACCGTTCCTGATTGAAACCTGTCGGCCAATTGTAGCAACCCCCGGTTGCGGCAGGCGTTCGTCCCACTTGAACTGTGCCTGGGCAGCAGGAGTGTGGCAACGGGGCTCATTCTTTTTCAACGGGTCAACCAGCACTGATGTGTTACGCGGTAACACCAAACCTACGGGTAGTCAAAACTGACTTCAGGCGAAGTGGCTGGTAAAGTTAAGGAGAAAGTGAGGCATGGAGTCTCACACCATCGATTGCTCAGAAAGTCGTGCTGGCAGGACTTTTTCCGGGGTTCGAAAACCGGCTGTGCAACCTTTGGCCGCCACACTGACCGCGTGCGGACGCTGCGACGCTTTTTTGGCCCGGCGAGGGGGGGGGCACGCTAACAGATGGCGCGTCATTGCGGCTGTTTTGTTGGGGCTCTGTGTGTTCTGGTGGATGGGGTGCTCGAGCAAGAAAGCGGAATCACAAGGCATGCTCCCCGACTACTCAGCTCCCGTGACGACCGCAACTGCGGCCCTGAGGACCGTACCCATCCAGGTCCAGGCTATTGGCAATGTGGAGGCGTTTTCAACGGTCTCGGTCAAGGCCCAGGTGGCGGCGAGGGTTGAAAAGGCCTATTTCACGGAAGGCCAGGACGTCAAGAAGGGCGATCTCCTGTTTACACTGGACCGGCGCCCCTTTGACACTGCACTCCGGCAGGCGGAAGCTAATCTCGCAAAAGATCAAGCCCAGTTAGAGAACGCCAAGGCGGAAGAGGATCGTTACACGAAGCTCTTTCAAGAGGGCATCGTCTCGAAAGAGCAATACGACTCCATGCGCACGAACGCCGATGCTCTCGCCGCTTCGGTGCGCGGGGATAACGCGGCCATCGAAAAATCCAAAATCGATTTGAGCTACTGCACCATCCAAGCGCAGATCAACGGCCGGACGGGCGCCCTGCTGGTCCATCCCGGAAATCTGGTGAAGGACAACGACGCGGCGCTGGTAGTGGTGAATCAGATTCACCCCATCTACGTCACGTTCTCCGTTCCCGAACAGTACCTTGCTGAAATCAAGAGATACCGAGCCGAAGGCGCGCTTAAAATTGTAGCCATCACTCCCAATCAGGAGCAGAACCCCGCCCAAGGCGCGTTGACCTTTATCGACAACGCCGTTGACAGCACCACGGGCACCATCAAGCTGAAGGGGACATTTGAAAACCCAGACAACCGACTCTGGCCCGGTCAGTTCGTGAACGTTGCGCTCACGCTCACCTCTCAACCTAATGCGGTCGTCGTCCCCTCACAGGCGGTTCAGACCGGGCAGGTGGGCCAATACGTTTTTGTGGTCAAACAGGACATGACGGCGGAATACCGCCCTGTGGTCGCAGGCAACAATATCGCCGGTGAAACGGTCATCCAACAGGGCCTGCAAGCGGGAGAAACACTTGTGACCGACGGGCAACTGCGGCTCGTCCCGGGCATGAAAGTCATGATAAAAAAGCAGTGACGAGTGACAAGTGACGAGTGACAAGCAGGAAAGCAGAAGTCAGAAACCAGAATTCAGGAGTTGATTTTCGCAAACTTCCTCCCGCTTTTCCCTGACACCTGAAACCTGACACTTGGCACCTGCACTTGAAACCCGGCACCTGACACCTGGCACCCGACACCTGCATTTCTATGAATCTGGCAGAACCATTTATTCGGCGGCCTGTCATGACGACCCTGGTCATGCTGGGCATTCTGCTCTTCGGAGTGATGGCCTACAGGTATCTTCCGGTAAACGACCTGCCCAATGTGGATTACCCGACCATCGAGGTGATGGCCAGCCTTCCGGGCGCCAGCCCGGAGACGATGGCCTCGGCGGTGGCCACACCGCTGGAGCGGCATTTCTCTACCATCGCGGGCGTGGAGTCAATGACCTCCACGAGCACCCAAGGTGGCACGCAGATCACCCTGCAATTCGTCAGCAGCCGCAATATTGACGCGGCCGCACAGGATGTGCAGGCCATGATTGCCAATTCCCAGGGCCAACTCCCTACCGGCATGCCGGCCCCGCCCTCCTATCAGAAGGTGAACCCCGCCGACCAGCCGATTCTCTACATGGCGGTATGGTCCGACACGCTTCCCTCCTCCACCGTCAACGAATACGCCGACACGCTCATGGCCCAGCGCATCTCGATGATCAGCGGGGTAGCGCAAGTGCAGGTTTATGGCGCGCAGAAATTTGCGGTGCGCGTGCAATTCGATCCCAAGGCGCTGGCGGCGCGCAGAATCGGCATTGACGAAGCCACGACCGCGATCCAGCAGGCTAACGTCAACCTTCCCACCGGAACGCTTTACGGCGCCCACAAGTCTTTCACCGTGCAGGCCACCGGGCAGCTCATGGAGGCCGCAGCTTACCGGGCTCTCATTGTGGCCTATCGCAATGGCTCGCCGGTGCGCCTGGAGGCGCTGGGCAATGTGCTGGACAGCGTCGAGAACGACAAGATCGCGAATTGGTACAACGGCAAGCCATCCCAGGTGATCGCCATCCAACGCCAGCCCGGCACGAATACAGTCGAGGTCGTAAACAATGTCAAGGCCCTGCTGCCCGCGTTCCGCGCCGAGATCCCTGCTTCCATACAATTGGCCACCCTCTACGACCGCTCCATAACGATTCGCGATTCCATCAACGACGTGAAATTCACCTTGTGGCTGACCCTGGTCCTGGTGGTCTTGGTGATTTTCATCTTCTTGCGGAACATTTCCGCCACCACCATCCCCAGCCTGGCACTCCCCATGTCCATCATCGGCACCTTCGGGGTGATGTACCTGCTCGGTTACACCGTGGATAACCTCTCCATGATGGCCCTCGTGCTCTCCGTGGGATTTGTGGTGGACGACGCCATCGTCATGCTGGAAAACATCGTTCGCCACATGGAGATGGGCGAAGGAGTGTTTGAAGCGGCGGTCAAGGGCTCCCGGGAAATCAGTTTCACCATTCTTTCCATGACGCTTTCGCTGGCTGCCGTCTTTATCCCGGTTCTCTTCATGGGAGGGTTGTTGGGGCGCCTGCTGCACGAATTCTCGGTGACCATCATGTGCGCGGTGATCGTCTCCGGCGTCGTCTCGCTCACCCTCACGCCCATGCTCTCCAGTCGCTTCCTGCGTCCTCCGAAAGAGCAAAGGCATGGGTACGTCTATCTCGTTTTCGAGCGCGGATTCCAGTTGATTCAACGCGCTTACGATTGGAGCCTGAAGGGCGTCCTCCGCCACCGCTTCGTCACCTTGATGGCCTCGGTGGTCATCGTTGTCCTCACGGTGTACATCTTCATGCAGATCCCCAAGGGCTTTCTTCCCAGCGAAGACTCGGGGGGAATGTTCGGCATCACTCAGGCCGCGCAGGGAATTTCCTTCGACGCAATGAAGCGGCACCAGCTCGAGGTAACCGAGATCATCCGCAACGATCCGAATGTTTCGGATGTGATGTCTTTCGCCGGCGCGGGCGGCCCGGGGGGCGGCGGCAACTCCGGTTTCTTCTTCGTCCACTTAAAGGATCGTCCCTCGGCGAGTCAGGAAATGATCGATTCGATCAGACATCTTCTGCACCTTCCTGGCGGCGAGCACGATCCCAATCTTCGCTACATCAGCACGGATGACGTGATCAACGAGCTGCGCCCGAAAACCATGTCGCTCCCCGGTGTCATGGCCTTCATGCAGAATCCCCCGCCCATTCAGATTGGCGGTCGCATGACGAAGAGCCTTTACCAGTTCACCCTGGAGGGCCCGGATACAAAAGAGCTCTATAAAGACGCCACCGATCTCGAAATGAAGATGCGCCAGTTGCCTGGGCTCCAGGACGTGAACAGCGATCTGCAGGTCAGCAACCCGCAGGTGAACGTCGTGATCGACCGGAACAAAGCCTTGGCGCTGGGCGTTTCGGCCTATCAAATCGAGGATGCGCTATCCACCGCCTACAGCTCGCGGCAGGTTTCCACCATCTACGCGCCCAACAACGAATACTGGGTGATCGCCGAACTCATGCCCCAGTATCAGATGGACCCCGAGGCCCTCTCGCTGCTCTATATCAAGTCGAATACCGGCCAGCTCGTCCCGCTGGATTCGGTTTCCAAGCTGACGCAGGACTTGGGCCCTCTGGCGGTGAACCATTCCGGCCAGCTTCCCTCCGTCACCCTTTCCTTCGACCTCAAACCGGGCGTCTCGCTCAGTGAGGCCGTAACGCGCGTCGAAGAACTGGCGCGAAACACCCTGCCTGCAAGCATCAGCGCCACATTTCAGGGCACTGCGCAGCAGTATGAGTCATCGCTCACCGGTCTCGGGATTCTGCTTCTGGCCACTGTGCTGGTGATTTACCTGGTGCTGGGGATTCTCTACGAAAGCTTCATCCACCCGCTCACCATTCTTTCCGGTTTGCCGTCGGCGGCGCTGGGAGCATTAATCACCTTGCGCCTTTTCCACTTGGACCTGAACCTCTACGGCTTCGTCGGCATCATCATGCTCATCGGCATCGTGAAGAAGAACGCCATCATGATGATTGACTTCGCCATTGTGGCGGAGCGCCGGGAGGGAAAGACCCCGCTGGCGGCGATCTACGAAGGCTGCCTGATCCGCTTCCGCCCCATCATGATGACCACCATGGCAGCGCTCATGGGTACTCTTCCCATCGCGCTCGGGTTCGGCGCCGGAGGCCAGGCCCGCCGCCCGCTTGGTCTCGCTGTAGTGGGCGGATTAATGGTTTCCCAACTCATCACGCTTTACATCACGCCGGTCTACTACACCTACCTGGATTCCTTCCAGAAGTGGTTGACGGCTTCCGAACATAAGGTCGAAGGCAAGGATCTCCCCACCATGGCGAAGATTTTTGCAGAACAGAACGGCGACGGCGCAACAGTGTCAGTCGATCCAAAAGAGCTTTAACGGCAAAAGAGCGGCTCACTTTGCGCGACTGACCGTAGCCTGCGCAACCCCGCCCTTCCAAACGCGTGGTGAGAAATGCGTGCCTAGTACATTCCCCGATCAATGCCGACTTGTGTAGTCCATAGACTCGCATGACCTTTGAAAACGGCCAATAGTAGTTACAAATTCAATGCCTGTCCGGCTGTTGGCAATTACTCGAAATTCATCTTGTCGCACCTGTCCCCAGCCATTCAAGCAGTGTAATAACCCGCAGATTTCTGCCGCAATGACCCGACCCTTGCTTCTCAAGCGACGCTAACGTCATTGAAATGTGTAAGTTACGCGTTGAAACTGGTGAATGTTGCGGGCTTGGCCCACCTCTTGCATCTTGCTGGATGGCATGGGCGAGACTGGGGCGACGCCATGCGGCGCCTGGATAAGCGCGGCTCGCCTGAGGAGAAGACAGAAGAAAGGATTTCGCCATGCACAGACTCAAGGTCGTAACCAAGGGCGATAAGGAGACTGCGCCCCTTTTACGGCCCTCCACACTGCCACATCGGCACCTGATATCGCTACATGACTTGGCTGCCGCAGAGGTTGAGTTCCTGCTCAAACTGGGCCAGCGCGTGAAAATCCAGCCGAACCGGTTCAGGAGCGCTCTGGAAGGCAAGACCCTGGCCATGCTTTTCGAGAAGCCCAGCCTGCGGACGCGTGTGACGTTCGAGGTTGGCATGGAGCAACTGGGAGGCAAGGCCATTTACCTTGGCCCGCAGGAAGTCGGGCTGGGGAAGCGCGAGCCAGTGAAGGATGTGGCGCGTAACCTCTCGCGTTGGGTAGACGCGGTGATGGTCCGCGCGTTCGCCCATCAGACCGTGATGGAGTTGGCGGAGAATGCTTCGGTTCCGGTCATCAACGGTCTCTCGAATTTTGAGCATCCGTGCCAGGCGCTGGGAGATTACTTGACGCTGCTCGAGCACAAAGGCCCGTTGGCCGGGAAAACACTTGCCTGGGTAGGCGACGGCAACAACGTTGCCCATTCCCTTATTTATGGCGCCGCAAGGCTCGGCGTGCGCATGCGCATTGCCACCCCGGCAGGCTACGAGCCGGACCGCTCCGTTGTGGCTGACGCCAAACGCGAAGGCGGAGACATCTCGCTCACTCATGATCCCAACGAAGCCGTTGCGGGCGCTGACGCGGTTTACACCGATGTTTGGATCAGCATGGGCCAGGAGGATGAGGCAGACACTCGCCTGCGCGTCTTCCGCCCTTACCAGGTGAATTGCCAACTGCTGCGCAACGCGGGACCTCAAGTCCTGTTCATGCACTGCCTGCCGGCGCGGCGCGGCCAGGAAGTGACGGACGAGGTCATGGACTCACCGCGTTCCATTGTCTATGACCAGGCGGAGAACCGTTTGCACATTCAGAAGGCGATTCTTCTGGCGCTCCTGTCTTGAGAGACGGCCATACCGGCCGCTGTTTTTTTGTGTGTTTTGTGGTGGCAATCCCTGGCAAAGAATGCTACCCTAGACCCGCAGTTTGTTGTTGTAATTCCGACGAGTCTCGCAAGAGCTAGAAAGGGCGATCTGAGCACCTTCGGGCCTTGCGACTGGTGGTGTTACAGCGGATCGTCGGGCGTACCCGCCGTTGCCGTATCCACAAATTGCTATTCCGATACAACAAGGACACATTGCAGCATGAAGGAACAAGGTACAGTTAAATGGTTTAACGCCGCAAAAGGTTACGGGTTCATCCAGCGCGAAAGCGGAGAGGATGTATTCGTCCATTTCTCAGCTATTGTGGGCAACGGATACCGGTCGTTAGAAGAAGGCGCCAGCGTCAGCTTTGAAGTGAAAACAGGCCCGAAAGGGTTGCAAGCCGCGGACGTCGAGCGCGTGTAACTCGGCATGACAACGACTCCCGGCGGACGCCACAGTGCCGGGAGCTTTCACCCCTGAAGGCCCGGGGGGCAGTACGATAGGCTCGCTAAGGAAAGAGATTCTCGGCCTCGGTGGGGGAGTGTGTGCTTTAACTTGAATTGCCCAATTGAGGGCCACTCTTCCGCTCCAACACGTTCGAGGAAAGACACTCCGACTAACCCCAATACTGTTCACATAAGCTGACCACTCTTAACCTGCCCCAGCCCCGCCGGAACAGCTACGTGCCTTCAGCAGGTTTTCGCGTGCTGGGTCCCGAGGCCCGGCGCGACTTCGTCTTCTGCACCAGCCTCTCGTAGGCCCGCTTGAACTGCGAATTCTCAGGGTTGAGCGCAAAGGCGGTGCGGTGTAGTTTCTATATCCTCGGATGGCGGTCGAGGTCGGGCAGGCGAGACTCCGGGTCCCGTCAGCATTAAAATCGAGATTTCATCAAGACGAATTCGGGACTGGACTTGGCTAGTGGGGCATTGG
>Ga0182011_10003485_pt1 | contig 12887 bp, 9 predicted proteins | sample 711E1DmetaG_FD_120481 | JGI IMG/M metagenome (GOLD analysis project Ga0182011, IMG submission 120481) | Permafrost microbial communities from Stordalen Mire, Sweden - 711E1D metaG | ecosystem: Environmental > Terrestrial > Soil > Wetlands > Permafrost | place: Sweden: Stordalen | collected... | reverse complement strand
TCGGGGAGGCGCTGGGGGTCGAACTCCAGCGTCGGTATCCGCTCTGGTTCTATCCCTGGAGCCGGTCTGTGATCAATCCGGCCAACGCTTGGTGCAAAGAACCCAATGATTGTCCGGATATCCTCACGCATTTCTCGGAGCGGGGGATTTCGTCCCGGGGGCTGGCCGCGGAATACGGTTGGCTTGAAGGCAGCCTTCGCTCAATCCGGGAGCATGGGTTCCAGCCCGGTCGATTCCGGAGCATTGTCCAGGCGCGAAGGTTTGTGCGCGCTGATGGATCTGCCGCCTATCTGCTGCTTGATGGCAACCACCGCGTTTCCGCTCTTTCGGCATTAGGATATACCAAGGTGCCGCTCCAGTATCTGCCGGCTGCAACGCTGTACGAAACGGCGTTGCCAGTCTGGCGTCAGGTCAGGCGCAATCTATATTCAGCGGACGACGCGGCTCGCGTATTCTCCGTGTATTTTGATGGCAATCGGCGGTCGCGGACGACGGGCGAACCGTCTCGCATCGTGTCCGCCTGATCTCATGCCTCGTTCCAATACCGCCAGGCGAGACGTCATGCACGTCGTGCCGGCGGAGCGACCTGAACCGCGCGGGCACTCCGCATGTGCGGCGCGGTGGCGCAAGGCATGTCCCGGGCAGGCCTTGGTTCGCAGAGTTTTTGGCGCGGTCTGCCGGCGGCTCCGCCTTCGGGGCTGAATGCGCGCGGATTTGCCGGCATGGAAATCCCAAGATGCATTGATCCCGTTTCCTCAAGCGCCAACGCCGGAACGGCACCGGCGCCGGTGGGTGACGGCAGCAGGGCCTGCGGCTTGAGGCGCCGGTGGGCCGCCTCCATGGTGAGGCCGCTCTTGCATTCGCTGCCCGCGGTTGCAAGAAAACGTCCATGCCGGAGGCACATTCCTTTCCAACCGTGTTGCGTGGATGGCTGCCTCCGGCTTTCCTAAGGATCGTCCGGAACATCCGCCGCCGCCGGGCATTCTTCGGCGATTATCGCAGCTGGGCGGAGGCGCTCGCTGCGTCGAAAGGCTATGCCGACGAAGCCGTGCTGGCGAAAGTGGTCTCGGCGACCCGCGATGTGACTGCCGGACGTGGGCGATGGGATCGCGACGGAGCGGTGTTCAACACGATGGAGGTAAACGCGCCGTTGCTGGCGGCGTTGCGGCGGATCGCCGACGCGGAACTGGGTCAGCTCGACTTGGTCGATTTTGGCGGTGCGCTGGGCAGCACGTGGCGACAGCATCGCGAGGCGCTGAAGGATATCAGACGGGTGCGATGGCGGGTGGTGGAGCAGCCGCACTATGTCGATTCCGGGCGGGAATTTGCCGACGCCGCGCTGGCGTTCTATGCCTCATTGGATGACGCGCTCTCCGATGGGACTGTATCAACAGTGCTGTTTTCAAGCGTGCTGCCCTACGTGGAGCAGCCGCGGGCGCTGCTCGCTGAAGTGGCTCGGAGGGGCGTGCGGCATATCGTCATTGACCGCACGTCTTTTGCGGCGGACGGGCGCGAGCGGATCGTGGTGCAGCGCGTGCCGGCTGCGCTTGGCGGCGGGAGTTACCCTTGTTGGCTGTTCGCGCGTGACAAGTTGCTCGCGCCCATGATGGCGCAGTACCGATTGGTCAACGAATGGCCCGGGTTCGACGATATTGATCCTTCGGCTTTGTTTTACGGTTTCAGCTTCGAGAGGAACGTATGAACCCCATGCTCTCCCCTCTCCGGGCGCGTTGGCTCGCCGAACAATACAACCCCGGCTGGCTCGGGCTGGCGGTCAATCCGTTCTACTTCGCCCGGCGCGGCCTGATTCGTGAGCTGCGACCTCTGTTGGCCCGGTTGAGTGGCGAGGTGCTCGACGTTGGCTGCGGACAGAAACCTTATCGTGAGTTCATCCCCGCGACGCGCTACGTCGGCCTTGACGTCGATACGCCGGCAACTCGTGCCTACGGGGCGGCCGATGTCACCTACGACGGCCACACCTTTCCTTTTGCAGACGCGAGCTTCGACGGCGTGTTGTGCTCGCAGGTGTTCGAACACGTTTTCAATCCCGGGGAGTTCCTCGGCGAGATTCGCCGAGTGCTCCGGCCCGGCGGTGTGCTCGTATTGACAGTGCCGTTCGTATGGGACGAACATGAGCAGCCGCATGATTTTGCGCGGTATTCCTCCTTCGGATTGCGCGCGGTGCTTGAACGCAACGGCTTTGTCCTCGAAAGTCACCGCCGGTCGGTCGCTGACAGTCGCGTCTTGTTCCAGCTGGCGGCGGCCTATGTGTTCAAGGTGACCTTGACCCGAAGCCGGTGGCTCAATCTTGCGGTGCAACTGGCGGTGATTGCACCGGTCAATCTTGCCGGCGCAGCGCTTGGTGTGCTGCTGCCTGCCAACCCGGACCTGTATCTGGACAACATCGTGCTGGCGCGACGCACCACTGCTCCGTGAACCACTACTGCACGTATTTCGACCGGAATTATGTCGTGCAGGGGGTGGCTTTGCTGCAATCGCTGCGGCGGCGTGACCCGGGCATGACGTTGTGGGTGCTGGCCCTCGATGAGACTGCTGCGGGCGCACTGACTGCCCTCGGCGGGGGCGACGTGCGGGTGATGACCTGCGCGGAACTTGAAGCGGACGATTCGGCGCTCGCGAGAAGCCGCGAAACACGCAGCCGCCTGGAACACATCTTCACGATGTCCCCCTGCCTCCCGCGGCACATCCTGCGTCGGCACCCGGACATTCCTGCGATAACCTATGTCGACGCTGACTTGTGGTTCTTTGATAGTCTCGATGAGATCCATCGGGAGTGGGCGGCCGGGAGCCTGTACCTCACGCTCCAGGATGTGCCGCTGTGTCTTCGCGAGCGGGAGGAGCGGTATGGGCGGTACAACGTGGGCATTCTTGGTTTCCGCAACGACGCGACGGCGCTGGCCTGCCTGGACTGGTGGCGGGAACGTTGTCTGGAATGGTGCAAGAACGTGCCCGAGCCCGGGCGCTATGCCGACCAGAAGTATCTTGACGAATGGCCCGTGCGGTTTCGTGGCGTCGTGGTGTCCGCCCACCCCGGCATCAATGTCGCGCCCTGGAACTGGAGCCGGCGCCAGCTTGCCGTGGACGGACCGGCGCCGACGGCGGCCGGCCGTCCGTTGATCGCGTTTCATTTTGCCCAGTTACGGCGCCTTTCGCGCCGCTGCATCGACACGAACCAGGCCCAGTACGGAGTGATGCCGTTCCGGCTGCGCGCTCCGGTATACGGCCCGTATGTCGAGGCCCTCGACGCGGCGTCAGGGCGGCTGGCGCAGGCCAGCCAGGTGGCTCCGCTGGGTTCTATCCGACCGCGGAGCGAGGCTGGACTTCAGCGCTGGAGTTTCGCCGTCGCGTTTGGCACGGTCTGGTTCCGCCTTGGCCGGGGGTGGTATTCCGGCGGATTTGGCCTGGGTCGTCATTCCGGCCGGATCATGGCATGGCAGCACCGCCTGCGGGGCAAGCCGGCATGATGCTGGCCCGCCCGCCCGCTGTGCGCCGTGGGCGTCGGAATCGCCGCCGTCCGCGGCGCGAGCTTGCCTTGACCGTGTCGGATGGAGTTCTCTTTCTCGCAGATGCCGGCTGTGTCTCCACTGCTTGTTGTTACCCCTACGCTCGGGAGCTCGCCATTCCTGGCGGGAATGATGGAGGACGTGGCGGCGCTCGGCCGCACCGTGCCGTTGCAACAGTTCGTCGTTGCGCCGGCTGCGGCCGTCGGGGCATTGCGAAAACGGTGGTCGTCGTCGGCCGTTCTGGCAGAGCCGCCCGGCTGCGGCATGTACGGGGCGATCAACGCAGCAGCGGATGCGGCCGGGGATTGGGAGTGGCTCACCTGGATCAACGACGACGACCGGCTGCTGCATGGGTTCGAAGACCTGTGGCGGTGCGCGCAGGCTGCGCCGGCCGCGGCTGATATCTGGTATGGCGAGGTCGATTACGTCGACGCCGACGGCAGCAAGCTGGCCGCGATGCCCGTCTGCCGGAGGCCGGCGGATGTGCCGGCGCTGCTTGCCTCGGGCCTTGCGCCGTTCACGCAGCAGGGCGCGCTCATCAGCCGCGATCTCTGGCACAAGCTCGGCGGGATGGACGCATCGCTACGCATCGCCGGTGACTTTGATTTCTGGATACGGGCGGCCGCCTCGGGCGCCCGTTTCCGGTTTTTGCCCGGGACTGTGGCCGCGTTCCGCGTCCGGCCGGGGCAATTGTCGGGCCGCGTGACGCAGGCGAAGGACGAGGAGGAGGCCGTGCTGCGAAGGTGCGGCCTCGCGGTGGGCCGGGCGCGCCGGTTGATCGCGTCGGTCCGTTTCCGCGTGGCGAACCTGCCGCGGATCATTCAGCGAACATGGCGCACCGGCCGTCTCGGGAGCAGGCGGATGTATGCGCGTTGATACAATGCGTACCGTCGCGGTCATCAATGCAATGAAATCCCGGCGGCCCACCGGCATCGGGATCGCCGGCGATGCGGTGGCGCAGCTGTTGCCCGCCGGCATGGCGGCGACCAGTCCGCGGCTGGATCGCTGGTTCACTGCGGTGAACGACGGGCCGCTGCCGGGCGCCGTGCGGGCGTTCCTCCGGCTTCTGCTGGTGCAATGCGCACCGCTCTTCTTTCCGCGGTACGCGCGTTTGATCTTCACGTCACACCACGCGCCGTGGTGGCGGACGGGCCGGCACGCGGTGATCCTCTACGACACGATTCCCCTGCAATTTCCTGAGCAAGCTCCGGTTCAGTCGTGGTATTTCCGGTGCGGCTTGCCGCGTGTGCTGCGCTGCGCCGAACGTATTGTGACCATTTCCGCCGCGGTGCGGGAAGACTTTGTCGCGAGGGAGTTCGCGCCGGTGCAGTCGGCGACCATCATTCCCGCGTTCTCTGCGGTCCTGGCCCGCGGGGCGGCGAGTCCGGCCCGAAAGCGCTCGAAGCACGGGCTGCTCGTGGTCGGGGCGAGATATCCGCACAAGAACATCGACGTTGTGCTGGCCGCGCTCGAGCAGCTCAACCAGACGCCGCCAGCGCCATGGCGGTTGACACTTGCCGGGGCGGATCGCCTGCTCTGGGCGAAGCCGTGGGGCGGTCTGGAATTTTTCGAGCGACGCGGCTGGGTGCACACGATCCCTCACGTCGAGGCCGCCGAACTGGCTGAACTATATGCCCGCGCGACGGCGCTGGTCTACCCGTCGCTCGCCGAAGGACAGGGTCTGCCGCCGCTCGAGGCAATGGCTGCGGGCTGTCCAGCGATCTGCAGCGACCTTCCAGTGCTGCGCGAAACCTGCGGCGACGCGGTGGTCTACTTCTCCGCGACCGATGCCGCCGAACTCGCGCGGCGGATCAAAGACACGGCGGTCGAGACGCAGGCCGTCGCAGCGACCCGCTTTGCTGCGGCCCGGAATCGGCTGGCGCGATTCAGCCGCGACGCACTGACCGCGCGGTGGCGCGAATTTCTGGAGACGTGGCCATGAGCCCCGAATTTCCCCGTCAGCATTGCTTGTGATTGCCTCGGTGGAGCAGGGGGTTAATCCGTGTGCGGTGCAATCGGCCCTCAGCATCATTATCGTGGCCTACAAGTCCCGCGGGGAGATCGGGCCGTGCCTGGCATCGATCCCGCGACGGCTGGGTGTTGATGGCGGGGCGGGGGACGTCGAGACGATCGTCGTGGACAATTCTCCGGGCGATGGCGCCGACGAGATCGTGCGGCGGGATTTTCCCTGGGTGCGGTACGTCGCAGCACCGGAAAATCTGGGCTTTGGGCGGGCCAACAACCTGGGCTTCCAGCAGACGTCGGGCGAGTGCGTGCTGTTCCTCAATCCTGACACCGTCAGTAACGCGCAGGCGCTGGAGCATTGTGTGCGGCGGTTGCAGACGGAACAGGGAATCGGTTTGATCTCGCCGAAGCTCGTGCTTGCCGACGGTTCCATGGATCCGGCCTGCCGGCGCTCCATTCCGACGCTATGGGACGGATTTTGCCGGGCGAGTGGCCTGGCGTCTGCATTTCCCGGGACGAAGGCGTTTGCCGGATACAATCTGACGCATCTGCCGGCCGACGGAACGTATGACGTCGGCGCGATCAACGGCGCGTTCATGATGGCGCGGCGCGAGGTGCTGCAGCGGGTGGCAGAGCCGGCGCCCGGAAGTGGCATGGGCATCTTGCCCATGTCTGGGGAATATTTCCAAGACACGGAGGCTAAATGCGCAGATCGCCGTTTCTTCGGTGACGGAGAGAAACTTGTAGCCGGGGTCGCCGACCCCGGGCCGGCCTCAGCGAGGCCGGCTACAACTGTGTTCGACGAGGCGTTCTTCATGTACGGTGACGACCTTGACCTGTGCATCCGCGTCGCGCGCGCGGGCTTTCGGATCGTCTATGACGGGCGGGTCGGGATCACCCACCTCAAAGGTGTGAGCGTGGGAAAGGACTACAAGCGAATGGCGCGCGCGATCTTCGACGCAAATCGCGACGTCTATCTCAAGCATTTCAACCCGCGGGGATCGACGCTGGTGCGGTGGAAGTACCGGTTGACTTTCGGCGCCTGGAAGCGGTTTGCCCGCCTGCGGGCGCGGCTCTCCGGCTATCGCCGGGTGAAGCCCATCTGAAGCGAATGTTTGTTCACCCGTCTGAAGAACGACAAGTGCCGCTGTTCCAGCCAGCGAAGCCGGGCGGCGATGACCGGTGACACGGGTTCCGGAGAATAGACCAAGAAACCTGACGCTTTGTTCGCGGCATCCAGATCCCTCGTCTGCAGATAGCTTTCGACCCAGAGGTTCTTCGCCCTTGCCACGATGGCTCCGTTGTCTTCCGGGCTGAAATTGCTCCACACAACGCACGCCAGCGCGACCCAGCCGATGGCAAAACCGAGCCGGAACCTAATTCCTCGCCTTGTCGCCCAGCCTTCGACGGCGAGGGCAAGTCCGCAAACTGCCGGCATCATCAGGGTGATATATCGCCACATGAAGGCGGCCTGCACGGTCACGGGCAGGCGCCCGACGGCCGTCAGAGCCGCGTAGATCAGCGATGTGCCCGTCAGGATCCACACGGCCCGCGATCGGGCGGTTGCGTTCCGCCGCCAGATCGCCGCCGCACTTGCGAGGAACGAGATCAAAACCAAGCCAAGCATGATGGCCCCGGCTGTTGTGGATAAGATCGAGATCGCCCGCCATCCGATCAGACTGGTGAACATCAATGCTCCGAACCGGCCGTAATCCCACCAGTTTGGCACAGGAAAGCGCCAGCCTGGCGTACCGCGGTCCCAGTGATACCCACTTGCGAAGACGGCAATCGCGAGGCCGAGGATGAGAAGGATCAGGGTTGCCTGGCGTCGATCCACCCCCGTTGGTCCGTCTCCCGGCCGCAATAGAACCAACAGCGCCAGACCGATGGACACGGGTGCGCCGCAAGAGCCGTAACCGGTGAAGAGGGTAAGCGTGGCGAATATGCCCACCCCGACGATTCGGGTCGTTGGGCCGGCCGGACCCCAGGCGTACGCGAGCAGGAAGGTGAACAAAAGGGGCAGGATCGAATGAGCCAGATTCGGCGTGTACGTCATGGTCTCCCAATGGATCGGGCTCAGCAGCAGCAACGGAAACGCGGCGTCGCTCCAGGACAGGCGTCCACGCAACCGTGCCGCCAGCGCTATCGCCGCAATCGTCGCGAGGCAAAGCACCGCCACCGCGGCCCATGCCTCTGCGCGCACATCCCAGTCGGTGGCACGATAAAGGTACCAGTCGATCAGCCCACCGAGTCCCTGGCGGTGCGGGCCATGCTGCCAGAAGAAGCAACTCCACGGGCCCCGGCCCTCGAACAGCGGCCGTAGAAAATCCCACTGGTCTTCGCAAAGAACGTCCACCGCGTTGTCCTGAACAAACCCCACCAGCCGGACCAAGCAGACGATAAAACCCCCGATCACCAATGCGGCTTCAAGCAATCGGCCGCGCTTTGGGTCCGGCGCCGGGATATTTTCGCCAGGCGAATCCGACATGGTGGAAATCAGCCGGACGGAACTGCCGGTGGCGAGCCCGAAAGGCCGAGTCACTGGAGGATGTCGTCGCGGCTGCCCCTGGCCAACATGTCAACCGACAGTTGACAAAGATCGGATGGCCCATTGCGCATCTTCCGGGGGACCTACTCGCCCGGATTGCGCCAGCGCACGAGGGTCAGCAGCAGGATCTGCAGATCGAGCCAGAAGGACCAGTTTTCGATGTAGTAGATGTCGTGCTGGATCCGCCGCTCCAATGCGCTGCCCCCGCGCAGGCCGTTGACTTGCGCCCAGCCGGTCATGCCCGGCTTCACCAGATGGCGGGGGAGATAGTGCGGGATGGCCCCGGCCAGCTGGTCGACGTGGTAGGGACGCTCGGGTCGCGGTCCGATCAGGCTCATGTCGCCGCGCAGCACATTCCAGAATTGGGGCAGTTCATCAAGATTCCATCGGCGCAGAAAGGCGCCGAGATGCAACAGCCGCGGATCGCCGGGCTGCGTGCTCACATTCTCGTCGTCGCGCTCCGCCGCGTTAGGTGTCATGCTGCGCAGCTTGTAAAGAGTGAAGTCCCTGTGTCCGGCGCCCACCCGGGATTGGCGAAAGAAGATCGGCCCGCCGGGCGATTCGCGTTTGATGAGCACGGCAAGCACCGCCACGACGGGCGCCGACAGGACGAGCCCGACAACGGCGCCGACGAGATCCATTCCGCGCTTGATCGCCCGGTTGAAAAGCTTGTTGATCGCCAGATCCTCGATGCCCAGCACCGGCACCCGGCCGAACGTCTGCAGCCGCAGGCCGGAGACAAAGATCTGAAACACCGAAGGAATGATCTTCAGCTCGACATAGGAACGTTCGCAAAGCTCCACGAGCCGCGCGAGATCGGCGCGCGGCAAGTCGAGGCGGACGGCGATCAGCACGTCTATGTCATGTCGCTCCAGCAGCGCCGGCAGATCGGCAAGGCCGCCCAGCAGCGGCAGCACGCCGGAGAAGGGCGGACGGCTCGATTCTTCCACGGGCAGTTCGATGATCCCGACAAGGCGGAAGGGATGGGCTGCGCTCTGTTGAATGTCGGCCACGAGCGCCTGTGCCTCGGCGGTCCAGCCAAGCAGGGCGACCCGCTGCTGGATCCGGCCGCGCAATCTCGAGGAAACGATCACTGCATAAAAGAGGCTGCGCCACGCGTAGAGCAACGCCAGCACGCCCCCGCAGGCGAAGACGACGAATAGCCGCGAGATGGGCGGACTGAACTTCAGCACGAGCGAAACGCCGAGATATGCGAACATCCAGAACGCCGTGCCTTTGAGGATGATGTTCAGGGCGTGGTAGCGGCGCAGCAGCAATCGTTCGTCGTAGAGATTGAGGTGCGCGAAGGCACCGAGGAGGAATGCTGTGCCGAGGCACAACAAAGGCAGATAGTCGCGCAGACGCGCACCGGCCACTTCGATGAACACCGACCCCAGCGGGGTATGGTAGCGCAGGCCGTAGCCCACCAGCAAACCCGCGAACACGCAAATCGTGTCGCCCGCGAGGAGCAACAGCGGCAGCGTGCGGTGGCGAAGGTTTTGCGGAGCGGGGCCGTTCATCTCATTTCGCGATTTCCGCTGCTGTGGCGATGGGTGCGGTCTGGTTCATGGTTTTGAGCAGCAGTCGATCGGAGAGATAACCTTTTTCCGGGAAAAGAAACGAGGCGTATTTTTCCACGACTAGGTTTTCAGGATAAATGTACACATCGCGCAGCATGAATCCGTCCTGATTCCGCGCCAGGATGCTGTAGCCGGGACGTTCGTTTTGTCCGAACCGCACCAGTGCGGCCTCACCATCGGTCGAGGCGGTCAGGAGTTGCACGAATGACTGCCGATGCCTGGCGATCCTCCGACGGAGCGAAGCGGCGAATGTGGGTTGCTCAGCATCGAGCGCCGCGGGAATCGCTTCGTCGCGCCACGCCACATAGAGCTGCTCCCATCGCTCCAGGGCGTCAGGCTTCGCTGGCGCATAGGCGCGTTGTTCAATCGCGGCCAGATTCTGAAAGAAACGGCGTTGTTCGGGCGAACCGTCGCGGACGAGGGTCGTGATGTCAGCGGAGCGACCGGTCCACCAGCCGGCCAGCGCGGAGACATACCGGATCTGGGCCTGTTCAGAAGCTGACAGAGGCTCTTTTTCCAGCCAACGGCAGGCCAGGTGTTGCAGGGTGAGCGCAATACGGCCACGCCAGGCCGAAACTTCCGGCGGGTCCCAGCGTGGGGAACTGATAGTATGCGGATCGTTCGCCCACTCCAGTGCGAATGCGATTGCCGCCGCATCGTCATCCCGGCCGAGCAGGCTCAAACCGATGCCCAGATAGACGCCACCCCGGAATGGCGAAAGGTGTGCAGACGCGCGAAAGTGCTCGCCTGCTTCGATCGGCTGTTGCGCGAGAAGCAACCAGCCGAGATTGAAATGGCAATAGTCCTGGTCCGGGTCGACCTCCAGGGTCCGGCGCAGGATTTCGCAGCAGCGATCATGGGCCCGGTCCGTCTCGTTGCCAGCCTGGAGGTATTGAGTGCCATAGAACGCCGCCAGTTGAGTCGGGTAGAATGGCTCTTGTGGGGCCATCGCGGCAGCTCGCCCGGCTCCGGTTACAAACGCAGCGTCGTCGCCGGCCTCCCGGGAGTTGGCGGCTTCCCAGAACAGCTCCCGGGCGCGTAAATCCGTCACCATGGGCCACAAGATCGCGACAAGGCCTGCCAGCAGTATTCCGCCTGCGAAGCGGGCCGGCGCCGCTGAGAGGGTGGAAGGGGTGTTGGCTGCGGCAGGGTCGGGCGAGGAGACCCGCAGCATGACCAGCAACGCGGCGACCGTGGCGGTGAACCATGGAATGTCGAACTGGGAATCGAAGAGGGAGAACACCGCATAACCGGCGAAGGCGATCAACACGGCTTGTGCGCGAAGGCGACGGACCGAATGTGGCACGGGCGTCTCGCCCGTGGTCGGGGATGTTTCGTCCGAAATGGGCAGGATGCCCATGCCACGCCGTGTCCAACCCCCGACATGGGCAAGATGCCCATGCCACGTGGGCAGGATGCCCGTGCCACATTGGACGATGCCGGCCAGCAGCAAGATCAGCGCCGCGACTCCAGGCAGACCGAGCTCCGCCCAGAATTGGGCCGGCGTGTTGTGCAACTGGAGCACATTATCGGTGCCGCCTGACAGTCGTGCCCGATACCGCGGGTAGACCAGCGGAACGGTGCCCGGGCCATAACCGGTCAAAGGCCGGTCGCATCCCATCAACCAGCCGGCCTGAATCATGGCGGCATGCTGGCGGTTGCTCTCGGCCGCAATGCTGCTCCATCGCCGGTGGAGCAGCAGGTCTTGCAGGCGCGGATCCAGGACAGCGACAAGCCCAGCCGCCGCCAATGCACAGGCTGCGATCAGGAGACGCCGACGGCGGGAGAGCGCAGAATGGGCGAACCAGAGCATGCCGGCGCAACCAAGCATGGTGACCACAGCTGCGACAGCTCCCCGGCTGGAGGTGGTCGTCACCAGCACCAATGCAAGCGCGGCGGCGAACAGCCTGAGTGCGCGCCACCGGCGGGGTCCGGTGATTCCCAGCGCTGCCAGCCAAGGGACGCTCAACACCGCCGCTCCGGCGGTGTACAGCGAGTGACCGAAAGGCTCCCCATTGCGGATGCGAAGCGCGGCGCCCAAGTTCGCGCCGGCGGACCAGGCTGGCAGAACCCGGGCGCACAGCCAGAGGCATGAGCTCACAGCAACGAACAGAATCATCAGCGCCCCGGTCGTTTCTGCGAAAAGCGCCATCCGCCGTGTGCGCACCGGGGCTTCGCGCTCGATCCAGTCCAGGGCGAGATAGGCCAGGCTCACTCCGGCGACGGGAATCAACGCCAGGTTGAGGCTTTGCGACCGGAAGGGACTGAGCAGCGCGGCGATGATGTTGGCCGCCACCAACAGCACGAGACCGCCGTCCAAGCATCCGCCGAAGCGTGCCAGGCGCGCGGTGCACAGCAGCCGCCCGGCCAGGAGGGCGACGGGCGCGATCAACAGCACCTGCCAGTAGAAAAACCACGGCCATTGGTAGAACCGGGTGGAGGCGTTGGTGCTCAGCGACAGGGCGGCGAAGACAACGCAAGCCAGCACGCCGAGAAAGGCGGGGATCTTCGCGGGCAGCGAGCCGGGGCGGGCCATGGTCATGAGGCGTCCCGATCACAAGGCCACAATGGCCGGGCCGCAAGACCTGGTGATGCGGCGGCTGCAATTGGTGCGGGCAATAGTGGAGCGCGTTATCCCTAACGCACATGCTGCGTCTTGGGGACAAGCCGCTCCACCTGGATCTGCGAGGCAGGACGGGGTGCCGCGCCCCGCCCTACAATCATTCTCCGCCAGACGCTTTTCTGCGGTCTTGACGGTCCGGACCGACGGCGGGCATGGTGCTGCGATGCAGGAGGGCAAACCCGCAGCGAAAAAGGGATGGTTGATCAAAGGCGTCGTGCTCGGCGTCGTTATTTTGGGAGTGGGCGTCCTCGCGCTGCGGGGTGTGGACTTCCGGGCGTTGCTCGCGCAAATGATGGTGCTGCTCGATCACGTGATGGCGGTGATTCGCAGCGCGGGTCCCTGGGTATTTTTTGGCGCGATGGTGGTGCTGCCCGCGTTTGGTTTTCCGTTGCTGGGTTTTGCGATCCCGGTGGGCCCGGCCTTTGGCGCACAAATGGGGACCGGTGGAGTGCTGGCGGCCTACGGCGCGGCTCTTGCCATGAATCTGGCGCTGACCTATTGGTTGGCGCGATTTGCGGTGCGTCCTCTGGCTGAGCAGCTGCTAATCCGCGCCGGGTACAAGATCCCGCAATTTGAGCTATCCGAACAGATCGAGGTGACCTTGTTGGTGCGGATCACGCCGGGGCCTCCGTATTTCGTGCAGAGTT
>Ga0182011_10003484_pt1 | contig 12887 bp, 13 predicted proteins | sample 711E1DmetaG_FD_120481 | JGI IMG/M metagenome (GOLD analysis project Ga0182011, IMG submission 120481) | Permafrost microbial communities from Stordalen Mire, Sweden - 711E1D metaG | ecosystem: Environmental > Terrestrial > Soil > Wetlands > Permafrost | place: Sweden: Stordalen | collected... | reverse complement strand
TGTTGTCACGATTCAATATGTGGACCGCCTCCGGCGACTGCCTAACGGCAAGTTCGTCCAAATCATCAGCAGCATTGATTGAGAAATGGCTACTGCTAAACAAAACATAGAAGATCAGAACTATGAGAAGTAGCGGCAATAGGATCTTCAATGACGTGGCAGTCATTAACGGGTCAATAGTTGAAAATATGGAATCTGTGATGAAATCAGCGGAATGTTGTTCCTTGTGGTTTAATTAGACCTGACAAAAACATGGTTTATTTTTCTACACTTCTTATATCTATATTCATTACGATCAGCCTGATTCCTATGATGATCAAACTAGCTGATAGGTATCAACTGGTTGATGTCCCCAACCCGAGGAAGGTCCATATTCGCCCTGTGCCCAGGATAGGCGGGTTGGCGATGGCGATTGCTGTTATCATTCCAGTCGTTTTTTGGGCTGGCGCCGATGCATTCGTGAAGGCTTATCTAATGGGGACAGGTATATTAGCATTATTCGGGATTGTCGATGATATCAAGGGTCTCGGATACAAGGTGAAATTCGCAGGGCAATTTTTGGCCGCCCTGGTTATGATCTTCTATGGCGGCGTCAGAATCAGCTCCCTTGGGAGTCTGCTGCCCGGGGAGATACAGCTATCCGAATGGCTGGCCGTCTCTCTCACTCTCATCGCAATAGTCGGTGTTACAAATGCTATCAATCTCTCCGATGGTCTTGACGGTCTTGCAGGCGGCATTTCCCTCATGAGCTTCTGTTGTATCGGGTATTTTGCCTATCTTGATGGCAGCGGCGATATTGTTCTGATCTGTATGGCCTTATCCGGGGCTATATTCGGCTTTCTACGCTTTAATACCCATCCCGCCAATCTCTTCATGGGTGATACTGGAAGCCAGTTCCTCGGGTTTTCAGCTGTCGTATTGGCTGTCAAAACCACACAAGGAAATGTAACGCTGAGTCCCGTCCTGCCTTTGATTATACTTGGGTTCCCCATTCTTGATACGTTGAACGTTATGGTGCAGAGGATCAGCCACGGGAAGTCTCCGTTTTCGCCGGATAAAAAACATTTTCATCACCGTCTTCTCAACTTTGGGCTATCTCATGTCGAAGCTGTTTTCATCATCTATGTAATACAATCTGTGATGATTCTTTCAGCCATTTTCTTCAGGTACCATACAGATTGGTTTTTGATGGGAGGATATGTAGGGTTTTCGATTGTTATGATCAGTACTTTTGCCGTCGCTGACCATAAGGAATTGAGATACCACCGCTACGCCTTTATCGAATATGTTATAAAAGGCAAATTTAAGAGAATCAGAGACAACCACTGGCCCATCAGGGTTTCCTTTAGTGTATTGAAAATGATTATCCCGGTGTTATTCATATTTTCCTGTCTTATCCCTGCAAAGATCCCAGTATATGTTTCCATTATGTCCTCATGCTTCGGTCTGCTGATCTTAACGGGTCTTATAGTCAAGAAAAAACATCTCGGAGGATGTCTGAGGCTGACTCTCTATATCACGATCCCTTTTGTCAGCTATCTTATGGAGGGTGGAAGAGCCGTCTGGATAAGCGACAAGGTGTTTTTTCTGCATCACTTATGCCTCGGGATAGTCACTCTGTTTGTGATTCTTACGCTGAAGTTTTCCAGGAGAAGGCAGGGATTTAAGCTGACTACAATGGATTTTCTGATAATCTTTATTGCCATTATCGTTCCCAATCTGCCAGGCTCGTCAATGCAAAGCCATGGCTTAGGAATAATGGCAGTAACAATTATAGTCTTTTTCTTCGGCTACGAAGTCCTGATTAATGAATTGCGTGAAGAGTTTAATGCCATTGCGATGACAACCTTTGCAGCTTCTTTGCTGCTTGCTGTAAGAGGATATGTCGGATTCTGAATACTTTGCACTATAAGTAGTCTGGAAATGTCACGAAAGTTTAACCTTGCTTTCATCTTAACGTAATTCATGTGTGGCAATAATAGTGCTTACTTCAGAAGGGGCCAGCCACTAGGGTGGACTCTCAAGTGATCAGCGCATCCCCCTCTGACTATGACTAAGTGGAGGTAGCTAATGTTCACAAAGAATAAGGTCCGTATAGCAATTGTAATGTTTTTGATGGTTGCGATACTAGCGGCTTGCGGTGGGCCGGAAGAAAAAAAACTTAAGTTTTACAATAAAGGCAAAGAGTTGTATGAAAAGGGAGATTATGTAAAAGCCAAACTGGAATTCAAAAATGCCGTCCAGATCGATCCGAAATATGTCGACGCCTACTACATGCTTGGGATCATCGCATTGAAATCGGGCGACCCAAGGGGAGCCTACGGGACTTTTTCTAAAGTAGTCGAACTGGCGCCTCAGAATTGGGATGCACAAATCCAGTTGGGTAGATTTCTGTTGGGAGCGGGTAAGTCGGATGAGGCAATGGAAAAGGTGAACCTTGCCTTAAAGGCTGATCCGAAAAAAGAGGATGCGCTTATCTTGAAGGGAGCCGTCCTGATGAAAAAGAAAGATTTAGACGGCGCGAGACAATTCCTGGAATCAGTAGTGGGCAAGGACGTCCATAAGCCTGAGGGCTACGTGCTTCTGACGTCAATATACGTATCTAATGGCGATACGCAAAATGCCGAAAAGACCTTGAGGGAAGGGATAAAAGCCAATGAGAAAGCGATTCCTCTTTATCTTGCCTTGACTGATTTTTATTTGAAGAACAAAAGGACCGATGATGCTGTGAAACTTATGCAAACGGTTGTCGAAATAGAGCCTGAGGTGGGTCAGTATCGTATGGCCTTGGCCGGAATTTATTGGGGATCGGGCAAAGAGCAGCAGGCAGTAGATGTCATGAAATCATTTGTAGCTGCCGATCCGAAAAAGGAGGACCGATGGATACAGTCCGCCGAGTTCTATGCATCAAGAAACAAGCCTGCCGACGCTGAGCAGCAGTTGAAGGAAGGAATAAGTCAGAATGCGCAGACCTTCAAGATCCGTTTTGCACTTAGTTCTCTTTATCTAGCCATAAATCGTCCGGACCAAGCTGTCGCTGTTCTACAGGAATGCCTGGGCCTGGATAAGGATGCGGCTAATCCTAACATTATCCAGGCAAAGAATTCTTTGGCGCAATTCTATATTTCACGGCAGGAGCTCGACAAGGCGAAGAAGTACGTAGATGAGGTGCTCAAGGAAAGTCCGAAGAATGTGGATGCCAATTATATTGCTGGAACTATACATCTCAAGAAGCAGGAGGGAGAGCAGGCAGTTTCATCATTCCGGACGGTTATCAATGAAAGGCAGGAATTTATTTCGGGTTATATCTCCCTTGCAGATGCTCATGTTGTTAATAACCAAATGAACCTTGCGTTTGACACACTTCAGAATGCATTGAAAATTGCACCGAATTCAAGAGATCTAATTAGGGCTATGGCTCACCTCTACACGGTGCAGAAAGATTTCAAAAATGCCGAATCCCAGTGTCGAAGCATCCTGGACAAGAACCCGAACGACGTGGAAGTGAGGGCGGATTTGGGAGACATTATGAAGTTTGCGGGCGACTTCAAAGGCGCGGAAGTGGAGTATTCTGACATTAAAAAGCGCATCCCGAATCATCCACTGAGTTATATGAAACTGAGCGCCTTATATGGTTCACAGAAAAAATGGGACAAGGCTATAACTGAACTGGATCATTTAGTTCGAATACATCCTGAACTGTGGTCGCCTACGAACGACTTGGCGTACCTGTTGAGTGAATACGGCAATGGGAAGAAGGACCTAGACAGGGCACTTGTTCTTGTCGAGAAAGCTAGATCTCTTAATCCGGATAGTCCGGCTATATTAGATACTGAAGGGTGGATCGACTATCGAAAAGGTGATGTGGCTGGTGCTGTTGATTTCCTTGCAAAGGCACAAGCGAAAGCCTCCGGGAATCCTGTGATCAATTATCATCTGGGGATGGCCTACTACCGGTCGGGCATTACAGGTAAAGCAAAAGAATATCTCCAGATCGCCCTGGCTTCCAAAGGCGGGTTCCAAGGCAAAGATGAGGCAGAGAAAACCGTGGCAGGAATCCATTAGGAGCTGAAAACACGATGAATGCAGGGGTCTGATCCGTCGGTGACCTGCCACACTTATATAATCCAGGGGGATTGGAAAATGATTCTAAACATTTTGTTTTTGATGCTAGCTGGGATGCTGGGAGTTTTTTCACCGGCCATATTATGGGCGGAAGACGGTGAGGCCGCTCATCCGCAAATGCCGCTCGGGTCAGAAGGGAAGGTTTTTGCACCTGACGCAGTATTACCATCAGCAAAAGCGTCAGCTGAAGAGAATTACCTCATCGGACCGGGAGATGTTCTTGATATCGCGGTATGGAAGGATGAAGCTTTAACCCGTTCATGCACGGTGCGGCCGGATGGCATTATATCGTTCCCGCTGATAGGGGAGATACAGGCTGCCGGCAGGACGACCGTAAAACTCAAAGAGGAGATGGAGAAAAAACTCGAACGATATGTCCCGGAGGGCAATTTATCTGTAGATGTCAAGCAGGTAAACAGTCTGCTCATTTATGTGATAGGAAGAGTCAACGCGCCAGGCCGATTTGTCATGAATGCAAATGTCGACGTACTGCAGGCCCTTGCCACGGCCGGGGGGCTCAATGTCTATGCAAAAAGAAATAGGATCAAGATATACAGGCATGAAAAAAATGGAACTACTATATTTCCGTTCGAGTATGACGAGGTCGTTGATGGCAAACGTCTTGAGCAGAATGTCAGACTCAAGCGGGGTGATGTAGTCGTCATTCCCTAATGACTTATCGGCCCATTCTCCTTGGTATAATGCTGTTGGTGGCTTGTTGTCCGGTAATTGCATGGGGAAACGAGTTTAGCCTGATACCTTCCTTGTCAGTCAGGGAGGAATACAACAGTAACATTTTTTTTTCGACTAATGATAAAAAAAGAGATTTCATCACTACTCTTTCGCCAGGCCTCGAAATGGTTGACAACACGGAGCGGCTCAATACTGATATGCTCGCTAGACTGGATCGCCGTGAGTACGCCTCCGGCAGAGATCTCAGTGCGACAGATCAGGCATATAACGGCAGCTTGCGATATCTAGTCACGCCCTTGTTCAGCTTATCAGCCGCAGCCGGATTTGTTAAGGATTCGAGTCCCGACCGCGATATACTAACTACAGGCATTGTTTTGACGACTGTACCGCGTGAACACACCGCCTCATCGTTATCGGCCGATTATCAGCTAACTGAAAAAACATTGGCAAGCATATCCTACGCATACGGCAGGGATCATTTTATAGGTCAACGGTATCTTGACAATATATCCCATGATGTCAATGGAGGTCTTGTCTATGATTTGGGCAAGTACTTTCCTGCTGTGAAGGGCAGAATAAATGCGGATTACAATTATTATTCTTTCCCTGGTTCCAACATCGACAGTGTTATGGGAACTGTAGGCTTTTCGCGGGATTTCAATGAACTGTGGAACATTCAGGTCGATGGCGGCGGCCGGCATACGCGATCGGATATAGCCGTAACACAGCTGGAGCCTGTCTTTATCTCTTTCTTCGGATTTCCAATTCAGATTGGCAACGAGTTGGTAAGTGAGCAGGTAAAGAATGCGGGCTGGGGGTGGGTAGGACGGGCTTCGCTTAACTACAAGGACGAACGTAGCACAGCTAGTCTCATATACCTCCGGGACGTTCTACCGGCAAGCGGGCTGGGAGGCGCAGCGGTGCGCGACTCGATTGTTTTTTCGGGACAGCAAAGGATTACATACGAGTTGTTTCTCCTTTTCACTGCCGACTATTTTTCGAATAATTCGAAATCGCATGAATTTTCTTCACAGACGATCGACCAGCGGAGCTTCCACATCAGTCCAGGGGTCCGCTACGAATTCTCAAGAGATATGTATGTTGAAGGGGCTGTGGACTATGTCAGGGTTGACGATATGGTCGCCAAAACGAATGCGAACAGGTATCTCAGTTCTTTGCGCCTGTACATCCAACATCCCGTTTTACAGTAGTTGCAGGAATAAAATTAGAAAGGACTTTGTATGGATCAAAATAAAACAATAACATTCGAAGACGCTATCAAAATAATCAAGCGGCGGCGTTGGGCGTTGATAGTGCCAGTAATTTCCGCTGTCCTTCTCTCGGTGGTGCTCCTTCTGGTGTGGGACCCTGTATATCGGTCCACGTCAACAATCCTTATTGAAGAACAGGAAATTTCACGTGACTATGTTATGGCGACCGTAACGAGTTATGCGGAACAACGCCTGCAGATGATCAACCAGAGGATTATGAGTTCCGCGCGTCTTGTCGAGATAATCAACCATTTCAATCTTTATGCGGACAAGCGCAATAAATTAACCACCGAAGAGATCGTCGAAAATATGCGGAAAAAAGATATTAAATTCGATACCGTAATGGCAGATGTGATAGACCGCCGGACGGGACAAAAAACAGCTGCGACCATCGCATTTACCGTCTCATATGAGGGGAAGAATCCTGCTATGGTACAGCAGGTCGACAATGTCCTAGCATCTCTTTATCTCGAAGAAAACATCAAAGTCACGAGTCAGCAGACGTCGGGCACTACAAAATTTCTCGAGGATGAAATGAATTCCGTTCAGACTAGACTCCTCGAATTAGAGAAGGCGATAGCGGTTTATAAAGAGAAGAACCCCCTCGCCTTGCCCGAACTGTTCCAGTTTAACCTTCAGACTCTCGATGCCAACAATAGGACTTATGATCAGCTCCAGGATCAACTGCGCACCCTAAAAGAGAAGGAAAGCTACCTGCAGACCCAGCTCGCAAGCATGGTCCCTGATGCGGAAAACCAGGATAAGGATCGCCTCAAGGAGCTGAGGATGGCCTTATTGGGACTCCAGAGCCGTGTTTCTGATGAGTACCCAGATGTCATCAAGATGAAAAAGGAAATCGCCGAACTTGAACAACGACTGAACTCTCCTGACAAGAAGAAAGCCATAGCTAAAAACCCGGATAATCCTGCCTATATAGCACTCGATTCGCAACTGGCAAGCACACAATCTGATATAAGTTCGGTCAAGAGACAAATCAGTGAGCTCGAAAAAAAGAAAAAAGATTATGCCCAAAGAATGGAAATGTCTCCGAGAGTTGAAGAAGGATACAAGAACCTAGTGGTCGACAGAAATAATACCCAGGCCAAGTATGAAGATCTTACTAAAAAATATATGGAAGCAAAAGTGGCTCAGGGTTTGGAAAAGGAGAATATCGGTGAGCGATTTACCTTGATCGACCCGGCGAGACTGCCTGAGAAACCTGTAAGGCCAAATCGCCCTGTTATACTCCTGATCGGGCTAATTCTTGGTCTCGGCGCAGGAGTTGGAACTGCTGCTCTGCAAGAAGCTAATGATCACTCTGCACGCCGTTCAGAAGACTTGGCAAAGGCCGGTCCTTTCCCGGTACTGGCTGAGATACCGGAGATTTTCACATTGCAGGATGTGCTTAGGAAGAGGCGGAGTCATAAGATAATCGGTGGCATAGCGATTATCTTAGTGGTGCTTACAGTTTTGTTTATTCATTTCTTTGTCATGGATCTGGATGTTCTTTGGGCACGTGCTGCCAGACGCTTTGGTATATAAATTCATAAGAGAGTTTGAAAGGGAGCGGGTCTAATGATTAAAAAAATCAGGGACGCTATAACTTCATTTGGGAAAAGGCCAGTGGCAATCCCGGAGGAAGCTTCGGCGCCATCAATACAGAACAATCCGGAGGAGAAGGACAAGACCGGGTGGATATCACCGACTTATTCTCAATCTCGGATCACACATTTGGATCCTGGATTCATCGCTTGTAACCGATGTCTGGCTTGTCTTGATGATGTTCCGGAAGCTGAAGCCTACAGGGTTCTGCGGACGCAGATTCTGCAGCGACGTAGTGACACCGGGGGCAACACTATTATGGTTACAAGTGCCTTGCCGGGCGAGGGGAAAACGATTACCGCCATCAATCTTGCCTTCACCTTTGCACGGGAGTTCCAGCACACTGTCCTGCTGGTTGATGGTGATTTAAAAAAACAGAGTATTCATAAGTACCTGGGATGCTCCGGTGAAAAGGGACTGATAGATTATCTTGTTGATGGAGCACCCGTTACCGAACTGATCACCTGGCCTGGTATCGAGAAGATGACTCTCATTTCAGGGGGGCGTTCTTTCCATGAAAGCGCTGAGATGCTTGGGTCGCCTCGCATGAAAGAACTTATTTCCGATATGAAAGGACGTTATCCAGAACGTTACGTTCTCTTTGATGTTCCTCCTATTCTTACCGGGGCGGATGTCCTGACTCTCGCCCCTCTCGTCGACTATATAATTGTTGTTGTGCAGGCCGGAAAAACTTCGATGGATGAAGTAAAAAAAGCAGTCCAGTTTCTTCCCAAGGAGAAGATACTGGGGTTTGTTTTGAACCGCTGTTAGTATAAGGCCAACGCCGGTAAACAATGCCGGAAAGCCACATATCCGCATCAGTAAAGATAGATGCCGTGTCTATCGATGACTTGGTGGCCGGGCCGGGTTAACACCTACCTTGAATTGCTCGCTCCACTTTCTCAGATAGCCAGCTATTGAGGCTTTTACCGGCTCGTTTTGCTGCAATAAATGCAGCCCTATGCAATTCCGGAGCGAGCCGAACTACGAATTTACCTGTAAACGGCTTATCAGGGTCCTCTCCGCGCTCTTTACAGAAAGCAAGATAATCGTCTATAGACTCTTTGAAGGCTTTTTCAAGCTCCTTGACCGTTGTCCCTTGGAACGTCACAACATCTCGTATGCCGATGATCTCACCATGAAATATCTTAGATTCATCGTCAAACTCTACCTTGCCAACATATCCCTTATACTGCATCACTTTTGACACCTGCCTCTCTCAAAAAGCGGCGCACTGATTTAAGAGCGCCTTTGTCGGTTTCTATTTTGGGATGTGGGCGATGAAAAACTGCTCGCACACCATTCAATGATATTCTGACTCGGGACCCGCTACCTTCACTTATGTCAGCTCCCAGTATCGACAAAAGGGCTTCGATATCTTTCCATGATACGTCCGATTTAACTGGATCGCTGAATACCGCCTTCAGGATCTTTTTATGTTTTGCATTCATCCCTTACTAAGAATGGTATCATAATATGATACTACTGTCAAACCCAGATTCTGATTTGTCAACCTGCGATTGCTGCGACCGATTCAAGCGGTAGACTCCCCAGAACCTCATCAGACATCCCTCCATCTTCTATTCAATTCTGCTTCACATTAGTTCCTCTGAAGAGCCTTCCCAATCCATCCGCATAACTTTTACCCATAAGTCGTTCAATCATCGAATCTATAACATTCTATTGTGTGTGATGTCCATCACATTTGTAATCTCTTTGTAACGCCTTTGTCACTCAGTGGAAATACTTCGGTGGTACAATATTCCTATTCGCAGTGTTTAGGGTCCTTTGCTGACCGGCAGAATTATCTGCTGTGGTACCAGAAAGCCCGAATCGAGAAAAGAACTCTTTTCTTATCGATTCGGGCTTTTTTTTTAGGGTAGTTCAGGTCGAAATTATGGAGAAAGGAGGCTTAGAGATGTTCAAGACAGCAGCGGTTTCCTTCCGGACAAGGCAGGAACTGTTGGAATTGCTCGATCACGTCAGCCGGGAGTCCGAATGTTCGCGGTCATCTTTGATCGAAACGATTCTGCAGAAATTCCTTGCTGACAAGGATGGAAACGGTGTCCAGGTCGAGAATCAGGTTGAGATTAAGGGAGGAGCGCCGGCCGCTGATGAGGGCGAGCTGTCAGACGGAATTGTTTATATCTCAATGGGAAAGTTACGCATTGGTCTGCCTAAGGACCTTGGTTGCAAGATCATCTTTGACGAAAAGAATTCAGCATTTCGGCTGGACCTTTTACCCGGCGAGGAAAATTTGTCTAATGTTGTCGAGCTCCGGAAAGAAGCCTGATTGTGGAACAAATCGCTATCATCGATTCCGCCTCACGCGAAGGATGCGTAAGACATTTGTCTTATGATTTATAAACCGAATACCCGCCCCTTTGCCTAAAATAAGCAAAGGGGCGGGCAAAGACCAAAAAGGAGGATTTATGAAAGCTGTAGTGAGAAGCAGTATTATGACGATTCTTGTATTAATCGGTATTCTTAGTTTTGGTGCCTCATCGCAGGCCTACGTCAGCAACGATCAGGAGTTCATGGTTGTGCATCAGCGGGGTATCACATGGGAGCCGGCTGAGGCCGAGGTTGCCTCGTGGGGGAATTCATACCAGCTGGCTACCATTACCAGCAGGCAAGAAGCACCTTATTTGCATTCGCTGCTAAGAGGCCTGAATGGTGAGTTTTGGATCGACGGTAATGAAGAGGTAGGCAACCATCGGCAATTGGTGAAGCAAGATTTCTGGCCGAATATGTATAGGGCGAAGGGAGAATCTGAAGACTCTTTCAAGAAACACTCGTTCGACCGCTGGGCTATGGCAGATAGAGACCGCAGACATGACTGGTCTGGGTACGATGAATACAATTCGAGACATATCCCCGGGTTTATTGTTGAGAGGTCACCAGCCGCCGATCCCGCTCCGACCCCGATTCCGTCTGCAGCGTTACTCTTGGGGTCCGGACTCTCCATGATAGGAGGACTGCGCACGTTCGGGCAAAACGTAAAGTTTTTCTAAAGTACAAAGGCAAGGTTCTTTGTGTTAGTCGCGGCAACTTTGCAGTGCGAAGGAGTCTAACAGGACTGATGGAAAAATCACGAGTTGCGGGGGGATGAAGGTCCCCCCTGCAACTCCAGGTGATCTCTTTACGGAAGCTATTATTTTGATGTCTTTACGGGTGTTGATTTCGGAGCGGGCTTTTTAGCTACGACCTTCTTTTGCTTGGCTTTGATTGTTTTTGGAGCAGGCTTATGCGGACTTGCAACCGCTTCCTTCCCTTCCAATTTAGCTATAGAGTCATCAGTCTTGTCGATTGCGGTCAATAGTTTCTTTAAGTCGTCATTCGAGACTTTCATCTTTTTAGCTTTTACCAATTCGCGAAGCTTTTCGCCCAGCGCAGCACGCTGCTTCTGGCCCTTGTTCTTTAGTTCGTACAGGCGATACTGCGTCTTACCTTTTTCGGTCAGTTCTTCGGCCTTTTCCTTGACCATTGTCGCCGTAGACTTGACAGCATCGACACCCTGCTTTATGCCGTCTTCGATGTCCTTCTTGAGTCCGCCTAAAATATCCATTTCAATCTCCTTTTGAATGATTTGCCGCCGCTATCGTATTCGGCAGTTATTTCTTAGAAATGACTATGTAGTATAATTTCAGCACTGATTTTACAACCGTTTTCGTCCAATCAGCCCCGGATCTCATGCGGTCCCTGTTATCGGAAGACATGATTCGTTTTAATTCCCTCAATCCCTTCCCGATGACTTTGCCGATTCGCGGCAGGTTGCCGGGGCCAAACAATATGAGGACGACAATAAATATGAGCAGAAGATGCAGCGGCCGGAAAAGACCTCCAAACAAGGCAGTAACCTCCTCTGATTCATTGGGTCATTAGATTATATCATGAATGACAACGTTGGACGTCATAGTTGCATTAATGATATTTATGGAGTCGAAATGGCCGAATTGTAACACAACTGTAACATTGCCTTCATCCTGCTGTAACGTAAATTTGGTTAAATATATTAGATACTTAGTGAGGAGGACGGCTAAATGAGCTTTTACATGCACAATACACCCGGCAGACTCAGGATCAAAAGCCCGCTCGTCAAACGCAATGAGAACGTATCTTATGAAGTGCGCAAGATCCTTGGTGCCACGAACGGCATAGCTACCGTAGACGTTAATCTCACGACCGGCAGCCTGCTGATCAATTACAATCCGAAAGTTATCAAGCATGATGACATTGTCGATCTCCTTCATCGGAACGGATATTTCGATAAAGCCAAAGCCGTAACCCACGACGAGTATATTCATAGCGCCGCCTCCAAGGCAGGGAGTTTTATCGGGAAGTCTGTCCTCGGGTCCGTACTTGGCATGGCTTTAGAGGGCACTCCGCTTTCACTTCTAGCGTTGCTCATCTAAGGTCAGTCTCTCAGACTGTGTCCGGCCTTGAGTCGTTGCCAACCTGTCCTTAATCTCCAACTGTTTCCGCATTAAATTTCTCACTTTCTTTGTCACGAGAATAGGCAGATAATCACGTATTCTTGCTTCCTTAGAGAGTCTTTCGAGAACAATACAATATAATTTGTGCACCCGGTCCACTGAAATCCGCATGTCGCCCGCAAGAGTAATTACTGCATCTCGATGAACGGGAGGGATTGAATCGACACCGTTGCCGGACAGCGCCTGCTTGTTACCTGGGTGACTGTCGATTTCACTAGTACTTCGTGCCATAGCGATTTACCTTAAAAGGGATGCCCGGTCGGTCAGTTCCCACGGCAGTCCGATATCCATGCGGCCGACATGGCCATAGGCCGCAAGTTTCCTGTAAAAACCGCCCTTTACTATAGAGGGCAGATGGCGAAGGCTGAATTGTTTAACAATAGCGGCAAGCCGAAAATCGAAATGCTGCTCGACCAGGGCCGCAATCGCATCATCTGAAATCTTACCGGTCCCGAAGGTCTCGACCTGGATGCTCACCGGGCGGGCCAACCCGATCGAATAACTGAGCTGCACCTCGCACTCATCTGCAAGGCCCGCCACGACAACGTTCTTTGCTGCATACCGTGCAGCGTATGCGCCCACACGATCGATTCTCATAGGGTCCTTGCCGCTAAGGGCAGCGCCGCTGTGGCGCGAGTATTCACCATACGTGTCTATGGCGTTTTTTCTCCCCGTTAACCCGGAATGCACCGATGGCCCG
>Ga0182011_10003482_pt1 | contig 12889 bp, 8 predicted proteins | sample 711E1DmetaG_FD_120481 | JGI IMG/M metagenome (GOLD analysis project Ga0182011, IMG submission 120481) | Permafrost microbial communities from Stordalen Mire, Sweden - 711E1D metaG | ecosystem: Environmental > Terrestrial > Soil > Wetlands > Permafrost | place: Sweden: Stordalen | collected... | reverse complement strand
CGTCGGCGGGCACAATATTGCGTCTTCATCGCTCCCCATGCCGGAGTGGCGGAATGGCAAACGCAGCGGACTCAAAATCCGCCGTCCTAACAGGCTTAGGGGTTCGACTCCCCTCTCCGGCACTGGTTCCTGTGCTCTCTGTAATGAACTCTGGGGCAAACCTGCGGGAAACTGTGGTTAGCACCTATGCTCCTCGCCCCTACTGGTACAGCTCTGCGCTGCCCGATGCGTCTCCGCCGGCGAGGAGCACCTTTCCGCTCGTCAATAGCGTTGCCGTGTGCCACTGCCTTGGTCCACTCATGCTGCCGATCGCCGTGAACGTCCCGGCGCTCGGATTGAACACTTCCACTGTGGCCGAGGATGCGCCTCCCGCGATGAGTACGCTCCCGTCGGTCAACAACGTCCCCGTGTGGAAGGACCGTGCCATGGTCATGCTGTCGGTCGCCGTGAATCTCCCAGCCTTGGGGTCATAAACCTCTGCGCTCGCGAGATGCGGGCCGTTGATTCCGCCACCGCTGATTCCACCGGCGATGAGCACCTTCCCACTGACCACCTGGGTCGCCGTGTGCCATGACCTGGGCTCGGTCATGTTGCCGGTCGCCGTGAACGTTCCCGTCGCTTCGTCGTACAGCTCCGCACTCGCCAGCGCGTCCCCGCTTCCGCCGACGCTGCCTGCGATGAGCACCTTGCCGTTGCCCAACGGCGTCTCGGTGTGCTCGAACCTTGCCGTGGTCATGTCGCCGGTCGGCGAGAACGTGCCGGCCGCCGGGGCGTATAGCTCCGCACTTGCGAGAACCCCACTGCTATCGCTTCCGCCCGCGATGAGCACCATCCCGTTGAGTAGCAACTTCGCGGTGTGCTCGAATCTGGCCGTGGTCATGTTGCTGGTTGCTGTGAATGTCCCGGTCCCTGGGTCATATAGCTCCGCGGTCTGAGCCTCGCTGCCTTCGCCACCGGTGACCAGCACCATCCCGGTCGACAACAACAGCGTCGCCGTGTGCCGGTAGCGTGGCGCGATCATGTCGCCGGTCGCCGCAAACGTTCCAGTGGCTGGGTCGTACAGCTCCGCACTCGCGAATATCGTCGAGGCGTCGCCACTGAACCCGCCGGCGAGCAGCACCTTCCCGTTGAGCAACAACGTGGCCGTGTGCCCGCCTCTTGCCACGGTCATCTTGCCCGTGGACGTGAAGTGGGCAGTGCCGACACCGCCGCACCCGACTGCCGCAGTGACGACCGAGAGCACCGCCACCTTCACCAAAGCAGAACGCACACGATTCGACATGGGGCTAGTGTACCGTAAAACGACCGTCGAGAACGCCGAGGCGACCGCAGGTCGCCCCTAGCGGAGATGTGATGCGGACGGACCCCTACCGGTAGAGCTGAGCGCTGGCCAGATACCCGAGAACGCCACTGCCGCCGGCGATGAGCACAGCCCCGTCGCCCAACAGCGTCGCCGTGTGGCTCCACCTCACCATGGTCATGCTACCGGCGGCGGTGAAGCTCCCAGCCACTGGGTCGAATAGCTCCGCGCGCGCGTCGCCACTGTAGCCACCAGCCATGAGCACAGCCCCGTCGCCCAACAGCGTCGCGGTGTGGCCCAACCTTGATAGGGTCATGCTGTCGGTGGCGGCGAAGGTTCCGGCCCCTGGGTCGTAGAGTTCTGCGCTCGCGAGGGCCGTAATGCCATCGCTTCCACCGGCGATGAGCACCGCCCCACTGCCCAACAGCGTCGCCGTGTGGTTCTGCCTGGCCACGATCGTGTTGCCGGTGGCCGCGAAGATTCCAGGCCCTGGGTCATACAGTTCCGCGCTCGCGCCGTCCCCATCGCCGCCAACCATGAGCACGGTCCGGTTGCCCAACAAAGTCGCCGTGTGACTTGATCTCTCCGCAGTCATGTCGCCGGTGGCAGCAAACGTTCCGGCCAGTGGGTCGTACAACACCGCGCTCGCGAGAACCGTAGTCGTGTTGCCACCATCTGCTTCGGATGTGCCGCCAGCGATTAGCACCATCCCGTTGGCCAGCAACGTCGCCGTGTGGTTCAACCTCGTGGCGGTCATGTCACCGGCGGCCGTGAATATCCCGGCCAGTGGGTCATATAGCTCCGCGCTCGCGAGAGAATTGCCATCGTCACCGACGCCTCCGACGATGAGCACCTGCCCATTCGGCAACAGCGTCGCCGTGTGCCCAGTCCTCGCCGTGGCCATGTCGCCAGTGGCGGAAAATGTCCCGGCCGCTGGGTCGTAAAGCTCCGCACTGGCGAGGAGCCCTACACTCAGTCCACCGGTGAGGAGGACTTTCCCGTTGCCCAACAACGTCGCCGTGAAGTCATCCCTGGCCACGGTCATGGGGCCAGTCACTGCGAAATTTCCTGGCGGCAGCGTGGCAACCGGCGCGTCGCTCCCAGCCGGCGCAACCTGCGCGTCACTGCCTGCTTCGCTGGCTTCGGCCGCGCCCCCATCGTCCTCAGCGGTCGCCGCGCACACACACGCCGCGAACGCACCCGCCGACGTGCAGATCTGTGCGCCGTTCTGGCCGTTCGGGCACACGCACACCACACTGATGCCGGGTATGCACGTGTCGGATGGACTCGTGCCGCTGCAGCCGCCAACGAGCGTCGCCGCGAAACACGAAAGCACGAGAGACAGTCTGGTTGCCATGGGGACCATAGTCGCCCAGCCCGCGCCTTCACACAAGAAGACGTGACTCGCCTACTGTTGTTGGATCACCAGCTTGCACTTGTCCGTGCACAAATTCCCACCGTTCGCGGCGCCCAGGTCGCACTCCTCGCCTTGGGCGGTGTCCACTACGTTGTCGCCGCAAGTATGGGCCTTGGTGCATCCCAGGGTGCAACCGCTGCCGCCATACTGAGTGCCGTTGTCCGGGCCCTCGTCGCACTCTTCGGGCCCATTGACGATGTTGTCGCCGCAGAAGCCGCCCCACGTGCATTTGGTCGTGCAGCCGCCGTACGTGTTGTCGTCGTTGGGGCCGGGGCAGCCCGCAGGAAGCGGCCCGGTTCCGGTAGTGCCACAATCGCATTCCTCGTCGGCCACCGTGATCCCGTCGCCACAGGCGGGCGTGCAAGCACTCGGCAGATCGTTGAAGCCGCTCAGGGTGAGTTTGTACGTCGATCCCCACCAGGCACGCTCGGCCTGGAACACGACTATCTCGTACACCCCATTGTTCGACATGCCAAGATCGACCTTGCTCTGGGCGCCTGTGCAAGTCGAGACCACGCCCTGCGTCTTGCAGGCGGCGCCCTCAGTCGGGGTAACAGTGACAGTCCCGCCACCGGTGGCGTTGAGCACGATCTGTCCCTCGACCGGGGTATGAATGCCCCCCAGGTCCACCGCCAGCTTGCGATTGACGAAGACCCAGACATCATCGTCACCTGTGAAGTCGAGCGTGTATTTCTTGCTCGTGGAATAGCTGAACCAGTAGCGTACCTCGCTGGTGAAGCTGAAATTGTGCTGGGGCGCCGGCGTCCCTGGTTCGTTGGTCCAGTTGCCGCTGTACATGGGCGGAGTCATGCCAGGCTGATACGCGGAGGTAGGGGTGATCATGCCTTTGATGTTGTCGACGGGGAAGAAGAGTGGGTTGCCATCCACCTTGGAGACGATAAACGTGGCCTTGTAGGTCGTGCCGTCGACGTAGCACTTGAGCATCGTTTCGCCGGCAGCAAGCTTCGTCATGCATTCGGTTGGACTGTTGACCTGGTACTTGGATGTGCACGGCATGGCTTGACCGGTGGCGTCCAACATTTCCTCTCCCACATTGCCGCAGTAGTAGGCGGTTTCCGTGAGGTTCCACTGCGCGCCATCGGCGCCCCAGCGGTTCACGAAGCCACCATTGCCGTTGTTGTACAGAGTGAGCCTCGATACGTAGGTGGTGTTGGTCCCTGGCACGTCCCGGTACCACTGCTTGAAGGTGTCTGCGCTCGTGATGTGCCCAGCGCCAGCCGCGCCAGCGAAAACCGGTTTGCCTTCGCTGTCAAGAGTGCCCTGAACCAGGCCGGCAACAGCCCCGTTGCTACCAACGATGCTGCCATCGTGAAAATCGCCGCCCAGGAGGAAGTCGCGGTAGGTGATCGGCACGGTCATGGTATCAGCGGTGGAATCGGGCTGAGCGCACTGGAAGCCGGGCTCCGTCTTGCAAGTCGACGAGCAACCGTCGCCGTTGTTGGTGTTTCCATCGTCGCAGTCTTCACCTACGACCAACCCGTCCCCGCACTTCGAGGTGCAAGTGCCCGTGGCCGAGCTGCAGTTCGGCTCAAAGTGGCAGGTTGGCGAGCAACCGTCGTTGGGCACGGTGTTGCCGTCGTCGCAGCCCTCAGCCCCTTCCCTCTTGCCATCCCCGCAGACAGTGGGACTACAAACGCTCTTTTGCCCTGAGCTGCCGGTGCACTTGTAGCCCATCTCCAGTTTGCAGATGGCAGAGCAGCCATCGCCGTTGGCCGTGTTGCCATCGTCACATATCTCGCCCGCGGTGATCACGCCGTCGCCACAGGCCGGACTGCACGGCTTGCCAGGAACCCGACACTGCCAACCAGGCTCGACGGTCTTGCAGTTCGCCGAGCAACCGTCGCCGCCGACCGTGTTGCCATCGTCACAGGTTTCGTCGGAGGTCAGGATGCTGTTCCCGCACTTGGCAAGGTTTTCACACTTCTGCCCGGGGGTGGGACAGTTCCAGTTCGCCTCGGTCTGGCATATGCGATTGCAACCGTCGCCACTGTCGGTGTTCCCATCGTCGCAGTTCTCGCCTTGGCTGATGTCGATCACGCTGTTGCCGCAGGCCTTGCCGGTGGCTGGCGGCCCCGCGTCGCGGGGGGCGGGTGGTTGGGTGCTGATGATGCCTGGTCCTGAACCGCCCCCACCATTTGGACCGCCGCCCCCTGCGGCTCCATTCCCTCCCCCTCCTGGAGGAGTGGCGCCGCTGACGCTGGCAGGTGTGCAAGCAGGTGCGATCAGCACCGCCATGGCTCCCAGAAAAAGGAAGGCACCCGTCGTCGTACAGAAAATGCGGCTAGGAACGGTGACACTTGACATTGGGAGGTACCTCATATGGGCCGGACAGCCGGCTAGCAATGGCTAGAGTCTAGCAATACGGCGCAGGACTTGGAGCCGAAAAACTCTGCCATGAGTGATGCTGGTCACCTGGAGTTTGGCGTACCGCAGCTCTGCCCTGCTGATGCGCCCCGGAGTAACACTTTCCCAACCGACCGGTGTTTCCGTAATAGTAAGCCCGCATGGCGGTGGACATCGAAAGCCTCTACCGGACGCACGGACCCATGGTCCTGCGTCGTTGTCGCAGCCTTCTGCGGAATGAAAGCAAAGCCGTGGACGCCATGCACGATGTCTTCGTTGAGTTGCTGCGACGAGAAACCCGCCTGGATGCCATGGCGCCGGCTGGCCTGCTGCTGACCACGGCGACACACGTGTGCCTCAACCGCCTGCGCAGCGAGCGCCGCAGACCCGAAAGCCCCGACGACGATCTCCTGGCACGCATTGCATCGCTGGGGACCAGCGCCGAGAATCTGTCCCTGGCCCGCCGGGTGCTGGATCGCATCTTCGGCAGCGAGCCGGCTTCCACGCGTCTCATCGCGGTCCTGCTCTACGTGGACCGGCTGACACTGGACGAAGTAGCGACCGAGGTGGGCATGTCGGTGTCAGGTGTCCGCAAGCGACTGCGCACGCTCAAACAACGCCTGCCCGCCGCACAAGGAGACGCATGATGGCTTCCACCACTGAACGCGTTCCCGATTGGTTGCTAGAAAGGCTGGCCGCCGGTGAACTGCCCGCGACGCAGACACGCGCCTTGCAGGAGCGCCTGGTTGCCACGGGTCAACTGGATCGGCTGGATGCACTGGCGTCGTCGAACGCCGAGATCCTGGCCGCGCATCCTGCGGAACAGGTCATGGCCGAGGTGCGACGCCGGGCAAGCCTACCCGCGTGGGGAGCCCGCCGGCCCTTCGGGACGGACAGGGGGCCGAAGGGCGGAGCGAACCCTCCCAGGGTTCCCATTTCAATTGCCCGACCGGTCTGGGCTCTGTCTTTCGCCACCGTTGCTGCAGCAGCAATCGTGTTGCTCCTCGTGCGCGCGCCGGCGGGGCCGCAAGAGTGGAACCCATCGCTCGGGCAGCTGGAGCAGGAAACTATCACCAGCAAGGGATTGCAGCCTTCGTTGGGGCTGTACCGCAAGACTACGGCTGGAGTCGAACGCCTCGGGGCGACGACCCGCTTGCACCCCGGCGATGTCGTACAAGTGCGCTACATCGCCGCGGGCAAGCGCTACGGCGTGGTGGCTTCTTGCGACGCGCGCGGCGCAGTCACGCTGCACCTGCCCGAGACGCCCGGCCAGGCGGCCGCATTGGCCAAGGACGGCGAGCGGGCGCTGGCCCATTCCTATGAGCTCGACAACTCTCCCGGCTTTGAGCGCTTCGTGTTCGTGACCGCGGACATGCCCTTTGACACGGAACTGGTGGTGCGCCACCTCAAGCAGGACGCGGTCCTGCCCCGTCCCCTGGCGACTTGGTCCATCACTCTCGACAAGGATACGCCGTGAGGTTCCGACCGATCTTGCCTGTGCTTCTGCTGGTCGCCTCGGCTGGGCCGGCGTTTGCCGCTGATCCTGGTGACGCCCCATCGTTGCGTCGCTTCGCCTTGCTGGCTTCGTCGAGCAACGGCGGCACTGGCCGCGCCCACCTGCGCTTTGCCAATTCAGACGCCGAATCGTTGGCACGCGTGCTCGCCACTCTGGGCGGAGTGCAGGCGCGCGATGTCCTCTTGATCCGTGAAGCCAGCCGGACCGCTCTGCAGGACGCCTTTGAGCAAGTGAGAAAACAGATCGCGGCTGAGCGCCGGCCGCAAGTGCGGCGCGAGCTGTTCGTTTACTACTCGGGCCACTCGGATGAGGATGGGTTGCTCCTGGGTGGCGAGCGAGTCGGATACAAAGAGTTGCGCCAGTGGATCGACCAGACCGCCGCCGAGGTGCGCATTGCCGTGCTGGATTCCTGCGCCTCGGGCGCGCTCATCCGACTGAAAGGAGGCGTGCGACGCCAGGCCTTTCTCTCCGATGCTTCGACCCAAGCGCGCGGTCATGCCTTTCTCACCGCCAGCTCGGCGGACGAGGCCGCGCAGGAGTCCGACGGCATCGGCGCCGCATTCTTCACTCACTATCTGCTCTCGGGCATGCGCGGCGCGGCTGATGCCAACCGCGATGGTCGCGTCACCCTGAACGAGGCCTATCAGTTCGCCTACAACGAAACCCTGCAGCGCACGGAAACCTCGCGCGCCGGCGCGCAGCACCCGGCCTACGACATCCAGCTGGCCGGCACGGGCGATCTGGTGATCACGGATGTGCACTCGTCGAACGCCCGACTGGTGCTGGGTCACGAGCTGTACGGTCGCATCTACGTGCGCGACGCCAGCGGCCATTTGCTGGTCGAGTTGCACAAGGAGCCGAGCTATCCGGTCGAGCTGGGGCTGGAACCAGGTGTGTATCACGTGGTGATGGACAGCGACGGTCGCATCTTCGAGAGCAAGGCCGAGCTGACCGATGGCGGCCGCATCGAGCTGGGCAAGAACCAATTCCACGCCGTGGTGCCCACGCTGAGCACTCGGCGCGGCGACGAAGTCGCACCGATCGCGCAGCCGCGGCTGGGACCGAACCTGCCTGCGCCCAATCGCTACAAGGACGTCGCCGTCGACCTCGTGCTGGCGCCGGGGGTGCGCCTCTCGGGCCCGTCGGGTCTGCCTATCCGCCACCACTTCGTCATCGGCGTGGTGGGGCATTCGGATTCGCTACGCGGCCTGCAGCTTTCGCTGGCGGGGAACATCGCCCAGTACGAGATGGTGGGCGCGCAACTGGGCGGCTTCTATCAGCTCAGCTACGGTCCGGTGCGGGGGGCGCAACTCACCTACGGCGTCAACATGGCTCTAGCAGGGCTGCGCGGCGCCCAGCTGGCGAGTATTGCCAACGTCTCCAACGGCGAACTGCGAGGGGCGCAGGTAGCCTTGCTCAACATCAGTCGCGGGGCTCTGATTGGCGTGCAGGACGCCCTGGCGAACGTGGCAACAGGAGATGTACGCGGCGTTCAGGCTGGCTTGCTCAACATCGTCAAGGGCAGGATCGATGGTGTGCAGGCCGGCCTGGTCAACGCGACTGGGCTGGCGACGGAATCGAGCGGCGCCCAGCTGGGCCTAGCCAATATCAATGGCACCTCCGATGTGTACAGCGGCGCCATGGTGGGGTTGGTCAACGTGGGTCGCAAGATTCACGGAGCCCAGGTAGGTCTGGTGAACATCGCCGACGAGGTCGACGGCGCCCAGCTCGGACTGGCCAACTTCGCGGTCAAGAACCGGGGCGTGTCCCTCGGCCTGGTGCCCATTGTGCTCGATGGCTACCACCACGGGGCCGTGTGGTTCAGCGACGCGAGCGCGCTCAATCTCGGCGCCAAGCTGGGGACGCGACACGTGTACGTGGTCCTGGGCGCCGGCATGACGCGCGATCGCACCGATAACAACCGTCACGAGTTCTCCGCGACCTTCGGCATTGGCGGCCATTTCACGCCGCTGCCCCGCCCGGTGTTCTTCGATATCGACGCCACCGGGACCACCTTCTCCGACGGCGATGGGCGCGACGAACGCCGCCAGATCAGCAGTCTGCGTCTGCAGGCCGGCTGGCAGTTCGCCCGCTACTTCGCCGTGGTCGCCGGGCCGACCCTCAATGCGCAAGTAGCCCTGGACAGCAACGACCGCACACCACGCGGGATCGGATTCGCCGAAGGCGTCTGGCACACCCGCGGCCACACCGTGCGCATGTATCCCGGCCTGGTCGCGGGCCTGCAGTTCTAGCCCGGAGAAAGAAGCCTATTTCACCACAGAGAGCACAGAGAACACAGAGGTCGGAAAGGAAGAAGGGGGTCGGACCGGCCAGAAACCAACCCATCCCTTTCCGGTCCGGCTCTGTGGCCTCTGTGCTCTCTGTGGTGAATTGGCTAGCCTCCGCCTCCCGCACGACGACTTCGGGGTAGTATCCCGGCCAGGAGATCCCCATGTTGATCGTCATGAGACCGCAGGCGACCCAGGCGCAAATCGCCGCGGTGGTCGAGAAGATTCACGCGCTCGGGTTCGATGCCCACGAGATCCCCGGCGCGCAGCGAACGGCCATCGGCATCACCGGCAACCGCGGCGCGCTTGACGCAGAAGTCTTCGCGTCGCTTCCCGGGGTGGCCGACGCCATCCGGGTGTCGCAGCCATTCAAGCTAGTGTCGCGCGAGGTCAAAGAGGAAGACACGATCATCGACGTGGGCACCAGCCATCTAGGCGGCCCCGGCCTGGCCATCATGGCGGGACCGTGCTCGGTCGAGTCGGAAGAACAGATCCTGGAAGTGGCCCGCGGCGTGAAGGAGCTGGGCGCCACCTTTCTGCGTGGTGGCGCCTTCAAGCCACGCACCAGCCCCTACGAATTCCAGGGGCTGGGCGAAGCCGGCCTCAAGCTGCTCGCGCTGGCGCGCGAGAAGACCGGCCTCAAGGTGGTAACTGAGGTCATGGACACCGAGGATCTGCCGCTGGTGGCCGACTACGCCGACGTCCTGCAACTGGGTGCGCGCAACATGCAGAACTTCTCCCTGCTGCGTCGCCTGGGCAAGATGGGAAAGCCGGTGCTGCTGAAGCGCGGGCCTTCCGCGACCATCAAAGAATGGCTCATGGCTGCGGAGTACATCGTCTCCAACGGCAACTACCAGGTCGCTCTGTGCGAGCGAGGCATTCGCACCTTCGAAACCATGACCCGCAACACGCTGGACCTGAACGCGGTGCCGGTCCTGAAGTCCCTAACCCACTTGCCCGTCATCGTGGATCCCAGCCACGGCATCGGCATGCGCCGCCATGTCCCTGCCATGGCCCGCGCCGCCATAGCGGCCGGGGCCGACGGACTCATCATCGAGGTCCACCCCCACCCTGACCAGGCGCTCTCCGACGGACACCAGTCCCTGTCGCTGCCCGAGTTCGCGGATCTGATGCGCGCGGTGCGGGTCATCGCCGGCGCCGTCGGCCGGCCGGTGTAGCCCGAGCAGCGGCTCTCGGCAGATCCTCGGCAGCGGCGCTCTGGCGCAACGGCGCCAGGGCCAGCGACTGCCAAGCGATTCTCGCCAAGATCGCGACGAAGGCGATGAGTAGCAGGAAGCTCTGGTAGGTGTAGCGAAGATCGACCCAGGTCTCGCGCAGAGTGAAAACCTGACCCACGCACAGGGCGGCCAGCACGATGAACACCCAAACAAAAATATGGTCTCGCTCGCCGTGCGGGCTGGCAACCGCCAGGGGCAGCAAGAACACGAAGTGGCAATAGTAGTTGGATGGGTAGAAATAGAAAGGAACGAGCAGAAGTCCCACGAGGGCCGCCTGTTCCAGGCTGCGGCCACGGCACGCCAGCAGGGCGAGTGCGGTAACCACTAGCAAGATTCCGTAGAACAAGGGGCTGCGGTCGGCAAAGGTCAAACGTTGCGTCCGCACCCACTCCGCATCAGGCGCCGGCTGACTTTTTGCGATCAGTCGCTCGGCTGCAAAGTCAGGGTCAAAGGCCAGCACGTTGCGAAGGCCTACGTTGTTGGTGCTGGGGTCAGTGGCGTGGTGCCCGATCTTCTCCTGCCAGGCCATCCATGAGCCGCCAAATCCGAACGTCGCCGAGGTCAAGACAACCAGCGTGACCACACAAGCCGCGGCACCAAAACAAGCGCGCAGGGCAGGCCGCTGACTGGCCCGCCACTCTGCCAGCGACGGCAGGCGCTTCTTCCACAACAGATGATCGAAGGCGAACCACGCCAGGGGCACCAGGAAAAAGAGAACCGCCATGGCCGGGAACGCACGGATGAGGCCGCTGTAGGCGATCAGGGCGCCGCCTAAGCCAGGCCGTTTGCGCTTGATCGCGCACACCCCCAATCCGAGCGCGACCAGCCAATCCTGACGCAGGGTCGAGCCCATGAAGTTCGCAGTGAAAGTATAGAAGTCGGTCGCCCCCCAGATCACCATCACATACAGCATCACGCGCATCCCGAAGGTGCGCGCCAGCACCAGAAAGAAGAACAGGACCAGCACGGGATCGATGAGCCCGGCCAGGGTGAGGGTCAATTCGCTGGCCGGCGCGTTCTTGAAGATTAGGTAGGCAGACACAATCCACGCGGGCGTCGCATTGGCACCATGGTCTGCCAGGCTGCCGAGATAGTCGTCCCGGCCCATGGCCTCGGAGAAATACTTCATGTCGCGCTTGAACTCGTCCCAGCGTGCGGCCGTGAAACGACTCCGGATGCCGGGTAGCTCGCCGGCCAGCTCACGAGCAGAGCGAATCTCGCTGGTGCGCAAGTCGCGCACCCGCACTTGGCCAAGCTGGTCCTCGGTGAAGTCTGGCGTGTTGTCCATGTACGCAGCCAAACTGGCCAAATACAGTCCGTCATAGCGCAGCTCGCGGAAGTACTTGGCCACTGGAAAATAGTGCCGCATATCAAAGGTGTGCACGAAGGTCCGCCGACCCTTGGCGTGGTCGCCGAACTGAAGCATCCCGAAGTGGTAGTAGCTGCCCAAGGCCGTCGCCGCACACAGGACGAGGGTGGTCAGGGTCACCGCGCGATGGGGTGCCCAACGCTTGGACAAGAAGGTTTCCTTCACCAATACGATTGCGGCGAGCCCCGCCACCATGGCTCGCAGGGGCGGCTCTCGACTGAAATCGAACAGCTCCACGAGATCCGCTACGACTTTCCCGCCCACAGCCAGTGCGGGCAAAAGCAGCAGATACTGCAGTTTCGACCCGCGCTCTCGATGCAGCAACACGAAGAGCCCGGCCAGGAGACCAAACAGCAGGATGTTGCGATCAATGGATTCGCCCGCCGGCGTGCCGTGCTGGCGAAGTAGTTCAGGGGGCCAAGGCTCGGGACATCGCGAATAGACCGCGATTTCCGCCACGCCGTGAAACACATCAGCGCCGTTGGCCGACAAGCGAAGCCAGCGCACGGTCGCGTCGAGTCGGGTGCTGCGCAAGCGCATCCCTGGGCCCAATCCGGCACCGACCTGCCACAGGGGCTGCCAGGTTTGGCCGTCGAGGGAGCCCGAAAGCACGCCGACTTCGTTGGCGTCTGCCTGGACCAGAACACAACGCACGGCCTGCACTTCACCCAGATCGTATTCGAGGAACGACGTGCCAGACGTCAATCGCGAAGTGAGGTCAGTCAACCATTCGTCACCCTCATGGCTGAGAATCCCGTCGGTGAGACGACCAGCGTGGGTCACTCCCTCGCTGCGCGCAGGGCTCTTGCCAGCGAGAAGATTCCCTGGCTCGGCCTGGGCGCGAGCCGCCCACCCACTGACCAGGACAGCGAGCAGGAGCGCGACGAACGTGCACTTTGGCGCGCCAGTCCTGCGCGCGGGCGCATCTGCGACGGAAGGCACGCCGAGGCTTGGGGCCACTGTGCCCGAACCCTACCCGCGACGAACGGCACGAGTCAACACACCGTCCGCCGGTCCATTCAACCGGCGACAGGCTTTCCAGAGGCGGCTGCGCGCAAGCGCTTGGCGTGCTCGACCATGAGCGCGTGAAACTCCTGATAGCCGCGAAGCGAGCGTGGCAGATTTCGTTGGCAGTAGGCCTTGGCTGCGGCGTAGCTCAATTCGCGGCGCTGGTAGCCGTGGTGACGAAGCACCCTGAGCGTATAGGCGTCGACCACCATTTCGGTCTGCGCGTAGGCGTAGAGCAGGATGCTGTCGGCGGTTTCGGGCCCCACGCCCCACACCTGCAGGAGGTCTTCACGCGACGGCGGGCGGCCGGAAAGTCGCAGGAGGAATTCGCAGAAGGCGCGCAGTTTGCGAGCCTTGGCGCGGAAGTACCCCGAGGGGCGAATGGCCTG
>Ga0182011_10003481_pt1 | contig 12893 bp, 8 predicted proteins | sample 711E1DmetaG_FD_120481 | JGI IMG/M metagenome (GOLD analysis project Ga0182011, IMG submission 120481) | Permafrost microbial communities from Stordalen Mire, Sweden - 711E1D metaG | ecosystem: Environmental > Terrestrial > Soil > Wetlands > Permafrost | place: Sweden: Stordalen | collected... | reverse complement strand
GCAATGCCGTCGAATTAGAATAAATTCTGTGTCGATTTGTGGAACCAACGTCGATATTAGTTCCGTGGCCGTAATAATAAAAAGCTTTTCCCTAAGTTCTTTGCATAGTTTATGATCCCAACAAAAAGCACCTGAAATGTTCAAAATTTTATAATGGTTATTCTCAATTAGCCTGTGCAGGCCTTGAGTGACCTATTGTGTCTTGTTATTATTTCACATTTATGGCCGAAAGAAAAGAATAACTCTTTTTCAGGTCTGTCAAAAGATTAGTCAGACTTCAACCTTTTAGCCATGCTATTTCGACGCTAATTTTACTATCACCCCTTTTCGTAATCAATATTCAATAGTGAATACTAAAAAATTAAAGAATATGTTAACTATGACCATGTTAAGAATTATGAATAGCTTATTCCTGGTAATAGAAGAGCCAAGGATTTGACGACATTTTTTATATTTTAAATACCATGTGTGTTGAATAATTTATTACAAAATTTGACAAAAATTAAACATGATGATATACTCCACTCCAATTCGATGGTATTCATTAGTGAATACTATAATACATAACATAGTACATGAAATAGAGCAATTGGTCAGAGCGTATACATATTGTGGAAACATCGACCTTACATAGATCATTACTTATTTGTACGTTTGCAAATTATCAAAAGGAATGACAGATTAATATAAGGAGGTATCTTTGAAAAGAGCAATCATTTGTGCTATCCTAGTTTGCACACTACTTGCATCAACTGGTCTAGTCTCCTGTACTACATCTACTTCAACCGCTAACTCGACTTCTAGTCCTGTTCTAACCTCTAGTTCCACTGTTGCTTCTACAACTATGCTTTCTACATCCACCCCTTCCCCTGTCGTCACCTCGAAGACGACCTCACCGACGGCTGGGAACTGGTGGGACAAACTAGGTGCGCCTCAATATGGTGGTGAATTAGTCTACCGAGCGGATCGGGACGTCATAAAATGGGATCCATATCTTTCCGGCAGCACTTATTGTTTGCTGTGTGCGTGGCTCGATAGATTAATTGGCCATGACTGGACAGTAAACCCCTCTGTATATAACTTTAGACTGGGATTCACACCCGATGAGTATGTAAAAGGGTGGCTAGCTCAATCCTGGGAATTTACAGATTCAAGCACGGTTACTGTACATCTGCGTAAAGGAATCCAATGGCAAAATATATCGCCGGCAAATGGACGAGAGTTTACTGCTGATGACGTAGTGTGGAACGTTCATAGAATGTACGGAGGAGGCGATGGTTTCACCAAACCTAGCCCGTATCTCACTGGAACCCTATGGCAGAACCTATCCTCTGTAACCGCAATTGATAGGTATACAGTTGTTTACAAATGGTCACTATCTAACGTGGAAATAATAGACGAAATAATGAAATCACCCACCGCCGACAACTCAATGGTAAACCCCGAAGCCGTTAAGGAATGGGGAGATGTTAATGATTGGCATCATTCGATAGGCACGGGAGCCTTTGTAGTGAATGACTTCGTTACTGGTAGTTCATTGACTCTAGTTAAAAATCCTAATTATTGGGCATATGATGAGCGCTACCCCCAAAATAAGCTGCCCTATATAGATACCCTTAAAATTCTTGTAATACCCGACGCTTCTACCGCACTTGCAGCATTGCGCACTGCCAAACTTGACGCCTATGAGGGAGTTACTCTTCAGAATGTCCAACAAGTACAGAAAACTAACCCCGAAATATTAGAGATGACGGTGCCGGCTGGAGGAGGTCTGACGGTTGATCCTAGACATGATGTTACACCTTTTAAAGATGTCAGGGTATTGCAAGCAATGCAGATGGCGATTGACTTGCCAACGATAGCTCAAACATATTACGGTGGAGCTGTTTCATCGAACCCAGTGACTTTGACACATCCGTACATGGTGGGGTGGGGTTTTCCATATTCCCAATGGCCACAGGACTTAAAAGACCAATTTGCCTACAATCCTACAGCTGCCAAGAAGCTTTTGTCTGATGCTGGTTATCCAAGTGGTTTCAAGACGAATTGTGTAGCCGACAACACAGGGGATTTGGATTTACTGCAGATAGTAAAATCCTATTGGGCGGCTATTGGAATAGACATGGAAATACGCGCAATGGATTCAACCTCTTGGGTTACATTTGTGCAAAATGGTCATAAGCAAGACCAGCTAGCTTATCGAGCGGCGGGATCGTCTTGTCTTAACTCTGAGCCCAGCAATCAATTGAACGTGTTTCACTCAGGAATCGCGCGAAACTTTATGATGGCTAGCGACCCAGTATTTGACAGCCTGTACCCTGCGGCCTTGGCCGCCACTTCGGTAGCACAGGTTAAGGAACTGCTTAGACAAGGAAACGAGATATTTGCGCGACAACATTTCGTGATATCGCTTCTTTTACCAAATTCTTATATCCTATATCAACCGTGGTTCAAGGGTTTTGGTGGACAATTAGGAGTAATTACCGGTGGCGGAGGAGGCCCTCAATTAATAGGGTTTTATACAGCAAGATTATGGGTAGACCAGACTCTGAAGAAATCTATGGGACACTAATAGATTGTGAAATCACATTATTTCCGAAATATTAATAAGTAGGTGAGAAAGGAAATGTGACAACAAAGGCTTTGACCATGCTGGCAGTGGGCGATTTGGTACTGGAGAAGCCTCAAGGGGATTTCTTTCTTTCTCTCGCATCTCCTATGTTGAGAACAGGTGACATCGTAGTTGGGCAAGGCGAGGTTTTGTTTACCTCTAAGGGCGTTAGCACTTATGTTGAGATGTTCTCCCCCTCTCCAGGATGTCCGCCGGGCAATATTGGGGCTTTAGCCTCTTCGGGTTTTAATGTGATTACCCTTGCGGGTAATCATGTATGGGATCTGGGTGTGCCTGGAATACAGGATACAATTGATGGACTTCGAAACAACAATATCGCCTACGTCGGTGCCGGAATGAATATCGATGAGGCTAGGAGGCCAGCAATCATTGAGCGTGATGGAACTCGTTTCGGTTTTCTAAGTTATTCTTGCGTGGGTTCGATGGGACAATGGGCTACCAAGGTTAAACCGGGATGTGCCTATGTGCATATTATTTCGCACTATGAAATGAATACGGGAAACCCAGGTGGCCAGCCTACAATTTACACATTTGCCGAACCCCTAAGCCTCAGATCTATGGTAGATGACATACATAAGTTAAGATTGAATTGTGATATTCTGGCAGTTTCTTTCCATAAGGGAATTTTGGGTACCCCCGAAAAATTAGCAATGTACGATCAACAAGTATCATATGCCGCCATAGACGCAGGGGCCGATATCATCTTGGGACATCATGCTCATGTTCTCAAAGGCATAGAATTGTATAAAGGTAAAGTTATATTCCATGGCTTAGGTCACTTTGTTTCCGTAACTAAAGGTCGAACTGAATCTGAGAGAATATCACGCGCGATTCTTGAAGGGCTTACTGAACCCTACAATTCCCGACCAGATCCGACCAGTAATTGGACGATAATCGCAAAATGCATAGTTGATGGGGGTAACATTTTACGTTTGAGTTATATCCCTTGCATAATTAATGCGCAGAAACAGCCAGAAATACTCAAGAATGATGAAAAAGGAAAGCAACTGTTTGATTTTATGGAAAAAATAACCAGGTTTGCAGGATTAAATACTCAATTTAGATGGGAAGGAAATGAAATAGTAATCCAATAAAGTCAAAAAACATGAATGTTTAGTAAATAGCACTAACAAAAAACATACTCATCGGCGTAGTAGGATAATCATTCAGACTATTATCCCAGAAATAGATCCGGTTCTGAGGCGAGAAGAACCTAAATCAAAGTTTATGGTCTATAAAATGATGAAAATAAGTAATTCTAGAATACAATAGCTACTATGCATGAACCAATCACATTATATGAAAATATAATGTGTACTCTTTGTCTGGTCATGACATTTGATTCAACTATCTAAAGTAAAACACCAAAATCTGGGAGACTTTCCCTAATTACTTAGGATGAACTACTATTTCGTTTCCCTCCCATTCATACCAGGTATTGAGATCTGCTGCTTCTGTTATTTTATCCATGTAGTCAAAAATCAGCTGTCCTCGTTTATCATTCTTGAGTAGCTCCGGTTGTCGTTGTTCATTGATTACACAGGGAAAGAAACTTAACCGAGCGATTTTTTTACCATCTATAATAAACTTGGCAATCATAGTGTTCTTTGATTCGGGATGATGGGGGAAAAATGGGTCTTTGGGGTTAGGCGCAAATCCGAACATCTCTGTTAGCCTTTGTAAATTTTTGGGACTGCTTGCCACTCGTTCTTCTTCGGGAGTTCGATGTGGCATATCCAAAACAAAACACCCTAACCCATGAAAAATTGGTTTCCCTTTATAATACTCGACTCCTCTAAGCAGATGAGCATGATGTGCCAGGATTAGATCAGCCCCGGCATCAATAGCAATGTGTGATAGTTCCTTCTCATACGATGCCAACTTGGCGGGCGCATGGCCGATGCCCTTATGCAAAACAACGACTAGAACGTCGCAAAGAGGCCGGAGATTTTGGATATCAGTCACCATCGCATTCTGACTCTCTCTCTCCACAAAAGTATAGATTTTAGGGAGACCACCCGGGGTCGCGGTGGTCAAAGTATAATGAGTAACAATTTCGACATATGCGCATCCCGATTTATCCGGGGTTGCCCAAGTCTCGGCTGGACCTACACAGTTATAATCCAAAAAACCAAATTTCGTTCCACCACGCTCAATTATCGCCGGACGCCTGGCCTCATCGATATTCATCCCTGCGCCTACAACAGAAATACCATGATTTTTAATCCAATTGACAGTATCTTCTACTCCAGGTTTCCCCGATTCCCGAATATTGTTTCCGGCAAGGGTGATCACGTGGAAATTAGCGTTGATCAATCCTCCCATAAGATTTGGATCCCGGCCCTTAAATTTATCAGTCGCGCTACTGACAGGCCTTGTGGTATAAGTAGTCTCTATCTGCCCAACCACTACATCACCTTTCTTCAACACCGGTGCAACAGATTTAAAATCTGTGTCTGGCCTCCCCAGTATCAAATCTCCCACAGCCAACATTGTTAAATTCTTGTTACTCATGTATATTTGCTCCTTCCACTTTTATATTTAACTTTACCTTCCAGTAACAGGATTCTTAAAGTGAATGGGAACTTTGTACCCAGAACGCCAAGTTCTATCTCCGATATCGAGCCGTATAGTAGGGGGAGGGCCACTTTCTTCTGGCTCAATTATAGTTTCCTTTACCCAACCATCCTGCCATTTACAACGGAACCATCGGTTAAACGTTAGTTTTTTAATCTTCCAGCTATTATTTTCTTTTACGTATTCATTTTCGTAAACTCCAAGACCTATCATTGGCTCCAGTACCCCTGGAGATTTACCCAAATAGTCAGTTGATAAACCGAGCATTTGCCATCTTCCGTTAGCTTTTTTACCATCTGGGTCTACATTAATAACACCTTGAAACTGTAAGTGCACCCATAGTCTCTTACTGCCATCATTTCTCTTAAACATATTCTTTTTGAGAGATTCTTTAATTTTCTCTTTGCCTTCGTTAATGCCGGGACCCATTTCTGTAGTTGCATTATCGGCAAACAAATCTCCAAGGTCATCAATATTCTGATTATCTAGGTAATACCCATAGGCTCTTTGTAGTGTCTTTATTTGTTCAATATCCTCGAGCGTTCTAACCTTTTCCCTTAGACTTACTACTTCTCTTTCCAATTCCTTCAAATTCATTTTAACCTTCCTTAGTGCTTTATCCAGAATCGAGCTGCATAGAAATAGAGTAATGGGGGGCCTGACCCTGTCCCTGGTAATGCGCTTGACGCACCGTTATAACCAATGAGCCACGGCTGATAAAAGGCAAAGAAACTCGGATGAAGTAACGCTACCGTGAAATGTTGCCGAGAAAAGTACTCGTTTTCGTCTTTAAGTATTTGCTTTACCTGGTCGACACTGGTAGCAGCCATAGCCTTAGTATAGTTACTGTCAATAACAGGGTCGCTAATCAATTGGAAGTTAGTTGAGGCTCCCGTTACAAACAGAGCAAGCTCCTTAATGGGTTCAGAACTACTTCCCATTGATCCGTTTACCCGATATCCCAATTGATCATACTTTTTTTGGTTCTGAACAAAGGCGATTAACGAAACACTATCCATGGTCCGGATTTCCATATCAATACCGACCGCCGCCCAATATGACTTGATTATCTGTAGTAAATCCAAATCCGAGGCAGTATCAGCCGCAATATTAGTTTTAAAGCCGTTGGGATAGCCGGCGGAAGCTAGGAGAGCTTTGGCTTGAGTCGGGTTGTAAGCATACTGGTCTTTTAAATCTTGTGGCCATTGCTCATAGGGGAAACCCCAACCAGTCATGTACCTTGTGGTCATAGAGGTGGGGTAGGGCGGACAAGTGTCGTAGTAATAGGTTTTAGCAATGGTTGGCAGATCTATTGCAATTTGCATTGCCTCCCGGACTCGAATGTCCGTAAAAGGTGCGTGATCATTTCTCATGTCTACGGTCAAAGCTATACCGGCTGGATTACTTATTTGTAATATTTCAGGACTAGATTTTTGCATTTGTTGGGCAGTTGTGTAAGACATTCCATCCATGACATCGATCTTACCGGTTCGCATCGCTGCAAGTGCTGTAGCGTTATCCGGTATAATAAGTATTTTGAGTGTATCTATGTAAGGAAGCTGATTTTGAGGGTAACGCTCGTCGTACCCCCAGTAGTTGGGGTTCTTGACGCATGTTAATGAACTAGCAGAAACAAAATCCTTCATGATAAATGGTCCTGTGCCAACTGCATGGTGCCAGTCATTCGCATCTCCGTATAGTTTCACTACTTCGGGATTCAAGACGACCTGGCTTCCAGAAATTGTCTCCATAAGCTCCAGAATGAACTCAGGGTTGGGCGTACTCCACTTTAGAACAACTGTGTACTTGTCGGAGGCAGTTACCGATATCAATTGTTTAAATCGAGGATCTGCATAAGGATATGGTGTCATCCCACTGCCCAAACCGTACATACGGTCGTAGTTGAATACAACATCATCAGCGGTAAGCTCACGACCGTTTGCCGGTGGTATATCCTGCCAATGAATCCCTTGCCGGAGATGGACAACGAAAGTGCCGGGGTCAGTAAAACTCCAGCTTTCGGCTAAATCACCTTTCACATAATCGCTTGGGCGGTAGCCTAACTTATATCCAAATACTGATGGGTTTAAAGTCCAATCATCCTGGTATAGTCTTTCCCACCAAGGATTAATGGACATTGCCGTGGACATAAAATAAGGATCGAATCCAGCCACATTAACTGCAAGTCGCAACGTCAATGTCCCGCCATACTGCGGTTTACCCAGAGAGTCCCACCAATTCCCCGTTGCAGAGGTTGTTGTTGGTTTTGTTGAAGTTGATGTAGTACTTAGGGCCGTAATTGGTGGGGCAATTGTGTCCTTATTAGTTGTAGTAATAATAGTTGGAGCTTTGGAGGTGGACGTAGACGTTGTTGACGAACTGCACGATGCCAGGACAAGCGAAATAACCATGAGACACGACAGCACTATCCAGATTGTTCCTCTTTTCATTTGATCCTCCCATGCTTTAATGGAAAACTTTCGGAAAATTGACTAAGTTTTCATTTCAGAATACTCGATTATCATACAAATCCTGATCTGTCATGATGCCCTGCAATTTAACCCCATTTCCCCAATGCTCTGAACACGGGAAAAGCATCTTGCAACATTTAACTAAGAGTCCAACTGCAAACTCTTAGTGCACTGGATTCCCCTGGCAGTGCCAGCATTATAGCAAAGTATTCGATTGTTTCCCTAGCATAATAACCATTCATTTATCGAAACATTCTATCTTTTCATTCGCCAATGTTTTCGTTCCAAATTATCATGTTTTAGCGCCCCATGGATTTCTTAACATTTTGATCTATCCAGAATCTTGCTGTGTAGAAATAAAGAAACGGAGGACCCGCATTTCCCGCGGCGATTGCGCCGTATTGACCGCTATAACCTTTGAGCCACGGTTGGTAGAGGGCAAACAAGTTCGGGTGAAGCAGGGCTATTGTAAAATGCTGCCGTAAAAAGTGGTCGTTCTCGTCCTTAAGTATTTGCTTCACCTGATCGACGCTTGTAGCAGACAAGGCTTTAGTGTAGTTGCTGTCAATAACTGGATCACTAATCATTTGAAAGTTCGTTGCAGCCCCCGTTATAAATAGTGAAAGTTCCTTGATTGGTTCTGAGCTAGTACCCATTGATCCCCCCACGCGATAACCTAGTTGGTCATACTTCTTTTGGTTCTGCACAAAAGCGATCAATGATGCACTGTCCATAGTCCTTATTTCCATGTCAATACCAATCGCGGCCCAATAAGATTTGACAATTTGCAGTAAATCCAAATCCGATGTAACATCTGCCGCTACGTTGGTCTTGAAACCGTTGGGATAGCCAGCAGCAGATAAAAGCGCTTTTGCCTGAGTCGGGTTGTAGGCATATTGGTCCTTGAGGTCTTGCGGCCATTGATCGTATGGGAACCCCCACCCAGTCATATACATCGAGGTCATAGGTGTGGGGTAAGGTGGACAAGTGCTGCCATAATAAGTATTGTCTATAGTTGGTAAATCGATTGCCATCTGCATTGCCTGCCGAACCCTAATATCAGTAAAAGGTGTATGATCATTTCTCATGTCCACCGTCATTGGAGTAACTGCCGGGTTGCTTATTTGCAATATTTCAGGATTCGTTTTCTGCACTGACTGGGCATTTTGGAGCGAAATTCCATCCATAACATCAATCTTACCTGTACGTAATGCCGCTAGGGATGTTGCATTGTCGGGTATTATGAGAAATTGAACTTCGTCTAAATAGGGGAGCCTATTCTGCGGGTAGCGTTCGTCATACCCCCAATAATTAGCATTTTTAACTGCAGTTAATGAACTAGCAGAGACAAAATCCTTTATAATAAATGGACCAGTTCCTACAGCGTGATGCCAATCGTTGATGTCTCCATATTGCTTTACTTCTTCAGGGTTCACTATAGCTCCGAACGCCGAAACTGTTTGCATGATTTCCATTATGAACTCAGGATTAGGCGTGCTCCATTTGAAAACGTCCGTATATTTATCAGTAGCAGTCACCGATAGCAATTGTTTGAACCGAGGGTCTGCATACGGACTGGGCGTCATTCCGCTACCCAAGCCGTACATACGGTCATAGTTAAACACTATATCATCAGCGGTAAATTCACGACCATTTGCCGGAGGTACATTCTGCCACATGACCCCGTGACGGAGATTGATGATGAAAGTTCCTGGGTCAGTAAAACTCCAAGTTTCGGCTAAATCACCTTTCACATAATCACTGGGGCGAAAACCTATCTTATAGGCAAATACAGCTGGGTCCAGTGTCCAGTCATCTTGAAATAATCTTTCCAACCAAGGTGTTACGTACATTTGAGAGGTGATAGAATAAGGATCAAAAGCTGTGACGTTTGTAGGCAATCGAATGGTCAAAGTTCCGCCATACTGGGGTATTCCAAGCTTGTCCCACCATTTACCTGTTGCAGAAGTTGTCGTTGATTTTGTTGCAGTTGGTACAATACTTGTTGCCGCTATTGTTGAAGCAGTTGTGTTCTGAGCGGTGATAGTTGTTATTGTAGCTTTGGAGGTGGACGTAGACGTTGTTGCCGAACTACACGATGCCAAGACAATCGAAATAACCATAAGACAAGACAGCGCTATCCAGATTGTTCCTCTTTTCATTTCCTCCTCCTATCAGTTAATGGAAAACTTCTGGAACATTTAGTATGAACTCCTTATTGGTCAGGCTGGCTGTGTTATTTGACCCCGATTCCCCACAGGGCTCCGTACAGGGGAGGGGCACCTTGCAATACTCAACTGAGAATCCAACCATAAACTCTCAGTACTTTGGATTCCCCTAACAAGGCAAACCTTACAGCAAATAATCACTAAACTATAATCACCAAATAGAGTTTAATACAAGATTCAATTTTTGACCAAAGCCATCTCTTTCAACGCGCAAGTTGATCAGTTCATACTGCATCTGTGTCCTCTTCCAACAGACCCATCCGAGCTTTCCTATTTTTGCTAATTCTGAACTTATGAAGAATTATATGCGGAATTTCTCGACAGCTTTTTATGGACGTTCATTTGTTTACATATTGATTCTTGGGCCAGGGCAAAGTAAACTTAAGGTAACTAATTTTCCACTTCCCATCAACTTTTTTATACTCCATATCATACCTACCCAACTTTGGAAGAACCTGCATTATAGTGTCGTCATCTGCTTCCTCTGTTGATTTGAATACTCGACGGTCTGCTAAACGACCCAACCAAAGCCAGTAGCCTTTTGCCACATCTCCTTCAACAGTGATGACAGGTTGAGCCACAATTGTAGTGTGTCTTAATTTTCCACGTCCGCCTTCTTCAATGTCTCGCCAGACCTTCGTAATTTCCTTTATACCCTTATGAGTTTCCCCTCTAGGAAACCCATCTTCTATCATATCCTCTGCAAACATATCTATGATTTCGTCAAAATTGCGGGAATTCAGCGCATAGATATATTTATAATGCAGCTGTTTGATCTCCTCAATGTCCTCCAAAGCTTGAAGCCTCTTCTCAAGTTCTTTAAGTGTCATGATAAACCTCCCTATTTATTTAATTGATTTACTAATAATCTGAAGCATGCCGGATATTAACATTCTTGCTGAACCAATCCATCTGTGCATTCCAACCCTTGCTAATTCTGAATTTACAGGGAATTATATGCAAAGTTTCTCTATTTGTCATGTCTGACTATTTAGGATTACTGCTTCAATTTTTTTACAACTGGCCAAGGCACTGTAAATTTTAGATAACTGATTTTCCACTTCCCCTCAACTCTCTTATATTCCATATCGTATCTTCCGAGTTTAGGTCTGATCTGAATAACTTCATCACCCTCTTGGTCTGAATCTGAGATAAAACGTCGAGGATCATTAATGCGACCCAGCCAGAGCCAATAGCCTTTTGCCTTGTCACCATCTACAGTGATCATAGGTTGAGCAACTATAGTCGCATGAAGATATGGTCTGTCCCGGGATCCTTCGTCCATGGCTCGCCAAACCTTTTCGACTTCCTTTTTACCTATTCGCGTTTCACCCGCGGGAAATCCGTCTTCTACCATGTCGTCAGCAAACAAATCGATAATATCGTCAAACTTACGAGCGTTTAATGCATATACATAAGCATGGTGAACCTTTTTAATTTCTTCGATATCCTCCATGACGTTAAGCCTTTTCTGATTCACCTCTGCGATGTCTTCCAATGTTTTAAGCCTCTTCTCGAGTTCTTTCAGTGTCACAATAAACCTCCCTATTTATTTAATCTATTTATGTTGAGCTAAAGCATCTCAAATAACTGCATTCTTGTCTTCCCAAGATGTGCTTAGGTTTAATTCCTCATTTCTTTTTCTTACAATTATAATCTTGTCAATGATGATGGTTTATTCTCCCCTTTTAATTGTCTGACTACGCCTTTTCTAACTTAACCAGCACCATATAATCTACTATTATTCGCTTTCCTGTTTAATCATTCTTTCCGGCCATATTTCCGGTTCCATATTCTAAAATCTTTTGCTCTATTTGTGCTAAATCATTTTGAATATTATCCTTAAACACCACATTAGTATCCCATGGAATTCTTCAACTTTGTGTCTATCCAGTACCGTGCCGCATAGAAGTTGATGATACAAGCGCCTTGACTGGTTGAAGAAATCCCGTTGCTTTGGCCGTTATAACCCTTCAGCCATGGCTGACAGAAGGCAAAGTTATTCGGTTGCAGCAAGGGTATTACGAAATGCTGTTGCGCAATCTCCTGGTTCGCAGCTGTGAGTGCTTGCTTAAAAGCATCAACGGTCGTAGCTGCCTTGGTCGCAGCATAAAAACCGTTATAAACAGAATCATTAACCATGTAGTAGTTAGGTGGAGTGCCCGGGAAATAGTAATCAACCTCGCCGATTGGGTTAGTACTAATACCAAGTGCTCCATCCGCGCGACATGCCATCTGGTCAAACTTGTGGTTGACCCGGACGAAATTGAACCAAGAGACGGAGTCCATCGTTTGGATGGTCATGTTAATACCGACGGCAGCAAAGTAGGATTTGACTATCTGCAGCATATCAATATCCCCTGCAACATCAGCCACTACGTCGGTATTGAAACCATTTGGATAGCCGGCAGCGGCCAGAAGTTGTTTGGCTGCTGTCGGGTTGTAGGCATACTGGGCTTTCAAGTCTTGTGACCATTGAGAGTATGGGAAGCCCCAACCCGTCAGGTAATTTGAGGTTAATGTGGAAGGATCCGCCGAGGTAGTGCCACCATAATAGCTTTGAGCTATGGTTGGCAAGTCAATAGTCATCTGCATTGCTTCTCGGACCCTGACGTCGTTAAAAGGTTTCACGTCATTTCTCGGATCTATGGTACGACAAGCTGCAGCGGGAACGGATACCTGTACTATATTAGGGTTCGTTTTCTTCATTAATTGGGCTTGCTGAAAGGACATGTTGTCCATGAAATCAATTTTGCCAGTGCGCAGCGCCGCCAGAGCTGTAGCATCATCAGGTATCATGAGGAACTTGAGTGTATCTATATAGGGGAGCTGGTTCTGCGGGTAACGCTCATCATATCCCCAGTAGTTTGGATTCCTTACCAAGGTTGCTGAACTACCAGATACAAAATCCTGCATAATAAAGGGGCCAGTGCCTATCGCATGATGCCAATCATTGAGGTCTCCCCATTGCTGCACTGCCTCAGG
>Ga0182011_10003480_pt1 | contig 12894 bp, 13 predicted proteins | sample 711E1DmetaG_FD_120481 | JGI IMG/M metagenome (GOLD analysis project Ga0182011, IMG submission 120481) | Permafrost microbial communities from Stordalen Mire, Sweden - 711E1D metaG | ecosystem: Environmental > Terrestrial > Soil > Wetlands > Permafrost | place: Sweden: Stordalen | collected... | reverse complement strand
CCAAAAAGCAAATTGATTTGATTGTAACCGGGGGATGGGCATGAAAAAAATTATTGGTTTGGGAATAGCAGTAATACTGGCCGCAATATGTTTATCTTCTTTAACGGGGTGCTTTGAGTTTACCCGCATCGTGGGTAGCAAAACGTTAGAGACCAGGCAATTTGATTATTCCGGTTTCACGAAAATTGAAGTGAGTAATGCTTTCGATGTCACCGTAACCAAAAGCGATACATATAGTGTCAGCGTCACGTTGAACGATAATATTTTTAGCGATCTAAATGTTTCCATGAGCGGCGACACATTGAAGGTAACGATGAATTCTTTCGCGCACTTTATCAATACAACGCAGAAGGTCGCGATTTCTTTACCGGAACTGAACGCACTCTCTGTCACCGGGGCATGTGAGGCGACTGTGTCCGGTTTTCAATCCGACGGAAACCTCGCTCTGACCGTGGCCGGCGCCAGCGGGATGCAAATCAATAACCTGCAGGCGTCCAATACCACGATTAAAATCATCGGCGCCAGTCACCTCTCGGGTTCTTTGGAAACAACCGGCGCTGATTTTAATATCACCGGCGTCAGCCACATCACTTTGACCGGTTCGGCATCTACGATGAAACTGAATGTCATCGGCACCAGCGATGCCGCTTTAACCGATTTTGTGGTGGGTGATGCTTCGGTCACGGCTGCGGGTGTCAGTGATGTTGACATCGAGGCGCACGGTACTTTGGATATCAATTTGAGCGGAGTATCGACGCTGACATACGGCGATGACCCAAAACTGGGGAAAGTGTCCGTCTCAGGGGTTTCAAATTTGAACCGCCGGTAATCATAGTCGGTTTTTAAAAAATAATTTGGAGAATAATATGGAAAAGAAACTATACCGCAGCCGGACAGACCGTAAATTGGTGGGGGTTTGCGGGGGATTAGGCCAGTACTTCGATATCGACTCTACGATTGTGCGGGTAGTATTTGTAGTGCTGCTATTCTGCGGCACCCTGGGTTTCTGGCTGTATATCGCGATGGCGATTATCGTGCCGGAAGAGGCTGATTCTTCTTCAGTCAAAACCGCTAACGTCCCCAAAAAGTAAAATACGCTTAAGGTAACGCGCTAAAGCGGAGTTGCTCTTTGCGGCAACTCTGCTTTTTTGTTTCCGGTCCTAAAAGAATTAATTAATTCATTACAAAAAGTACTTTCACATTTCCTCGTGCTATAGGTATAATTAGGTTAGATAAATCGAAGTGAGGGTACCTACGATGGCAACTTTGAACCCCCAGGCAGAAGAGCTCAACAGCATCATCAAAGCGAAAAGTCCGACCGTTTACGAATTGTTGTCCAAAAAAGGGAAGGCCATCTATTTCCCCAAAAAGGGTATTTTAGCCCAGGGACAGGCCGCCAAAGACAAGGCAATCAACGCGACAATCGGCACGGCTTGTGAAGATGACGGGAAGCCGATGGTTTTACCCAGTGTTGCCAGGCATGTCGACCTCCCGACGAAAGATATTTTTCCATACGCCCCCAGCGAAGGCCTCAAAGCCTTGCGGGACAAATGGAAAGAGCTGATGATCGGGAAAAACCCGACGCTGGCTTCAAAGGAGTTCAGTTTACCGGTTGTGACTTGCGGCGTAACCCACGCTCTGAGCATGGTAGGGTATATGTTTGTCGACGATACCGACGAAGTGATCACGGCCGACCTGTACTGGGAAAATTACGACCTGGTTTTCACCAGCGCTTACGGCGCCGAACTGAAATTCTTTAATTTCTTCAAAAATCAGAAGTTCGATATAGAGTCCTTCAGGAAAACAGTCAGTGCCAAACCCATCGGCAAGAAAATCATCCTGCTGAATTTCCCGAATAACCCTTCCGGCTACAGCCCCACTAAGGAAGCCGCCAAAGAGATTGTCGCGATCCTGGTTGACGCAGCCAAAGCCGGCAACAAACTGGCGGTCATCCTGGATGACTCTTATTTCGGGTTGGATTTTGAAGACGATATTTTCGCCGAATCATTATTTTCGCAGCTGGCGCATGCCCACGAAAACCTGCTGGCGATAAAAATGGACGGCATTACCAAAGAGGAGTTCGCCTGGGGTTTCCGCGTAGGGTTTGTGACCTACGGTATCAAAGGCGGCGGCAGCGAACTCTATAAAGCTCTGGAAGATAAAACGGCGGGCGCCGTCAGAGGGAACATATCAAATGCCCCGAATCTGTCCCAATCGCTGCTGTTGAACGCCATGCAGTCGGAAACGCACTCCAAAGAGAAAGAGCGCAACAAAGCGGTCTTAAAGTCGCGCTACCTGAAAGTCAAAGAGACGCTGGCGGCACATAAAGAATATGAGAAATATTTTGAGGCGCTGCCGTTTAACTCCGGCTATTTCATGTGCGTCCGCCTGAAAAACTTAGACACCGACAAAGTGTGGGACACAATGCTGAAAAAATACAGCACCGGCGTCATCTGTTACAGCGAAAAGAACCTGCTGCGGATTGCCTTCTCATCCACGCCGCTGCAAAAAATAGAGGCTTTGTTCAATAATATTTATATGGCCTGTAAGGACTGCGCTGCCTAGGCAGGCGGAGCATTTGCTTAGGCTGGATTACACACCCCGCAGTTCCTCTCTCTCAAGGAGTGAGGAGAAGGCTAGTCAAAATTAAGGAGAATAAATATGGCAGATAATTATGACATCAGGATAAAAGTAATTTCGCAGAAAGGCAGCTGCGCCGCGGGGCACAAAGTTGGCGATGAATGGATATTGCCCGCCGGAAAAACACCGGAGGGGATCTGTTTACCCGCTTTTGCCGTTTTATATCCCAATATCAGGACGCTTTCGTTCGGGGGAGCTTTCCCCTGGGAAAAAGATAAAGATGCCACCAGTGCCTGCTGCCCGGATGCGGCGAATCCGGTGGTATTTGAAATTAAGAGAATCAAGAAATAGGGCAGCTTCCATCCTTGTGCTGCCCTTTCCCTGTATAATTTGCTTTAAAACTATACATCAACCTTTATCTTTAAAACCTGTTCGGGTGTTTTTAATGGAAGGCAAGTTTGAAGTCAGTATCAAAGTAATCTCACAGAAAGGCCGCTGCAGTGTGGGGCATAAGGTGGGGGATGAATGGCGCACCGGCGGAGGAACACCGCAAGGGATTTGCCTGAATGCTTTCGGGATGCTGCTGCCGAATGTCCGTACACTGATGTTCGGCGGTTCTTTCCCCTGGGAACCGGACAAAGATGTAACCACGATATGCTGCCCCGACGCTAAAAATCCGGTGGTGTTCGAAGTCCGGAGAATCAGGGAATAACCCGCTATTTCATGTGATAATATTACCACCTTGAAATTGACAGCCCGCAAGAGTGATGCTATACTTTTAACCAATATTCTGGAGAATTGTTCCCCCATTGAATAGGCTTAATACCTATCTAAACATTGCTAAAAAATAAAGAAAAAATAAACAGGAGACAAATTCATGGCAAAGAAATTTAAAATTGTAAAGGTATCCAAACAGGTTGGCGATGCTACCAAAGCAATCGGCCCCAGCATGTCATCGAAAGAGGCCGACGAGTTCGCTAAAGTCAATGCTGAATTAATTGAAGTCGCGGAAAGCGATAAAGCCGGTTTAGCGGCGGCCCTCAAAGATGCTGATATTTTACTGTACGGCGGAGTCACGATTAGCCGGGAAATGATGGAATCCGCGCCAAGGTTAGCCGCAATTTTGTTCCAGACGGTGGGTTACGACCAGGTTGACCTTAAAGCTGCCACCGAAAATAAAATCCTTGTTGTAAACAACCCTTCATGGGAATGGTGTATTGAAGAAGTATCCAACCATGCTTTAGCGCTGATGCTCGGCTGCGCCAAGAAAATGAAACAGCTGGATTTGTTAGTGGCACAGGGCCGCTGGGCCGATGCCAAGAAAGAACAGAACCCGATGGGTTCAATCTATAACCAGACCCTCGGTATTATCGGCTGCGGCGCCATCGGCAGAATGGTTGCCCGGAAAGCCAAGGTCTTCGGGCTGAATATTATCGGCTACGACCCCTACATCATGCACCCCTGGCTGGCCAAAGAGAACGGCATCCAGCTGGTGAGTTTTGAAGAAGTCCTGAAAGCGGATTATGTGACGTTACATCCCGACCTGAACGAGACCAGTTTCCACATGATGAACGACAAAGCATTCGCGCAGATGAAACCGAGTGCTTATGTTATCAATACTTCCCGCGGCAAGGTCATCGATGAAGTGGCCCTGGTGAAAGCCCTTGAATCAAAGAAGATTGCCGGCGCCGGCCTTGATGTCTTCGAGACTGAACCGCTGCCCAAGGACAGCCCGCTGACCAAGATGAACAATGTAATTATGCTTTCTCACTCAGCATCGTATTCCACTTATGCTTTCTCCATCGCGCCCATCAGCATTGCCAAGGAAGCCGGCAGGATTTTATCCGGCAAGTGGCCGGTGAATCCGGTCAACAAAGAAATCACGCCCAGAGTTAAATTGGTAAAAGGAAATTAACTTGGCTTTTTTATCCGAAAAAGCAATGCTGGAAAAACTGAAACGGTTTGATACCCCGTCGGTTACGAATGTCGTTGCGACCTATCCGGGCGACCCGCTGTGTCTGGGCCTCTACGAACCGTGGCGGCAAAACTGGTATACCGATACATCGATACATACTATCTATCCGGAACTGGGCCGGACGGTGGGTTACGCGGTGACGGTGGTTTATTCACTGCCGAATCCGAATTTCCACCGCTTTTCGATAACGGATTTGCTGGACGCAATCGATAAATCGAAAAAGCCCGTCATCGTTGTGATAAAGCAGGATTTCCCGCCGGAAATCTTGCCCAAAGTCGGGCTGTGCGGCGGCCAGATGACCACCGCTTTCAAAGCTTGCGGCGCAGTCGGGGTGGTAACTAACGGCCCGTCGCGGGATGTTGATGAAATCCGCCCGATGAAATTCCAGTACCTGATGAGCGGCGTCACGCCCGGGCACGGGGAGTTTTCCATCAGTGCCATCAATGTGCCTGTTTCGGTGGCCGGAATGGATGTTGCTCCGGGGGATATCATCCACATGGACGAGAACGGGGCCTGTAAATTCCCGGCGGATAAATTGGCGGCGGTCTGTAATAACATCGAACCTTTCCTCAAGGTGGAAGAGGACCGGGTAAACGCAGTCAAGGCTGCAAAAACGATTGAAGAAATAAAGGCAGCTTTTACCGGTAAGAAAATAAAATAATATGTAGTTCACTTGCTTATCAAGCGCAAATAAAATATTTAAATAAGGAAGAAAAAGATGAAACCAAATAAACTAAGACAGTTGATAAAAGAAGGAAAACCGACACTCGGTGTCCATTCCGTCATACCTTGGCCCCGTTTAGTTGAAATTATCGCCGTTACCGGCGCTTTCGACTATATTGAGTATATCGGGGAATATTCAACATACGACCTTGAAACGTTTGAGAATCTCGCCCGCGCCATCGAACTTTACCCCAACATGTCCATGATGATCAAAGTTGAAGAGCAGTCCAGAGGCTACATTGCTACACGGGCGCTGGATGCCGGTATACAGAACGCGCTGTTCGCTGATATCCGCACTGCTGACGATGTTCGGGAATGCGTCCGCTTCATCCGCCCGGAAACACCGGAAGCCGGCGGGCGCCACGGCGCGGCCAGCCGCAGAATCAATGTCGGCTCCAACGCGATTGAATGGGTCAAACAGATGAACGATGCTGTATTGGCATTTATGATTGAGAAAAAGAGCGCCATGGACAACCTGGAAGAAATCCTTTCCGTCAAAGGCGTCGATATAGTTCAGTTCGGCCCCAATGACTATTCCGTCAGCCTGGGCAAACCCGGACAGGGCGGTCTGCCGGAAGTTGTCGAAGCTCATAATAAAATGATTAAGATGGCAATCAAAGCCGGTGTTCGGCCGAGGGTAGAAATCAGCAGCCCGGAAGAAGCCAAACCCTACATCGAAATGGGCGTTAAAGATTTCTGCATGGGCTGGGACCATCAGATTGTCGCCGGTTGGTGCCGGACCAACGGACCTGCACTGCGGAAATTACTTCCGTAATTCAGGGAGATAAGTTTTCTGAAACAGGAAGGGCGGCTGGAATGAAAAATCCAGCCGCCCTTTTTTATTTGCTCCGGATGTTTAACCCTAACCGGTATTCAATTTTGATATGGGAATTATATTTTGATTAATGGCAGGATGTTTTTCTCGATATCGGCATCGGTGAATGGTTCGGGGACATCGCTGAATAAATACCAGTTCTCGATGTGCTGGGCGGATTCATTCGGCTGCAGTAATTTGAGCGGGGCTACGGTTTCCAGTTCCAGGATGCGGTCGGAACTGTAAGATTCCGCCGAGGAACCGAAATCAGGGTAGACTCCGCCCTGTTTGTATTCGAATGTTTTCAGGAAAAGGTGGCCTTTATTCCAGTAGGCAACCCAGTTATCCGTATCCATGACCCCGATTTTCAACGGCGCGGCGGCATTGGCATCCTGGGCCAGAATAATAAACCGCTTGCCGATTTTCAGACGGGGGTCGGTGAGATCGCTGTATTCCCAGATGGCCAGCAAACTTGTGGGTAAGAGGTTGGTTTTATCCGCTGGTTTCCGTGCCGGCAGCGGGAAAATGGCTTTACCGCCGACAGCCATGGCGGAAATGGCCCACGGCGCGATTTCTATCGGCCAGAGCCCGCGGTTATACAGGCGGTGTACCACCGTCAAATGATTCTTATCAGGGTTAATCGAAATGTCCATCTCTTTCTGAATGCCGGTTTCTTTTTCTACGGATTGAGTGAGACTGAAGAACTTGGTATGCTGCGTAAACTCGACAGGGCGGTCATCCGAGACATACGAGCGCGGAAATGCTTCCGGGGCATGCCAGAGGCGGTGGCCGGAGAAGCCGTGCTTTTGCGCGGGCACAAATTCATTCCACTCCCCGATAAACCCGAAATGGAGAATGCGCGGCCCGGTGTCACTGGATGCGATCAGTTCAATCGTTTCGTTGTAGGCGCGGTAACAGTTGGGTAAGCCTGCATATTCAATTTTCTCGATCAAAGTTTCTCCTCATGTTTTTATTTAACTAATGACTTACTTTTTCTAACTTATATTCACGAATCGGAGGGAAAATCGGCCGGTTCAAGAAATCTGATTATTTTGCGGTGTTTTCGCGCGTATGCCAGTTCTCCCCCGGTGGATTCTCCAATGTAACCGCCGACATTCAGTATTAACACCTCATCGGCCATGTCAATTTTACGCCGGTGCAGTTCATCAAGACGGATTTTTATTTCCTTTAATTCACTTTCGGAAAAGTCCTTGAAAAGCTCGGCATCCGATTTCATATTACAGCCGATGGCTAACACAATTTTCCCTGCCATGTTTTCTTCAAATTGTGCCTTCTGAAAGGCTGCACCGAACCGGGTGCTGCCGCAAAGACAAACTATTTTCGGTTTTGTAACCATTTTCCTCTTACCTCTGCCAATGTTTTCAGCTCATTGCGTTACAATAACTCAGCTTTACGGGAGCTTGACCACGATACGGCGGCCGGTATGGTCCGGGGTGAGTTGGACCCCGTCGGCGCAAATCTCGTAAATTGCGCCCTGAATGCTCTTGATGGAGCTGATATTTCGGAGCAGTACCAGCCAATTGCCGTCAGCCGAGGATTCGATAGTGATTTCTTTGCGGGTCAGTTTAGCGGTGAGGCTGATTTTCTTTTTTCCTTCTTTACCGAAGACCGTCGTTGAAGCAGTTTGGCCTTCGGCCAATTCGAAGATATGAAAGGTAACGCCATCGGCGAAATCATAGTCCGGTTTATTATCAATATTACCCACGGCAACAATGCTGTTGGGACGGGCCATTAACGGAATGCTCAGATAACCGTGTTTTTCCTGGATCCAGCGTCCGCCTTCCACTTTCACGCCGGTCAGGAAGTTAGTCCATTTTCCGGCGGGCAGGTAATATTCTACGGTGCTGTCATCGGAAAACACTGGGGCTACCAACAGCGATTCGCCGAGCATATATTGCCTGTCCAGGTATCCGCAGGTCCGGTCGGTGGCAAACTCCAGAACCATCGGACGTATTACCGGAACCCCCGTCGCTGCTGTATTGCAGGCCGTTTGATAAATATATGGCATCAGTTTACATTTCAAATTGATAAAGAACCGTGTCACATCCACTGCTTCTTCATCGAAAAGCCAGGGCACACGATAACTTTCGTTACCATGCAGTCGGCTGTGTGATGACAACAACCCAAAGGCCACCCAACGCTTGAACAGGTCGGGCGAAGCCGTCTTTTCGAAGCCGCTGATGTCATGGCTCCAGAAGCCGAAACCGCCCATGGCCAGCGACAGGCCACCGCGCAGGGTTTCCGCCATCGAAACATAGGTCGCAGTGCTGTCACCGCCCCAATGCACCGGAAATTGTTGGCCGCCGACTGTTGCGGAACGGGCAAAAACAGCCGCGTCACCGGCCCCGCGCTCACGCCGCAGGAGTTCGAAAACAGCCTGGTTGTAAAGGAAAGTGTAGTAATTGTGCATTTTTACCGGGTCCGAGCCGTCGAAATAGACAACATCCGTCGGGATGCGTTCTCCAAAGTCCGTTTTAAAACAATCAACCCCGATATCCAGCAGGGCTTTGAGTTTGCTCTGGTACCACCTGACAGCTTCCGGATTAGTGAAATCCACCAGCCCCATGCCTGCCTGCCATTTATCCCATTGCCAGATGCTGCCGTCGGGTCTTTTAACCAGATAGCCTTTAGCCTTGCCTTCTTCGAAGAGGCAGGATTTCTGGGCGATGTAGGAATTAATCCAGACGCAGATTTTCAATCCTTTAGCTTTGAGCCGCTCGAGTTGCCCCTGAGGGTCAGGGAAAAATTTACTGTCCCATTCAAAATCGCACCACTGGTATTCCTTCATCCAGAAACAATCGAAGTGGAAAACATGCAAATGCAGATTCCGTTGGCTCATGCCGTCGATGAAGCTGTTGACGGTGGCTTCATCGTAGTTGGTGGTGAAAGAAGTGGTCAGCCACAGGCCGAAAGACCAGGCTGGGGGCAAAGCGGGCCGGCCTGTCAACTTCGTGTAATTTGTGAGCACGTCTTTAACACCCGCACCGCCGATGACAAAGTAATCCAGATTTTCCCCCGGGACGCTGAATTGCGCGCGGGAGACATTCTCCGAGGTGATTTCATAAGATACCATTTCGGGGTGATTGGTGAACACGCCGTAGCCGCGGTTCGTGATATAAAACGGGATGTTTTTATAGGACTGTTCGCTGGATGTGCCGCCGTCCTCATTCCAGATATCGACGGTCTGTCCGTTTTTCACGAAAGGCCCGAAGCGTTCCCCGAGCCCGTACACCAGCTCGCCGACAGCGACGTCCAATTGTTCGCGCATGTATGTTTTTTTATCCGGGGTTATCGCGTAGCCGGTGCTCCTGATGCCGTTACCGGTGATGCGGCGGCCGTTATACAGATAATCTATCTGCCATGTTTTTCCTTTGTAAACACGCATTTCGAGTTTGCCAGTGCGTAGGTACAGGCAGGTGTCATTCTCTCCGGTTTGTGCCCGGTGGTTACTATCTTCATTGATTTTAAACTCAGGCCCTTTGGCTAAACCGCCGGCGAAGTGGCATATCTGCACTCGGATAACATCGTCCATCGGGGAGCTGAAGGTGAACGTGAGCAGCGGGGAATTCAGCGTGTCCCCCCGGTGCGCTACCGGCTTGCACGCCGCATAAACGGTGATGGTGCTGTCTCCAACCTTTGTATCACAGATTTCGACCGCATTATAGAGGGTTACGCCTTCCCGGATATTCCAATAACCGTCCGTAAATTTCATCGGTAAATTCTCCTGATTTGATAATTGTGTTAAATCGCGGTATCAATCCCGCTGTTTAACTTCCACCGCCGCCAAACGTTCCACCACTTTCACAAGGGCCTGGGTGCCGCATTTCCCATCGCCGGCGGCTTCCAGGGAATCGAATAATTGATGAATCAGCGCGGTCGCAGGCAGCGGAATCTTATTCAAATCGGAACCTTCCATTACCAGCCGGAGGTCCTTCTGCAGCAGGTCGACCATAAAACCGGGCTGGAAATCACGTTTAATCATGCGCGGCCCCAGGTTAGCCAGCTGCCACGAGCCGGCCGCCCCGCCTTTGACCGCTTCGATCGCCTTGTTCAGATCGACTCCCTGTTTTTGGGCGAAGACTAGGGCTTCGCATACCGCATTCAGATTCCCGGCCACCAGAATCTGGTTCATCAGCTTGGTAGTCTGTCCCATGCCGTTGGCGCCGATATGGGTGATCGTCTTGCCCATCGCTGCCAATACCGGGCGGCAGCGTTCCAGAATAGCCGCATCCCCGCCGACCATGATAGATAAGGTGCCGGCAATCGCACCGCCTTCCCCGCCACTGACCGGGGCATCCAGCATGTGGGCTTGTTTCTCTTTGAGGCGCTCGGCGATTTTCCGTGTAGCTTGCGGAGAAATGGTGCTCATATCGATAACCACCGAATCCGGTTTAATTCCTTCGATGATGCCGTTCTCCCCGAGGATGACACTTTCCACGTCAGGAGTATCGGAGACCATAGTAATGATTATGGGATTTTTTTGGGCTGCCTCTTTTGGGGAAGCAGCTTTTACCGCTCCTTCCGTAACGAGCTGTTCTATTTTTGATGGTGTGCGGTTATAAGCAGTAACTTCAAACCCGGCTTTGATCAAATTACGAGCCATCGGCATGCCCATGATGCCCAGCCCGATAATCCCAACTTTCTTATCCATTTCGTGTATTCCTTTGTTTACATATTTGCTGTATCTTTTCCATATTCTATATTATTCGCTCAGTTGATGTATACAGTTGGTATTTGATAACCATCGTTACGAGCCGAAGGATTGACCGTAAAATACAGAGCTTGCTTTTCTGCAGGAATCAAATACGCTGTTTTGTGGTATAATCGGTATCAAATATTAGTAGATAATTCTTCTTATTACAGTTCATAATTAATTGTGAAATGTACTGATATGAATAATAATGCAGATTAGCGCAAGTCAACGCTTAAATACATATATTTTATTTTATTGATCAGGTTACATTTCTTAAAAGAATTCATTGATATCTAAAATTTTTAAAGGTAATATTTCTTGATGTCGACATCAAAATCTGACGAAGGACAAAAACCGGCTTCCCTCCCACCTCCGGATGGCCTTTGGCTGGTATGCCCTGTTTGTAAAAAACTCAATCCTGCCGGTACTGAATATTGCCGGTATTGCTGGGGCGCGTCGTTAAATTCTGTGCGGCCAATGACGTATGAGCAGGCAACAACTGCTTCGAAACAGTCGGTGAAAAGTAAAAAACAACATCGCGGTGCTCGGATTGCAATTATTATAGCTGTCGTATTAATTCTGTTGTTGGCAGCAGGATTGCGGTATATCTATAGTTACACCGATTTGCTGTTCGGGCCGGTTACATCTTTGAATTCTGCCTCTTCCCCCGGTGATTGGGCGATGTTCCGCAATGATTTAGCCCGTTCCGGCAATGCCGATAACAGTACCGTCCAGCCTCAGGGTGTTCAGGCATGGACTTTTCAAACTGGGGGTAAAATTCATTCATCCCCGGCGGTTGTTGAAGGAGTAGTTTATTTCGGATCTGAGGATTATAACTTTTATGCCGTAGATGCAGCTACCGGTAAAATGTTGTGGAAATTTCAAACAGGGAGTTTTGTTGATTCCTCGCCCGCTGTAGTGAATGGCATTGTTTACTTCGGGTCGAATGACGGGTACCTTTATGCGCTTAACGCCGGCAGCGGCCGGAAACTATGGGTTTTTAAAACACGTTATGCCGTGGAATCTTCGCCGGCGGTGACAGACGGCAGGATTTATTTCGGCGGGGATGACGGTTATGTATATTGTCTGAATGCCGAAAACGGTAAAAAAATATGGAAATTCAACACCAAAAGCTGGGTGACATCTTCGCCGGTAATAGTTAACGGTATCCTTTATGTCGGTTCGATGGACGGTTCCCTGTATGCGCTAAACGCCAATGATGGCAGGTTCCGCCTTAAGTTTGACGCTTCCGGTTCAGTTTTTTCATCACCGGCCATGAACGACAGTGAAATCTATTTTACAGACCACGGCAACGGAGTCCTTTACGGAGTAAACGGCAAAGGCCGTACCTGGCCGTGGGAAGGTTTTTTACGCCCGATGTGGCTGCAAATGTCGATGATGTTCATTGCTCCTTCGCCGCCGCCGATATCCGGTGCACCCTGGGCAATCAGGCTATTGCTTGACCCGAATAATCCCAGATTGGGGTGGGCGGCCACCTCCGACGCTACGTCAATCATAAGCGGCAGCAATGTCTATACAACAGGAAGTAATCTGGCATTCAGTATCGATGTGACCAATCATAAAATCCTGTGGCGTTTCCAAGCCCGGAATAATATTACATCTTCTCCCGCTTTGGCAAATAATGTTCTTTACGTCGGCAGCCAGGACGGCTATTTGTACGCAGTGAATGCACAAAACGGCACCAAGCTGTGGGATTATGCCGCCGGCGGCACAATAACATCTTCGCCGGCTTATTCCGGCGGAGTGATTTATGTCGGTTCGGATGACGGGAAAATGTATGCCGTGAAGTAGGCTAATAAACAGCTTAGGTAATTTAATTGCCGTTGAGTTGATTTCAGCTTACCGTATTCTGTTGCTGCAAAAGAATTAAACCGGCTTGCCTCAAGCCGGGGCAAATAAAAATAGGGAGCGCATTCGCGCTCCCTATTTACTTGGCAAAGTTAAAGTTTATTTACCGGCCGCAGCTTTCCCGGCCAGATTATCTTTCAGTTCCTTTAGTTTCTTCTCGGAGAGGGCATAGCGTCCGACGCCGCCTCTCAAGCGCGGGTCGAGCAGGTCCCTGATGCT
>Ga0182011_10003479_pt1 | contig 12897 bp, 14 predicted proteins | sample 711E1DmetaG_FD_120481 | JGI IMG/M metagenome (GOLD analysis project Ga0182011, IMG submission 120481) | Permafrost microbial communities from Stordalen Mire, Sweden - 711E1D metaG | ecosystem: Environmental > Terrestrial > Soil > Wetlands > Permafrost | place: Sweden: Stordalen | collected... | reverse complement strand
CTGCGGAAGAAAGCTCGGCATTGACGTCCTTGACGGCAAAGAGAGGCAGGTGTGCGAACGCTGTAAAGAGATATACTATGAAAACCCTCTTCCCGTTGCGTCCGTAATACTCCCAAACAGAAACAGGGAGGTTCTTCTTGTAAAAAGAGCCAGGGAGCCCTTTCGGGGGATGTGGTGCTTTCCTATCGGGTTTGCGGAAACGGGCGAGAGCATAGAGGGCGCCGCGCTGAGAGAGTTGAAAGAAGAGGCGGGCATTGAAGGCAAGATTGTCCAGCTTATCGATGTGGATTCCCACATGAACCCGCTCTACGGGGAACTCCTCATTGTTACTTTTGAATCAGAAATGGTGGGGGGCGTTGAGTCGGCGGGCGATGACGCCTCTGAGTGCAGGTATTTCCCCATTATGAACCTGCCAAAGCTTGCCTTTGATTCTCAGGAAAGGGCCATACAGAAATACATCGAATTAAAGAGAGACCCCTGGAGCATACACGATTCCTTTGAGACCTTTGTAGAAGGCGCATTCAAGGACAAGATCGGGCATCCGAAAAACCTCCTTTCCGATGCGCTTGTAAGCGCCGTTGAGGAAAATTCGAAAAAGATTACAGAGTTGTGGCTTGACGATATTACCACGAACCCATCAACGGGGTCGTACCACGGCTTCGACAGAGAAGACCTTTTCGCGAGAGCAATGTATATAATCGGGCAATTCGAGTCATGGCTGAAAGGAGAGAAAAGCGAAAGCGAGTTTAAATCCTTTTATTATGATCTCGGAGAGAAGCGCAGGGAGGGGGGTATTCTTCTCGAAGACCTCGTAAGCTCTTTGAGCCTTCTTAAAAAGCATATATGGATGTTTACGCACGCCTTCGGGGTTTGGGAAAAGGCGGTCGATATTTACCGGATGTTCGAGCTCGGGGAAAGACTCGTATATTTTTTTGACAGGGCGGCGTATTATACGGTTATGGGGTACCATAGACAACATCCGCGAGAGAAGGGGCACAACTAAAAACCACCAGAAGTACAACATTTATTTAATTGGACAAAAACCACCCATACCCCCCGAAGAGACGTTGGAAGAGATAAACTTACAAGATTATAATTATTGGCTTTTCCATGCCGACTTCTGGTATACTTACGGGGCTGTTCGGGACTACACGGTTGCGCCACATGAAGAAGAAAAAACTTAAAAGCCTGGTACTGTTCGGAAATGGGATAAACTGCGAGCACGAAACCGCTTACGCAAACAGGCTCGCCGGGTTTGAGGCGGCCCTCGTGCACATTGATGAGATGATGGAAAACCCGAAAAGCATCCACCAATACAGGTTCATCAATTTTCCCGGCGGTTTTCTCGACGGAGACGACCTGGGATCTGCCAAGGCACAGGCGGTGAAGTGGAAATACCAGAAAATCAAAGAGTCCACGCTACGGTTCATCGATGAACTGATTAAGTTTGTCTCCGACGGCAAAATCATAATCGGCATATGTAACGGCTTTCAACTCCTTGTAAAAACAGGACTTTTACCCGCCACGGAAGGGCGGTACGGGAAACAGACGGCAACGCTTGCCCCCAACGATTCCGGCAGGTTTGAGGACAGGTGGGTCCTTCTGCGCATAAATCAATTTTCCCATTGCATATTTACAAAAGATATGGATAGAATTTATCTTCCTGTACGGCACGGTGAGGGAAAGTGTATTATAGATGCGCCGGAAAACAGGGCGCTCATGCACGAGAGGGGTAACGTAGTCGTACAATATACCGACGAGGCAGGCAAGGTTGCCGATGCTTATCCCCACAACCCGAACGGCTCCACAGATGCCATTGCCGGGCTTACAGACCCTACGGGAAGGATATTCGGCCTCATGCCGCACCCGGAGGCATTTGTTCATTACACGCAGCACCCGAGATGGACGAGAGAGGCCCTTGGGGTCGAAGGGGATGGCCTGAAGATATTTAAGAATGCACATAAATACATTTTAGAAAATGAATGAGGAGGAGCGTGTATGAACAAGATGGACATCATCAACAAGCTTGCATCAGATATAAACGTTAACCAAAAGATCGCAAAAATAGCCGTGGACACAATTATAGACAGCGTAAAGAATGCCATCACAAAGAATGAACGCGTGGAGATACGAGGGTTCGGGAGTTTTACTTTAAGAGAATATAAGGCATATAAGGGGAGAAATCCGAAAAGCGGCGAGACGGTCAACGTTGAGCCAAAAAAACTGCCTTATTTTAAAGTCGGAAAAGAACTGAAAGAAATGGTTTGGAAAGAAGGCCCCGAAAAATAATTAAAAATGTCCCCAGTACGGCAGTAACACACGTTTCAGGGCCGCTGTCATTTGAACAATCGCAGCGGAGGGTTCGCCTTTTTTCTCATAGGGATAGAGCGATTGTCCCCTCAGTTCCGCGATAACCGCCCTTACTGAGCTGGCAAGGCCCCCCACATCATACCCACCCTCAAGAGCAAAAAGCGTTTTACCGCCGCAGTGTTTTTTGGCAATATCGAGCAGTATCCTCGTCATAGCGGCATAACCGGCTTCCGTAACTGCCATCTCCCCCAGAGGATCGTTGTAATAGGTATCGAAGCCGGCAGAGACGAGGACCATTTCCGGCTTGTACATCTCCGAAACTGGGACCAGAACATCCTTGAAGGCATAAACATAATCTTCATCGCCCATGCCGGAAGACATGGGCACATTTACCGTGTACCCGCTGCCCTCCCCCTCACCTATCTCCTCGTACCAGCCCGTACCGGGATAGTGGGGGTATTGATGCGTAGAAAAATAAAGGACGCTTTTGTCTTTATAGAAGCTGTGCTGCGTGCCGTTACCATGATGGAGATCAAAATCGACAACGAGAATGTTTTTCAGATTATATTGTTTCTCCAGATACCTGGAAGCTATGGCAATATTATTGAAAATGCAAAACCCCATTGCATGTGACCGCTCGGCGTGGTGGCCGGGAGGCCTCACAAGGGCAAAACCGGAACCTATTTCGGAGGATTGAATTGCGTCGGCAAGCTCCAAAAGACCACCAACGGCCATACAGGCAGCCTCGTATGTTTTCGGAGAAGTTACTGTATCAGGATCGAGCTGCTGCGACGCCTTTCCGCTCGTTCGGGCTATGGCATCAATATAGGAGCGTTCGTGTATGAGGGCGATCTCTTCGTGGGTTGCCATTCGCGGAGATATGTACGCAAGCCCTTTCTGGTCAAGGGTTTCGAGCATGGCGTAGATGCGTTTCAGTCTCCTGGGGCTTTCCGGGTGGTATTCGTCGGTAATATGCTGCAGATATATGTCGTCTTTCACGATACCAACGGTCATGATGCCCTCCTTGCCCTGAGAGAATAGTAGTTTTTGCGAAAAAAAGCAAGGAGGGATTACGGGTTGCCGGGACAAACACGTTTCACGTGAAACACATATTCTTGTGGACGCGTAAACGGAAACGGGCGCATACGCGTAACCGCATTATGGCGCGACTTGTCTTTTGTCAATCCTGTAGAGGCTTCCCCGGGCACGTTTTGCATGCCCCTTCATTCCAGAGGCGATTTCGGTGATTTCGCCATAGTGGGTAAAGGATCTTTGTTTATTGCTCGTGATGCCTATAGATATGGTAACCATGGGGAACTTCCTTGTGCTACCTTGACGGTCAAGCGTTTCAATATAGCCCCTTTCCCTGTCTTCGGCCTCGTATAATGTAGGGAGGATTCTGTCAAAAGCATCAATGATCTCTTTCGCCGCATCCTCAACGAGGCCTACATCCATAATGAAAACGAAATCATCGCCGCCGATGTGCCCGATAACCCCCCCCTGAGGCTGCTTATTTTTTACAATATTGAGGATTAATCTACCGGTGATCCGAATTACCTCATCACCACGGGAAAATCCATAATAATCATTAAAGGGTTTGAAGTGGTCGAGATCGGCATATGCAAGAGCAAAGGCCTCGCCCCCATCAATCCTGGCCTGAATTTGTCTGTTAATAGATATGTTGCCGGGGAGCTTTGTGAGAGGATTAACCTCCACAACCCTTTCAGACCTGAGGATAGAGAGATCAACGCGGGAACGACCCTCTTTTTCGAAACCAGACTTCCTTATATAGTCTTCAACGAAAAGAGTGTCCCACCGGGGGATACTCTGGCAGTCGTCAAGGACAACGAGGACCGGCAACTGGTGAAAAATGGGGTCGCTCTTGAGGCTATTCAACACGTTGACGGTAAAGCGGTCCTCTTCGTTGACATCTATAATGACCAGATCCGGTATAGAATTGTAAATATAATCAATGGCAGACTGGATGTTGCGAAAGGGAAGTATCAGGTATAAATCGTTTAAGGTTCGCTCCACGATACTTGACAGCACGGCATCTTGAGAAATCACAACGATTGTCTTTTCGTTCATAGAGACAGGTCTTCGGTCATCTGAAAAGAATCTTCGGCCTCCATCAATATCTCTTTGATATCAGGCTCGGTGAGGGCAAGACGCCCCCAAGCTTCTGGGCTTACGGGCATAAGAAAGCGGTCGCCCGCAAACCCGAATCCTCGAGCCCTCACCAGGATATCCGCAAGGTGGACGATCGCAGCATCCACGGGAGCGCTTTTTGAAAGGTGCGGTTTATGGTGATATTCGATAACATCAATGAGGTTACGGGGGAAGCGCCATTTTTGGGCCATCCATGCGCCGACGCTGGCATGGGTCGTAGTAAAATAGGTCTTTTCCGATTCATAAATTATGCAGGAGTTTTTGTCCGAATCGTTCATGGCCTTTTCGTATTCCTCGGGGTACTGGAGGACGAGGAGGACCTTTCCAATATCATGGAGAAGCCCCTCTACGGAGATCTCGTCGGGCTCCTTGAGCCCTTTTCTCTTTGCAATAAGCCTGGATACAATGGCTGTCCCGAGTGAGTGTTCCCAGAGGCCGATCATTGTTTTTTGCATGAGTTCAAAGACAGAAACACCGAGGAGAAGGCCCTTTACCACAGTAAGCCCGAGCAGGATGACCGCTTGGTTTACCGACGAGATCCTCCCCGGAAACCCGTAAATCGGCGAATTGACCATCTTGAGGACTTTTGTCGTGAGAGCCGGATCGCCGGATATGAAATTGCTGATCTCGTTTAGCGAGATCCTCGGGTTTTCGATTACCCCCAGAAGTTTTTTTAGCACCCTCGGTATTGTCGGGAGCGCGTTGATGTTTTCAATCCTGTCCCGGAGCACCCGGACATCAATATTACCCATAGAGGCCCTCTATGTGCTCAACGAGCACTTTCTTCAAGAAATCCATATGGGGTTCTTTCTCTACCATTTTAAAGCGTTCATCAAGTTCCGACAGCATTACTTCTCTGGGCACAGAGGGTTTTGATATCCCCTGGACATACACGCTGTCGATGCCCATGTTTTTTATTCTGTCGATTAGCTCACTCGTAAGTTCCGTGTTTTCCCCAAGGAGCACCATGCCGCCCGCGTTCGTTACGGGCTTGGCAAGCTTCATGCCCAGCTCAAGCTTATCAAGAGCAAGTTTTGACAAAACCATTCCTCCTTAGACATATATCGGATAAAACTAGAAAAACATTACCACAAGAAGTGTATGGCACGCATTTCATCTTACAGCGTTTTTAACCATAGCTCAAGCCTGTCACAGCCCATTTTTAGCCTCTCGAGATTGTCAGCATAGGAAAAACGGACATGAGAACCCGCCCTGAATGCGCCAAAATCGTACCCTGGGGTGATGGCCACCCTTGCTTCCGTAAGCGCCCTTTCCACGAAGTCCATACTGTCAAGACCCCACTTCTCAATGCCGGCATAGACATAAAAAGCCCCATCAGGATATATGGGGACAGAAAAGCCGAGGTTTTTCAGGCGTGGCACCACAAAATCCCTTCTATCTTCATAGGCTTTTCTCATATTGTCAATCTCCCCGGAGCTGTCGAAGGCGGAAAGGGCGGCATACTGCGATATAGAGGGAGGAGAAATAAACACATTTTGCGCACATTTCTGCAGAGGCCTTACGAGGTCTTCTGGTACGACCATCCAGCCGAGCCTGAAGCCTGCCATGGCGTATGTTTTTGAAAAGCCGTTTATTACTATGATGCTATCGGAGATGGCAAGAGCGGTTTTTGGTTTTTTGTCATAGGAAAGCCCCGAGTAAATCTCGTCGACAACGAAGAGGCTGCCCCGAGACGACAGATATTCATAAAGGGAAGAAAGCGTTTCGTCCCGGTATATGACCCCCGTTGGATTGGAAGGGTTAGCAAGGACAAGCACGTCTGGCGGTTTTTCCGCGCCCTCCAGGTGCTCCGCCGTTATTTCAAAACGAGAATCCTCCGAAACGGGGACCTGGAGGATGTCGGCATCCACGAACAGGGCAATATTTTTATAACAGGGATAACCGGGATCAGAAAGGGCAAGCACGCTCCCCCTTTCAAGGAGGGCCCCAAACAGCAAGAGAAAGGCGCCGGATGTGCCGTTTGTAATGATGATGCGCTCGGCGGGGACATCTACGTGCTGTGTTTTGAGATAGTGCTCGGCCACTTTTGCTCTTAGTTCGGGTATGCCGAGGCTGTGCGTGTAAAATGTGCGGTCATCCACGATTGCCTGCAGGGCCTCTTTTTTTACAAAAGACGGTGTTGGGAATCCGGGTTCACCTACCTCCATATGGACGATGTCTTCCCCCGCTTTTTCCATGGCCCGGGCTTTTTCAAGGAGCTCCATGACATAAAAGGGAGAAATTTTTTGAGCCCTTTGCGAGATTTTCATGATTGAACTCTTCGTGAGAAGCACATAATGTTCTTCGGCAAATGTAGCAGAACAAAGAATGCCTGTCAATGCAAGAGAGCGTAAAAAGGCGAAAAAGCGTTGACTTTATAGGCAGACATGTTCATAATGGAGTGAAATTAGCTTATCGAATATAGAGGGGAGCCCACACCGATGACAAATGCGCAGGTACTTAAATTTGCACACGATAAGGGTGTAAGGTTTATTAAATTATGGTTTACCGATATCCTTGGTTTTGCAAAGAGTTTTACCATAACGGTAGGTGAGCTTGAGGGGGCACTGGAAGAAGGAATGGGCTTCGACGGCTCTTCCATACAGGGGTTTGCGAGGATAGACGAGAGCGATATGATTGCCAAACCCGATGCGTCCACGTTTGTCCTGCTTCCCTGGAGGCCGCAGGACAGCGCCATTGTGGCGCGGATGTTCTGCGATGTCTATGAGCCGGAAGGCACGCCGTACAAGGGGGACCCGAGGTATGTCCTGAAGAGGAACTTGAAGATTGCCGAGGATATGGGCTTTAGCAACTTCTATGTGGGACCGGAACTGGAGTATTTCTACTTCAAATCCGATAGCGGCACAGAAATCCTTGATAAAGGCGGTTATTTTGATGTCACCACCCTTGACGAAGCAGTCGATTTACGAAGGGACACGGTGTTGATGCTCGAAGACGTCGGGATAAACGTGGAATACAGCCACCACGAAGTGGCCCCGTCCCAGCACGAAATAGATTTGAGATATACCGATGCCGTGAGAATGGCAGACAACACGATTACCTACCGGATTGTTGTCAAAGAGGTGGCAAGAAAGCACGGCGTATATGCCACGTTCATGCCAAAGCCCATGTTTGGGGTAAATGGAAGCGGCATGCACGTACATCAATCTCTTTTCAAAGGGAAGAGGAACGCCTTTTATGACGCCAAAGACAAATATTTTCTCTCCGATGTTGCCAAGTGTTATATCGCGGGCCTTTTGAAGCATGCACGGGAGATTACCCTCATTACCAGCCAGTGGGTCAATTCCTATAAAAGACTCGTGCCCGGCTATGAAGCCCCCGTGTATATTGCTTGGGCGCGGCGCAACAGGTCAACGCTTGTCAGGGTGCCCCTCTATAAACCGGGAAAAGAAAAGGCTACTCGGGCAGAATACAGAAGCCCCGACCCTGCCTGTAACCCGTACCTTGCCTTTGCGTGCATGCTGAGAGCGGGCCTTGAAGGAATAAAGAATAAATATCCTCTTCCGGACGCCATAGAAAAAGACGTATACGAAATGTCAAACGAGAAGAGAAAGGAACTGAAAATCGGTTCTCTGCCGGGAAGCCTCTTTGAGGCCATTGAGGTGGCGGAGAAGAGCAAACTCATAAAGGAGACCCTGGGCGACCATGTTTTTGAAAAGTTGATCGAGAACAAAAAGATTGAGTGGGACAAGTTCAGAACACACGTGTCGAATTATGAGGTTGAGAACTATCTGCCGATATTGTAGAACGGAAGTGACGTTACGGATTGCCCACAGTTAACGCGTTACAGATTGAAAGAGGAAAAGACAACCGTGCCAACATGGAACGGGCAATATTATGAGATAAAAAACGAGGGGAGATAGAACTGTGATCGTACGGAATTTTAATGACCCGGAAGTACTTGAGACAACATACATTGCCCACAGAGGGGCTGTTGCGCGAATGGTTTTGACGAGCCAATTCATGAAAGCCATTGAGTTTCTTGCCTACGCGATACTCCCGGCAGGGAATACCATGGAAGAACACATTGACCCCGTTGAAGAGATATACCTCATTTTTAAGGGTGGCGGCGTCATGAAGGTGGGGAACGAAACAAGAGAGGTCGGGGAAGGAGATGCAGTCTGGATACCGGTTGGGGAGCCCCACAGCCTTGAAAACACAAAGGATGGGGAAACATTCGTACTGGTTGTGGCAGCCTACCCGTAAAAGATAGTTAAGGGGGAGAAATTATAGACGACAATATATGTATGGGGGTATAGGCGAATAGCCGATTACTCCGTAGCGGTTTCACAATATAGGCACATCATGGAAATCAGGCCAGGACTGACTGTCAATATTATTATCAATATCGATTATCGCAAAGAAATTGTCGACACAAAGAATTCAATCGTGCACGATACGACGGGCAAAAAGGTGATTATAGCCCAGACCGACCCCCCTATCTCGAGAACGAATATAAACAAAGAAATTTTCGTAACATTTCTCGAAAAGGAACAGGGGAAGCCTGTACGATACGGTTTCCCTGCAAGGATAGTCGATTTCCTTAAAGATTTTGAGCTTGCATCGCAACAGAAGGTACAGGCGGTTGTGCTGCTTCGTGAGGGGCGTCTGGAGCCATATAATTTAAGGATGTTTTACCGACTTGAGCCGCCGGGCAATTGCGGCATTGACATTTTTGTAAATGGAAACAAGGTGAACATTCTGGATGTTTCAATCGGTGGGGCAAGTTTCAGTCACAACAAGGTCTATCCTTTTAGGGTGAACGATGAGGTAAAGATCATCCTGGTTGTTGGTGAGAGGGCTTACCAAACAGAGTCAAGGGTGGTAAGGGTCTGGGAACCGGAAAACGAAAGGGTGAAAAGAAGCCTCGAATTTGTGTCAATACAGTTTCTCGATATGGATGGCCACACAAAGAACGAACTGGGCAGAAAGATTCGAGACATCGAAAGAGAGCTTCGCTACAAAGAGATCGAGCGCAGGCCGGCATAAATTAATTCGCCGTATGCAACATCGCGCCGTCCCCTGACAATATGTTCAGAATGTTTCACGTGAAACACACAGGGCTAAACAGATATATGGTTTCACCAATTCCCGATGTTTATCATACATATAGGCGGGATTTGCGGTAGAGGCCTTTGAGTTCTCTTCGGATTTCTTTCCGTTCCTTTCCGGTCGTTTCCCGGATGACTCGTCCCGGAGTTCCCACAACGAGTGAATTGGGGGGAATGGTTGTGTGGGCCGTGACGACGCTGCCCGCCCCCACAATGGACCCTTTTGAAATGATCGCCCCGTCGAGTACGATGGCACCGATACCGATAAGCGTATTGGTATGGATGATGGCCCCGTGGATGATCGCGCCATGACTTACGAGAGAATCACCCTCAATCAACACAGGGCAACCTTCGGGGGCCTCGATGACGGCATGATCCAGTATGGCGCTCCGTCTGCCTATACGTATAGCGGCGCTGTCAGCCCTGAGAACGGCCATCGGCCAGACGGTGACGCCCTCTTCAACAATGACCTCCCCGATGATGCGTGCCGAGACATCCACGAAGGCGCTGCGGTGGACAAGAGGTGTCCTGCCTTCATGTGGCGTTATATTACCCATAACAGTTTACCCCGAAAAAACTTTTGCTGTTCAAGCATCTTCGCGTGAAGGCCCTTGACCGGCTACCCCCCGTATTCATCAAGATAGCGTTCAATATATTCGGTAACCTTGCTTGTTGGCTGGTAGACACCAAAATGCCCTTCACAGAGGATGTCCGCTTTCAGCGCGAGGAGCTTTTCCATCGATGTTTGCCAGTGAGACATGTCGGCTCCGAACTCTACAAGAAAGGGCCCATGGATGTCCTGACCGAAGAGAACGCGCTTGCCCTCTTTATCCAGATAGACCGAAATGGATCCCGGGGTGTGTCCCGGGGTATGAAGACAAACGACCTTCTGGGCGCCGAAGTACAGGAGTTCCTCGTCCTTTACCAGCTTGACATCAACGGGCAGCGGCGCGAAATTGACCCCGTACCAGGATGCCCCTGTTGACACCCTGTCTCCAGTTTCAACAGCGCCAGCGTCGAGCTCATGTATAACAACCTGAGAGCCGAAACGCCTTCGGAATTCATGGGCGCCGCCAACGTGGTCGATATGGCAGTGCGTAAGGATGACCGTAGAGATCTTTCCGGGATCAAGCCCCAACCGCTCAATGTTTTTTATGATGGCATCGGTATTCATCCCTGCGCCCGTATCAATGAGCACCAACTCCCCAAGGTCCATCAGGTATACAGAGCAATCCCCTGGATCTGTTATTTCGGAGCTTCCAACAAGATAAACACCTTTTATGATCTCCTGCGGTTTCATAGGGAACCTCTTTCAAAAAGAGTAAGCGTAAGCCGGTCTCTTGAAAGAGTGTAAGGTGACTGAGCAATTTTAGCAAGCATTTTTCCGGGTCAGTCTCTACGAAGAAGCGGCCGTTAGCAAGCCCCAGGTGGTATACCTCAGACAGAAAAAGGGGAAATTGAAGATGGAAGCAAAAGGCACAGGGAAAAATCGCGGCCCCCCAACCCCGTTCTTGACAGCGTTGAAGCTGCATTGTATTATCAAGGAAAGAGGAGGCGGCCCCTATGAAGATAAAGTGGTATGGCCATGCGGCCTTTCATATAACTACGGACAGCGGTGTCGGGATCATTGTCGATCCCTATGAGCCGGGGGCATTCGGGGGTGCCATTGCATATGGCAGAATAACGGACGAGGCAGATATTGTTCTTACAAGCCACGAACACCATGACCACAACTATACGAAGGACATAAAAGGAAAATTCGTTCGGATCAAAGATGAAGGACAATACGAGGAAAAGGGTGTAACGATAAGGGCTATACCGACATACCATGACCCTTCAAAAGGAAAGGAAAGGGGAAAGAACCTTATTTTTGTCATTTCCGCGGACGACCTCGTTATAGCGCACCTCGGAGACCTCGGGCATACCCTGGATGGTGGTGCCGTTGAAAAGATCGGGAAGACAGACATCCTGCTTTTGCCTGTCGGGGGCTTCTATACCATTGATGCCCAAGGGGCCACAAAGGTGATGGACGCCATAAAGCCTGCGATTACCATACCGATGCACTTCAAAACAGAGAAGTGTGGTCTGCCCATCTCAAGCGTAGATGAATTTATAAAAGGCAAGAAGACGGTGAAGCATCCAAACACGTCCGAGCTTACCATCTCAAGGGCAACGCTGCCGGAAACAGAGGAGATAGTCGTTCTGCGGTACGCTTTGTAAGAAAGTTCAAAGAAAGAGGAACCGTTCATGCTCAAGAAGCTATTCTCCAAAAAGGACATCGAGGGCGCGGTAAAACGCCTGGCACGATCGATAGAAAAGGATTTTCACGGGGAAGAGATCCTCTTTATCTGCCTTTTGAAGGGTTCTTTTATGTTTACTTCAGATCTTGTGAGGAAGATCAGAAACCCATCCAGAGTCGATTTTATGAGGGTTTCATCGTACGGTAATGCCACGAAATCAAAGGGAGAGATAGCGGTTACGAAAGATCTGGAAGAAGACATCAAGGGGGAAAACGTCGTCATCGTTGAAGATATCATAGATTCAGGTATCACGTTAAAATCAGTAAGTGATATGCTCAAGAACAGGCACCCCAAAAACCTTAAAATCTGTGCGCTCATCGACAAGAGGGCGCGAAGAGAGGTAAACATAGAGGGTGACTATGTCGGGTTTACCATAGAAGACGGTTTTGTCGTAGGATACGGCATTGACTACGCGGAACAGTATAGGAACTACCCCGAGATATATGTTGTCGAGCCTGAGTAAAACACATTGCGCACGGAGCATAAAAGCAGGCAATGATCTTATATTTTTCAAAGCTAGGCAATACGATCAGGCCGGAACATTAGGAAAGAGGCCGGGAGGAGAGCATGCACGGTAGTTCTCAAGAAGGGATAGGCAGTCTCGTGGCACGGGAAGACTGTATCCTTGTCATTATTGATGTCCAGGATAAACTCATGCCGGTGATAGCGGATAAGGAAAAGGTAATATCGAATGTCGCCCGCCTTGTACAATTTTGCCGCATCACGGGTATCCCCGTTGTTGTCACTGAGCAACAGAAGCTTGGAGGCACCGTCTCTGAAGTCAGGGGTGAATTGCCCGTGGAAGGGGCCATTCAGAAGGTCCATTTCAACTGTTTCTCTTGTGAGGATTTTGCTGAGCGGGTGAAGAAAATAGGGAAAAAGATACTCGTTCTTACGGGCGTAGAAGCGCACATATGCGTTGCGCAAACAGCATTACATGCTTTGTCCTCCTATGACGTGCAGGTAATAAGCGATGCCGTCTCGTCGCGCACTGCCGATAACCGCAGCATTGCCCTTCTACGCATGCGGGATGCGGGCGCAACAAT
>Ga0182011_10003477_pt1 | contig 12897 bp, 13 predicted proteins | sample 711E1DmetaG_FD_120481 | JGI IMG/M metagenome (GOLD analysis project Ga0182011, IMG submission 120481) | Permafrost microbial communities from Stordalen Mire, Sweden - 711E1D metaG | ecosystem: Environmental > Terrestrial > Soil > Wetlands > Permafrost | place: Sweden: Stordalen | collected... | reverse complement strand
TGACCGATATCCTCGAGAACAATTATTTTCATGATCTACGCAATACGGTCAATTCGCCTGCGTCGAACAGCTTTTCGATCCGCATGCTTTATTACCTGGATGCCATGTATCTGAAGAGAAAAAAGTCATAGGTTCGTGAACTTTACGAACCCATCCTCACTTTGTGAGATCGATTTCGTCCAGCTTTTTACTTTCTGCATTGTAAACGGTAAGGGTAAGTTTTGCCGGACTTATTTCCATTACAGCCCAATTGTAATCTTTCACTGACAACAAGGTATACGGTTCGTTTTTAGGCGTGTATAACGGGGCCCCGGCAGAACCTATTACCAGGTGATGAATGCCGTTTACCAGGTTGTGCTGGTAAAAATGGCTGTGCCCGGAAAGAACCAGGTCCACATGATACGGTTCGAATATCCTTTTGGTCATCTGCACCATGTTTGTATCTTCCCCATGCCCGCCCCCACAATACGCCGGCGCATGCGAGACCACGATCTTCCAGGGTTTGGTACAGGATTTCAGATCCTCTTCAGCAAAGTTAAATTGCGGACTTCCCGGTTTATCATCAGTTTCGGTATTCAATACCAGCACATGTAGGTCACCGTAATCGAAAGAATAATATTGCTGACTGTGACTTGCTGATTCAGGGTTTCTCAGGAATGCAATGGTGTTTTGTCCATTCCCCTCATGATTCCCTGTTGCATTGAAAAAAGGGACTCTTGAAATCAAGGATCGTTCTTCCCCGAGAAAAAATTCTTTCTTCCAGGATTTGTACTCGCCATTTAAACACAGATCGCCTCCGTATAGGGAGACCACGGAATTTGCTTTCGCCACGAGGCCCGCTATCTTTGCATGAACGGCGGTATGCGTACGAAAATCTGCCATCCAGGTCAACCGGAAAGAAGTCCCCTGCTCAACTGCGGTATGAAAACTTGCTGTTGCACTGAGCGATTTCCCTTGTCTCGCCCGGTAATATACGATGCTGTTGGATGAAAGTCCTGAAAGGAATATTTTATGAACGAAGGTTTCGGGAGATGCCGTAGTTTCAGAATAGATCAGGGTCGAAGCATGACTGCCAAAAGACGGAGTAGTTCCAAAATCCACCCATACCGTGTCTCTTCTGTCACATTCCACCAGTACAAATACAGAATTCGTCGTGACAGCCTGCAGGTAGGGAGTCATCAGGATCTTTGCTTCGGTTGTAAAAGCAATGATCAGCAGGAATAGGGAAAGAAAGATTTTTTTCATCTTATCTATTTACCAGATCTTCACGAGAAGGCTGTCTGCCCTCCAGAGGGGATCGCCTTTTTTAATCCCGAAGGTCTCAAAGAATTCAGGCATATTTGAAAGCGGCCCGAGCACCCTGAACTTTGCAGGAGAATGTTCATTGCTCCGCACCTGGTTCGCAATCGTTTCAGGGCGTTCATTCACCATCCATGCAAATGCATATCCCAGGAAAAACCTTTGATCCGGTGTTAACCCGGCGATCATCTCGTGGTTTTGATATTGTGCTGTCTTCTTAAAGGCTTCATATCCCATGACGATCCCGCCAAGATCGGCAATGTTCTCGCCCTGGGTAAGTTCTCCGTTGATATGAAGACTGTCAACTGCGATATAACCGTTAAACTGCTTCACGATCATTTTCGTCTTTTCATAAAACTTGGTACTGTCTTCCTTCGTCCACCAGTTGTTCAGGTTGCCGTTCTCATCGTATTTGCTTCCCTGGTCATCGAAGCCATGTGTGATCTCGTGACCAAAGGTTGATCCGCCGATGATGGAATACAATAAGGCATCGTCGGCGAGTTTGCGTTCATAGCCGGGAACAATGATGTTGCAGCCCGGGACCACAATCTCGTTGTTTGAAGGATTGTAATAGGCATTGTACGTCTGGGGTTCCATGTTCCATTCCGTACGGTCGACCGGTTTGCCATATTTTGAGATCATATAGTTGAACTCCCATTTATTCGCATTCATGACGTTCCTGACATAGGAAGAACGATCGATCTGCATGCTGCTGAGGTCCTTCCACTTATCGGGATAACCTACCTTCATGATCACCTTGTTGAGTTTTGAAATGGCTTTCTTCTTCGTGGCATCGCTCATCCAGTTAAGATTTTTTATATGATCGGCATAAACCGATTTAATTGCATTCCCGATCTCCAGCAATTTTTCCTTGGTGCCTTTCGGCAGGTATTCATCCACATATACCTGCCCAATCAGCTCGCCAAGGGATCCATCGGTCTGGGTCACAACCCGCTTCCATCTCGGCCTGGGTTCTTTTACCCCATGCAGCACGACATTGTAGAAATTGAAGGATTCCTTGTAAGTATTATCATCCATGAAACGGGCAAGGCCTGTTATCAGATGAAACTTCAGGTAATTTTTCCATTCGTTGAGGGGAAACGATTTCAGATACCCATTCAATGCGGTAAGAAATTCGGGCTGACCTACGATCACGGAATCCACCTTGGGAAGGCCGGTATTTTGCATAAAGACCATCCAGTTCAGGTTGGGGGTGCTCTCCGAAAACGCCTTGAACGAAAGCTTGGTGTAATTCTTCAGGGGGTCACGGGTGTCCTCGCGCTTACGGGCGGCTTTTGCCAGTGCTGTTTCAATTTTCATCAGCTGATCTGCAGCTTTCTTCGCAGCCGTTTCATCCTGGCCCATGATCTTGTACATATTTTTCACATGTTCCAGGAATTTTGCACGGATCATCACGGCACGGGGATCCTTGTCAAAATAAAAATTCCGGTCGGGAAGACTGAGTCCGCCCTGCATGATGTTGACGGCATTCTTGCTGCTGATCCTGTCATCCTGCGTCACCCAGAAACTGAACATGGGGGAACCTGAAACCGAATGGATATAGGCTGCGGTTTTGATCAACCCGTCCAGATCCCTGATCCCGTCGATCCTGTCCAGGTCGCCTTTCAGGTCGGAGATCCCTTTTTTGTTTAGTGTCACGCTGTCCATGCCGGTGAAGAAAAAATCGCCGATCTTTTGTTTGTTGCTTCCTCTTTTTACATCTTTCAGGGCGGCAGAAGATTCGCAGATCGTACGTACCTGAGCATTGATGGTATCCTGGATCAGTTGCCAGAGGCCATTGTTTGCTTCGCTGGCAGGGATCGGGTGTTGTTTGAACCACTTGCCATTGGCGAAAAGGAAAAAGTCATCGCCGGGCTTTACCGTAGAATCAATGTGGGAAAGGAGCGCATCGGTTGCAGCTTCGTTTTTTTTGGTTTCCGTACAGGAAACGATGATCGCAGCTATCACAAGCAGCGAAAGCATGAACATGTTTTTCTTCATAATGGTTGATTATTTCCTGGATTTTGAGACGAAGGGCAAAAGTAAGAATTTATCCACCCTGCAGAAAAAATTCCTTTAAAAAGCCTGATATTTTATTTTATTGTAAATTTGACAGGAACAGTATTTCTGCAGGATGTAAGGACAAACATTAAATCATAAAGCCATGAAAAAGTTACTGTTTTTCGCAGGGTTAACAGGGATTTTGTTTTACGCCTGCACCTATCCAACCGGTGAGGAAGGTAAAACCAACGACTCCGGCAAGAATAATACGGCCACCAATCAGACAAAAGTGGTTCCGCAACCCATTAAAAAGGTTACGACCCTTGATTCACTGAAAAAAGGGGATACCGTGTTGATAACATTGAATGGCAAACAGGTTAAGGTGATCTCACGCGAATCTGTCCTTGAAAATGAACAGGGCGAAAATACGGCTACCGGTAACAACCTGACAGTGGTCAGTCCCAACAAACCATGTGAAGGAGAAACATTTGACGGAACGGACCGGAAAGCAGCAAAAACATCCATCGCCACTACCAAAATCGTTGATTATAACACCCTTGATGAGCTGATCGCGACGCTTCCGTTGGATGCAACGATGGGCGGGTTGAACATTTCAACTACGGCAACTTCAAAGAGAGTAGCACAGGAGAATAAAAACGTTCATGTCAAAACCGTTTGGATCTACACCTACAAGAGGGAGTCCGATGAAGATTACCATGTCATCATCGGAAGTTCATCTGATAAGACTAAAGCAGTGTTCTTTAATATGGAGATCTCAGGTTTACCGACATCAAAAGGGAAGACCTATGCCAAACTTGACACCACGCGTATCGCATTCACAAAACATTTCAACATTGTTCATTGTGCCTCCGACTATGCCCCTGAATTTCTTGATCCCGTTCCTGTTGAAATAACAGGTTCGCTCTTCTTCGACATGCTGCATTATACCGGAAAAACCAAGATCGGGCATGACGGGATGTACCCTAAAAGTTACTGGGAAATTCATCCGGTGACGTCAATAAAATTCCTGTAAAAAGAAAAATACCCGTTCATCACAAACCGAAATTTATGATACGATTGATTTTAATGAGTTTCCTGCTCATCACCTGCAGTTATACCCAAGCCGGAGGATTCAGGGTATTCTCCCTGAAACCGGTCCCCCATGACCTGGCAGTCAATGGATCGAAAAACGAGGTTACGAGGGATCCGGTCATAAAGCTGTCGACTTTCTTTGCAGGACCCGGATCCGATTCAGCAAAGATTAAGATTTCGGAAGGCAGAAGGATCCAGAATATTTCCACTCAAAAATGGTTATACCTCTTTGGGTCGATTGTTACATTAGGTATAGGAACTTATTTTTATTTTTCTGCCAACCGGCATTACGACAATTACAAGATTGCTACCACAGATGCCACCCACCTGCACAATATCATTGTTACGGAGGACATTGTCTGGCCCATTGCCTATGGTTTAAGCGCCGCCTGTTTTGCGATGTTCATCTATAAGAACATTCAGCAGGGAAAGCTGGAACATCGTTATCATTTCAGCCTGGCGCCGGTGAAGAATGGCGCTGCTGTCATTCTCACCTGTGACTTTTAACTGCACAAAAAGATCAGAAATCAACCAATCTCCAAAAAAATGAAAAGAATCACCCTGCTTCTCGCTTCACTGACAATTCTCCTGATGGCAGATTCATGTCATAAAAGGGTGTGGGATAATCCCTGGGACGGTTACACGGATAACAACCACAGGGCATCGTTTACCGCGACTTTGGATAATTATTGGGCAACGGGAGAATCGGGTCTCATGATCTTCCTTTCGGATATGTCGGGAAACCTGCTTGCGGAAAAAAGCCTGGCAGGTACAAACGATGTGATCCTGAGACCATCGTCCGGCTCCTATTTTCCCGAAAAGATCATTGAAACGCTGGTGTACAAAGGCCCTCCGGTTGACGGAGTGACCCCGGTCTATTTTTATTCCTACCTGAATATTGCGCCATCCGACTGGATATGGAAGACGTTCCAGGCTGACAGTGCGGGCACTGCCTATCTTCAGTTCGACCAGATCCCGCAGCAAACTTCATTCAGCATTTCCGATTATTCCCAATGGATCCATGGCGATGTAATGTCCGATAATTATACGATCACCCTCGGAAAGGACCCGGATAATCTGTATATTTTAATGAACACTACAGACCACGGGTACATGTACAAATGGGTTAGTGAAGTCTTTGGTTATTATTACAACAACATAGATTTTGCCGTCATGGATCAGCCCCAGACCAAAACGATCGTGATACCCGAAGCAACCTCCTACTCCTGGCGTTTATCCGGATACCTGCCGGCAGGAGAGCATTCCAAGGGGATGTACACGCTTGATTTTAACGACAGGAACGGAATATCAGCTAATTCGGTCATGGTGCATTACCCATCCTCCATCTTTAGCGACTATGAATTTTACATCTATACCAATAATACTGCCGAACCCAATAAACAATGGTACCAATACGATTTTGGCGCCATTCCCGACAGGATTGATGCCCTTACCGGGGATATCCAGGTTAAGAATGCCTCCCCTTCTCATTTCAGTGTAAATGTTTCGGGAACCTTTGACCGCCTGGGGTCATCCTGGAGTTTTACCCCCGCCGGCGTTTACCGGTATTCATGGAATGTATACGGATCGCCAACCGATACCTCCTTCGCTATACCTGTTGTTCCTGTCGACCTGTTGTCGCAATTGCCGGGATTCACAAAGGATTCCCTTAAATTATCCTCCGTAGAGATCAAGGACTTTGATGGGATCAGTTCCTACGACGACCTGATCGGGAAGATGTTTGTGGCAGGGAATTATATTGCGAATATAGTTCCGAAGTATTCGGGATTGATCTACCAGGTGACAGGGAAGAAAGAAGTGAGAAGTGAGAAGTGAGCGGTGGAAGGTGCAGTGAGGGTTTCACCGACAAAAGTACATTCCCTGGGTTGTGATGCCGGACTCCATCATCACTAATTTTCACTAATTTTACAAAAATTAATTCCATGCCCTTCCGGTTCAGCGGGATACTCGTTAAATTCAAGCTTTTCCTTCCCATTTTCCTGGGTATCATCATTGCTGTCTCCATTGTAACGCTGATCAGTATCCGTATTTCAAAAAGAGAAATCAGGAACACGATCGGGCATAACCTTCAACTCGAAGTACAAACCATCACCCGTATGTTCGACCGGGAACGGAACCTCAAATTTGAAAAAGTTTCCAATGATCTGAAGGTCCTTCATTCATTCTTCTATTCACAGAAATTAAAAATCAGCCCGGATAAAATCCCGCATCTTATCACAAACCAGACCACGCATGGAAACCACGTTGCAGGATTAAATAATTGGACGCTAAACGGCGCGCTGCTGAATGAGAAATCCTGGTTCGTCGATAGTATTGTGACACTCACAGGGGGGACCATTACCATTTTCCAGCGATCCGATAGCGGGTTTGTAAGGATCGCAACCAATGTGACGGATGACTTTGGCAGGAGGGCGGTCTATACGTTCATCCCGAATGCTTCGCCCGTTGTCCAAGCCATCCTTTCAGGAAAAAAATATTTCGGCAGGGCTTACGTGGTAAATGATTGGTATATAACTTCCTATGAACCGATCCTCCAAAACGGAGAGACTGTAGGAATGTTGTATGCCGGCGATAAAGAGAAAGACCTGAAACAACTTCGATCCATTCTCAACAACCTGGTTATCGGGAAAACAGGTTATGTTTTCGCTTTCGATGAAGAAAAAAAACTGGTGATCCATCCGCGCATACAGGATGGCATGATCCCGGATGACCTGTTCCAAAAAATTTCAGGAAAGCAATCAGGTTTGATAAATTATACTTTCAGGGATGAAAAAACAGAAGAATTCGTTGCGTTTGAATATTTCCCCGGATTTAAACTTTATGTATGCGCATCCATTCACAGTGCTGAAGAATCGGGTCCGATGATCCGGGAACTGATCCGGAATGCCTTGTTCATTGCCCTGGTCACGATCTTCCTGTTTTCTGTTTTTATCTACTTCCTGACAACAAAAAACGTGCATAATTACCTGAGGCAGATCGAGAGGGGAAACAAGCAGCTTGCCTTTGCACGGGAAGCGCTTGAAAAATCGGAAGAACAGTTCCGGACTTTTTTTAACAGCTCCAGTGATGAGATTTACATCATCGATTTTGACGGGTTTATCCTCGAAGTAAACGACCTGGCCTGCGAAAACATGAAATATTCCAGAAAAGAACTGACCGGAAAGCATTTCAGGGAGATCAAATCCGAACGGTATACCGGGGATGTTCAGAAAAACCTTGATATGATAAGGCATTTCGGCCAGTACCGGTATGAAACTGAAAACGTCACACGCGACGGGAAAGTAATTCCGCTGGAAATGAAGAGCAGGGTCATCGAATACAACGGAGAAAAAAGGATTCTGACCATTGCCCGGGATATCACGGAGCGTAAGGAAATTGAAGAAAGAATACTCAAGGCCATCATTTCCACGGAAGAAAACGAACGGGAGCGGTTTGCAGCGGATCTTCACGACGATCTCGGGCCGATCCTCTCCACGATCAAGCTGTACACGGATATGCTCAAGAAGGGCGACTTTAAAAAGACCGGGAAAGAGGAGACCGTTGCGAACATTGATGAATTGGTGGATATGGCGATCCGCACCAGCAGGGAGATTTCAAACCGGATACGGTCGAATGTGCTCAAGGATTTCGGACTTGCTGCCGCCATCACGGAATTCTGCAGCTTCATCAACCAGGCGGGATCGCTCAATATTGACCTGAGAACAACGAATTATACGATCGATAAACGGGGCCTCGAGGAATCCATCCTGTTCCAGGTTGTCAAGGAACTCATCAACAATACCCTGAAACATTCAAAAGCAAAGAATGTACTCATCGACCTTAAAAGCATTGACCGCCAGGTTATCCTATATTACCGGGATGACGGAACCGGCTTTGACATGGATGCGGCCATGAAAAGCAGATCGGGACTGGGGTTATACAACATCCTGAATAAAGTAAAAACCATCAACGGAACCTGCGACCTGAATTCATCGGTAGGAAGGGGAATGTTCATGACGATCTCCGTCCGTTTGAAAAACGAATAAAAATTACACGCATGGAAATAATCAAAGTCATCATTGCCGATGATCATGTCATTTTCAGAAAAGGATTGCTCACTATCCTGAATGAGATCAATAACATCAAAGTGGTGGGGGAAGCTGCCAATGGGAATGAACTATTGGATCTCCTGAAAAAAACTGCTACCGACGTGATCCTGATGGATATCAAGATGCCTAAGATGGATGGCATAGAAGCCACAAAGAAAGTCAGGGCACTTTACCCTGAGATAAAGATCATAGCGCTTACCATGCACGAGGAGATCAGTTATTTCAACAAGATGTCGGAAGTAGGTGCATCAGGATTCCTCCTGAAGAAGACAAACCAGGATGAGCTGGAATAAGCCATCCTGACCGTACTTGCCGATGGCACCTATTACTCCGAAGAATTTATCGGCAGCCTCGAGAAGCAACAGGTGGCAGCCACGGGAAGGAGAACGGAGGTGGTGCTTACCGAGCGGGAATTGGAAGTCCTGGAACTCATCTGCAAGGGAATGTCCAATCCTGAAATCTCGAAGACCCTCGGATTAAGCCAGCGTACCATCGACGGACACCGGGCAAAGTTATTTGAAAAAACCGGCGCCAAAAATGCCCCGAACCTGGTGATGTTTGCCATCCGAAACGGGTTGATCAAGGCATAGGTAATTGACTCTTCCCTGGCCCTGAATGCCAATGACCCCTCCCTGGCCCTCCCCTGGAAGGGGAGGGTAAACATATTACCGTATTGATTATCTGTAGTATATGAATAACGATAACCAATAATCCTTAGGTGCAATTATCCTTAATGTGGGTTGTTTGAAGGTCATTGAACAGCGAAGAGTTGACAGGTACGAGAATAACAAACAATGAACAATAAAAAAATATCAGACATTTTGTTCAAAAATATTCCCTCCCCTTCCAGGGGAGGGCCAGGGAGGGGTCATTGGCATTCCCTGCCAGGGCAGCATACCCGACATGAGTCCCAGGGAGGTGAATTTCACCCCGGGTGAAACACCTACGCTGAAAAAAATTAAAAATATTTTTATTTTTTTTCATCTCCTGAATCTGGATAACTATTTGATCTTATTTATTTTACTGAGTACCTATTAAAAAACTTTTGGAGCAGTTTCATCTGTTCTTCCTTCCATAATCATTTGACTCATAATTATCTATTGATTTGAAACAGGTGTTTTTACCTGTTTTCAGGATGGGGTTTTCACGCTTGTACACCATTTACGGTGGGGATACTTTTGCATTGTGAAATTATTAACAATAATCCAAAACCCTAAGACCATGAAATCAAACTCCAAAGTCCTGATTGTTGATGACGACAGCGATGTTATCAACGTTTTGAAGACCATCCTTGAACATGAAGGATACACTGTATACTCCGCATTCTGCAAAGCTGAAGCACTGCAAACTGTTGCCACCGTGAAACCGGATATCGCTATCCTGGATGTCATGATGACAACCCATTATGAAGGTTTTGAATTAGCCAGGGCATTGAACGAGAATCCGTCACTTAAAGGAATGCCGGTGATCATCCAGACTTCCATTGACGTTCTGACAACCAGCAATTCCAGTGTTGAACAGATGGCCAAGGAATTCCGCAAGGACCGGAGATACAAGGAACTTCAGGTATTATTGATCCATGATATCCTCACCGGGGAAGCCTGTATCGACTACCTGGATGAAGCAGGAAAAAGCGTCGTAGTTCCGGTAAGTGGATTTGTAAGCAAACCGGTTGATTCAAATAATTTACTCCCGGTTATTTCAAAGCTTCTTAAAGCAGAAACGGTACGTTAAGCAATTCTTACTTCCATGAAGGAACAAGTTGAAAGTATATTAAAAAATTACCCGGGTTCCGGAACGGATAACCTGATCCCGATCCTGCAGGAAATCCAGGCCCGACAGGGATATCTTTCAGAAGATTCCCTGGTAATGGTCGGCAGGTATCTCTCGATACCCACCAGCAGGATCTTCGGCGTTGCGACTTTTTACAACCAGTTCCGGTTCGAGCCCACGGGAAAATTCCATATCCAGGTTTGCCGCGGAACTGCCTGTCATGTGCTCGGATCAGCCACCGTGCTGGAAGCGCTGGAGAAAGAATTAAAGATAAAATCAGGCCAGACCAGCAGGGATGGTTTGTTCAGTATCGAAGTGGTTGCATGTATAGGCGCCTGCGGTCTGGCACCGGTTATTTGTGTGAACGGAACATTTCATGCAAAGGTTACCCCTGAATCCTTAATAAAGATAATTCATGAATACAGAGATGCAAAAGACTGAGAAAGGGTTGCCGCTCATTGAACTGCCTGTAATATATATCGGTGCAGGAACCTGCGGTCTTGGAGCGGGAGCTTCGGCCATCATCACCCGAGTGAAGCAATATATCCGGGACCATACGATGGAAGCCAGGGTCGTGGAGGTTGGCTGTATCGGGTTGTGCTCATCCGAACCTTTAATGGATGTATGGATCCCCGGTCATAACAGGATCAGTTTCGAGAAAGTTTTACCTGAACAGGTGAACGGGATCCTGGATGATATTTTCACCCTGAATATTCCGGGTTCCGGTGTTCTCGGGCAATTTCGTGAAGAAGGGCTGAGGCCCTGGGAAGGCGTCCGGTACTTTGATGAAATACCGTTTTTCGCACCCCAGCAGCGGCTCGTCCTTAAGAATTGCGGAGTTATCGACCCTGTCAGTATGCAGGAATACATTGCGACAGGCGGATATGCCGCACTTTCAGTATCATTAAAAAACCATTCCTCCATAGAGGTTTGCGAACAGATTGAAAAAAGCGGGTTAAGAGGTCGTGGCGGTGGCGGGTTCCTCACCGGTAGAAAATGGAAAATGGCATCGGCCACGGTTGCAGAGCAAAAATACCTGGTTTGTAATGCCGATGAAGGAGATCCGGGAGCCTTCATGGACCGTGCGGTTATCGAAGGAGATCCCCACCGGCTGGTCGAAGGGATGGCCATTGCGGCCTATGCTATCGGCGCCTCGAAAGGGTATATCTATATCCGGGCGGAATATCCCCTTGCCATTGCAAGGTTAAAAACGGCACTGGATCAAAGTAGAAAAGAGGGATACCTGGGAGAGAACATCCTGGGAACAAATTTCAGCTTTGATATCCGCATTAAAATGGGAGCAGGTGCTTTTGTATGCGGGGAAGAAACCGCATTGCTCCAGAGCATTGAAGGAAAAAGAGGAATGCCGCAACCCCGTCCTCCATACCCTTCTGAAAAAGGCTTGTTCGGAATGCCGACCGTGATCAACAATGTGGAAACCCTCGCCAACGTGCCGGGTATTCTTGAAAAAGGAGCCGGATGGTTTGCAGCGATCGGAACCGCCAAAAGCAAAGGCACCAAGGTATTTGCCCTCTCGGGGAAGGTAGCCCTTACCGGACTGGTCGAGATCCCAATGGGAACAACTTTGCGGCAGATCATCTTCGATATTGCCGGAGGGATCAGGAATGGTAAAAAATTTAAAGCTGTCCAGATCGGAGGCCCGTCGGGAGGTTGTATCACGGAAGCAAATCTCGATATCGAAATTGATTATGATTCGCTTCTTTCCGTCGGAGCTATGATGGGTTCCGGTGGACTCGTGGTCATGGATGAGGAAACCTGCATGGTGGATATCGCCAAGTTCTTCATGAATTTCATCCAGAGCGAAAGTTGCGGAAAATGCATCCCCTGCAGGGAAGGAACGCGACGCATGCTGGAGATCCTCGAAAGCATTACCCGCAAGCCCGTTCCCGGAGAAAAATATGATGCATTGAAACGTTTCAAGGGGATCATGCAATTGGAAAAACTGAGCGAGGTGATCAAGGATACCTCCCTTTGTGGTCTTGGACATTCGGCTCCCAACCCTGTGTTAAGCACTTTGAAATGGTTCCGTGATGAATATGAAGCCCATATTTTTGAAAGAAAATGTCCGGCCGGAGCATGCAAGTCATTGAGGACTTTCAAAATCAATTCCGATCTGTGCACGGGGTGTATGGTTTGTGTAAAGAAATGTCCTTCCAATGCCATCGTAGGGGCAAAAAAAACGACTCAATTCATCGTAGCTGATAAATGCATCGGCTGCGGGGCATGTCAGGAGGCCTGCAAGTTTGAAGCAATTGTTGTGGATTTATAAGAAATTACCTATGGAACTTTCAATAACAGTAAATAAGAAACAGGTAACAGCAGAAAAAGGGGAATTGCTCCTCGATGTGCTTGACCGGCAGGGAATACGCGTACCCACGCTCTGCCACATGAAAGATTTTCTGCCTACCGGTGCCTGCAGGATGTGCGTGGTTGAAAACGAGCAGACAGGGAAACTGATTACCGCCTGCTCCTTCACGGCCGAGCCCGGGATGATCATCGAAACCCACTCTCCACGTGTGATCCAGGCCCGGAAAACGATCGTGGAGCTGTTGCTTTCCAACCACCCGGACGACTGCTTATACTGCATCCGGAACGGCAGCTG
>Ga0182011_10003475_pt1 | contig 12902 bp, 8 predicted proteins | sample 711E1DmetaG_FD_120481 | JGI IMG/M metagenome (GOLD analysis project Ga0182011, IMG submission 120481) | Permafrost microbial communities from Stordalen Mire, Sweden - 711E1D metaG | ecosystem: Environmental > Terrestrial > Soil > Wetlands > Permafrost | place: Sweden: Stordalen | collected... | reverse complement strand
GTTTCGGAGAACCTCGAAATGGGAGCCTATACGCGCAAGCGCGGGCCGGAGCTTACCGCGGACTTGGAGCGCGTTTTCACATTGTTCCCGCGCCTGAAAGAGCGCCGCTCACAGGTAGGCGGTACCCTTTCTGGAGGAGAGCAGCAAATGCTTGCCACCGGACGTGCATTAATGGCTCACCCCCGCCTTTTGTTGATGGATGAACCCTCCATGGGATTGGCCCCGGTCTTGGTGGAGAGCATTTTTGATACCATCATCCAAATAAACAAAGAGGGCACGACCATTCTGCTGGTCGAGCAAAATGCCCTCATGGCGCTTACCGTTGCCAGCCGCGGCTATGTTCTCGAGACCGGCGAAATAGTAATTCAGGATACTGCTGAGAAACTGAAGGACAATAAAATCATCCAAAAATCGTATTTGGGGATGGAATAGCCAAATACGATCATCAGGAATGGTCTTGCGAACAATATTGTTTGATCGAAATGTAAGGCGCTCTTCGCGAATAGCGAAGAGAGCCTGTGGATGGTTGAAAACCTATCTAAATGAACCATAATCAATAATTGAAGGGAAAGGATTACCAATGGCTGAACATCAATTGCTTTACCTTTCACGCGCCGATGTTGAAAAAGTTGCCCTCGACATGCCCACCATTCTGAAACTTCTCGAAGAAGCCTTCAAGGAAAAAGGCCACGGGAAGGTTGAAATGCCTCCCAAACCCGGAATTCATACCATGCCGGACGCCTTTATCCACGCCATGCCGGCCTTTATTCCCTCCTTGCATTCGGCCGGGATTAAATGGGTTAGCGGCTATCCCGAAAATTTCAAGCGCGGGCTTCCTTATATTACCGGATTGCTAATCCTGAATGAAGACGAAACTGGTATCCCCTACTCTGTGATGGATTGCACCTGGATCACCGCCTACCGTACCGGGGCGGCGTCTGGGCTGGCTGCCAAGTATCTGGCGCGTCCAAATAGCCAGGTGGCTGCCATCCTGGCATGCGGAGTGCAGGGACGCACCAACCTGGAGGCGCTCGCCTGCCTGTTCCCACTTAAGCGAGTCTATGCTTACGATATTTTGCCCGAAGTCCAGGCAAAGTTTATAGAAGAAATGCGCTCGAAATTCAAATTTGAGATCATTCCGGCCAAAGGACCCAAAGAAGCCGTCCAGGAAAGCGACCTGGTGGTAACCTCAGGCCCGATTCTCAAACATCCCACCCCCATCATCGAAAAGGATTGGCTGAAACCGGGCGGGTTTGGTTCAGCGGTGGACTTCGACTCCTATTGGACCGGGCCGGCCATGAATCAAATGGATCGCATCAGTACGGACGATCATGCCCAGTTCCAATATTACCGGGAAAGTGGGTACTTCCAGGAGACCCCCAATCCCTACGCTGATCTGGGAGAGCTTGCAACAGGACAAAAACCGGGACGGGGTTCAGATAAAGAACGAACACTGGCCATCAATTTGGGATTGGCAATGGATGACATGGCCATAGCACCTGAAATCTACCGGCGGGCACGCGAAAAAGAGCTCGGCACCTGGTTGCCGCTATAATGGACTGCATATAATGGTTTCGAAAACAGCTGACGTCGTAATTATCGGTGGTGGCGTTATGGGCGCGAGCACAGCGTATCATCTTGCCCTGCGTGGTCAAAAGAACATTCTGCTTCTGGAAAAGGACGAATTCTTTGGACAGGAGGCGACCGGCCGGTGCGCTGGTGGGGTCCGTTATCAATTCTCAACGGAAATCAATGTACGTCTTTCCATACTAAGCCTGCCTATGCTCGAGCGTTTCAAGGAAGAGACTGGGCAAGAAATTAATTTCCGCAAGTGCGGTTACCTGTTCGTACTTACCCAGTCTGAAGATGTGAAAACTTTTCGCCACAGCCTGGAGCTCCAACAAGGCCTGGGGGTTGGCACCGAATGGTTGACCGCTGACGAAGTTCGCCGTCGCCTACCTTTAATGCGGTTTGAGGATGCCCTGGCAGGCTCCTACAATCCACAGGACGGCCTGGTTGACCCAAACAGTGTCGTTATGGGCTATGTGGGTGCGGCACAGCGCCTGGGAGTCCAGTGTCTTAACAATGTTGAAGTGACCGGTATCCAGGTTGAAGCTGGCAGGGTCGTTGGAGTGGATACGAACCAGGGCAAGGTTTCCACCCCGGTGGTAGTGAACGCCGCCGGGCCATGGGCTGGACAAATCGGCCAATTGGCAGGAGTGGAAGTACCAATTGTTCCCTTGCGCCGTCAGATCATGACGACCACGCCTTTGCCGGAGGTGCCTCAGGATTTCCCCTTCGTCCTGGATTTTGCACAATCACTCTACTTTCACCGTGAAGGTGATGGAATATTGACCGGCATGTCCAACAACGACGAAAAAGCCGGATTCGACCAGACCGTTGACGATGACTTCGAAATGGTAAACCTGGAAGCCGCCATTGCACGCATGCCCTGCCTCGAGAAAGCCAGCATGCTTTCCCATTGGGCCGGACTGTATGAAGTTACTCCTGACGCGCATCCTATCTACGGAAAAACTCCCGTTGATGGATTTTTTATCGTAGCGGGTTTCTCCGGTCACGGTTTCATGCATGGCCCCATCTCGGGAAAATTAATGACGGAATGCATTCTGGATAAGAAGTTTGTGAGCCTGGATGTTTCGATGCTGGATCTGGCCAGGTTCAGCGAAGGCCGGCAAATCCGGGAATATAACGTCGTTTGAATCGTCTGTGATATCCTTTTTGAAACTCTTTTTTGAGAAATGGAGGCAGCTATGCTAGTCCAGCAAAAAATGACCCGAAACCTTGTCACTACCACTTCCGATGTGTCAGTGACGGACGCACTGGAATTGATGCACGAGAAAAAAGTTTCTCGGTTGCCTGTGCTCGATCAACACGGGAATCTGGTTGGGATTGTCTCGGAAGGCGATCTCTTATACGCAAGCCCTTCACCTGCCACCACCTTAAATGTCTGGGAAATACATTCGTTACTTGCAAAATTGAAGGTGGACAAAGTGATGACCCGCCCCGTCATCACGGTTACCGAAGATACGCCGATTGAAGAAGCCGCCCGCATCATGGTTGAGAAAAAAATCGGCGGACTGCCTGTCATGAACGAAAAGTCGGTGGTCGGCATCATTACAGTAGCAGACATCTTCAAAGTATTCTTTGCACTGTTTGGGGGGCTGCGGCCAGGGGTGCGGGTGTCTGCTTCCATATCAGGCTCCAAAGGAACTTTTTCCAGGATCAGTGAGGCGATTTCCAAAGCCGGCGGAAATATTGTCGGCCTGGGTTTTGATGAAGTGTCCAGTTTCCCGAAGGAAGATTGGGAAATGACCATGAAGGTGCAGGATCTATCCCAGGATAAAGTGGTCGATGTACTCAAACCGGTCGTGCTTAAGATATTAGATGTCCGCACGATTTAAACCTGCCTTTCCATCAGTCCCCGAGAGTTAATCTTCATGGGTATCTGAATAAAACATGCCTCCCGAAAATGGACGGAAGGCATGTTTTTTATGTTAGTTTCGACCTGATTGCCTGGAAATCTTTCCAGCATTACAATAAAAAGGCCACTCCCCGGAACCGGTAGGATTATCCTCGGAAACAGGCCCTTGCAAGTAATTGGTCGGTCATTTAAGAAATTCTAAATAGGAGGCACAATGCTGCGATCATTTTTGATTTATCTCTCGAAGGCCGCTTGGGCGCAGCGGCTGGTTACTTCGTGGAAATTTGCCTGGCGGGCTGCCAGCCGGTTCGTGGCAGGCAGCACAGTTCCTGACGCGATCCGGGCGGTGACAGAGTTGAACGCGAAAGGAATCAATGCCACCATCGATATTCTTGGAGAAGCAACCACTACCCCTGAAGAGGCGGTAAAAGCCACCCAGGATATTTTGGATCTGCTTGACCAGATAAATGCCAGCCATATCCGCGCGAATGTTTCGGTCAAACTTTCCCAGATCGGATTAGCTCTGGACGAAGCTCTGTGTGAGAAAAATCTGGATCAGATCCTCGCCCGCGCGTGTCAATACCATAATTTCGTTCGCATCGATATGGAGGATACACCTTATACTGAGAAGACCATCGGAATGTACAGGCGCATGCGCCAAAAAGGATGTGAAAACACCGGCTTGGTGATCCAGTCTTACCTCTATCGAACCGAAGAGGATGCACGCACCCTGATTGCAGATGGAACACGCTTCCGGTTGGTGAAAGGGGCTTATAAAGAACCAGCCGATCTTGCATTCCCAAAGAAAGCGGACGTGGATGCCAATTTTGATCGTCTGACCAAGATTTTGATCGATAGCGCGCTTGCCAGAGGCTGCCAACCCGTCAGCAGCGATGGGCGAATCCCACCCATACCAGCGATCGGCTCGCATGATGAGAAACGCCTGGTATTTGCCAAAGAATATGCTGGAAAAGTTGGCTTGCCCAATCAGGCCATCGAATTTCAAATGTTATATGGAATCCGGCGCGATTTGCAGGATAAATATGTTCAGGCAGGCTACCCTGTGCGGGTGTATGTCCCTTATGGGACGCACTGGTATCCGTATTTCATGCGCCGCCTGGCTGAACGTCCAGCCAATGCGTGGTTCTTCATTTCAAACTTTTTCCGTAAATAGCCCATGCTCACTCTCACCGAAAAAATCATCTTCGCAATTGCCGCCATGGCCACACTCGTGGCGGCATTCTTTGCAATTCGCCGGCTGGTTCGTATAATTTCCGCCGGTCACGGGCGTCCGGATTGGCGACTGGCGTGGAAGCGACTGCTTAACGTGCTCGGTCGCATGGTCACGTTTCAGCCGGTTTTTCATTCCCGTTTCTGGTCGAGCCTTTTCCATGCTTTCGTCGGCTGGGGCTTTGGTTTTTACGTCCTAGTAAACCTGGTTGAGGTGATCCATGGCTATCTGCCCGGATTTGCCATTCCTGGTGTTCTGGGAGATATTTACCGCCTGCTGGCAGATGTTCTTTCTGTTGCATTGCTGGTAAGTGTGGTCTATTTCGTCTTACGTCGCTTCGTTTTCCGGACGGCCGCCCTTACCACGCGCCAGACCACCCTGCTCAGCCCGAAGGCGCGTTTTGGAATCCAACGTGATTCCGCCATCGTGGCAACTTTCATTTTCTTCCATGTCGGAGCGCACTTCGTGGGCCAATCGCTCGCCATCGCAGCGGACGGGAAACCCGACAGCTGGCAGCCGTTTGCATCCTTGGTAGCCAGCCTGTGGTCCGGAATGAGCCCGCAGGCACTGGTCGTCAGCCAGCATGTCGCTTTTTGGCTGGCCATCGGCTTGATCATGGTCTTCATCCCTTATTTCGCATATTCCAAGCACGTTCATCTGTTCTTTGCCCCACTCAACTTCCTGCTCAAACCGGAACGCCGCTCGATCGGCGAGTTGGGTTACATTAACCTGGAAGACACCTCCATCCAGCAGTTCGGGGCCGCGCAGCTTCACGATCTGGGCTGGGAGCAGCTGATGGACGCCTACGCCTGCATCATGTGCTTCCGCTGCCAGGAGGTCTGCCCGGCTTATGCCACCGGGAAGGTGCTTTCTCCGGCTGCGCTGGAGATCAATAAGCGCTATTTTCTCAACACGGTAAATTCGCTTGATGATTCTCCGGCGCTCACCGAGTTTGCCATCCCGGCAGAAGCCGTCTGGGCTTGCACGTCCTGTGGTGCCTGTGTGGATATCTGCCCGGTTGGTAACGAGCCAATGCGTGATATTCTTGACATTCGCCGCAATCTGGTGCTGATGGAAAATACGTTCCCCAAGCAATTGGAGACTGCTTTCCGCGGGATGGAGCGGGCAGCCAACCCCTGGGGGGTTCCGCCAACTGAAAGAATGAAGTGGGCCGAAGGATTGCACGTTCCCACCATCGATCAGAACCTGGAACCGGAAGTGCTTTGGTGGGTGGGCTGCGCCCCGGCGACCGATGCCCGAGCCCAAAAGACCGCCCGTGCTTTTGCAAATATCCTGAACGCTGCCGGAGTCAATTTCGCCGTACTTGGCCAAAACGAGCAATGCACCGGCGATTCTGCCCGGCGCGCCGGTCGAGAAGACATTTTCTTCGGACTTGCAACAGCTAATGTCGAATTGCTTAATGAAATAAAACCCCGGCGCATCGTTACAACATGTCCACACTGCTTGCACACTCTTAAGAACGAGTACCCGGCTTTCGGCGGGAATTACGAGGTCATTCACCACTCTGAGTTGATTAACGAACTGATTTTACAGGGCAAATTGCATCTTCGGGCTGGACCCCAAATCGATGAAAACCAACGGTCCATCGTTACATATCATGATCCATGCTACCTGGGTCGCCACAATGGAATCTATGCCGACCCGCGCCAGATCCTGAAAGATGCCTGCAAAAACCTGGTAGAAATGCCAAGGCACGCCGAGAAGTCCTTCTGCTGCGGTGCCGGGGGCACGCAAATGTGGAAGGAAGAGGAGCACGGCAACGCCCGGGTCTCCGCGGTGCGCGTATCAGAAGCGCGTGCCACCGGCGCGCAGACAATGGCGGTGGCGTGTCCTTTTTGCATGATCATGCTTACCGACGCTGCCAAAGCAGACGGAGAAATGGTCAAAGTAGTGGACGTTGCGGAAATTATTGCCGAGAGAATTAAATAATATCCGACCCGGATAAATCAGATTAGGAATATATAAAGTCAAAACCTTTGTTGATTTCTTGCAAGAAAAAGAAATAGAATAAACTTCCCGAAGGAAGGTGATCGAAATTGCGGAAATATCACTGTCCTTCGGGTTGTTTTTTAGATTTTACCCAAATATTGCTATCAATACAATTCCCACGAAGATAACGGCTGCTCCAAGCACTCGGATCTTCCCTAATTTCTCGCCCAGGAACTGCCAGCCGGCAAATGCGCCAAGCACCACACTGACTTCCCGGATGGCTTCTGAATAGTTAACGGGAGCAATCGAGTAAGCAATAAGCGCGAACAGGTAAGCAATAACGCCCAGAAAACCCACCAGTATGAGTCGAGTCGGATGCCAGTGTCTCCCTTCTATTAATCTCTCCCAACCATAATGGCCTACGAGCACAGGTGTGGTCAAAACCGGCACCATTACGAACATGCTCAGGCCATAGGGCAACGCTGGACCGTGCTTGACTGCAAAACCATCTACCAAAGTGTAGATGGATATAACCAGGGCAATTAAGAGCGCGATGGCAATTCCTTTGAATTGAAATTTGCCTTCATGGGGCTGGAAGAAATTGGGCGAGCCAATGATGATTAATCCACAAATAATGGTAATTATTCCAATAAAGCCTCCTGCGCTCGGTACCTCTCGCAGGAATAAGAAGGACCAAAGCACCACCAAGGCAGGAGCGGTTCCGCGCGCCACCGGGTACACTAGCGAAAAATCATGATCGCTATATGCCAATGAAAGCAGAACGAAATAGATGGCCTCCAAAGCCATGCTGATTATCGCAAATAACCACATGGACCTGGGCGGAAGGCCTGTGAAGAAAAGCAGAATCAACGACAGGACCCCGCTGATGATCACCTGCCAGCCCATGGCAACATATTTCTCCGGGGATTGTTTAAGGAGCAGGTTCCATAATGCGTGCAGGATGGCAGAAGTTAGCAGCAGTACAATGGCAAGAATGGACATGGCGAAATTAAATTTACCACATAAATCTAATTATCCAATCCCATCAATGCAATTATTAAGGTTGGGAGTCCGGTTCCCATTGAAACACTGCTTAGAATTCCGTAAAAGCGCCTTTCCGTGCCACTTAAGTGTTTCCAGATATGGATTATTCAGGTTCATAAGTAGTAAAATTCAACCATTCTAGTTAAACGACACTATAAACGAAAAAGAGAATATACCTTGGTGACTCCTCCCACGCAACCAATTCCCCAACCGCTTTACTGCTCGATTCATGAACATGCTTTAACTACGCCGGATGCACCAGCCATTCTGGCGCCAGATAGACTGCCGATATCATATAGTCAGCTATCCGGACATTTGGAAGGCGTTGCTCTGCACCTGAACAGGCTGGGTTTCCGAAGGGGCGACCGGGTGGCAGTGGTACTGCCAAATGGTCCGGAAATGGCGACTGCTTATCTTGCCGCTTCTTCAGTCTGCACTTGCGCTCCGCTCAATCCGGCTTATCAGCAGGATGAATTTACCTTCAGTATGAAAGATCTCAAGGTGAAAGCGCTGCTAACTTGTTATGAAGATAATCATCCCGCCCGACAGGTGGCTGCAAGCCTGGGAATACCAGTTCTTTTTCTAACGCCGGATACTAAATTTGCAGGGTTGTTCACTTTTTCCTCTTCCCTGCCAGTCAACGATGGCTTTTCTGAGCCTGTTTTTGCAAGGCTGGAGGATATTGCCATTGTACTTCACACTTCTGGTACAACTTCCCGACCGAAAATTGTCCCTCTCACACACAGAAATGTCTTTTATTCTGCACACAATATTGCCGATACATATGCTTTTTTATCTTCCGATCGCTGCTTAAACATGATGCCTCTATTCCATATTCATGGTTTGATGGGATCACTTTCGGCTTCGTTGGTAGCCGGGGCCAGCGTAATTTGCGCACCGGGTTTTACCCCCAACCAAGTCCGGGATTGGTTGTCTGACCTTGGGCCAACCTGGTATACCGCCGTACCGACTATCCACCAGGCCATTCTGGATCAAGTTCAACGCCATCCGGGTGAACTGCAGACGCAATTAAGGTTTATCCGATCCTGTTCATCCTCACTACCATTGCAGGTTGGCCGCAATTTGGAATTCACTTTCGGCGTGCCGGTTTTGGAGGCCTACGGGATGACAGAAGCGACGCACCAGATGGCCAGTAATCCCCTTCCTCCAAATGTTCACAAATTTGGTTCGGTCGGTTTACCAACCGGCACCACGGATATCTGCATACAGGATGAGGAAGGAAATATCCTACCCAAGAATACTCTTGGCGAAATTTGCATCCGCGGCGAGAATGTGATGTTGGGGTATGAAAATAACCCTGCCGCAAATATTGCATCCTTTACAGCAGACTGGCTCAGAACTGGAGACCAAGGGATTATTGATGATGACGGTTATTTGTTCATCCAGGGAAGGTTGAAAGAACTTATCAATCGTGGCGGTGAGAAAATTTCTCCGCATGAAATCGAAGAGGTTTTCCTAACCCATCCAGCTGTAAAACAAGCTGTAGCCTTTGCTGTACCTCACCCCACCTTGGGAGAAGCGGTGGCAGCAGCAATTGTTTTGCATGAGGGTTGTACAGTTACCTCGCAGGAACTTCGGCAATTCGTAGCGTCCCATATGATTGATTATAAGGTACCACGCCAGATCATTTTCGTTGCCGAAATCCCCAAAGGCCCGACCGGAAAGGTTCAACGGATTGGCTTGTATGAAAAACTCAGGCGCGAGTTGGACGATAGCAAGAGTGGTGAACCGGATCGGTCATCCGTGCATCTCACACCACTCGAAATGGACCTACTAGCTATTTGGCAAAAGGATTTGGAAAGGGAGGATGTTAGGATTCAGGATGATTTCCTGACCCTAGGCGGTGACTCAATCAAAGCAGCTAGGATGTTGATGGATGTAAATGAATCCTATCAGGTTGATCTTGCCCTTAAAGATATCATTAATGCACTGACCATTGCTACTTTGGCAAAATTGATCCGAGAAAGGCAAAAAAGGGTTGCATAACCATGGATGAATTTTGCCAATCCCTGCCATAGCTATTATTATTTAAAGACGGGATTGTGGAATATTAGGCCGAAGAGCTTACCAATAATAAAATAAGTTCCCTTCCCGCCAATCAGGATATTGAAAATGACTGAGCCAATTCCTCTGCCTCCTCCCGTTCAACAACATCATTTTAAAACAACCAACCTAAGTTATTCCCAGGAGAGTTTATGGTTCCTGCAACAACTTGATCCGGAGAATACCGCTTACAACTCCAACATTCTTCTCAAGTTTACTGGAAAGATCGACCCTCATTCACTCGAGCAGGCTCTCAATGAGTTGTTTCGCCGTCATGAGCCTTTTCGGACAACATATCCGAGCATGAAAGGAAAACCGGTTCAAGTTGTCCATTCTTATGAGCCATTTTCTTTGCCTAATTTGGATTTTTCCTCCCTACCCGAGGACGAACGAGGTAAAGTCGTTCAAAAATATTTTTCTGAACAAGGGTATCAGCCTTTTAACCTCCAAGAAGGGCCGTTGGTTCATTTTGCCCTCTTGCATCTTGCCGAAAACGAGAATTACTTGTTCATCGGTATGCATCATATAGGTACTGATGCCTGGTCACGGCAAATCATTATCAGTGAATTAATGCAATTCTATGGTGCTTTCAAATCCGGGGTGGTTTCACCCCTGCCAGATCTGCCGGTTCAATACGCCGATTATGCATTCTGGCAAAAGGAATGGATTAGCGGCGAGATGCTTGCCACGTTTATTGACCATTGGAAAAATATCCTTTCAGGTGACTTGCCCATCCTTGAAATTCCTTCGGACCGTCCTCGTCCAGCATTGCAATCCTTTCGTGGAACGACTTGTCGATTTCAAATACCTCAGGATCTTTCCTTTGAAATGAAAGAAATGTGTAGGAAGGAAAACCTGACCCAATTTCAACTTCTCCTAGCTGCCTATGCACTTCTGCTGCAGCGATATACAGGTCTGGAAGATATTATCGTCGGCTGCCCATTTGCGAATCGTTCCCGTCCTGAGCTGAACGGCTTGGTCGGTTTGTTCGTCAATACCCTGCCAATCCGTATGGACTTAAGCGGTAATCCATGTGTCCTTGACTTTCTTAAGCAGATTCGCGAGGTGATGTGGGACGCCTTCTCATGGCAGGCGGCTCCTTTCGAAGCTTTGGTTTCCAAGATCACGCCGCAACGCGACTTAAGTCATACACCAGTCTTTCAGGTTTTGATCACGTTGAGAAATATCCCCAAGTTTCAAACGTCTCTTGAAAAATTGAAAGTGGAAAGCATCTTGCAAGAGGAAGCTTCGAGTCAATTTGACATCTCCATGGAATTTGATGTTGGCGAGAATGGACAATTGGATGGTTCCCTGAAATACAATGTCGATCTTTATAACGCCAATACCATCATTCTCCTGATTTCGCATTACCAAAACCTGCTCGAGGAACTGCTTAATAAACCCGATTGCTTAATCTCAGATTTGGAAATGCTTTCATCCTCCGAAAGACAACGCATTGTTATTGATTGGAATAATACCTATGCTGATTTTCCTCGCGAAATGTGTATACATGAGCTGATCGAAGAGCAGGTGGAGCGCACGCCTGACTCACCGGCATTAATATTTGGGAATCAAAAATTGACTTACCGGGAGGTGAACGAACGCGCCAATCAGATTGCCCACATTTTACATAAGTTGGGAGCCGGGCCGGAAATACCTGTCGGGCTATATCTCGAACGATCTGCCGACTTGGTTGTTGCCATGCTGGGAATCCTCAAATCGGGCAGCTATTTCGTGCCATTGGATAAAATCTTTCCGCAGGAACGCCGTGCTGGGATTATTAGAGACTCGGGTATGAAAATCCTGGTCACCCAAGATTCACTCGATAATGGTAAGTTAAAGAGTGATTTAATTTTGCTTCTCCTGGATGGGCAACGGGAATTATTGGAGGCAGAATCTAACCAAAATCCTGTGAGGGTCGCCACGGCTGAAAATCTGGTTTATATCATGTTTACGTCCGGATCTGCGGGAAGCCCCAAAGGAGTGGAAATCACCCACCGCAGCTTGGTAAATTGTTTGCTATCAGTCAATAAACGTTTAGACTTATCCAGTGGCAATCTTTCGTTTGCTGTTTTCTCTCCAGTGTTTGATGTATGTGTTTTTGATTTTCTGAGTCCATTGTGTCTGGGGGCAACAGTGATAGTGGCTTCACAGGAAGAAATTTATGATCCTGCCTTGATGGCTAAGAAGATTATGGAACTGCCGTTTACTTGGATGTCAGCATCCCCTTCCACCTGGAGCATGCTTTTGGAAATGGGCTGGCAAGGAAAAGCTGGTTTGAAAATGATAAGCACAGGGGAGGCACTTCCACCCGATTTGGCCAGCCGTTTAACAGAATTAGGTGGGGAAGTTTACAACCTCTACGGTCCTACTGAAGCAACCATATGGGGTGCGGCCAAGCACCTGATATCTGGCCAACTTGTCACGATTGGACAACCGATTGCGAATACAAGCATGTATATTCTGGACTCTCATCTCTGCCCTGTTCCGGCTGGTGTGATAGGCGAACTCTACATTGGTGGGGATGGACTAGCGCGTGGTTATCACAACCGCGCTGATCTTACCGCTGAGAAGTTTATTCCCGACCCATTTCATACTAGACCGGGGGGACGGTTGTATCGTACGGGCGATCTGGCGCGTTACCAACAAAACGGCGAGATTATTATTCTTGGTCGTGTCGATTTTCAGGTAAAAATTCGTGGCTATAGGATTGAATTAGGCGAGATCGAGGCTGCAATCGGGAAATTTCAAGGTATTCGTCAATCTCTCGTAATGGTACGCGAGGATCTGCCTGGTGATAAACGTCTGGTTGCATACCTCCTTGGCGCATCAAATGCAGCCATTTCTGTGGAAAATTTGCGTTGTTTCCTGCGTGAAAAATTACCTGATTACATGCTTCCATCTGCTTTCGTACAGATAAGCACATTTCCACTAACTGCCAGCGGGAAGATAGACCGCCAAGCCCTGCCTCGCCCGGAATCAGTTGCATACCTTAAACTCTACCTCGCGCCCAGGAATGATACAGAAACTCGGCTGGTTTCGATATGGAAGAATGTATTGGGGGTTGAGCAGGTTGGAGTACATGATAATTTCTTTGAGCTCGGCGGGCATTCTCTATTGGCAGTGAGCTTGTTCGACCGTATAAAAGAAGAATTTGGGTTGTCCCTTCCG
>Ga0182011_10003474_pt1 | contig 12905 bp, 11 predicted proteins | sample 711E1DmetaG_FD_120481 | JGI IMG/M metagenome (GOLD analysis project Ga0182011, IMG submission 120481) | Permafrost microbial communities from Stordalen Mire, Sweden - 711E1D metaG | ecosystem: Environmental > Terrestrial > Soil > Wetlands > Permafrost | place: Sweden: Stordalen | collected... | reverse complement strand
TAGATATCGAATTCTTTTTTTAAAAATTCATTTTCTATCACGGGAATAATATTGTTAAGATAATTTTTATAGATTGCATCCACTAATATCTTTTTTTTAGTTGATTTATGACTTGAATTTTCACGTATTTTAATATAAAGTCCAATTTCTTTAAATAAAGATTTGAATCCTTTAAATTTCATTAAATTAAAAAAAAAATTTCTAATCTTTCGATAAACGCTATTGTAAATACTTGAATATCTTACTTCAAGATTATGAGAAGCAGATTCTATTATTTTACCAGCTAGAGAATTACTATTTTCAGAAAATACAGAATATACATTCTCATCTTTTATCAAACATTGATAGGTTAAAAATTGAGATAAATGTTCATAAATATCCCATATTATTCCACATTTTAATACTGTTGAAAAATTTTTACCATTAAAATTTAGAGCATCTTTATTTATCCATATGTTGTTTAAATTATCAGTTATTTCTCTACTTTTCGTTTCAACATCAAATGTCCAATTACAATCAATTTCAAATGTATTTTCAAATCCATTGCTTTTTGAAATTGATATTATTCTATGGTCAGACGAAAAAATTCTAGTTTCATTATGTTTCATTATCTCCTTAATTTTAGGCGAAATTATATATTTAATTTCAATTTTCCTTAAAAGAATTTCTAGACTTTTTAATGGTTCATAAGTTGAATAGATGGGTTCTAAAATTACCAAAACTTTTTTAGTCATTAATTCACCAAATTATAATTTATATTGTTTTTTTCCGATATATATCAAGAAAGGACTAAAATTTTTGCTTTCTAATTTATTAGCCAAATTCAGTTTTTCCAAAGCTTTAAATATAATGCTTAAACCAATATTTATCCAAAAAAAAGCAAAATATATTATATTCTTAATTTTGTTATTCCTATTTTCAAAGTAAATTAGAAAAAAATCGAATATACCATAGTAGCCTGAGTATAGAGTTTTTAATCTTTTATCATTAAAAAGATCAAGGAATTTGTTAATATCCATTATTTTTAGATTGTGCATTTTTATTAACTCTTTCCCTGCAAAGTAATTACTTAATGAATGATTTATTCCACTGAAGTTTGGAATTGTAATCAAGAGATAACCATTTTCTTTTAGAAGATTGTAATGTTTTTCTATAATTTCTTCAACATTATCAAAATGCTCAATAAATCCAAAGGATACGACTATGTCAAATGAATTCTTGTATTTAAATTGAATTTCAGAAGATAAGAAATCAACTTCTAATACATTTTTTGGATCGCAACCATTAAATTCAAAAACTTCTCTATTCAATTCGCATCCATGTTTAGAATACTCTATTCCAAATGGCACGTAACCCATTTTACGATTAAATTCTATAAGTTTAATACCGGGAGCAGATCCAACTTCCAAAATTTCTAAAGGACCTTTAGGTAAATAATTTTCAATTATTTTCCAAAAAATCATTTCACTATAGCTTAAAAATCTCCTTTTTTTTAAGTAAAATTTATTTTCAAGCTGTTTTTCGTAATCTGTATCCCAATGTTTTTTTGTACTCAACTTTTTAACTTTCATCATTCATAATTACTCAATTAATGATGATATCATTTTCTATATTTTAAACTAGATTAAAAAAATTAATCTTTTTCCGCTATTTAATCCAATAAAAATATTGATAAATAGATTAGCAATAATAAGTTAAGTGTTTTATTCTGTTGAAATAATACCGTAATTCTTCTTTATCCTCATCAAATACATTATCAGACTTTAATAATGGGCGTATTTCTTTTTTTATCATTTTAGCAGGTGAAAAATGCATAATTGATGTACTACACCTAATTCATCGGTTATACTTTTATATTCACCCAAACCATCAGTGGTTAGCGAATAAAATTTTTTATTTCTTGTTGATGATTTTATAAATCTTTTTATGGTCTTATATCCTTTATCAGGGGTTATTTCTTCAGTTACTGAAATATTTAGTATGTAGTCGTATAAGGTTAAACGGTAGTGTCTTTGTCCGTTACGTTTAATCCACTGCTCATCATAGCAGTAATAACCTGAATAATCCGCTTTTATGTTTTCTATTCTGTTTTCCAGCTTTTTAGTTTGCCAGTTTCTTATGGATGTGAAAGAAGGTGAGACACCTAAGAATGTTTGGAAGTCTGTTGCTGTTTTACGCAGCGATCGATAACCTGTTTCTATAAATGATTTCAATTTATCTGTGAAAACATTTGCATACCTGTGATGAGGCTTTATCACTGCATCCAGCCTGGTTACGAACCTTTTACCACAGTTATACATTTGTATCGTCGTAAATAAATCTTCTGCGACCCTAACTCACCTAAAATCGGGTTTCTTTCTTGATATTCCTGTTTAATCACATTTTTTGACCCACATTTGAGACATGTCGCTTTAAAATACTCCAAATGATTATCAGCGAGTAAATGCAACGATTAATTCACATAGAGGCGTTTCAGAACTTGAAACCTTTCGACAATAACTTCTTCAAAATCGGGTTTTTCAACACCAAAATCGAAAAGGTTAAGTTGTATGGAAGCAATACTAGAACTGAAAGTAGTTATAATTCACTTGTCATGTTAATATATCTACTCTCACCTTATATTTATCTTTAACGGATTTAAATCCAAATTTAAGCTTTATGAGACAAAGAATTAATGGATTATTTTGAAATTTCGATTTAGCGCTCAACACCCAATAACTTTACAGCCCCGAAAAAAACTAAGACCCTAAATAAGTTATTAAAACAAAATATTTTCTCAATTTTAAACTTCAGTAATGCGAATACCAAAAAAGCAGGTATTAATTGTTCTATAAAATTGATGCCATCCTAAATTAATAATCTAAAAATTAGCTGAATTCAATTAATTGGTAATAACTTTCTGAAAAAATTGAATTCTTCTTTTGTTATTCCTTTTAGTAATAATAATAATGTGAAGTAGACCGTTGCTGAAATTAAAACTGTTATTAAAATGTTTAAGATCCCAATTGGGTTAATATAAATGATAATAAATGACATTAAGATAGATGCAATTATGCTCTTTACAAAAAAAGATAGATCAAAGTCAAATTTGAAAAATTTAGCTGAATAGAAAATAGTTATTACAAATGCTAATATGTAAGCAACTAAAGTAGTTTCAGCAGCTCCAAGTATCCCAAAATGAGGAACTAATAAAATGTTAAGAATTAAATTTAGAGTTGCTGCAATTATCCAGACCATTCCGATAATTTTGGTTTTTTTCTCTAATATGATTATATTACCAATTATTCCATAGATGCCGAATAATAGGGCACTTAACGCTACGAAAGGTGTAATCAAATAACCATTCAAAGCGATTTCTGGGGTAGTCAGTATCATTAAAATAGGTTTTGCAAGTATAGATAATACAAAAACAGATGGTATTGCAAATAAAAGGAAATATTTCAAAGAATATTTTAAAAATACTCTTACCTTTTCGTTATCATTCTCGTCATAATACTTTGGTAAAACTGAAGGTAGTAAAAAAGAAAACGGAGCTAATAACATTAGTACAATGCTTCCTAGAGTGTATCCTGGGGAGTAATATCCGACAAATGCAGTACCTAAAAGTATTCCAATAACATATCGGTCGCTAGAATCGACAATCCAATACGATAAATTCCCCGGAATTGTTGGTAATCCAAATGATAAATATTCTCTTAAATTTTTGAATTTTGGAAGTTTAAAACCTATATCTGAAATAATAAATGAAATCATGATAAAAAATGTGATTAAATAAGCAATTAAAAGCCCTAAAGCTGCAGCAAATATTCCTAATCCAGATATTGCAAAATATGAAACAAAAGAGACTCCCAAATATGTTTGGATAAGTAAAAAAATAGAATATCGTTTCATCTGTTGAAATGTTCTAAAAAAATTAATTAAAAGCGCATTTAAACATGCTATGAAAATAATTATCGATAACAGCATCGCTATATTTATATCACCATTAAAAAGTGTAGATGCTATATTTTTAGAAAATAGAAGCATTAAGGCAGATATGATGATAGTTGAAGTTAACACAATGCTTGAAATAGAATAAAAACCATCTTGTATCTTTTTTTTGTCTTTTTCTGCCGATAAGAATCTAACCATAGTATAAGGTAAACCTAAAGTAGCAATGTTGGGAATTAATCCAATTGTGGTGTTAATTTGAACCCAGATACCATAATCATTTATTGAAAAGCTTTTGGTCATAATGGGGAGCAATATTAATGAGCTTATGGCCACCAAAATATTTGTAAACCCAACCAATCCAATTCTATGCACGAAGAGTTTGTATTCGTTAATAAGTTTCACCTAAAAATTTTTGGAAAGTAAATATTACATCATTATCAATATTTTATATAATAAACTAATATAATAGTATGAATATTTTAGCAATCATACCTGCAAGAGGTGGAAGTAAAGGAATTCCAAGAAAAAATATAAAATTACTTGCTGGAAAACCATTAATAGCATATTCGATTGAAGCTGCGGTTAAATCAAAATACATTAACAAATTAGTTGTTTCTACTGAAGATGAAGAAATTTCTCGTGTATCCAAATCATACAATGCAGATGTCATAATGCGACCTGAGGAGTTAGCAAGAGATGATTCTCTTACTATTGATGCTGTTATTCATGTTTTAAATTTTCTTGAAAATGAAGGTTACTTTGCGGATCTAGTGGTTCTTTTGCAGCCAACTTCTCCTTTGAGAACTTACCTTGATATAAATGAATCAATTGAACTTTTCATACAAAATAAAGGTAAATGTGATTCTATTGTAAGTGTATGTGAATTTGAGCATTCTCCTTATTGGAGTTTAAAAATTGAAGATGGTTACATCAAGCCAATTTTTGGAGATAATTATCTTAAAACCAGAAGACAAGACTTACCCAAATCATTTATTCCTAATGGTGCTATATCCATTTCTACATCGGACAAACTAAAGAAATCTAAAACATTTTATACTAATCGTACTTTACCTTATTTTATGAAAGTTGATAAAAGTATTGATATGGACTCACAAATGGATTTCAGCTTAGCTCAACTTATTTTAAGGGAGGAAAAAAAGTGAAAGAAGTAGAAATAGCAGGAAAGCTAATAAATGAAGATTCATCAACTTTCATAATTGCAGAGATTGGTGTTAACCATAATGGTTCAGTAGATGTTGCTAAACAGCTGATTGATGCTGCAAAGAATATTGGTGTTGATGCAGTTAAATTTCAAACATTTATAACAGAAAATTTGGTTAGCAAATCTCAAAAAGAATTTTATGAAATGGTTAAAAAATTGGAACTTGGAAAAGAAGATTTCAGAGAATTAACTCAATATGCAAGGAAGAAGGGTATTACATTTTTTTCAACACCTACTGATGAAAAAAGTTTAGACTTATTAGAAGAGTTTAATTTACCATTTTTCAAAATAGCATCAGGTGATTTAACACACATACCATTTATAAAATATGTTGCTGAAAAGAAAACTCCAATAATTTTATCAACAGGTATGGGTAATCTGTGTGAAATTGAAGAAGCTTTGAACACCATTTATAGTATGGGAAATTATGAAGTAATCTTAATGCATTGTGTATCTTCTTATCCTGCCCCTATAGGGGAAGTCAATCTAAATGTCATTAATGCTTTGAAGGAAGCTTTTAATCTTCCCGTTGGTTTTTCTGATCATACTCAAAGTTCATTAACTTCTATATTAGCAGCTACAATGGGTGCAAAGGTAATTGAAAAGCATTTCACTTTAGATAAAAATATGGACGGACCGGATCACAAAGCTTCTGCAGATGTAAACGATTTCAAAGAAATTGTTGATGGAATTAGAGCTATGGAGCAGATGAAAGGATCTCCTATAAAGAAAATGGTTGAATCTGAAAAGGAAATACGTATTAATTACAGGAAAAGTATTTTTGCTAAAGAAAAAATTTTATCTGGTGCTACCATCACTAATGCTAATGTAACGATAAAAAGACCAGGTAATGGGATACAACCGAAGTATCTTAACTTGATCGTTGGCAAAAAGGCAAAAAAAGACTTACTTCCTGATGAAATAATAGATTGGGGATCGATTCTTTAAGGGATTAAATGAAGATTTTAATAATGGCAGATGGAGATTTGAAAATAGGATTGGGCCATATTTTTCGATGTGTAGCGATTTCGGAGAAATTTAAGGAACTTTCAAAGAAATCTAAGATCTATTTTATCACCAAATCAGATCCTAATGTCAAATACAATATTTTAAGCGAATATGAGTGTTTAAATCCTTCTAATAATGAAGTTAAGATTAATAATCTCATTAAATCGAGTGATTTTTTTATATCGGACTTGCTTGATACTCCAAATTCATATATTTCAAATATCAAAAAATTGAATCCACAAATTAAAACCATTTGTATAGATAATAATACAAAATTTAAAAAAATAAAATCTGCTGATATTGTTTTTAACGCTAATGTATTCGACGAATCCGAATTAATGGAAGATGGTACTAAATATTATTTAGGGCCGGACTACATGATATTGAGGGAAAAGTTTGAGTTTATTAAAAGAAAGAATGATCTAAAAGAATGTAAAAATGTTTTTATATCATTTGGTGGTGCTGATGAAAAGGGTTGTACTATAAACGTATTAAAGTCCCTTAAAAATCTTAAAAATGATTTAAACTTTCATGTCATAGTTGGTCCACTTTTCAATTATTCAGAAGATTTAAAAAGATTAGCAAATAATGATAAAAGGATAAAAATATTTAAACAACCTGGCAATATCATTGAATTAATGGAAAAATCGGATTTAGCTATTACTGCGGCGGGAATAACTCTTTATGAGTTAAGTTATTTGGGTATTCCATCACTTGTGATACCACAAGTGGAGCATCAGAAAAAAATAGCAGATGCTTTTGCTAAAAAAGAAGCATGTATTAATTTAGGTGACAATCCAACGGTTGCTGATATATCCACAAATTTGAAAAAGTTACTATCAAATGAGTCCATTAGGAATGTTTATCATAAAAATTCCATGAATTTTATTGACGGAAATGGATTAAAAAGATTTTTTATAATAATTTTAGATGATCTAAATGATAAAAAGATTCAAAAACTGGAAACCTCCCAAGATTGATGAAGGAAAATTAAATGAATATAATTGGGTTGTAAAGTATAAAGATAATTTTAAATTAGGCTATAAGACTGATATTGGTATTTTCACTTATATTAATGCAGAAAAGGGTGTTACAATTGAAGATTATGTTCAAATAGGTTCTCATTGCTCTATTTACTCGGTTTCTACAATCGATAATAAAGAAGGTCCCATTTTATTTAAGAAGAATTGTAGAATCGGAACTCATTCTGTTGTGATGCCAAATGTTATTATTGGAGAAAATTCAATTATAGGTGCTTTTAGCTTTGTAAACAAAGATATACCTGAAAATATGGTTGCATTCGGAGTTCCGGCTAAAGTAATCCGTAAACTAACGAAAAAAGAAATAGCAGAAATTGATGATTCATTATGAGCTGGAAAATACCTTTATTCAAAATACTCTGGGACGATGCTGATGTAAATAATGTAAAAAAAGAGATCCAGTCAGGTATGAATTGGGCTGTTGGTCCTAATATAGAGAAATTCGAAAATTTGATTAGAGAACGGGTTGGAACTGATTATGCGGTTGTTTTTAATTCAGGTACATCTGCTCTTCATTCTCTACTTTTAGCTCATGAGATCCATGTGGGTGATGAGGTTATTGTGCCTTCTTTTACTTTTATTGCAACTGCTAATTCTCCTCTTTTTGTAGGTGCTAAACCTGTTTTTGCTGATATTGAAAGGGAAACTTTAGGTTTAGATCCAGTTAGTGTTCAAGAGAGTATTACTGATAGAACTAAAGCGATATTACCTATTCATTATGGTGGTTCTCCTTGCAGAATAAAAGAATTAAAAAGTATTGCAGAAGATTATGGTTTAGTTTTAATAGAGGATGCAGCTGAATCCTTCGGTGCAAAAATTAACGATAAAAATGTTGGTACTTTTGGAGATTCTGCTGTTTTGAGTTTCTGTCAAAATAAGATTATTACCACAGGCGAGGGTGGTGCTGTGGTAACTGATTCAAGGGAAATATATGAGAAACTATTGTTAGTTAGATCTCATGGTAGATTGGAATCTTCTGATTATTTTTCATCGTTGGAACCATTTGATTATGTTACTTTGGGGTATAATTTTAGAATGTCTAATATTACTGCTGCATTAGGTATATCACAGATACTAAAATTAGATAAAATAATAGAGATGAGGCGGAGAAATTCAAGGTATTTAACTGAAAATTTGGAGGATCAACTTGATAATATCATCCCATTGGAACCGCCAGGTGATTATTATCATGTTTATCAGTTATATACTGCCATTGCTAATGATAGGGATGGTTTGATGGAATATTTGGCAGATAAAGGGGTTATGAGTAAGATTTATTTTGATCCTGTTCATCTAACTCATTTTTATAAGAGAGAACTTGGATATGAAGTTGATCTTCCTGTTACAATGGAGATGGCGAATAAGGTAGTTACTCTTCCTATGTATCCTGGTCTTCAGTTTGATGAGATGGATTTTATGGTTAGAGAGATAAAGAATTTTTATAGGTGATAATTGATGGAATCATTTTATAAGGATAAAGTTGTACTAGTAACCGGAGGCTCAGGTTCTATTGGTAGTGAAATAGTTAAGAAGCTTTTAGAATTTGAGCCTGAGGCTGTTCGGATACTTGATATTAATGAAACAGCGCTTTTTGAGTTGGAGGAAGATTTGAAATCAAGTAAGATTAGGACGTTCATTGGGGATGTGAGGGATAAAGATAGATTGGAACGGGCTTTTGAAGATGTGGATATTATTTTTCATGCTGCTGCATTGAAGCATGTGCCGCTTTGTGAGTTTAATCCTTTTGATGCGGTTAAAACTAATGTGTTGGGTACTCAGAATGTGTTGGATGCTGCTTTAAATACAAATGTGGGAAAGGTTATAATGATAAGCACGGATAAGTCGGTGAATCCTATAAATGTTATGGGTGCCACGAAATTGTTGGCTGAACGTCTTACTATAGCTGCAAATTATTATGGACCTAATAGAAGAACTGTTTTTTCTTGTGTCCGGTTTGGTAATGTTTTAAATTCGAGAGGTTCTGTTATACCTATTTTCAGGAAACAGATAAGTAATGGGGGTCCTGTGACCATAACAGATTCTGAAATGTCACGTTTTATTATGCATATTCCTGATTCAGTTGATTTAATACTAATGGCTGGTTATATGGCGGTTGGTGAGGAAATATTTATTCTTAAAATGCCTGCGGTTAATGTTGTTGATTTGGCGGAGGTGATGATTGATGATTTGGCTCCGAAGTATGGTTATTCTCCTGAAGATATTGATATAGAAATCATTGGTAAAAGGTTTGGAGAAAAATTATTTGAAGAGCTTGTGACTAAGGATGAAGCTATGTATGTTGAAGATAAAGGGAATTTATTTATTTTAAATTCTAAGAATAAGATTTATTCAGGGGAGAAGTTTAGTTATGATTCTGATTCGGCTGAAAAACTGTCTAAGGATGAGATCCGAATGGAATTGCGTAAACACAAATTTTAATATTATTAATATAATAGATATTGATTTGTTTATTATTCTTCTTTCAATACAAAATTATTGCTTAAAGTTTATCCAGGGGTTTAACGAAGCTTAAATTAAGCGTTTAAGAGTTAATCATCGTATTTGATTATTTTTGTTTTTTTTATCAATTTAGATTGAAATATATTCCAACGAGAAAACGAAACACTCTTACAAATATCCTACCACGAAGCACTGAAAACATTTAACGATTTAAAAACAAGAATAGACCTATTCCCAAAACGCACACAAAAAAGACTAGAAATGATTGAGAAAAACTGGCCCAAAGTCACCGCCTTCTACTTCGTAGAAGGCGCACACACCAACAACAACCACTTGGAAAACCACTACTCAACCAGCCTCAAAACACACCACAAAAAAGCACTAAGAACCGACCAGGGAATAAAAATCCACATAAAACTCTCTGCCATGAAAAAAGCCGGACTACTCACCCCCAAAAGAACCACACTCCTAAAAAAATTCCTTAAATTCACACCATTCCTCAACACCGACTAATAAAAACCTTTACACCCCAAAAAAATATTATAAACAAAAAAATAGCAAAAATTTTTTTTTACAAAATCTAAAAAATCACTCTTTTAACGAAAGCTAACAAAAAAATCACCAAATATGGCCAAAAAACCCAAATAATTACATTATATGAAAAAAATCACCCCAAATAACACGAAAAGCTAAAAAATCCACCACAAAATCCAATGACATTCTAAAAAAATATATAATACAACAAAGCCAAAAAAATTAATATCATTAGAAAATTATACAGTGCTGTAATAAACTATATTTATATACTATTAAAATCTCTATATTTTGGCATAAGAGATATATCAGTGGTTCTATGAATTTTAAATCTAAAAATTTATCAGCTTTATTAATAATTATTCCTGCAGTGATCATATTTTTAATTGCTCTAATACCTACTATAAAATATCAATGGCCATTAAGTTATGACGTATTCACTCATATCAGATATGCACAACTTTATTCCTCATTTGAATACATAGACCCGCTATATATAATTTACTTAGGAAAAGGAGTTGGAACGGGAGGAATACCTAGTATTTATCCTCCTTTATTCCATTTTTTAATCATTTTTATAGGTGCTTTATTTAAAACTGATTATTTTCAAGTTGCAAGATTTTTACAACCGGTATTGGCTGGTTTAATTATTTTATCCATCACATATGTAGGTAGTAAGTTTTATGGCATAATCACAGGAGTTTCAGCAGGTTTTTTAGTTTTATCCAGTAATTTATTGACTAGGATAGTTTTACCATTACCTGAGAACTTTGCTCTAATTTTTGTACCATTGGTCATATATTTTTCATATTTATCAATAAAAAGTAAAGAACGTAAATATGCAATTATTTCAGGTTTGCTTTTTTTAATAACAGCATTAAGTCATCCAGGGGTTATAATCCCAATATTTTTAGTAGTTACTATATACACTGTTTTTATTTTACTTTTTTACAGAGAGTGTAAACTTGTAGTTAATTATTTATTATGGATTTTAATCCCTTTGACTTCTTTAATTTTAATCGTCACTACTATATTATTTATTGCACCTAAATTAAGTCTTATAACTTTAGCACAGGATTTTCTTCGACTTTTTAACTCTGGTTCTAGGCCTTTAGGTATTTTACATTATCTATATCAATGGGGTATTCTAGTTTCTATTTTTTCATTAGTTGGTATAATTATTTCATTAAAAAAGAGAAATCCCTTAAATTTTTTATTAATTATATGGTTTGTTGTAGTATTTCTATTATCGTTCACTTATCTTATTGGTATACCGATAATTTCTTATAGACTTCTTATTTATATGTTAATACCGCTTTCAATATTGGGTGGTTTAGCTATAACTTCCATAGCCTCCAAACTTGATGAACGTAAAAAAACCAAGATTTTCAATATTAAAATAAGCACTATATTTCTTGTGTTAATATTTTCTTTATGCACTTTGCAAGGAGTATTAACTTTAGAAAATCCCAAAAATTTCATATTCAAAAGTGAAAGTGATAATCAATTTGGTAACATAATAATTGCACCCCCCACCAACTCTGAAGTTGAAGTGATTAACTGGTTTAAACAAAATGGGGATAAAAATAAATCCGTCGTAATATCCAATAACTATTTTGGTAGAGTTTTATTAGTTACAACAGGACAGCCCATTGATATTTACGATTTTGATGATATTTTAAAAGGGAAAACTACCCTCAAAAATCTTAGAGGTTATAATGTCGGTTATCTAGTGTATGATAAAACGTTGAATTTTACTAGTTCAAATTCAACTCCTGATGTAGTGGTTTATGGTCAAAGCCCACTATTTTACTATAATACAAATATTGGTATTGATAATATGGTTCCAAATTATGCGAAAAAGGTGTACGAAAATAAAGATTATATAATTTATGAAGTAAGTTAATTATAATACCGCAATAGTAAAATTAATAGTTTATTCTCTTATAAAAAAAAACGATTTAAAGAATTAGAAAAATGATTTTATATGGGCGCAAAATCAGCAAAAAATCCCTGGAAAATAAGGAGTTTAAATGGGATTACAGCCCATCCAAAAGTTTTTATATTGGTTAAAAGCTCACATTAACCATAAATTATAATACAAGGAAACCTTTGGCTTTCCTTATTTATAAGGGATCCCCTCATGATTCTAAAATCTTCACCGAAATCCTTGACGAACTACACAAGAAAACGTATTTGAAGGCACAGAGACAGTATAATCATGTATAAAGGCTATTACAGTCTGCAAATATATAAAACTTGATTTTTTTCAAGGAAAAGAACTAAACAATTCTAAATAATAAACAATGATTTTTATTATTAATGATATATTTTTTTTTAATATTATTTTAATAAATTCAAAATGAGTATTTGATTTTTTTTCACAAACCTGTTTATATGTTTGTGAATTTATATCACTTTATATTAATTTTATATTATGTTTTTACTCGGAGGCATTTTTAATATGAAACGAATGATTAAAAATCTCGTTATTATATTATTTTTCATTGCATCGTTTATGATAATTTCAACTTTTCATGAGACAGCATATGCTGCTAATACTAGCCAAGTTTCAAAATCTGACCTTATAGTACAATCAGTTAACGGTCCTACGAGCGGATCACCGGGTAAAACCATCACTGTAAATGATACAATCAAAAATATAGGCACAGCAAATGCCTCCAGCAGTTTTTTTGTTAGATATTATT
>Ga0182011_10003473_pt1 | contig 12909 bp, 13 predicted proteins | sample 711E1DmetaG_FD_120481 | JGI IMG/M metagenome (GOLD analysis project Ga0182011, IMG submission 120481) | Permafrost microbial communities from Stordalen Mire, Sweden - 711E1D metaG | ecosystem: Environmental > Terrestrial > Soil > Wetlands > Permafrost | place: Sweden: Stordalen | collected... | reverse complement strand
TCGAGGTGCCCTTCCCAACTCGCTCGTGGCTGCGGAAGACGTTGACCGCTCGTTAACACCGACCTAACCAAAGGTGAAGAGTCTATCGACGGAGCCGCGGTACCGCGGTTGTCCACCGCCTCAAAGGCCCGTCACCAGAAGTAGGCCGCTCGCACGCGGCCCGGTGCGACGACTCGGACCGAAGCCTACCGAGTCTAAGGAGGATTCACGTGGCGTACGACCCACTACTCGCGCGCATCGACCAACTCAGCAGCTCCTACACGAACCGACAGATCGACCGCCGCCAGTTTCTCAAGGGGCTGGCCTTCCTGGGACTTAGTCTGCCGGCGATCAACCTGATCGTCACCGCCTGCAGCACGGCGAGCAGCACTGCGGGCGCATCGGCGATGGTGGGAGGGGCTTCGGCCGCAGGACTCACCTCGCTGATCGCGGCCGCCAAGGGGGAAGGCAGCGTCTACCAGACCGGCATCCCGCCCGAATGGGTCAACTACCAGGCCATCTTCGACCTCTGGAAGGCCGATTACGGAATCACGATCAACGGAACGTCGACCGAGGGCGAATACAGCTCCGGCCAGGAGCTTGACTCGATCAAGAACACCGGCAAGCCGGATGTGGGCGACGTGGGCATCGCGTTCGCCGTCCAGGCCAAGACCGGCGGTCTGTCCATGCCGTACAAGAACTCCCACTGGTCGGACATCCCGGACACGGCCAAGGATGCCGACGGCTACTGGTGCTGCAACTACTGGGGCGCCCAGGCGTTCGTGGTCAACACCGACGCGGTGAAGATCCCGATCAAGGACTGGAAGGATCTTCTCGATCCGTCGCTGAAGAACGCGGTCGGCATCGACGGCGACCCGACGAAGGCGAACGACTCCTTCTTCGCGGTCTGGTCGGCGGCCGTTGGCAACGGCGGTGGCGTGGACAACATCCAGCCCGGCATCGACTTCATGAACCAGCTCCAGGCGTCCGGCAACCTGACCGCCGCCCGAGCCAGCGACACCAACATCCAGAGCGGTGAAGTCAAGGTCGCGATCAAGTGGGACTACCTCGGCCTGGCCGTTCGCGACAAGGCTGCCGGCGCCCCGAACATCTCCGTGACGATCCCGTCCAGCGGTTCTCTGGCGAGCCCATACGCGGACATCGTTGCCGCGAAGGCGCCTCACCCGAACGCCGCCAAGCTGTGGCAGGAACTCATCTACAGCGATGACGCTCAGCTGCTGTTCCTCAAGGGCTACGCCCATCCAATCCGGTACGACGTGCTAAACGCCGGCGGCAAGATCCCCGCGGATCTGGCAGCCAAGCTCCCGTCGCCGGATCTCTACAAGAAGGTCACGCTCGTGACGGATATCACCAAGATCACGGCCGCCCAGACCACGCTCGGCACCGGCTGGAAGATCGTCATCAATTCATAGCTTGCTAATCAAACTCGGAGCGCGTAGGTGCGTTCTTCGATCGCAGGAGATCAAGCGGCAATGCCCGCCACGGCCAGGCGCCGTGGCGGGCGCGCCGCTTTCGCTTTGCTGCCCTTCGGAGTGCTGATAACCGCCTTCCTCCTTATCCCGACCGTATCGCTGCTCTGGGGCAGCTTCCACGACAGCAGGACGGGCGCCTTCACACTGGGCAATTACTCGTACCTCAGCCACCCGCTGGATCTCGTGCCTTTCCGAAACTCGCTCGAGTTGTCGCTGGCCTCCACCATCGTGGGCGGCATCCTCGGTCTCCTCATCGCCCAGGCGATCGTGTCATCGCGCCGGCCGCTGATCCAGGAGATCGCCACCACATTCAGCAGCGTGGCCGCCAACTTCGCCGGCGTGCCCCTGGCCTTCGCCTTCATCGCCACTCTCGGTGCCCAAGGCCTGGTGACGCGGCAGTTCTTCAACGTCACCCACTTCGACCTGTATATCGACGGCGGCTTCAAGCTCTACTCGGTGCTCGGGCTCACCATCGTCTACGCGTACTGGGAAATCCCGCTGATGGTGCTCGTGATGCTTCCGCCGCTGCAGGCCATGAAGGCGTCGTGGCGCGAGGCCGCGGAGATCCTCGGCGCGAGCAAATGGCAGTACATGAGGTCGGTGGCCATCCCGATCCTGTTCACGCCCGTCGTCTCGTCGCTGCTGCTCCTGTACGCGAACGCGTTCGGGGCCTACGCCACGGCGTACGGCCTGACCACCGGTTTCGTGCCTCTTGTGCCGATCGAGATTTCGAACCTGATCAACGGCGATGTCAACCACGACCCCGGCGCGGCAGATGCGCTCGCCATGGGGCTCGCGGTAATCATGGCCATTTGCATCGGGGGCCGGGTCCTGCTGGAGCGCCGCTCATCCAAGTGGCTGGCGTCACGATGAGGGGGATGGCGTGAGCGGCAGCTCCATCAGCGGCGAAGCGACCGAAGAGGCAATGGAGGCGTTGGCCGCCGGGGCTCCAGCGGCACGCGCCTACAGGCGCACCCACAAGCGCTCAACGCGAAGCCCGTTGTGGGCCATCATCGTGCTCGTTCTGGCGACGGTCTACTTCCTGCTGCCGCTTTACGCGACCGGCGTCTTCGGCTTCTCCACCGGCAAGGCGTTCACGCTGCAGCCGCTCTTCGACGCGCTGGGCGATGACGGTTTCCACTCCGCGCTGATCCTGAGCCTGACCTACTCGGTGATCACTACCATCCTGGCGATCGCCGTGGTCGCGCCGACCGCTTACCTGGTGGAACTCCGCTTCCAGCGCCTGCGGTCGACAGTGGAATTCCTGACGATCCTCCCGTTCGTCATTCCGCCCATCATTCTGGCGGTGGGCCTGTCCAACGTGTACGGCATCAATTCTCCGGTCAACCTGCTCAGTTCGGACTGGGCGCCGGTCCTTCTCTATGGCGGCTATTTCGTGCTGACGCTGCCGTTCGTCTTCCGGGCAATCGACAACGCTTTGCGCGCGGTGGACGTGAAGATGCTCAGCGAGGCGTCGGCCAGCCTCGGCGCCAGCCCGACACGGACATTCCTGCAGGTCATCGTCCCCTCGATCTCGCTCGGTCTGGTTTCGGGGGCGCTGCTTGCATTCACGACGGCGATGGGCGAATTCACCCTTGCCGCGCTGCTGGGATACCCGACGTTCCCGGTGTACCTGCTGAACATCAACGGTTACGAGGCGCATATAGGTGAAGCCCTCGTGCTGGTCAGCTTCCTAATCACCTGGGCGGGAGTTGTTGCCCTTGCGGCAGTGGCTCGCAGAGCTCCCGGAACCCAGATCGTCCGCGGCGGCCCAATGTAGCAAGGTCAGGATCTATGTCTCGACTCGAACTCGTCAAAGTAAGCAAGCACTTCGGCGATCAGGTGGCGGTAGAGGACTTCAACCTGACCGTCGAGGACGGAGAGCTGGTCTCATTCCTCGGGCCGTCCGGGTGCGGCAAGACAACCACGCTGCGTATGACCGCCGGCTTCGAGATGCCCGACAGCGGCGCGGTGATCGTCGACGGCGTAGATGTAACCGACCTGCCCCCGAACAAGCGCGGCATGGGGATGGTCTTCCAGGGATACGCCCTCTTCCCCAACATGACCGCCGCCGAGAACGTGGAGTTCGGACTTGCCGTCCGCAAGCGGCCGCTCGCCGAGCGACGGGTAAGGGTCGAGGAACTGCTTGAGCTGTTTGGGCTGACTCAAGTTGCCGGCAGCTACCCGCACCAGATGTCGGGAGGTCAGCAGCAGCGCGTCGCCCTCGCCCGAGCCGTGGCGATCCAGCCGGGAGTGCTGCTGCTCGACGAGCCGCTGAGCGCCGTCGACGCGAAGGTCCGCGAGGAGTTGCGCACCGAGATCCGCCGGATGCAGGTCCAGCTCCACGTCACGACCATCCTTGTGACCCACGACCAGTCCGAGGCGCTGTCGATCAGCGACCGCGTGGTGGTCATGAACCGCGGCGCCATCGAGGAAGTCGGGACGCCCACGCAGATCTACTCCGAACCGCGATCCGCCTTCACGGCGGGGTTCGTCGGGGCGATGAACGAGATTCCCGTTCGTGTTGTGTCGGGCGCGCAGGGGCTGGTTCAGCGGGGCGGGCGCCGGGTCGCGGCACCGGGTGCTGCCGGCCTGGTTGACGGACAGCTGGGGCTCCTTCTGGTCCGGCCGGAGTTGCTCGAGCCGATCGGGGCCACGAACGGCGTGCTCAACGGCGACCTGACCATGACGGGACGCGTGGAAGTGCAGACGTTCCTCGGCGCGACGACCCGGTTGCTCGTGCGCGAGTCGAAGACCGACACGGATGCCGGCCCCGGGCTGGTGGCCACCCGACTGCTGGCCGTCGACGTCCCCAGCGCGAATGCCGGCCGCTGGCCGGCCGGCAGTGAGCTCCGGGTCAGGATTCCGGTCGGAGCGAGCCGTGTGATCGCCGACCGATCCGCTGCTGCGGCCGCCTCCGTGGCCGTCGCCGTTGCCGACCGTCAAGCGCCCCCGCCTAACGTTTCGGCGCCGAGCGCCTGATCGATCCGGTCCGAGCTGTCTGTCCCGCCAATCGAGCGTCACCAAAAGGAGCCCCGTGAACCGACTGCCCTTCGCGATGCCCGGCCGATTCTGGCGAGGCAACCTTCACACGCATTCCACAAACTCGGACGGGCACCTGAGTCCGGCTGAGACCGTGGTCTGGTATCGCGACAACGGCTACGACTTCGTGGCCCTCACCGACCACTGCATCGGCCGTTTCGGCCATCCCATCACGGACACCAGATCGCTGCGCACGAGCGGGTTCATGACTCTCATCGGAGCCGAGCTCCACGCCCCGCGGACCCAGGTCGGCAGCCTGTGGCACATCGTGGCGGCCGGCCTGCCCCTCGACTTCGATGCGTCGGAGCCGGGCGAACCCGGTCCGCAGCTCGCCGCCCGCGCGGCGGCCGCCGGCGCCTTCGTCATCGTGGCTCACCCCGCCTACTACGGCCTAACGGTTGCCGACGTGGAGTCCGTGCCCGCCGCCCACGCGTTGGAAATCTTCAACGGGGCGTCTGCCCTCGCCTACGAGATGGGGGACAGCGGCCACATCCTCGACGTGCTCACCTCGCGCGGCCGGCGCATCGACGCCTGCGCCACCGACGACGCCCATTTCCCGCCGGAGTATCCGGAGTATCCGGATCACGGGCTCGGATGGGTGGAGGTCAAGGCCGAGGAGAACGATCCGGACGCGATAGTGGCGGCGCTTCGGGCCGGCCACTTCTACGCCAGCGAGGGGCCCAAGCTGCTGAACGTAACGATCGACCAGGACGAGGTCGTCGTCCCGAGTTCGCCGGTGATGAAGGTGATCGTCTCGGGCGGCGGCGAGCGGTACGAATGCCGCTACGGCGCCGACCTCACGGAGACTCGAGTCCCACTGACCATGTTCCAGAACGGGAGCTTCGAGGTGGACCCGCTTCTGGGCACGTACCTTCGCCTCACGGTCGTGGATGCCCACGGGAAGCGAGCCTGGACGAACCCGATCTGGCTGGGTTGACCAACGGGCGCGCCACGCTCGACTGAGGGCCGGTGGCAATTGACGTCACCGCAAGTCGATGTGGTCGGGGCCAGAGGTCCCCGGCGGCGCTGGCCCTCGCGGTCTCGCGGCTACGACTGCGCGAACGCCGCTCTCACCTTTGGCGTGGCCAGATACCAGAGCGTAATGCCGGCGATGACGATCGTGATGATGTGACGAACCGAGTCGGGCCGGCCGAGTTGCAGTACGGCGAGAACGATCAGGATGATCTGCAGGACGACACCGAACGTCCAGCTCCATGGACGGAGCATCCAGGCGCCATAGGCGAGCACGAGTTCGGAAATCCCAACCACAAGCAGGATCAGCGCGATGAACCGCTCGGCGTGGATGTTGGGCAGCCAGACTAGATGGTCGGACGCTCGCCACCAGGCGCCCGCCCCGAGGAGGACCAGTACTCCAACCACTGCTGCGACAACGGCCAGCACGGTGACCCCTGTCGGGCGCTGCTTCATATGTTCTGCCTCACTCTGCTGCGCCTGGGCTACCAGATGGCGCCCTCGACCGCTGCATCCAAGTGTAGGCGCGCTACGGACAGGAGTTGTGTCACTAGAGGCTCAGACCATCGCGTCGGCCAAGACGACCCGAGACGGAGCACGAAGGCCATCATTGCGGCCCCCCAGGTATCGCTGGGTGACATCCTCGGCGAACAGGAAGCTGATCGAGGTGAAACCCACCGCCGTGAGCCGTGACAGGATCGTGTCGGGCTGAAAGCGCGTTCGCCAGGGTTCGCCGACCGATGCAACGTGAGCGCCAGCCGAGCCGGGAGACGGCAGATCGGCCGGCGAGTCATCCGGACGGGAGAACTCGAACACGAACTCGCTACCGGCCGTGAGCCCAGCGGCCATCGCGAAGATCCCATCGGCCGCGCCTTCGCTCAGGTAGATCAGCACGCCGAGGCAGGCCACGAACGTCGGTCTGCTCGGATCGAGGCCGGCAGTTTCAAGTACCCGAGCCAGGATGTCGGTCTCCAGATCGGCCGCGGCATAGCTCAAGTTGGACGGCGACTCGATTCCCGCTCGGTTCAGGCGTGCCTGCTTGTCCAGCTGGCTCGCGGCATGGTCGACTTCGATAATGCGCAGGCCACTCGCCCAGTCAGGCTGCCGATACGCGAATGTGTCCAAACCGGCGCCCAGGATCACGTACTGGCGGACGCCTCGCCGAACGGCCGCCGCAAGCTGGTCCTCTGCATAGCGACTACGGGCGAGAACGTCGCAGCGGATGACACGGGAGGCCAGAGTCCGGAATCGATCGGAATGTTCCTGGACCTCCTGGGCGGCTCCGGGTTCGAGAAGGCGCAAGGCCAGCGGATCCTCGAATATGGGTGGCGCGTCGTCGAGGAGGAGATGAACCGCCCGCAGCCTCGCCGCTCCAAGGGCAGTCCTGCTGGCGCTTCGCTCCGACGAGGGGTCGCTCTCGGGTTGGATCTGCTGCACAGAGGGGTCTCTCCCGCGCAACTCGACCGCCAGGATGCGGCGGAGCAGCTGTCGTCAAGTCTAGGCACGGTGCGAGCGCTGTCACGATCTGCTCATCATGTGCGGGCCGCCGCGCGACGGCCAAGTCACGCTCAGCTGGCCGCCAGCCGCTCGCTCGGCTCGTAGAGGTATCTCTGGAAGCCGATGAACAGGCCGCGGATCTGGTCGGGGTTGCCGAGGTCGACCAGGGCGTCGGAGATCGCGTTCTTGTACCTGAGCTTCAGCAACGGCGCGAGCTTGTCGCCGTCTAGCTCGCCGACGCCCTCTTGAGGCGCGTCAGCGGGTCCAACGCGAAGGCCACTACGCGGCGAGAGGCTCGAGAAGATGCCGCCGGTCGCCAGCAGGTGCGGAGCCATGTCGTGGCTAGGTAGCGGGCGCAGCTCAGGTCGCGGGCTCCGGTGCGATCCAGACATCGGGACCGGCGATTCGGCTCGGGTGGCGGCACGCGATGTGTGCCAGCCAAGAGAGGCCCGATGCCGACCCTGAACTGCGCCCCGCCACCGATGGCAGTCGTGTGGTGGGTGGCGCCGTAAAAGGCGACGAGCATTCGAGCAGGACGGCTCCGGTCGGCGCGCGGAGCACTGCTCACACTCGACCTCAGGGCCGCTCGCCCAGGGTCAGGGCGATCTCGATCTCATCGAGCACGGGCGGCAGCTCGCCGATAGAGCCGATCAGGTAGTGGGCGCCCGCCCCGCGCAGTCTCGCAGCTGCATCTCGGACGAGCTGCGCCAGCTTCCCGGATGGCATCGCAGCCGCCTCCGCTCGATCGAGGCCGACGTAGTTGCCGGTCTTGGTGATACCGACCGTCCAGGCTCCCGCGTTGAGCCCCTCGGCGATGTCCGCCTCCGTGTCGCCGACCTTCACCACGCAGCTGGGAGGGTAGACGCGCATCTCCGCCATGGCTCGCAGAAGCATCCACGGTTCGGGGCGGCCGGCCGGAACCTCGTCCGCGCAAACCATGACGTCTGGCTCGTAGCCCTGTTCTATGGCCCGTCTGGCGGCGATCTCGCCGATCGACCGCGGGTAGCCCGTCGTAGACCCGATCTTGTAGCCGCGGGCCCGGATCTCGTTGACCGCCTCGACCGTTCCGGGGATCAAGTCGCAGAATTGGGGCAGGATCTGCTCCTGGATTGGGATGAGCTCGCGGTACATCGCCAGGATGTCGTCCTCGGTGCAGGCGGACCCGTGGACTCGCTGCCAGCGGTCGGCGACCTCGGGGATGGCGGCAATTGCCCGGATGTGGTCCAGCTTGTAGACACCCATCGGGCCGCGTGCCTGGGCCGTCGTTATCGGGACGCCGAAATGGGCGAAGACCTGCGCGAAAGCCCCAACCGGCGCGAGCGAGCCGTAGTCCTGTGTGGTGCCAGCCCAGTCGAGAATCACGGCCCGAAGTCGCCTGTGGGGCAGTGGCCCGTGTGTGCCGGTCATGCGGGCACGGCCGAGGCGCCACGCGACCCACCCGCCGCGGTCGCATGCCGTGTGGCGGTGTTGGACAGCTTCGCCTCGAGAAGCGCTCGCTCCAGCGACTCGACGAAGTCGGCGAGCACCTCCAGCTCGAGTGCCCCGAGTGTGCAGATCCGGAATGTGGTTTTCGCGGCGTCTCCGAGCCCGGCGTAGATGACGTAGCCGTCGCGCTTCAGCGCGTCGTGGAGGTTTCGATAGTCGACCCCGTCGGGGAGCCGGAAGCTGCGCACCGAAGACGATCTGTTCTCGGCCGCGACCGTCGGCTCCATACCCAAACGCCCAAGAGCCTGGTCGAGGAAGGCAACTCGCCCTCGATACGCCGCCTGGCGGTGCTCTAGGCCCTCGTCCAGAAGTTCGTCCAGGGCGGCCTCGAGGCCATAGACGGTCGGAACTGCGGGCGTGAATGGCACCGAGTTCTTCTCCTGGGCTTCCAGGTAGCCGGTGATGTCCAGGTACAGGGACCGTCGCGGGGCCTCGGCGGCACGTTTGGCACCGGTGGGGGAGGAGGACGAATGCCGTGCCCGGCAGGCCGTGGAGACACTTGTTGGATGTGCAGGCGACCATGTCGATGCCCGAGCCGGCCAGGCGCAGCTCCTCGGCTCCAAGGGAGCTGATCGCATCCACGATGACGCGAACGCCCCTGGCTCCGGCCAACGCCGCGATTTCGTGCACCGGGTTGAGCAGCCCGGTCGTAGTCTCGTGGTGGACCAGCGCTACCGCGTCGATGTCCGGGTCGGCGTCCAGCGCGGAGGCCACCATAGCCGGATCGATGGGCTCGGTCTGGGCGGCATGGATGGCCAGCGTCTCGATACCCAGCCGCTCGCCGATTGTCGCCAGGCGATCGCCGTAGACGCCGTTCCGGCAGACCAGGAGGTGATGCCCTTCGCGCACCGACGCGCCGACCATGGCCTCCATCGCGGCCGTGCCCGAGCCGGCGATGAGGGCGAGTTGCCAGTCGCGGCCGACGCCGGCGACGCGGAACAGCTTCTCGCGGATCCGCGCGAACATCTCGGAGTACTCGGGCTCGCGGTGGCACAGGTCCGGGCCTGCGACTGCCCGGTGGACACGGTCGCTGACTACCGCGGGCCCGGGGTTGAGCAGTACCCGCTGGCGATGATGCCGGCCCGTGCCGTACAGGTACGAGTCCATCATCGCGAAGTCGGACGGTTCCACGATTCGGTCGGGTTGGCCGCGCAGAAGATCGAGCCGGCTCGAATGACCCTGGCTGGCGACGCCGATGACCGCGCCCGCTCCGGCGCGCTGGCCGGCAATGAGCGCCTCACAGGACCCGCCCATCAAGCCCAACAATCGAACGTCCGGAACGTCGACGGCCGCGAGCGCAACCAGCAGCCCGAACGGCGAGGGAGGGAGCGGACCGTGCACGACTATATCTGCCAGCCGTCGTTCCACGGGTGTGGACGTAACGTCATCTGGAACGACGAGAACCACGGCGGCGCCGTCTTTGCGAACCTGCTCGAGGTCGGCGCCCAGAACCGCCAAAGCGGTCGCAGGGAGATCGCCGGCGAAGAGCGTCCACACTGCGATCGCGCGATCCTCGGACCAGGAGCGGACGGTCGCGATCGTGTCGGCGTAGGGCATTGCGGCGGAACCTCCGTGGTGAGCAGGCTGCTCGCAGCCGCGCCTCGCTCATCCCAGAAGGCTGCGCCGCCAGCATTAACGTGCCGCGAACGGCTCGTTAATTGCGCTCGCCCAGACTCCACGCGGGGTTGAACCATTTCTCGCGAGGCGGAGCATGCCTGACAGACCGAGGATCGCCCTTCTGGCATTCGACGGCTTCCCGCTCCATGCCTTCCGAAGGAGCACCACTCCGAACCTGTGGCGGCTCGGCCAGGAGGGCGGCCTCGCGCCGGAGGGCGGTCGCAGCGGCCTCCCGTCGACCACCTACCCAGCCTTCACGTGCCTGCTGACGGGCATGAGCCAGCGCCACACGGGCATCCGGACGACGGCTCAGCGGCCCGGCGCCGTCCCCGGTTGGGCCGGCAGAGACCGCACGATCGCCACCACCCTCGTCCATGCCGCCGCCGCCGTGGGTCTCCAGTCTGCCGTAGTCATGGGCGATCACAAGCTCCAGAGGGTTCTCCGCCTCGACGAGATAGACAGGGCCTGGCCCCCGGCCGGGATCGTGCCGGAGGGCACCGAGCTGGACGCGCACGGCTACCCGACCAACGCGGCCATCCGACCGTTCTCGCTCGAGACCGCCGGAGATCGCGATCTGGATCTGCTGTTCGTCCAGTTCAATGAGACGGACACGCTCGGCCACGACCTGGGCCCAACCGCGGCCGCGACGCTCGATTGCGTCCGTGCCGCGGATGTGATTGTGGGTGAGATGAGGGAGGCCCTCGAGCCGGATTGGGACAGAACAGTGATCGCCGTCGTCTCCGACCACGACATGGTGCGGCGCCTGCCGTTCCCGGCCATCGACCCGACGGCCTCGCGCGACTGTGCCGGCCTCGTGGACGACTGGATCGCTGATGGCTGCGCGGCATGGTTGCGGCTGACATCGGGCGTAGATGCGCACATGGCCATCAATCGCTTCTCCGCTCTGGAAGGGGTCGAGACCTGGCGCTGGCGCGAGCCCGACGCGCTGCTCCTCCTGGCGGCTCCCGGTCGCGTCTTCGCGTCGCCATCGGTCCCGATCAGCGGGATTCACGGCTCGCTTTCAACGGCCAGAACGCTCGCCATCGTCGGAGGCGGACACCCGGCGGTTGCCGACATTGCGGCCGGCATCGCCGATCGTTCGCCTCGACTCGTCGACTGGGCTCCCACTCTTGCCGGGATCCTCAATGTCGATCTGCCGGATGCCGACGGCTTCGATCTTCTGGCCGAGTCCGAGATGGAGTCGGCGGGTTAGGCAAGTCGGGCCCCTGGTGACCGAGGCTCTACCGCCCCAGAACCCCGGCCACGCGGCCGGCGACCGACACGTAGCCCGCGTCGAGCGGACGCCACTCGGGCGTGGAGATCGTGTCGAGGCGCGCCAGTGCGTGGACCGCGCCGCCGTGCTGCCTGACCTCCTCCTTCAGAGCCGCCAGACGATTAGCCAGAGTGGATACGTCACGGATCTCGGCTGGGCGGACCACCAGCGTCGAAACCGCCAGTTCTGGGTTGCGCACGCCATCCGGCAGCGGCCCAATAGGATCCATGCCGGTCATCAGCTCGAGCGCGATCTCGATTGCCCCCACCACCGACTCGTCCTCGTCATTCCATGCCACGACGAAGTCGTCGCCGCCGAGATGGCCCACGAACCGAAGGCCGCGGCCGCGTGCCACGCTCACAACGGCGTGGCCGAGCGCCTGGATTGTCTTGTCGCCTGTGGAGAACCCGGCGCGCTCGTTGAACGACTTGAAGTCGGCCAGGTCCACCCGACTCACGACCAGGGTCTCGGCCGTGTCGATGATCTCGGCGAGGGCCTGTTCGGTCCGCTCGCTGCCGGGCAGGCCGGTCAAGGGATTTAGCTGCTGGACCCGATCCAGGCCGAGGCCCGTCAAAGCTCGCAGCAGATCCCGGACACGGACGAGGCCGACTACGCGGCCGCCGGCGTTTGTCACCAGGACGTCGTCGAACAGGGAGTCGCTATCCCGATTGGCCACCGTGAGTGCCGCCTCAACGATGGTTGTGTCGGCGTCGATCACCCGCGGGTGGGGATCGGCCATCTCCATCACCGGCCGGTTGGCGAAGACCGCGTAGCCGTACTGCCCGCTGAACATGCGGAAGAGCCGCTCGCGCCCAAGGGCGGCCACGGGTCGGAGATGGTCGTCGGCGTAGACCAGCGTCGTGAGCATGTCGTCATCGAGAAATCGGCGTCGCGCCTCCTCGCCCGTGATGGAAGTGGGCACGAAGGCGACCGGGGTGGCGATCGAGGCCATCCTCGGCGTCCGATCCGGCCCGCCACGGAGCTTCTGCCGTCCCTCGCGTCGCGCATCCGCGACGGCTTCGATCAGGTCGCGGCCGCGCGCTCCGACAACGGGAGCCATGCCGAAGGCGGCACCGGCGGTCAACTCGGTCACAATCTCCTCGACCTCTCTCGGGTCCTCGAGAAGGAAGACGAAGCCATCGCCATCGTCGACGAGCCCACCGCTCGGTACGGTCTTGCGGAGCCGGCCGAGGGCGGCCTCCGCGACCCACAGGACATGGCGCGCGGCAATCATGCGGCTATCGGTTGGGCGCGTAGACGGAGTGGGCATGATGGGACCCCGATGCGGACGCGGCGTCGGCCGGGCCCAACTCTGGCGCGGCCGATCCCTACACAATGGAGTGGACCGGTTAGCCGCCAGTTTCCCCTGAGTTAACGCTGACGCCAGACCAGGTCGAAATAGAAGAGCGGCCGTTGCCGGCCGCTCTTCATCGCCCTGGGAGGAGCTCAGGGGTTCAGGTCTTCGACCTCGCCGGTGGCCAAGAAGACCACATCTTCGGCGATGTTGGTCACGCGGTCGCCGATCCGCTCGAGGTAATGGGCGGCAAATAG
>Ga0182011_10003471_pt1 | contig 12915 bp, 11 predicted proteins | sample 711E1DmetaG_FD_120481 | JGI IMG/M metagenome (GOLD analysis project Ga0182011, IMG submission 120481) | Permafrost microbial communities from Stordalen Mire, Sweden - 711E1D metaG | ecosystem: Environmental > Terrestrial > Soil > Wetlands > Permafrost | place: Sweden: Stordalen | collected... | reverse complement strand
GTCGTAGTCTCGCTCACGCTCGCATACTGACAGGCGCGGACCGACGCGTCACGCTGAGATTCGGGCACGGTCGCTGGACGCGACTGAATGGCCAACTCGATTGTGGTCGGCCTCAAGTCCTCTCGCACTGACTGCCCGAGCTACGCTATCCACGACTCCGCAACGGCCCGCCACACCTGGGCGCCTATCATTGGGAATCGGCCCCGGCTAGGGACGGTTGGTAGGCGGCGGAGTCCTCCCCGCCAGCGCGTCGTTGAAGGCCTGCTCCTGGCTTGCCTTCTCGGCGTCCGGCGTCTTTGCCAAGATGTTCGTTCGCGGATCGGACTTGTCCCAGCGCAGGTTGTGGTTCTTCGGGTCGTACTCGATGCCGATGGTCTCGCCTTCCGACACGGGCTTGAAACGGAAGTCATCGTGTTCGACCATCGGCTCCTTGATGGCGGAGCGGAACACCCCTCCCTCTGCAGGATGGACCTCGATCACCCACTCAGTACGCCAGGTTCCCAGGTTCTTGCTTCCGATCTCACGACTCGCGGCGACGAGTCCTTCGGCCTTGATCCAATGCTCTCCAATCCCAAACGGCATCGCTGTCTCCTTCGCTTCGTAGGGAAGCCGAGGCGGATCGATGGGTGGCTGGCAGCCCCACTGCCGCACCGCCGCTACTCCCAGTAGCTCCCTATGCCTGGCCGGGAACGCGGTTCGCTAATCATAGGGACCATAAAGGTCCCGGGAGAAGCCATTCGAAGCGAAGACCTTCAACGGCCGAGCCCCGCGGCCAACGCCGCTAGCTTGTTATCTCGGCCTCAAGTCCTCTCGCTCAGACCACGTCTGTCCAGCAGGCCACCGCCTACCCCTTGCTCTTGCCCAGCTCGGTAAGCGTGGTTCGGAAGGGCTCGGCATAGCCGGTGAAACCGGCGAAGAGCCGCCACACCTCCTCCGGTGGGCGGCCCGACTTCAGCAGGCCGGTGCTCCAGCTCTTCGCGTTGGCGTTCGCTCGCGGCCCGAAGCAGCCGTAGCAACCGCGGTCGTAGGTGGGGCAGAGCGCACCGCACCCGGATGTGGTCACGGGACCCATGCATGCCTCGCCCGAGGCCACGACCAGGCAGACGATGCCCTTGCGTTTGCACTCGCGGCAAACCGCCTCGTCGCGAATCTGAGGCCGCCGGCCGACCAGGACCGCAGTCAACAGCTCGGACAGTTGCCCGGGGTCGATGGGGCAGCCGCGAAGCTCCGCGTCCACCTTGACGTGGTCGGAGATCGGTGTGGCGGTGGCCAGCGACTCGATCCACTCCGGGTGCTCGTAGACCGCCGCCTGGAAGGCGTCGTGATTCGACCAGTTTCGGAGCGCCTGGATGCCGCCGGAGGTTGCGCAAGCTCCTATGGCGACCAGGATGCGTGCCTGCTTACGGAGTTCCTTGATCGCGTCGAGGTGCTCGGGGGCGCTGATCGAGCCTTCGACGAAGACGAGGTCGTAGGGGCCCGGCGAGCGGCGGGACGTCGCCTCTGGGAATTCGACGATGTCGAAGCGCGACACGATCTCGAGCAGCTGGTCCTCGAGGTCCAGGATGGTCAGCTGGCAGCCGTCGCAGGAGGCGAACTTGACGACGGCAACGCGCGGTCGAGCGGTCCTGCCGGGTGTGGCCATCAGATTCCCTCTCGGTTGAACATATCGCCGAGATCGTCGAGCCGGAAGACCGGGCCGTCCTTGCAGACGAAGCGGCCGGCCATCTGGCAGTGCCCGCACAACCCGATGCCGCACTCCATGTGCCGCTCCATGGACACGCAGATTCGATCCGCCGGAACGCCCTTCGAGATCAGCCCCTGAACCGAGGCCTGCATCATCCGCTCCGGTCCAACGACGAAGGCCGTGACCTTGGTGCAATCCCAGGAAATCATGTCGAACAGGGTGGTCACGACGCCGACGCGGCCCTTCCACTCGGGCCCGGCGCGGTCGACGGTGACCGCGACGTCGATGGACTTGCTGGCGGACCACGCCGTCAGGTCGTCGCGGAACAGCCGATCCTCGGGAGTACGCGTGCCGTAGAAGAGCGAGACCGACTCGAAGCGGTCGTGGTTGGCAACCAGCGCATCCACGAGGCCGTGGAGGGGGGAGAGGCCGACGCCGCCGGCGACCACAACGGCATGCCGCCCGTATGCCTCCTCGATTGGCCAGAACGTCCCCAGCGGACCGCGCAGGCCGACGCGGGCGCCGGGGTGCAGGTTGTCCAGGGCGGTGGACGTGGCACCGACGGCCCGGATCGTCAGGTCGATCCCGTTGGACCGGAAGCGCGAGATCGAAATGGGTACCGCCGGGAAGGCGGGCAGGGCGATCATCACGAACTGCCCGGGCCGGCCGGAAAGGAAGGCCGGATCCACGTCCGTCAGCGAGAGCGTGGTTGTGTCTTCCGTCTCGGCCCGCATCGATGCCAGGCGGGCGATCGAGTAAGTGCCCGGGCTGGCGGCGACCGGCTCCACTGCCACCGGCTTGATGACCGGCGGGATGGGCGGGGCGATCGCTGCGAGCTCTTCGCGGACATCGATCTTGACGGGGCACCAGGTGATGCACCGTCCGCAGCCGACACAACCCGAACTGCCGAACTGATCCCACCACGTGGAGAACTTGTGGGTCAGCCACTGGCGGTACCGATCACGGGGCCGGGCCCGGAAATCGCCGCCGGCCACCTTCGCGAACGCGACGTCGAAACAGGAGTCCCACTGCCGTTCGGTGGTGCTGGACTTGCCGTCCAGATCGGACTTCTCAACAACGGAGGTGCAGAAGCATGTCGGGCAGGACATCGTGCAGTTGCCGCACTCGACGCAGCGGTCGGCCACCTGGACCCAGCGTGGGTGGTCCAGCTGCAACTTGAGCCGCTCGCCTATCCCGGCCATCGGCAGCGGCTCGCCCATCTGAGTCCGGACCGCCTCGACGTTGTCGACGGCAGCGCCGGCCTCCGCGTGAGAGGGGCGGCGGGTCGGTAGCTTGGCCACGATGGCGGCGCCGTCCGGCGACCCGGACTGGATGACGAAACCGTCCTCGATCTCGGTCAGGAGGATGTCATATCCGCCGCGAACCTCAGGCCCGGTCCCCATCGATGTGCAGAAGCAGGTGCTCGAACAGGTCGTGCACTGGACCGCGACTATGAAAGCCGCGGACCGGCGAGCCCGGAAGTCCTCGTCGGTGAACTGGCTGCCGAGGAACACGCGATCCTGGACGGCGAGGGCCGCGATCTCGCAGGCTCGGACGCCAAGGAATGCGACCGGCGGCACGTCGGGCACCGGCTGCTCGAAGCCGATATTGGTGGTCTTGTGAGCGGTTGCGATCGTCAGGTTCGGCGGGAACGTGAACCTCTTCCAAGAGGTTGGACCGACCGTGTAGCCAAAGGCCCGGTCGTCGTTGCTATGCTCCAGCCGGTAGCGTCCGGCGGTCTGCTCGTCTCTCCAGCCCGCCGGTAGATCCGCCGCCGACTGGACCTCGTCGTAGACGATCGCGTTTTCGCGGATCGTGGGGCCGATGACGCGACGGCCGGTGTCGCGGATCGCCTCGACGAGCGCGCCTAGATCGTGGCGAGCCAGGAACCACTGCCTTGCCGCAGCCGTCTGGCTTGGGGCTGGGCTTGTGATCACGACTCGGAGACCTCCTGACCTCAGCGAGCGAACAGATCCAGAAGCTGGAGCCGGGTTGCGCGAAGGCGCCGTGCCACAGCCTTGAGGACTCGAGGATAGAGGCTGGCTGCAAGGGCATGGTCTTCCTTGAGCGCGGCGCGGAGGTGAGTGCCCTCGATCACCAGGGCTCGGCTCGGCTCGGTTGCGACGACCGTGGATTGGGCCTGGGTGTCGGCCAGCACGGCCGACCAGCCGAAGATGTCGCCCGGCTCGACACTGAGGATGGTGACCGGTCCGCGTTCTGGAACGAGCGTCCGCAGCGCAATCCTGCCGGAAATGAGAATGCCCATTTCCCTCGCGTCGTCGCCTTCGTGCAGGATCACTTCGTCTGTTTCGAAGTCCTGGATTTCGCCCAGCTTTACGAGGCGCTCCTGCGTCTCGGGCGAGAGTTCGGCTCCAAACCATGTGTGGTTGAGCATGGCGATGACTGCCACGTAATCGTCCATCGTCCGAGCATGCATTTAGGCCTCCTCCACCGGCAGTGCCATCAGGTTGGCGAGGCGCGGGCCATTCGGCCCCGTTGGCGAGCCCGACCATGGATGCCGCCCACGCCGTAGACTGCAATGGATTCCCGCAAGGGGGAGGAGCCAATCCATGGTAGCGAGACGGCGTATCGTCAGATGGCTGACCGGGGCGGCCTTCGTCCTCATCGGCATCGGCGTCGCCGCACTTGTCTTCAATCCTGGGTTCCCCGGTGGCAGTCCACCCACCGCCAGCGGGCCGGGGACGACCTCTGCCCGCCCCAGTGCAAACCGGGCCAGTTCTTCTTCGTCGGTCGTGCCGTCTGCGTCGCAGGTCGACATTGGCTCGGGCACGGTTCCGCCTGCGGTCTCGACCCCGCGGGCCGTCTCGATCTCGCCGTCGGCGCACCCCGATGGCTTCGTCCAGCAGGGGAACGACATCGTCTACTACGCGTCCGACGGGTCGGTGATCCCGGTGCAGCCGATCGCAGGCCTGGAGGTGAGGATCCAGTCCGGCAGGGCTATCTACTACGCGCTGTCAGGCAATCGGTTTGGCCTCAAGACCGACTCGTACGCCGGCGAGTTCATGCCCTTCGTCACGATGGGGCAAGCCGACGGGTCCAGTGCCGAAACCGGTGGCATGGTCCTTGCTGGCTCGGTCGTGATCAGGTTGATCGAGGACAAGCTGGCCTCGATCAAGTCGGACGACGACCGATGGATCGTGGCCTTGCCCGTCGATATCCGATCGTCGTCGAAGGACCCCGTCGATGTCTCGTTCGACCTGTTCGGCCTGGCGGGCTGGTCGAACACTCCTCGGGTGATCGTAAGGTTCGGCGGATCGCTGCCGGTCGTAGAAGCCAACCCTGCCAACGGCGGCTACCACGTCCTCGTCGAGCAGCTCGGCGTCACCGCGTGGCAGGTCATCGACCCCACGCGACTGAGCCTCCCGTCCGGCTCGATCGACCCGGCCCACGCCATGAATCAGCTGCTCATCTACGGCAGCGGAGCGCCGAGTGTGTCGCGCGACACCCTATACGACCAGCCGGTTGCTGTCGGGCAGCCCATGCTGTCGGCTGCGGGCGAGGTCAGCGTCTCGCTGGTCGTGAATGGAAGCCGTGCCGATCTTGGTCCCGACAAGATCCTCACGGTCGGTGACGTCCCGGTCTTCGTCGCTTCGTCGTAGAGAAGGGCTCCAGCGGATCGAGATTCCCACTGCGGGATGATCCCCTCCGCGCTACTTGACCTCGACGACCTTGTAGTCGAGCGAGCCCGCGGGCACCTGGACCCGGATCGTCTCGCCGGGATGCCGGCCGAGCAGCGCCCGGCCGATCGGCGACGTGAAGCTGATCCTGCCGGCCGCGGCATCGGCCTCAGCCGAGCCCACGATCGTGAACGTTTCCTGGCCGTGGCGGTCGGTCTCGATCACCACAGTGGAGCCGAGCACCACCTCCGAGCCACCCTCGTGGCTCGCCTCGATCATGACCGCGTACTTGATCATCTGCTCGAGTTGCTGAACGCGGCCCTCCAGGAACGACTGCTCCTTGCGGGCAGCCTCGTAGTCGGCGTTCTCGCTCAGGTCGCCCAGTTCCCTTGCGGACTTGATGCGCTGGATCACCTCGGGCCGGCGGTGGTTGGTAAGCTCGTCGAGCTCGCTGTGAAGGGCGGCCAGGCCGTCGGCGGTCAAGTGGATCGGGGTCATGGCAGGCCCGAACTGCATCGCCGCGACCTTCGACGAGCGCCGAACCACAGGCGTCTCGATCGCGGAGGGGCCGGTGGTTGCCTGTATCACCTTGGCCTTGCGGGGCGCTGCCTTGCGGCGGACGGGTGCGGATCTTGGCCGCGGCTTGGCACTGCTCAACGCCATCACGGCTTCGCTGGCTTCTGGGAGCTGAGTCACTTTCGTGATCTTGACCGGGGCCGGGGGCGCGTCGTCGTGCAGCGGGGCGGTAAGGCCGTGCTCCCGGCCGCGGCCGCCGGGCGCGACCATTACCGCGTAGGGCAGCGCGCCGGCCGTCTTGACGAAGGTCTCGAGGAGAGTGTCCTCGTACAGCTCCGGATCGGATACGGGCGCCCACCAGATGCGGGTCTTCTTTAGGTCGCGCAGGGTCTTGAGCCAGTAGCCCGTCGGCTGTGGGCGTCGCTCGCCGAGTGGAGTCTTGTACATGCCGGCCAGTCGTGATCCGACGGACTTCTGGCTCGACCCGATGAACAGGATCGCCTGCCCCGGCACCCAAAACGAAGCCAGGCGTGTCTGCAATTCCGCGACCGTCGGCCGCTTGCCGTCGAGGCGCAGGTCCGGGGCGCGGCTCAGCCAATCGCGAATCGCGTCCGGGTCGATCGAGACCTTGGCCTGGGGCGCCGGCAACTCGACGATGAAGACACCAGGACCCGTGCCGGTCGCCTGCCGTCCCCACGAGATCGGTCCTTCCACGGGAAGCCCGTTGGCGCGCAGCAGGTCGCGGCCGTTGAGGAGAGGCGCTGGAGTGTTGGAAGTCGTCACGCAGTGAACCGTGCCTTGCCGCAGCCTACATTGTCAAACGTGCGCCGCCTACGCCCGTTCCTGGTTGTTCGAAGGCCCCGGTGAAAGCCGGGGCCTTCGAGTCTCTGGCGGGAGACGCACCTACTTGAGCAGTGAAGGATCTTCCTCGACGGGAATGCCGAGTAAGAGCGGCAAGCCCATACGGTTGGTGTAGATGGGGCGATAGCGGTCGACGTTGTACATCGTGGCGATGTCGATCGAGCGCGGGCCCTGATCCGGGTTCGGAAGGGGGGAGTGGCTGTATTTGCCGCCGCGAATGGCGACCATCCGGCCGCTGACGCCGTCCGCGATGAGGTTCATCGCGACGTTCGCGAACGTGATGCCCACGATCGAGTCGACCGCGTCCGGGTCGCCCGAGCGCAGGTCGTAGGTCAACTCGCTGGCGAGTGTCTCGTGACCGGATCGAGCCTGGATCTCCGAGGCGAGGACCTCGGCGACATTGGCTTTGTGGCGGTGGCCGAAAGAGTCGGCCGGACCGTATTCGGTCAGCTCGCCGCCCTTCCACATTGCGCCCTCGGCGGCGATTGCGAAGGAGTACTTGCTGGGGTTGTTGAGCTTGTCCTCGACGAGCAACTCGACCAGGTGGTCCAGATCAAATTCGAACTCGGGGATGAGGCAGCGACCGCTGGTGACGTAGGCCGTGTACAGAGCGGTGAAGCCGGCGTCACGGCCGAAGATGCGGAAGATGCCGATCCGCTCGTGGGAGCCGAGGGTGGTTCGCTGGCGGTTGATCGCGTCCTTGGCCCGGCTGATGGCGGTCGAGAAGCCGATGCAGTACTCAGTGCCCTGCACGTCGTTGTCCATCGTCTTGGGCACGGCGATCAGCTTGACGCCCTTGTCGGCCAGGACCTGACTGAAGCTCAGGGTGTCGTCGCCGCCGATCGGAACCAGGTAGTCCAGGCCGAGGCTGGCGATGTTCTCGAGCACGACGGGCGTGAAGTTGTAGACGCCGTCCTTGACCTCGAGCTGCTTGAGCCGATCCGGCCCGATGTGCGCCGGCGTCTTGCCGGCCTTCATCTTGCGGGCGTTTGTGCGCGAAGTGTGGAGCCAGGTACCGCCGGTCCGGTCGATCGAGCGGGTGTTGGTGCGATCGAGCGGGACGATGTATTCGGTGTCCAGGCCGGGGCCCGGCTTCATGTGGGTCAGGCCTTCCCAGCCGCGCCGGATGCCGTAGACCTCATAGCCAAGCTCGGTTGCGCGATAGACGACGCTCTTGATTACTGCGTTCAGACCCGGGACGTCGCCGCCGCCGGTGAGGATGCCGATGCGCGGAGTTCGACTCATCAGTGCCTTCCGTGGATGTTCGAGCGCAGCCAAACGAGCGGCTGCGGAGAAAACGACAGTTACATGTTAATGCCATAGGCGGCGATGGCGGCGGTCCGAACGGCACAAAACGGCGGGTGGTTGTCACTGGAGGCACGGACGCGTGGCCCCAATTGCCCGGGCGAGTGGTCGGAGTGCCCCGGCTACGGCTCGAAACGGTACCGCAGGAAGAGGTCTTCGCCGGCGCGGCGAACCGAGGCCAGGCTGGCCCATCGGCCGCGACCCTCGCCGAAGGTCGTGCCCTCAACAAGGGAAACGCGGTTGACCGCGGCGTCGCGGCCGGCCACCTGCGGGGCCATCGTCAGGAAGAGCTCATCCACGAGCCGGGCCTTCAGAATCTCGCCGAAGAGGTGCGGCCCGCCCTCGCAAAGTGCCAGGCGAGCGCCTGTGGAGCGGATCAATTCCAGCAGGGCCCCGGCCGGGACCTGCGTGCCGTCACCGACTACCTCAATCCGGACATTCGGGGCGAACGGCAGAGCGGCCAGGCGTTCCGCCCCTGCCCTCGTAGTGGCCAGGATTACCGGAACGTCCGGCGCGTTGAGGCCGGCATGAGTGGCGCTCACGTTGCCGCTCGCGGTCACGACGATCGTGGTCGGTTGGGGTGCCAGCCACAGCTCGGAACGCCAGGTCGCGAACGCTTCGGCGAGTTCCGGCTGGAGGTAGGCCGCCGTCCAGACGTGACGGTGGCCGACGCGCACAGTGCCAGCGCCGACGACCACAGCGTCGGCCAGCGCCCGCAGCAGCGCCATCATGTAGCGGTCGGCCGCGGAGAATCCGCTGATCTCTCCGCCGCCTCCGCCGCCATCCGGGCTCATGGCCACGACGCCGTCGAGGGTGGTGACGAAGTTGGCGATGATCTTGGGCCGCTCGACGAGCAGATCGACGATCAGATGGCCCGGAAATCGGTTCGAGAGCGGCGGCGGCAGCAAGCCCCCCCGGCGATCGACCGGGATGGTCGGCGGCTCGGGCGCTTCCCAGAGCGACTCGAGTGGCAGTCCCTCACTTCGGCCGGCCATCGTCACCTCATTCGCGGACTCCGCGCCGGAGCCCCGCCAGATCGTAGAACTCCGCGCGCAGCGCCGCACTGGTTTCGAATCCGCCGCGGAAGGCGGTCGTCCGGGTCAAGGGTTCCACTTCACGCACACCGCGCATCTGGGTGCAGAGGTGGTGTGCCTCCATATACACGGCGACGCCATGCGGCCGCGTCAACTCAACCAGCGCCTCTGCGATCTGGTGGGTCATCCGTTCCTGGACGCCGAACCGGCGTGTGGCGATGCGGACCAGCCGCGTCAGCTTGCTGATGCCGATGATGTTCTCGTGGGCGATGTAACCGACGAACGCCCGACCCAAGAACGGCAGGGCATGGTGCTCGCACAATGAGATGAACGGTATTGGGCCCTCGACCACCTGCGACAGCTCGCAGCTGGCGCCTCCGTAGCACTCGGTCGGGAAGACGGTGACGAGCTTGGGGTCGCCGCCGTAGCCCTCGGTCGCATCGAACAGCGCCCGAACGAACCGCCTCGGCGTGTCTCGGGTGCCCGGCATTTCGAGGTTCATCCCGAGGGCCGAGAGGATCTCCGCTATGTTGGCCTCATAGCGGGCGAAATCCTCGGGGGAGATGGCGGCGCGGCGGTCGCGGACCGCCGGGTCGTCGAGTTCGGGCGGAAGGCGGATGGCGGCGCGGTGCGGCAGGCCGTCCAGCTCGTCCGCCGGGTAGGAGGCCTCGAGGCGGCCCTCGTGGAAGTGGCTGTGGACATGGCTCGCGGCGGCCAGGGCTCTCGAGGCCGATTGTCGGTCGTCGCTCGAATGGTGCTCAGTCATGGCGGATCTCCGTTTCTGGCTCCACTATGGCCTGCTTTCGTACCCGGCCGGTGGTGATTCCCTCGGGTCCCGGTAGCGGGAACGCTCTACAGGCGCCGCAACTCCGTGGCCTCGTCCTCCTCGATGGCCCTGGCGCAGGTCGGGCAGTACCAGCGGGCCTCGAGCGGCGTCCCGCAGGTGTGGTGTCGAAGCGCATCCGATGACTCGTCGCGTGCGCCCCAGTCGGCGAGAAGCCGCAGCGCGCCGGCGAGCTCTCGGCCCTCCGCGGTCAGTTCGTAGCTGAGGCGTACCGGACGCTCGGAGTAGGGGCGAGCCAGCAGGACACGCTGCCGTTCCAGACGCTTGAGCCGGTCGGACAGGATGTTCGGGGCGATCCCGGGGAGTGTTGCCTGGAGGTCGTTGAAGCGGAGCGGTCCCTCCAGCAGCGACTCGACGACGAGCAGACACCAGCGGTCGCCGACTCGATCGAGGGCGGCCTGCAACGGCGACGGCCGGTCGGCGTTAGGCGCGCCTTCGCTCATGGCCCGGCTCTGTGCCGCGCTGGCGTTAGGCGTCCGATCGGCGGAGGACGGTTTGGGCCGGGCGTCGTCTGTCACGCGGTCCATGGTAGCGAGTCCCGTAAGGCGCCCCTCACTTGCGCTCCGGTGATCCGAGTAGTAGCTTGCAACTAGCAAGTCACAATGAACCACACACGGCCGCCGGGCCACGGGAGTCACAATCGATGAGCGCACTTGATGAGTTGGAGCAGGCAGTGGCCCAGGTCGCCGAGCGGATGTCGGCGGCGGTGGTGGGCATCGGCGGGCACTCGCATCGTGGCAGCGGTGTGATCGTTGCCCAGAACCGGGTGCTAACGAACGCCCACAACATCCGCGGCGACGGCGCCACCTGCGTCTTCTCCGATGGACGGCAGGAGCGCGGCACGCTGCTCGGCGTGGACATGGACGGCGATCTGGCCGTTCTCGAAGCGAACACCGGCGGTGCCTCCCCGTTGACGTGGGCCGCGGGAACACTGCCGAGTGTCGGCGCGGTAGTCTTCGCGGTGGCAAGCGCGGGCAACGGCGGAGTCCGCACAACGGTCGGGCAGGTGTCCGGTGTGGCGCGTTCGTTCCGCGGACCAGGCGGGCGGCTCATCGGCGGCAGCATCGAGCACACCGCTCCTCTCGCGTCCGGCTCATCGGGCAGCCCGATACTTGACGCCCAGGGTCGGCTTCTCGGCTTGAACACGCAGCGCCTCGGCGAGGGGTTCTACCTTGCCCTCCCGGCGGATGCGGATCTCAAGGCACGCATCGACGGGCTGGCACGCGGCGAGTCGGCGGTTCGGCCCAGGCTTGGCGTCGCGGTCGCGCCGGGCCACGTGGCGCGGCACCTGCGACGCGCCGTCGGCCTGCCGGACCGGGACGGCATCCTGGTTCGGGGCGTCGAGGAAGGCAGCCCGGCCGAGAAGGCGGGCATGCGCGAAGGCGATCTGATCGTTTCCGCGGCCGGCTCTGCGGTCACGGACCCGGACGAGTTGCACGCGGCGCTGGCGAAGGCCGGAGCCGGCAAGCTGGAGATCGGCCTGGTTCGCGGGGCCGAGGAACTGGCGGTCAAGGTCGATCTCGGGGCGGCGCCCGCGGGCGATCCGGGCGACGCTGGCTCGAAGGCACCGACGGGCAAGTCGGGGCCGGCAAGCAAGTCGAACTGATCTCCGGGTACTGGCCCAGGACTGAACCGGTCCGCCGGCGCCCACGGGCCACGACCTGGGCCGAACCGGCGCACCGCGGCCCACGGACATCCTTGGCTGCGCCATGATTGGCGAATGCGTGCACAGACTGGCGGTGCTGCCCGAACCCTGATCGGCGTCGATGTCGGATCGACGCATATCAAGGCCGCCCTCGTGGCCCCGGGGAGTGGCGTTCTTCACGTCGCGAGGCGCGCCACCGAGACCCATGCGGTCCGGGGCGGAGGCGCATTCCACAAACCGGCCGAGCTGCTGGCCGCCGTGAGTTCGGCGATCGCCGAATGCGTGGCTGCCGCCGGCGACTCGGGCTTCGCCCAGAAACCTGTGGCCATCGGCATCGCCAGCATGGCCGAATCCGGCGTCCCCATCGATCGCCGAAAGCAACCCGTAGGTGACATCCTCGCCTGGCACGACCCGCGGCCGGACCGTCAGGCGGCGTGGCTGGAGCGGCAGATCGGGGCCGCGGCGCTCTTCGCCAGGACGGGGCTGCGGCCGGAGCCGAAGTACACGCTGCCCAAGTTGCTTTGGCTGCGCGAGCAGCGGTCCGCGGACTTCACGCGACTCCGCCACTGGGCGGGCGTGGCGGAACTGGTTGCCCTCGACCTGACCGGCGAGCTGGCTACGAACGCGTCGCTGGCCTGTCGGACGCTCGCCTTCAATGTCGCGACTCGCACCTGGGATGCCGAGCTGCTTAGCCTGGCCAGCCTCGGACCTGACGAGATGCCCACCGTGCTGCCGCTCGGCCAGGCCGCAGGAGGGCTGACTGCGGCGGCGGCGTCCCGGCTCGGGTTGGCGAGCGGGACGCCCGTGGCGATCGCCGGCCACGATCATCTCGCGGCGGCAGTGGGTGCGGGCGTGACCACTCCGGGCAACGCCCTCGACTCGATGGGCAGCGCCGAAGCCGCCCTGATCGTTACCGCGAAGCCGGCCCTGGCCGACGAGGTCCGGCGTGGCGGTTTCTCAACTGGTTGCCACGCGATCGACGGGCTGGCCTACGTAGTCGGCGGGCTTCAATCGTCCGGGGCCCTGGTGGAGTGGTTCGTGGATACGTTCCTGGCGGCGCCGGGTGCGTCGGAAGACGACCGATACGCCCGATTCATCGAACTCCTCGAGCGAGCCCACCCGGGTCCGGTAGAGCCGATCGTTCGGCCCTACCTGCGCGGCCTCACGGCACCATATCGCGATCCGTCGGCCAGCCTCGAGTTCGAAGGGCTGCGCGAGACTCACACTCTCGTGGACCTGGCCGCGGCCGTCGTCGACGGCGCTTCGTATCACGTCCGTTGGATGCTCGACGAGCTGGCCCGCATCAACGGCATCACCCTCGACCACGTGAAGCTCACCGGCGGTGGGGTGCGAAATCGACGCTGGGTGGCCGCCAAGGCGGCCCTGGG
>Ga0182011_10003470_pt1 | contig 12921 bp, 9 predicted proteins | sample 711E1DmetaG_FD_120481 | JGI IMG/M metagenome (GOLD analysis project Ga0182011, IMG submission 120481) | Permafrost microbial communities from Stordalen Mire, Sweden - 711E1D metaG | ecosystem: Environmental > Terrestrial > Soil > Wetlands > Permafrost | place: Sweden: Stordalen | collected... | reverse complement strand
GAGGTCCCGTCCACGTCCGGCATGATGACGTCCAGGGTCAGCACGTCGGGCCTCAACCGGAAGTACATTTCCGCCGCTTCCCGCCCGGTGGCGGCCTCGCCGACGACATCAAACCCGGCATCCACCAGGGCGTTCTTGACGAGGGTCCGGGCCAAACGCGAATCGTCGGCGACGAGGATTCGAAGGCTCACGCCATCCCTCCGGGGGAGATGTTCGGCTTCTTCGATCCCAGGAGGAGCTTGATGCGGTTCAGGACCACCCCCTGGGAATCCACGGACAGGGCGTAAATGAACTTTCCGACGAACGTCTTTTCCGGATCGAAGAACGTGGAATGGACGAGAAGATACTGGCCCTCACCATCCGACAGGCGGGCGAAAAGGGATTCCTTGGCCGCCGACCATGAATCAATGATGATCTCGGGCATGGCGTACTTGGCCTTGGCCATGAGCATCTCGTGGATCGAATCGAAGAAGGATTTCGTCAGTATTTCTCCGAGCTGCTTCAACGCAAACTGGGCCGTGAAACTGAAATCTTTTCCGGAGGGGTCGAGGGCATCCTGGGTCATGTACCGCACGATCGTCTGCGCGTAGGCCCGTTTCATGACCACGAACATCGTGGCCGGGATGTCTCCCATGATCTTGATGTGCATGACGACCACGTAGGAGTCCTCCATGTCGAGGACTCGGCGGACGTCGTCGGTCGTCATGTAGGCGATCTGGGGGATGTCGATGACGCAGCGGCGGCGGATGAGGTCGGAAAGGCGGCTGGCGGCGTTCCCGGACCCGACGTTGCCGACTTCCTTTAAATCATCGATCTGGTCGGGATCCAGTTTTACGGGTTCCATGGGGTCTCGGTCCCGTCAGACCTGCGCGATCACGTCGTTGACGGCCTTAATGAGCTCTTGCGGTTGGAAGGGCTTGGCGATCATTCCCCGGGCTCCGGTCTTCATGGCGTCCTCCTCCAGGAGCTTTTGTCCCAGGGAGGTCACGACGAGGATCCGGGCGTGCGGTTCCTTGGACAGGATTTCCTTCGTCGCCTGCATGCCGTCCACCTCCGGCATGATGAGGTCCATCGTGACGACGTCCGGCTTGAGTTCGTGGTATTTGGAGATGGCGTCGCGGCCGTTATCGGCCTCGCCGCATACGTCGAACCCCGCCCCCGTCAAGGCGTTCTTGATGATCGCCCGCGTCAGGCGGGAATCGTCCACGATTAAAATCCGTTGGGCCATGGAATCCTCTCCGTGATGTGAGTTGAGATAAGCTTAGGCGTTCCCCGCCGTAAAGTCAATCCTTTTACCCTTTCAGGCCGTTTGCAGACCTCCGTTAATTAGGCCGCTCGCGGAGCCGCTGATTAGGGCCGGACGCGCCGAAGCACGGCCTTGACCCGCTGAAGCATCTCCTCCGGGTCGAATGGCTTGGGGAGGTAATCGTCGGACCCCGCTTCGAAACCCTTCAGCCGGTCGGCGACGTCGGATTTCCGGGAAAAAACGATGACGGGCAAAAAGGACGTTCCGGCGTCCCGTCGCAGGCGCCGAACGAGCTCGAGACCGTCCATCTCGGGCATGAGCACGTCGGTCAAAAGGATGTCGGGCCGATCCTTGGCGACGGCCTCGAGGGCTTCCCTGCCGTTGGCGGCCGTGGTCACCGAGAACTTGTTCTTCAATAGATAAACGGCCAAAGGACGCGTCGTCTCCTCCTCGTCGTCAACGAGGAGGATCTTGGTTCCCGCCAGGCTTTCGGAGGAGGAGGCGGCAGGAGGGGCGACCGGCAAGATTCGCGGCCCCGCGGGCTCCGGGGTTCCGTCGGACCGGTTTCCACAGAACGGGCACGCTTTCCAGCCCGGTTCCAAGGCCCGCCCGCAGGCCGCGCAGGGCGGGGGCGTTTCCTTGTCGCCCGGCGCGAAAACGACGACGCGCTCCACCTCCTCGACGGACGTGAGCCCCTGCTTCATCTTCTCCAGAGCGTCCTCGAGCAGCGTCCGAAAGCCTTCCTTGCGGGCGGCCTGTCGGATCCGCACCTCCGAGGCTCCCTGGGAGCGGATGATTTCCCGGACCTCCGGGCTGACGACGAGCAACTCGTGAATCCCCATTCGGCCCTTGTAGCCCGTCCCGTTGCACTCCCCGCACCCCCGCCCGTGGTAAAAGGTGAAGGAGAACGCGTCTCCCATGGCGGCTTCCACCTTCTTGACGACCGCGGCGGGCGGTTCGTACTCCTCGCGGCAGGCGGAGCAAATGGTGCGCACCAGCCGTTGGGCGAGGACCGCCGACAACGAGGAGGCGAGGAGGTAGGGCTCGATCTTCAGGTCCAGAAGGCGCGTCACCGAGGCCGCGGCATCGTTCGTGTGGATGGTGGAAAGCACGAGGTGGCCGGTCATGGAGGCCCTGAGGGCGATCTCGGCGGTCTCGCCATCGCGGATCTCTCCCAGGAAGACGACGTTGGGGTCCTGACGGAGCACGGAGCGCAGGCTCTTGGCGAAGGTGAGTCCCGCCTTTTCGTTCACTTGGACCTGGTTGACGCCCGAGAGGACGTATTCGATGGGGTCCTCCAGCGTCACGACGTTGATTTTTTTCTTCGCTATTTCGGACAGAAGCCCGTAGAGAGTCGTCGTCTTGCCCGAGCCCGTCGGTCCGCAGACGAGGAACATCCCCTGGGGTTGGTTGATCATCTTCTTGATGGGCGCCATCAACTCCGGCCGGAATCCGATGTCGCCCAAGTTGGGGGCTTCCTTATGCGTGTCGAGGATCCGGATGACCACCTTTTCCCCGTGCTGGGTGGGGAGGGTGGAGACGCGCAGATCAATGTCTTTGTTCTTGGCTCGGATCTGGATGCGTCCGTCCTGGGGGACGCGTTTTTCGGCGATGTCCATGCCCGCCATGATCTTGAGGCGCGAGATGAGGGCGGCCTGCGCCCATTTGGGGGCGCGGATGGATTCGGTCAGGACCCCGTCCACCCGGTTGCGGACAATGACGGTTTTGTCCCGGGGTTCCACGTGGATGTCCGAGGCCCCCTTGGCTATCCCTTGAAAGATAATCGAGTTTGTCAGGTGGATGACCGGGGCGGACTCGCTTTTCTTCTTCAAATCTTTCATGTCGGCTTCGACGGTTTCCGTCACGAGCTGAAAGGCTTTGTCCTCCTCCGGCATGGCCTCCATATAATCGGCGATGTTGTCCTCGACGTTGTAGTGTTCCTGGATGACCCTCTCGATGGAGCTGGGGGCGGCCAAGTAGGGTTTGACGGGCATTCCCGAGGCGAATCGGGCCAAGTCCAGGGCTTCCGCGTCGTTGGGATTCTTCATGGCCAAAAGGAGGAATCCGTCCTCCACCCGCACGGGAAAGATGGCATGCTGGGCGGCCAGGTTCAGGGGGATGAGCTTGAGGGCTTTGGAATCCGGCTCTCCGGAGAGATCGATGAATGGGAGATCGAGGTAAGCGGCGAGGACTTTGGTCGTCTCCTCCTCCGTCGCGTACTTGAGGCGGACGAGGGTGTCTTCCAGGGGTTCGTTCTCGGTTCGCCGGTTGGCTTCCAGAAGTCCGGAAGCCTCGTCTTTATCAAGGAGGCCTCCCTTCACGAATGCTTCAGCTAGTTTTTCCTTGTCCATGGCAACCATTGTGAATTAAGTTCGTGTCCTGTTCAAGGGCGCTAGCCCGGGTGCCGGGTGGGACCGGCCAAGGGCGCGACCGCGCTAGCGGAAGTGCCGCAAGAGGTCCCGTGTGCCAAGAAGGCACATGTTTGGGACGCCCGTTTGAAAACGGGCCGGGTTGCCGTGTCCACTGGACACGGCAACGGCCAAGGGTTTCAAACCGGGCTGTTTCTCGTTGCGAGGGGGGCAAGGCGTCTGTCAGCTCTGAGCTTCCAGCCAGCGCTGGGCTTCCAGGGCGGCCATGCAGCCCGTCCCCGCCGCCGTGACGGCCTGGCGGTAGCGGGGGTCGGCGCAGTCCCCGGCGGCGAGGACGCCGGGGACGCTGGTGCGGACAGGGCCGTCGAAGGTTCGAACGTAGCCGGTTTCATCCAATTCGATCTGCCCTTTGAAGAGCCCCGTGTTGGGCCGGTGCCCGATCGCCATGAAGATCCCGGCGGCGGCGAGTTCCTCGACGGCGCCGGTCGCCACATTCTTCAATTTCACCAATTCCAGCGTTTTTCCTCCGGCGGTGTCCTCCAGGACGTAGGGTGTCTTGACGACGATCTTGGGATGGGACCGGACGCGCTTAAGCATGATGTCCGAGGCGCGGAAACCCTCCCGCCGGTGGACGAGGGTGACCGAGGACGCGAAGCGGGTCAGAAACGTCGCCTCCTCCATGGCCGTATCGCCGCCCCCGATGACGACGAGAGGTTTTTCCCGGAAAAGCGGCAAAGCCCCGTCGCAAGTCGCGCAGGCCGAAATCCCCCGGTTCCAAAATCTCTTCTCGGCCTCGATGCCCAAGAGCTTGGCCGAGGCGCCCGTGGCCACGATGACGGCCCGGGTATGGATCTCGCCTCCGTCCGTCCACAGCCGGAGGGTTCGCGAGGAAAAGTCCACCTTCGTCACGTCCTGATCCCGAACCTCGGCCCCGAACCGAACGGCCTGCCTGCGCATCCGCTCGACCAATTCGGGCCCCTGGATTCCCTCGGGGAACCCCGGGAAATTCTCGACCTCCGTCGTCGTCGTGAGCTGTCCGCCCGAGGGCCCGCCGGCGATAAAGCCCCCCAGGAGGAGGGGTCTCAAATTTGCCCGTGCGGCGTAGAGGGCGGCGGTCAATCCGGCGGGGCCGGAACCGATAAGGACGAGGTCTCGCGTTTCCATGGACAAAAGTTACCAAAAAGTCGCGCCGTCGAGAACTTGAGAAAATTGCAACCACCCGTGTGTCTCGTCATTGCGAGGAGCGTAGCGACGAAGCAATCCCCTGTTTTAGGGGAAGGGAGACGTCGTTTCGTCACCCGAAAGAGGGGATTGCTTCGTCACAAAGACCGTTCCTCGCAATGACCGGGACCTGAGTGGTCACAGAAAATTGGTAATATGCGGGACGCCATGATGAAACTCATCCTCTTCGACCTAGACGGGACGCTTGTGTCCACGGGCGGCGCGGGCTTGAGGGCCCTGGATGTGGCCTTCTTGAGCCTCCAGCGCCTGGCGCGGGCTTCGGAAGGGATTCCCTTCGCGGGACGGGTGGACCCCGTCATCATCAAGGATATCTTTCAAACCAAATTGCGCCGGACCCCGTCGGAAAACGAGCTGCGAAGTCTGATGGACCACTACTTGACGGCGTTGGCCATGGAGCTGGCCTCGGCCGACAATTACCGAATCTTGGACGGCGTGGAAGCGCTCTTGACGGTCTTGGCCGCCCGGCCGGACGTGGTGCTGGCTTTGGGGACAGGCAACCTGGAGGCCGGGGCGAGGCTTAAATTGGAGCGGTCGGGGTTGAACTCGTATTTTGCGATTGGGGGATTTGGTTCGGACGCCGAAGACCGGGCCGAGGTTCTCCGGATCGGCGTCCGCCGCGCGGAGGAAAAAGCGGGCCACCCGTTCGCTCCCCGGGACGTGTTCGTCGTCGGGGACACGCCCTACGACGTGGCCGCCGGTCGGGCCCTCGGAGCGGTCACTGTGGCCGTGGGATCCGGCCATGCTTCCGAAAATGAACTCCGCGCCGCCGGGCCGGACCATTTCTTTCCCTCGTTGAAGGAGAAAGACGCTTTTCTCAGCCTTCTGCCGGCGACGGACCCCGCGGGACGGAGCCGGCAAAGGACCGGCGCCGACAAGCCGCCTGAATGCTCGGAGCGTTCGCCGAGCGCGGGGCGTCGGTCCGAACGGAAGCTTTCCAGGAGAGTCCGATGAAAAACTTCGGCAAAGTATGGCTGTTGGCGGGGCTTGTCCTCGGTGCCGGCGCCGAGGCGCTGGACAACGTGAACGTCGTCTCGGGCACCGTCGCGTACTTTGAGAAGGTTTTCGGGGTCCGCGGGCGCACAACCGCATGGTTCGTGAACGGGACCTCCTCGACGATCAACTACGCCTTCCCGGGCAAAGGGAACGTGAATTTCCGGCTGGCCGCTCCGGCGCCGTTGGACCGCTACGTGGACCAGATCCAAGTCGAGCCCGAGAAGGGCGCCCTGACGACCGCCCAGGCGGCCGACTACGGGACGTTCCTCGTGAATGAGCTGGCCCGCCAATCGTCCCTCTCCTGCGTGCCGCTCCGCGACGACCAGGACGGGATCAACGCGTTCCTTACCTACTCGTGCAAGGAGAAGGGGAATCCCGCCGTTTTGACGGAAATGTCCGTCACCATTCAGAGCGTGGGCGGAAAGAACTTGGTGTTCGCCCGTTTCTCGCCGAAAAAGAGATAGGAGATAGGCTCCGTGGCTGAGACGAAAGAACCGACGCAAGGCGATTTGTTGAATCGAACGGTCCTCCGGCCGATCGAGGAGGAGATGCGGACTTCCTATATTGATTACGCCATGAGCGTGATCGTGGGGCGGGCCCTCCCCGACGTGCGGGACGGCTTGAAACCCGTCCAGCGGCGGGTCCTCTACAGCATGGACGAGATGGGGTTGGCGTCGAACAAGGCCTACCGGAAGTGCGCGAAGATCGTCGGCGAGGTCATGGGATCCTACCACCCTCACGGGGACGCGTCCATCTACGACACCCTCGTCCGGCAAGCCCAGGATTTTTCCCTCCGCTACACGCTTGTGGACGGCAGGGGAACTTCGGTTCCATGGACGGGGACCCGCCGGCCGCCATGCGCTACACCGAAGCGCGCCTGGACAAGATGGCCGAGGAGGTCCTGGCCGACATCGACAAGAACACGGTGGACTTCGGTCCCAACTACGATGGGTCCCGCACGGAGCCTTTGGTTTTGCCTTCCAAGGTCCCCAACCTCCTCATTAACGGCTCGGCCGGCATCGCCGTCGGCATGGCGACCAACATCCCGCCCCACAACCTGTCCGAGACCTGCGACGCCGCCTGCGCCGTTATCGAAAACGAAAACACAACGAACGCCGAATTGTTGAAGATCATGAAGGGCCCGGATTTTCCGACGGCCGGCATCGTGACGGGCCGGGAAGGGATCAAGCAGTATTTTGAGACGGGCCGTGGCTCGGTCACGATCCGCGCCAGGGCCGAAATCGAGGACATCCGGGGCGGCCGGCAGGCCGTGGTCGTCACGGAGTTTCCCTACCAGGTCAACAAGGCCCAGCTTCAAGAGACGATCGCGGAGTTGGTGAGGGACAAGAGGCTCGACGACGTCTCGGACATCCGCGACGAGTCGGACCGCGACGGCGTGCGCGTGGTCATCGAGCTCAAGCGCGACGCCAACGCCCAGGTCGTCCTGAACAACCTTTTCAAGATGACGCAGATGGAAACCTCGTTCGGTGTCATCATGCTGGCCTTGGTGAACGGGCGGCCGCGGGTCCTGTCCATGCGCGACATGCTCCGACATTTCATCGAGCACCGGCGCGAGGTCGTCGTCCGCCGGGCGAAGTTCGAGCTTAAAAAAGCCGAGGACCGCGCCCACATCCTGGAAGGATTGCGCATCGCCCTCGACCACCTGGACGCGGTCATCAAGATCATCCGCCAGTCCAAGAACGTCGAGACCGCCCGGACGGCCTTGATGGAGAAATTCGATCTTTCCAAAATCCAGGCCCAGGCGATCCTCGACATGCGTCTGCACCAATTGACGGCCCTCGAGCGCGAAGACTTGGAGAACGAATACAAAGAGTTGATCAAAACGATCGCCCGCCTGAAGGAACTCCTCTCCAACCCGAAGAAGATCCTCGGCGTCATCAAAGAGGAGCTCCAGGAGCTCAAGGTCAAGTACGGCGACAAGCGGCGCACCCAGATCACGGCCGCCGCGCAGGAATTCTCCCTGGAGGATTTGGTGGCCCAGGAGGACGTCGTCGTCGCTTTTTCCCACGCGGGTTACGTCAAACGACTCCCCGCCGACACCTACAAGGCCCAGAAGCGCGGCGGCCGGGGCGTGACCGGGATGGGGACCAAGGACGAGGACTTCGTCGAGCAGCTCTTCGTGACGGACACCCACGCGCATTTATTGCTCTTCACCAACCGCGGCCGGTCCTACTCGATCCGCGTCTATGAAGTCCCCGAAGGCGGCCGGGCCGCCCGAGGGAAGGCCGCCGTCAATCTGGTCCAATTGGGTCCCGACGAGAAGATCACATCGGCCATCGCGGTCCAAGACTTCGACCCGGAAAAAACCAAGGACCAATACCTGCTCATGTGCACCCGGAAGGGCCTGATCAAGAAGACCCGCCTGGAGGAGTTCGCCGAAATGCGCAAGAGCGGCATCATCGCGATCGGCCTGGGGGAAGGCGACGTCCTCGTGGACGCCAAGCTGGCCGACAACAAGCGCGAGGTCATGGTCGGCACCAAGGACGGGATGTCCATCCGCTTCCCCGTCGAGCAGGTGCGCGAGGTCGGCCGTCCCGGCAAGGGCGTGATCGGCATCCGTCTGGGCAAGAGCGACCAGGTGATGGGGATGGAGGTCGTGGATCCCTCTAAAAAGCAGACTTTGGTCACCGCCTGCGTGAATGGCTACGGGAAACGGACGGCGCTGACCGAATACCGCGACCAGAATCGCGGCGGGTCGGGGATCATCACGATCAAGACCTCGGACCGGAACGGCGAGGTGGTGGGCATCAAGCTCGTCACCGATGAGGACGACCTCATGTTCATGTCCGAGCAAGGCATGGCCGTCCGCGTCCGAGTGAAGGATCTCTCGACGATCGGGCGGAACACCCAGGGGTACCGCCTGGTGCGCCTGGAGGAGGGGGACAAGCTGGCTTCCGTGGCTCCGGTCGTCGCGGAGGAGGAAGGGCCGGTCGAAGCCTAGCCGGTTCGCGACATCGAGGCGCGTCCCGGGAGGACGGGCATGAAATGGCTCTCCTTGTGGAGCCCGGTCCGGTCCCTCCGGGATCGCGCGCCGGAGCCGGTCCTCGCGGCCCTATTTTTCACCGTCTGCGGCGCGGTCTTCTGGGAAAGGGCCTTCCATCCCGGCCGGGCCCTCTTCAGCGACATCCTGTTTCGGCTGTTCCACCCAAACTTCGTTTTCATTCGCGAATCCCTGTTGTCGGGGCGATTTCCCTTTTGGAACCCCCACATCTACTCGGGTGTCCCGTTCCTCGCCAACATGCAGTCCGCTTTGCTCTATCCGGCCACGTATGCGGGACTTGTTCTGGATTTCCCGTCGTTCCTCGCGCTGTTCATGGTGGCGCATACGGTCCTGGCCGCCTTGTCCATGTTCCTTCTGTGCCGCGAACTGTCCGTCTCCCGGGCGGGGTCCCTGACCGCGGGAGCCGCCTACGGGTTCAACGGGACCTTCGTCCTGCATTACTCTTTTCCCAGCATTGTCGCGGCGGTCGCTTGGATTCCTCTCGCGGCCTGGGGACTGACCCGAGTCTTCAAGAGTCCCAGGCCGGGGACCGTCCTCGTCGGGGCGTTGATCCTGGCGTTTCAAGCCTTCGCCGGACATCCCCAATTCGTCGTTTACACCGGCATCATCCTGTGCCTCATGGCGGCGGCAAGCCGACCCTTGAGGAACGGCGGTCTTCTGGGCGCTGTGGGGAGCGCGGCGGTGCTGATTGCGGTGCCTCAGCTCGGGCCCGCCTGGGAGTTGGCCGCGCGATCCGTACGGGCGGCCGGCGGCGGGTATGATTGGGCCACGGCCTATTCCCTCATTCCCTCGGAGTGGGCGCGCATGATGGCGATGCCCCTCTGGAACCGGTCGTTTCTCCCGGCCAGCGGCGACGTCCACGTCGTGGGGTTTTACATGGGGTGGATATTCACGGTCCTGGCGGCTTGGGCGCTTCCAGCCCGTCCCGCCCGCCGGTGGCTCCCCTTCGCGTCCGCGGCCGCGCTCGGGGTGATCCTTTCATTCGGCCGCCATTCCCCTTTCTACAAGACGCTGTTCGACCATTTCTCGATCGTCAGGATTTTCCGTTTTCCGGCCCAAGCCCAGGTCATGACCTGTTTCGGCCTGTCGGTCCTGGCGGGTTTCGGATGGGACCGGTTGCCCCTGAAGAGAGCGTGGAAATGGGGCCTCATCCTCTTGGCCGTCGGGGACTTGTGGTTATTCTCGCGGCGGGCGATCATGACCACGGACGCCGCGGTCTATTCGGCCGAAGGACCCACCGTGGCCGTCCTCCGGGGGCTGGACCCCCTTTCCCGGGTTTTCCTGTCGCCGCGGTCCCGGCTGGACAACTTCCGCGAGGGGAGGACCGTGGAGGAGGCGTGGCTGAAGTTCGGCGACTCCCTCCTACCCAATATCGCCATGGCTCACGGTCTCTTCGACGCCGATGGATACGAGGAGCTTCGGACGGCGGACTACGACCGCGTCCTGGCCGAATTGCTGGAAGGGCCCCGGTCGCCGTGGTTAGACCTTTTCAACGTGAGGTATGTCCTTTCCCTGTTCGACATTCCCGGGGGGGACTTCCGCCTCCTGGCCCGCACGAGCCTGTCCGTTCTGGAAAATCCACGGGTTTTCCCGCGAGCCTATCTGGCCCATCGCGCCCGGGTGATGAACCGGGCCGACATTCCGGCCTTCGTCTCCTCGTCGTCGGAGGGGGAGCTTCGGGATTCGGTACTCCTGGAACCGCCCGCCTCCGGGCGACCGGACGCGGGGGAAGGATCGGCTCCGGAGGTCCGTTTGGAAGATTATGAGGCCAATCGGGTCGTCATCGACGTGAAGACGGACCGCCCCGGATGGCTCGTCCTGGCGGACGCCTGGGACCCAGGTTGGAGGGCCCGAGTGAACGGCCGGCCAATCCCGGTGTTGCGGGCCAACTATTGCCAACGCGCGGTTTCCCTCGACGCCGGTCGAAGCCGCGTCGACTTTCGCTACCGTCCTCCTGGGTTCTGGGGGTGGGTGGCGGTCTCCTTGTCCACGTTGTTTCTGGGAGGGGGACTCGCTTATTGGGACGGCAGGCGGGCGCGAAAACCGTTTGGCGCCTTCAGTCACACGTCGGACGTGGGATTGCTTGCGCATGGGGCAACGATCGAGGAGCTCTTCCAAAACGCCGCGAACGGCGTTCTCTCTCTGCTCGTGGATCCCGCGCAGGTCACCTCCGAAGAGATCCGGGACCGGTGGACGACCCAAGGTCCGGACGTCGAGACCCTCCTAGTCAACTGGCTGAACGAAATCGTCTTTCAATTCTCCGTCAAACATGTCGTGCCGGCGCGGGTTGCCGTCCGGCGTCTGAACCTGCCCGACGCCGGGCCCTGCGAGATCGAGGCCGAGATCGCCGGAGGCGTCCTGGACCCCGCGCGCCACCTGATTCTCCGGGAGATCAAGGCCGCGACGATGCACGGGCTTTCGATTCGTCGAACCGCCGGGGGATGGGAAGCGCGGGTGATCCTCGATGTCTAAGAAAATCCCTTATTGGGCCGGGCCGGCGGTCGCGGCGGCCGTTTTAACCGCGCTTTACGTTTCCACCCTAGCCTGGGACACCCATGTTGACCCGCTCATGTACTCCGTCAACGTCGAGGCGGACCATTTCCGGCGGCTCGTTGAATCCAACCGGCTCTTCTATTCCCTCTTTGTTTGGTCCGCGCGGCGGGCTTTGATGGCCGTCGGTTTCCCGCTGAGGGCGTTCACCCTGTTCCAATTGTTGAGCCTGGGGACTTCCGTCGGGACTCTTGGGCTCGCGGGGCTTTGGATCGCCCGCCGGAAGGGAGGATTGATGGCCACCGCCGTTGTGGCGCTGGCCGGGACGACGTCCATCTGGTGGCGTTTATCCGTCGAACCGCATAGCCATGTTCCCAGCCTGCTGCCCGCCTTGGGCGCTCTCCTCGCCTGGGACGGATGGCTGCGAGACGGCCGTTATCGGCGCCTGTTACTCGCCGGTTTCCTTTGGGCCGTGGCTATGGTCCTGCACCAAGCCCATGTCCTCCTGGCCTTCGTGTTTCTTGTGTCGGCTTGGCGCCGCCGGGCGGCGTGGATGTTCGTCGGCGCGGCCGGCGCCGTCATGCTGGGGCTTTACGGGCTCGGCGCGACGGTTGCCCAGGCCTGGTCCTCTCCCGGGTTCATCGCCTTTTGTATCGGGAAAGGAGGACAGGCGTCGCTTTGGAGCCCGTCCCTCCTAACTTTTTTCAAGACCGGTGGAGGGGCCGTGTTAGGCCGTTCTTGGGTGGCGTGGGTTTCCTTGGCGGCCGCGGTGGCGGCGGCGTACGCCGGTCGTGGCCGCGTGGAGCGGGACGCCGTGGCCCGCCGGTGGATCGTCGCGTGGGCGGGCGTTTATGGAGCGTTCTTCCTGGTGTTCGAGCCGGTGGAGGTTTTTTATTGGACGTTTTTGATTTGGCCTTTTCTTTTTCTCTTCGCGGAAGGAGCGTCAAGACCCAAGTTTGTCGCCGCGCTCCTCCTCCTGGCGGCCGCGCTGCATTTTCCAGCGGTGCGAGCCGAACGGTTGAAGGCCGCCGACCCCGATGCCTGCCCTTCCGTGGCTCGCGCGCTCGATTGGGCCCGTCAAAGCGGTCCGGGGGACCTCTTCCTCGTGACGGAGACCCCCGACGCGCGGTTTCCCTTTCAACTCTACGTCTTCGGCGACCGGACGGCCGTGGCGGTGGACCGGGACACGGGCGGGCGCGGAGCGGGGAGCGTGGTGCGGATCGCCGCCCTGGCCGATTCCATCGAGGGCGCGGGGGGGCGCGTCTTCCTGGCCGACGACGCGCGCGCCGCCGTCCAAGGCGACGCCCTCCCCGCCTGGGAGGCGTTCCTCGCCTCGCGCGCGTGGTCACCGGCCTGGCCCGGCGCTTCGACGGGGCGGCGGAGGTGACGCCCGAGAGGCTTGATGAGTTTCGCTGGCTGATCCCCCGCACGGGCGGAATGAGGACGGAGGGGCTCATCTATTCCTCCGATTCGATGATCCGGTCCGTCCTTTCCGACAAGGCCGCCGAGCAGGTGGCCAACGTCGCCCATCTCCCCGGCATCGTTGGCCACCTGCTCGG
>Ga0182011_10003469_pt1 | contig 12921 bp, 17 predicted proteins | sample 711E1DmetaG_FD_120481 | JGI IMG/M metagenome (GOLD analysis project Ga0182011, IMG submission 120481) | Permafrost microbial communities from Stordalen Mire, Sweden - 711E1D metaG | ecosystem: Environmental > Terrestrial > Soil > Wetlands > Permafrost | place: Sweden: Stordalen | collected... | reverse complement strand
GGAAGGGCCAGAAGTATCCCGCTATAATGCTGCCGGGAATGGCTGCCAAATTCAGCGGCGAGTTGGAGGACCTCTTCGCGGGCAAGGCCAAGATCATGGTCGGCCCAGAGGACTCTGGCCGCATCGTCGGCTGGATGAAGGATTACTGGCCGCCAAAGTAAGAGAAATGGTTGTGCCCGGTTAGGGCACAAAACCTTATTTTATACACTTTTGTATTATTTAGAATAGGAGGATGGATTATGTTCTCGAATAAGCCTAGAGCGGCATTTGTCCTGACGGTACTGTTCGCCTTTTTGGTCCTCGGTGCACAGGCTGCGGAACCGCCAGTAAAGTCGGTGATACAATTAGGAAGCTTCAAATTAGCCAGCTCTCAGGCAGTATTGGCGAATAACTCGTCAATTAGTAACTCATCGATAAACAACATATCGATAAATAACTCGACGATGAGCAAAATGCCAATTAATAACTTATCCGGGAATGGCAAACAGATGAATACGTCAGCACCTGCTATGCCTGTGATTGATCTGTCCGGTTACGCTAGGGACCTAAAAAACAAGAACTTGACCGGGTACAAAAACATCATGTACCCAATGGGAGAATCGAGAGGTCCCCCAGGGGGCGTAGCTGGTGGAGGTGGCGGCTGCGGATGTGGAGGAGGCTAGATACACCAAAGCCCAATTATTTTTCTAACTTACTACAAACAAACCGGAGCTGGCCGAATAGACTTTATGGATGAAGTGACGTACTACTCCATCTCAGCTTCTTCAACATGCTCCTTAGGCGCCAGCAGCAGCTCATTGAACTGAAGAATCTCAACCACCTGGGTCACATAACGCCTCTGCTGGTATCTCTGGATGTCCTGGTTCATCCGCAGCTCAGCGTCGACCTGGACCCTGATCAGGGCAAGGCGGAGTTCTTTCAGATCATCATCGTTCAAGCATAGGCCGCAGATGTCCTTAAGAAACCACGGTAACCTCATGGGGTTGCGCAGGATCTTGGCCAGCAGGAGTATGTGCGGCTTGGGCTCCAAGACCTCATCCTCTCCTATAAGCAGCTTCAAGTCTGCAGACGAGTATCTCTCGCCTTTAATTGTTATATCCATCTCGTTCAACTAAAGATCACCTTGCATTATCGATTCGCAGAGCTTCAGGTCCTCGACCACGTTCACGTTGACAGCCAGCTCGATCCTCTCCACGATCAGATGGTAGTCTTCCTGCTCCACCCTAATATTTGCTCCGTCCAAGATATTTATGCCCGATGGAACAATGAGCTGGCCACGGTAATTGAACAGCGAATCCGGCCTCCGTCCTAGGCGACCGTGCAAGTTGAGCGGCGTGTGGGTGGACAGAGCCGGTTCGGGGCGCTCTTCATATATCTCCATGATCTCGTCTATCAAATCCGGAGTTATCAGGGGAAGATCGGCCATGATTATCAGAATAGGCTGGATTACACCTGCCTTTTCCACGGCTTCCACCATGTCCGCAACAAATCCTTTTCCGGAAGTGTCAACAACTTCCAACTCCCTTTCCCTTGCCCACCCCCCTGTCATGGGCACGTTCTCCGTGACGGCAACGAATATCCTGTCAGCCGAGCTGTCCAGCAGGGCGGACACAACATAGTCTATCAGCGGCCTACCGAACAGCTTCACCAGGGGCTTCTCGCCCATCCTCAAGCGGGAGCCTTTCCCGCCAGCCATCACCAGCGCATCCAAGGAAGTACACCCCCAAAAGTAAGCGCGGCAGCCAGAGCAACGGTCCGACAAATCTCATTGGTAGCACCTATCCCGTCTCCCGTTGCTCCGCCAAAGTTCCTTTTTGCGACGACAACCAGATAGACGGCAGCCAGTTGCGAAGCCGCCAGCATGGCTAGTCCCAGGGGACCGAGGACAAAGTAAATTGCAGCTACAGAGATGACCAGGCCGATCAAGAACTCTCTGTTGCCGGTCTTATCGATCATTATCTGTCCGAACCCCTTATGCAAAGACTTGGAAAATGCCGCGAAGGCGATCATGGACTGCTTGGCTGAAACCTCAGCAACCAGCAGAGACAAAGGCAGGAGTATCTGCTGCATAGAATTGATGATGGCATAGTTGGCTATCAGAATCATGATTATGAAGGCCACGCCGCCAGTCCCCAGGTTTACGTCCTTCATTGCCGTAACTTTCTTCTCCGAGGACCCGTGGGCCACGACACCATCCCCGAAGTCTGCCAGGCCGTCCAGGTGATTGATCCCGCATAGCTTGTAGATCACGACCAATACCAGGACCGAAGTCAGGGCGGCCGGAAATATCCTGGAAAGGAGGTAGGCTGATCCTCCGATAATTACTCCTAAGACAAGCCCCACCAGGGAAAAGATGTAGGCGCGGCTCATCAATGCCTCCAAACCCTCCATGCTTATGCCGACTGGTATGGTGGACAGGAAGCCAAAACCCGACTTCAGAGCAAACCAAAAGTCCTTCAGTCCAACACCGCCCTTGTGTACATGTTGGAGGACACTCCCCCGATTAGGCCGCCGATCACATCGTCCATGAATGGCCCCAAGCGGCCAAGTATCCCGGGCTTGGCCTTGTCGTACCTTACGTAATCGAATACTCCTTTGTAGCCGCCTATGTACTTGGCTATGCTCATGCCCAGAACCTCGTCAGCTATCAAACAGGTGAGATCGTTGTCGTAGTCGGATTGTCTGAGGTTGGGCAGGTTCTCCTTTACGCCCTCCGATTCCAGAAGGACGCCCGCGTAGATCAAAAGCGCGAGGTTGGGGTCGGAAAGCGCGAGGTCCAGCTCCCTACGGAAGACGGCTTCGGCCTTCTCCCGTGTCTCTACGCCTGGGTGAGGAAAGTAAAGTTCAAAGGCAGCAGATACTATTTCATCTATAGTTATTTCCATGCTCTTAAGGACTTCCCGGATGTCTCTCTCGGCCATGATAAGCTTGACATTCCTTAAGGATAAAAGAATATCTAGCGAAGTTATTTAAGGTTTCCAGCCGATTAGTCTTTTGGGGATTTAGTATGAAGACCATGGTCAAGATCTTTGTCGATTACGAGCATTTGGTGCGGGTTATCAATACCTTGACGGAGCTCGGGATCACCGGCTTCTACCTCGTCGAGTACCAGGGGATGGCCCCTAAGACCTGGAAGAACTTTCGCCTGAGTGAAGATCCTAAGATGACCCTGGAGACAATAAGGAATCACTCTGAACCCGGTATCATGGTGAATACCGTTGTCAGCTCTGACAAATGCGACCGGATCATAAAGCAGCTCGAGGAAGCTTTAAAAGGAATAAGGTACACGATTATGGGGCACAAGGTTACGTCGATAAAGGTTAAAGGGGACTAATGGAAATGCAAGAGCTCAAAGAACAGGTAGAAGCCGCCCTAGAACGGATTCGAAACGCACTGCGGGTTGAGGGAGGAGACGTCGAGCTGGTGGATATAAAAGATGGAGTAGTTAAAGTGAAGCTACAGGGCAGTTGTGCCGGATGTCCCTTCTCTCAGATGACCCTCAAGAACTTCATCGAGAAAGAGCTTAGAAAGGACGTTTCAGGTGTAACTAGCGTAGAGGCTGTTTAGAAAAAATAGATTTTGTCTTCTGCATGATTAGGCATACAAAATTTGAAATATTATCGCACCATATAACTAAGAGGTAAATTCATGTTTCCCACCAAAAAGGTTCAGACTTTGATAGGCAGCAAGATCCAGGTCGAGATGAAAGGGTCTCCCAGGTATGTCCTAGAGGGCATACTCAATAGCGTAGACGAGTACCTAAACCTTCATCTCCTGGAGACAGTCGAGCTGATCGGCGGAGAGAAGACACGGTCTTTGGGGTCTGTCATCCTAAGAGGAAACAACATCATCCTCATAAGTCCTATAGAATAGGGGTAAGGATGTCTGCTGATGTGGATGCTCTGGAATTCATCAAGTCCTGCGAGAGTGGCGTTCTGCAGAGTGATCTCTGGAAGGCGCTGAAGATCGATTCTAGAAAGTGTTCTCGCATCGTGGCAAAGCTGATGAAGGAGAACCTCATCACCAGGCAGCTGGAGTCGATCGACGGCATCAGGACTTATAGACTGTGCTATGCAGACAAATCAAATAGTAAACGATTCAAATCTCTCATGCCTGTACTGATATTTGAGCCCTGTGCAGGATGCATCGAAGAGTGTGAGCCAGAGCACTGTGCCAAGCTCAGCGAATGGATATTCTCAATAGTTATAGGCAAAGAAGGAACCATAACTGCAGAGGATCAACCAGAAGATTACGGGCGATAGAGCCAACCTTCGACATCAATTAAAGGATCAGCGGCCAAAACCGCTGAGCTGTTTTTCAAGTGCTTATTTGCTCTGAGCCGAATCCTCTCTTCACGAGGATCTCTTTGATCCGCTGAATGTGATTGCCTTGCAGCTCTATTAGACTGTCTTTTACGGTCCCGCCACAGGCCAGCTTGGATTTAAGGTAAGTGCAGAGTTCCTGAAGGTCGATCTCGTGAGGATCTATGCCCTGGATCACGGTTACCTCTTTTCCATACCTGCGCTTTTGAACCTTGACAGCTATACGCTGCTGTTCCTTGGCAACCTCCTCGCAGATGCAGAGCTCCCCAGGAAGTCCACAGACAGTGCACATTTCAGAACTCATTGTGTAGCAGTTACCTCCACAGAATATAAGATCATCTCATATGGTATGCTATTAAAATCTAATGGTGAGTTTTCGGTTAAGATCGGCCGCGAACCTTTATCTCTCTTAACCTCCTCCCAATAACTTCCACCAGGAATATCGTCAAGGCCGCAAGCAGGAGCAAATCCCTCTTTGACACTCTGTCCTGGACAGTCCTCTGGTTCTTCATCCTGGCCTCTTCTATCAGGCTGAGGCCTGCTTCCTTCTCGGTAAAGACTCTCCCCCCATTGGCCATTATCTCTTTGGGCAAGTCGGGATTGAAACCCAAGTCTCTGTACTCCAGTGGATAGTTAACTGCAATCCCGTAATCTCCAAGGTACATAATCCCTGTTTTATCAGGAGTCAATGTAACAGCATACTGATTTTCTCCAGTGCGCTGTATGCTTGCTTGATCTATCACAGGCTGGCTATCGCTTTGAACGGTCACCTCCAACGGCGTCCCAAGCCAACCATCCCCAGAGTCTATTCGGTTCGTCTCAGGCCTGGGGTCGCCTACAGCCCAGTTGACCGTTGCGGATATCAGCTTTGAGCTGGGGGCACTGTAGAGAGAACCGGCCCATCCAGATCCATCGTCGGTGGAAAGGGCCGCCACTCTGCCCAGGCCGTATCGCCAGGCTGTTAGCACAGGTTTGCCGTCGGTAATGGCCACCAGCTTCTGGGCCCCTGGTTTGGGCGTCACGTCATTGAATCCGGTTATGGAAGCATTAATGTCAAGATCTGATGTGATGTAATGGTTCTTGTTCACAACTGAAACTGAGTATTCGGATGTTTGTTGGGGCTTCTGGGTCAGATTCTCCGGTTGGTTCTGAACATTGGTGGTTATCGAGGTGGGATAGGTGAAGGGAAGGAACTCCGCCCCTGACTTGGACGCAAGATCCCCGAAAATTCCGTTCCCGTTAGGGAAGGCCTGGACCTGGATGAGACGAGTTGTAACGTTGATCTCGCGGATCAACTCGGAGGAGTGTAAGAAGACATCAGGGTAGCCCCTAAGGTCTCCATCGGAGATGACTATGATCTCCCCCTTTCCTTCGGAAGCGTTGAGCATGTCTCTAGCAAGCTCTAGACCGTTGTCCAGGTTGGTGTCCTCGCTTCCTGAAGGAGACAGGCTGGATATCTTGTCTTCTATGACAGGTTGACCCTGGGGCAACGGCAGAGGGCTATTGACAACGTAGGCCTTGGTTCCGAACACAACCACGCCGACTTTGTAATCCCGAAAGTCGGGAGATTTGAGCAGCTCTATTGCCAGGGCTTTTGCATAATCCAGAAGCGTAGTCCCGTCCTTGGTCCTAGTGGCAAGCATGCTCAGAGAAATGTCAAGGACCAGCACCACAACCTTACCACCTTTGAAGGTGCTCGGCAGCGATTTGACAGGCAGCAGATCCTCAAAGGATGAGTTGAGGTAACCTCCCAGCTCGTAAGAGTCGGTACCGCCAACCACAACCAGCCCGCCGCCATCGCGAACGAACATTTTGAGGTTAGCGAGCTCTGGAGCGTTTCTCTGATCGTCAAGAACTACCGCCTTGTATCCCCTGAGGTCCGAAGGGAGACTTTCCGATTGGGACAGATTGTAGAGCCCCGAGAGAATAGTGGTCAGGGGAGAAGCACCACCTGAGACCAGAAGCACGTTGGCCTTGGGAACTACATAAACGGCTTTTTGGTACACGTTGTTCACCGGCTGAGCGTCCGGGGAGATCTCGGCTCTAAGGATGTGAGTTCCGGTGGTGAAGAAGGTGTGAGAGATCCTGATGGACGAAGAGCTGTTGGTGGAGACTCTATCGTTATAGATCGACTGGCCGTCGGATGACACCGAAAGAGTCCCAACATAATTTCCCGAGGCCCTGATGATGACCGAGAAGGGATAATCGCCTCCCGCTACGGCAGTATTAGTTCCCGATATCTCAACGCTGGCATCGATGACCACCGGAGCCATCTGGATGGCGAACACCGTGGTGTTGGAGGCCCTGGCCAGGGCCAAGGAATCATCCAGGGAACGTCCTTTATTGCTATACCCGTCTGAGACCAGGACCAGGGTCGATCCGGGAGCGGCGTACTGAAGGATCTTGTCTCCTAGGGGAGTGGACTCTCCCGAGAAGGTCCTGATCTGGGAGTTGGGCAGCACGCCACCTAGCCTGGTGGCTACATCTGGGTCAAAGACGGACATGGAAGCAGTCTTGTCCGCCAGGATGGTGATGCTCGGCTCAGAGGATTGAACCACATGGGTAGCTACGATGTACGGGTTAGCTGCTGCCGCTAGGATCAGACAGAACACGGCCAGCCTGCTGGCGGCCATGAGCCTGTTCTTGGCCCGCTTAAAGGTGTAGATAAGCCCTGCAACCAGGAGGATGGGAATTCCCCACAGAAGCTGGGGATTTGAGAAGTAAACCCCATCCATCATGTCTCCCGCCTCCATCTGAGGATAGCCATCTCAAGGATCACAGCCAGAGCGGCAAGGGCAATGATCCAGATGGAGAGATCCTTCTCCACTAGAGTCTCTCTTCCGCCTTGGTTACCGAACTGGCCTGCAGGGTAGCTGGCGCCATCGCTGAGGTCAGACTCCCTGGGGTTGTACATGCTGGCGGACAGCGTCTTTCCTTGGTAGCTGTACATGCCGACTTCATCCAGCAGTAGGTCTGTAGTGGTAACAGTTCCCGAGGGAGTCTGTACACTCACCGTTGCTCCCAGAGGTATCGTCTCCCCGGTCTTCCGGTTTGACGCGGATAAATCCGGGACGCCATTCAACCAGTTGATCATTTCATTCCAGAAGATGGGATACTCAGGCCGGAAGTAGAAATCAGAGTCCTTCTCAAGGCCGTTGTAAATCACAGTTCCTTTTCCCAGCCTCCAGTAGGCCAGGACGGGCGCTCCGTTGGCCTCCACCATAGTCACTGACTGTCTTCTGGCAGTTGCATCCAGATAGCTGGATATGCCTATCTCATCGAAGTGAATGTCGGAGGCAAACTCAGTGGACCTCACCCACAGGTTCACAGGTCCTTTGGCCTCGCCCGTTATTCTCACCGGAAGGTAGTCAAGGCTCTCGTTTTTGCTCTGGGCGATGTAGACCAACTTGCCACCTCCATCTATGTAGCGGTTGAGCTGGCCATCAGAGGAGGCGTTCTTTGAGACCACAACGACATCGAAGTTCACGTAGTCTCCCGACTGCCCTACCTGGACGTTAGGAAGAGATTGCAGTGCTGTCAAGGCGGGCCCAGGTTCTCCGAGGTAGAGGATCTTCCTCTGGCCCTGTTCGGGGATGTAGACGTATGCAGCGTTGTCGGAGCTGATGGCGTCTTTCAGGTCCAGAGTGATCTTGTTCACGCCGGGGAAGGCCTTGAAGGAGAAGTAGTAGTCCTGACCCAGACCCAGAAAGGCTGAGCTGGATGATGTGCCCCCTGGACCGGTGACTGAGATGGGCACTGGCCTGGCCTGGCCGAAGTTGTGCACCAGGGCTGTGTGATTGGCGTATCCCTGCCCGGAGTCTATGGTCCATCCGCCAACGATGGCCACATTGTCCGCGTAGCTTTTGGAGTTGGCAAAGACTATGCTGACGGCTCCACTGGACTCAAGGAGCTTGCGGGTGTCTCCGGGGTCATCGCCCTCCCAGCTTATGAAGTCCGAGACTACGAGCATGTTTCCGCCCTCAGACCCCAGGAGGCCGTTGGCCATGATCATTGAGCTGGAGAGGTCAGCAGAGACTGCGCGAGGTGTTAGCTTGGAAAGGACATCTCGCGCTTCCGCTGGGGACCCAGACTGGAGGGCCACTACTGGCACGTTTTCTGCAAGGACTATGCTGATCCTCTGGTAGCTGTCCAGATAAGGATCAGCTAGGGCCCTGGCTCCTGCGAAGTTGCTCTCCATGGAGGCGGATAGGTCTACAACCAGGACCAAATGGCTAGTAGGAGTGCCTACTTCCGTTGTGTAAGGACCAGCGGCTGCTATGGAGAGAGAGCACAGGACCAAGAGCTGGATCCAGAACAGCGGGTCGGTGATCAGGCGGCTGAGAACAGCAGAGCGCTCGGCCTTCTCCTCAGTAAGGAATATTGTGGATGAGAAGAGGACCTCGCGAGGCTTTGGCCTGATTAGGTAGATCACTATCAGAGGAATTATGCTTAGCAGTCCCAGAAGGGCCAAGGGGTTACTGAAAGGCATTACTTATAATTGGGCAGGGAGGTATGAAAAGGTTTGCGTGAAGCGGGCCAATATCTTAATAACGATTGGTCCTTAGAGTAACCTAGTCCTTCTATTAGGGGTGTCAGGTTAATGGTCGGTGCCATGGAAATATACAAGTTACTGCCAACGGATGCCTGCAAGGAGTGTGGATATTCCTCATGTATGGCCCTCGCTGTAGCTCTTCTCAACCGGGAGAAAAAACTTGAGGATTGCCCAGCTCTTCTCAATCCTAAATATGCAGACAAATTCAAGAAACTGAAGGAGCTGCTCGCACCTCTGGAGAAAGCCTCTGAGACCGGCCTGATCATCCATCCCGAGAAGTGCTTTGGCTGCGGAAACTGCGTTGTGGCCTGCCCCGTCAACGTGGCCGCAGAGCCTACTAGGTGCGGCATCGGCCTGGGACCACAGGGCGACAGGGTGATTTTGGCAGTTGAGGACGGGGTAGTCAAGTGCATGAACGTCAAAGAATGCCGCAGGTTCGGGCCCAATAAGGTCATGTGCAATGCCTGCACCGTAACATGCCCGAGCAAGGCTATAGAGTTTGTATAGGTGATTTCATGGCAGTGTGTACCGGCTGTTCGCTTCTGTGTGAGGACATCGAGCTGACATTGAAGACCGGGGCTATCTCCCAGGTCAAGAACCTATGCCGAAAGGGGCACGGCCACTTCCAGGCCCTGTTCACCGAGAGGATTGTGCCAAAGATAGATGGCCAGGAAGTCTCAGTGGACCAGGCCATTACGAAGGCTGTCGATATCCTGCGTAACGCAAAACACCCGCTGCTATATGGATGGTCGAACTCGGCCCTGGAGGCCCAGCGTGTTGGGATAGACCTAGGCAAGAAGCTTGGTGCCACCATCGATGACACCTCGTCCTTCTGCCAGGGGATACTCATGGAGCTTGTTCTGACGGGAAAGCTCCCGACCTGCACACTTGACGACGTCAGGAACTTCGCAGACACCTCGGTCTTTTGGGGAGCCGATCCATCCAACAGCCATCCGCGACTCCTCTCCCGGTTCGCCTACTATCCCAGAGGATCGAAGCGCCAGAAGAGCTATGAAGAGGAGAGAAACTGCCTCGTTGTGGACGTAAGAAAGTCGGCGACGGCGAAGCTATGCAGCAACTACTTCCGGGTTCCTCCTGGGGGCGACGCAGATTTCATAGCCTCGGTAATTGACGTTCTTGATGGAAAGATCCCCAAGTATGGGGACAAGAAGCGCATGATCGAGCTGGGAACAATTCTTCGCAAGACCGAGTACGGCGTAATCTTTCCTGGTGTGGGCTTGGTCTACGCTCTCCAGGACAAGATCGAACTTTTGAAGACTCTGGTCGCCAAACTGAATGAGATAACCACTTTTAAGGTTGTTCCTATGGTCGAGCACTACAACATGCGAGGCTTCAACCAGCTCCTGCTTGACGATTCCGGTTCCATAAACCGGGTCTCTTTCCATAGCGGCCAGGTCACCCATGGACCTGAGAACAGCATCATGGCCGCGGCAAAGATCTGTGATGCCGCCCTGGTGATAGGCTCTGATCCCCTCTCGTCCCTACCTTTTGGTACCGCCAAGAGCCTGGCCGGAGTTTCTCTGATCGCCATAGACCCGCGCCGTTCTCTGACAACTGATGCTGCCCAAGTTGTGATTCCTTCGGCCATGTATGGATTAGAGGCTGGCGGAAGCGCCATACGAATGGACGGGGTCAGGATAGAGTTCGAGCCCATCGTGAAGTCCGATCTGCTATCTGACGAACAGATCCTGGCCAGGATAAAGGAGGAGATCTGAAATGCAAGTCGTTGTGACCGTGGTCACCTTCAGGGACATCTTCCAGAATGAGGCGGAGAAAAAGAGCAGGTATTCGGAGGACTACAGGAAGCTGAGCGCTCAGATTACCCTGGACAAGCAGGACATGGCCGGTCTTGGAGTGAAGGACGGCCAGAACGTCCTGGTTAAGAACGATGTCGGAAGCGTAGTTGTGGCAGTCAAGGCCTCCGAAGACGATTCCCATCCCGGGCTTGCCTTCATGGTCAACAGTCCCTGGTCGAACCAGCTCGTCAGGGATGACGTATGCGAGACAAACATCCCTGGGTTCAAGGGGATCTCTGCCCAGGTATCGCCCTCTGGGGAGAGTGTTACCCAGATATCCGAGCTATTCCAGAGGATGAAGGCCCAGGGTGCTTAGATGAATCTCATATCGATTTCAGATCTCGGAAAGGACGACATCATTCGGCTCCTTGACAGGGCGGATGCCTTCAAGGCCGGGCGCTACAATACCAGAACATTGCCCCTGGAAGGAAAAAGCCTGGCCATGATCTTCGAGAAGCCATCCACGCGCACGCGCGTCTCCTTGGAGGTGGCCTTCGAAGAGCTTGGTGGTCATGCCCTAAACCTATCTGCGAAAGAGCTGCAATTGGGCCGAGGAGAGACTGTCGACGACACGGCCCGAGTGTTATCGCGCTATGTGCACGGAATAACCGCTAGGGTCTATTCTCACAACACCGTCGTTCAGCTTGCAAAGCATGCCAGCGTGCCTGTGGTAAACGCCCTGTCCGACTGGGAGCACCCGCTCCAGATTCTGGCAGACCTGATGACAATGCGTCAGCGCTTCGGCCTGCTGGATGGGCTGAAGATAGCCTGGATCGGGGATGGCAACAACGTCTGTAACTCCATGATCCTTGCTGCGGCCATCACGGGCATGTCAATCGTCGTAGCCTCGCCGAAGGGTTTCGAGCCCAGGGCCAAGATATTGGAGGAGGCAAAGAGGCTTGGGGGCAATCCGAGATTGGTCACGGATCCAGCGGTGGCCGCCAAAGGCGCCGACGTGCTGGTGACCGACACCTGGGTGTCCATGGGCGATGAGGCGATGGAGGCAGAACGGCTGAGGGTCTTTGGAAAGTACCAGGTGAACGGCGAGCTTTTGAAGCTGGCGTCAAAAGATGCAATCGCCATGCACTGCCTGCCTGCCCACCGCGGCCAGGAGATCACCGACGAAGTAATGGACGGGCCGCAGTCAGCCGTCTTCGACGAGGCGGAGAATAGGCTGCATGTGTCCAAGGCGGTCCTGGAGTGGCTTATAGGCCAGAAATAGATTGCACTGATTAGAAATTGAGCTGATTAGAAGATTCTAGGCCTGAGAAAAGCAAAAGCTGAGGCACAGTAGGTTAAATGGTCATTCTATTTGCATCATCTTGGATAATGCTTTTTCCAACCTATTCCGCGTCTTTGAGTCCGGGTTTTGTAGCAGATCCAAATCCTTTTCAATTCTCTTGATGCTCTCCCCCGAGGCAGGGCAATCTTCGTAAACCTCTACGCCAAGGAGTCCTATTTGACCCGGGCTTAGAAAAGGGCTGCACCTGCATACCATCGGTCTGGCCTGGTATATCTTGCATCCCTTCTGGGCCTCGTCGTAGAATCTGCATGGTGCGCTTTTTTTAAACGCCCGAAGGTCTGGCTCAGTGGGGTGAGGGATTGTGTATTCTTCGACTGCTTCTTCTATAGAGATATTAAAATGGCTCGACAATCTTCGAATATCCTTGGGATAAATGTCGATTGGATCGGCTACCTGGCAGCATATTCCACAACGCACGCATTGAAAGTCAAGCTGGGCCTGAATGCGCACATAATCGTAGGGATCAAGCGGCATATTATCAATGTGATTAAGTATTGATAGGCCTGTTGGGTTATAAGCAATCTGCCCAGAGGCAGAAGGGCTTAAACCACCCAAGACACCTCCGTCCATCCATCACAGGATCGCAAAGTTCTAGTACAGCCCTGTCCTCTAAATGAGGGCTAGCCCGAAATTATAGCACGGCTCATAGAAAATGCGCGGGGGTTGCCAAGTGGTTAAAGGCGCAGGGCTTAGGACCCTGTCACGAAGGTGTTCGCGGGTTCGACTCCCGTCCCCCGCATTGTTTTACTTGGATGATGTCGGTTTTAGGGTTTGTACTTGTTAGTCTCCAAGGTAAAACTTGGGTTTCATGAATAAAAACATTTTGAGGTTAAAGGCACAACCCTGTCCTTCTCTTAACGGTTCATTACAATTTTGGGCCGTAATCCAGTCATACTTCAAATCTGGCACAGAAACCTGATGCCATTG
>Ga0182011_10003468_pt1 | contig 12922 bp, 14 predicted proteins | sample 711E1DmetaG_FD_120481 | JGI IMG/M metagenome (GOLD analysis project Ga0182011, IMG submission 120481) | Permafrost microbial communities from Stordalen Mire, Sweden - 711E1D metaG | ecosystem: Environmental > Terrestrial > Soil > Wetlands > Permafrost | place: Sweden: Stordalen | collected... | reverse complement strand
TACACTCTGTCATCAGAAAGGCCGCCTCCGCACGGCAGAAACCACGTCTTGACAACGCAGTTATGCCATGAAAAGACGGCCTTTCCAAGTCCTTTTCTACATCCCCTCAACTCGAACGGCATCGCGCTGGTGAGAAATGCGGGCTAGCCCCGGCTTCATCCCTCGCCTGGCAACATATAATCGCTGCAGGCCGGAGTCCGGCCTCATCTCTTCCCCTGCGAGATCTGCCATGGCGCGTGAACTCTTTACCGCACGTCTGGATCGAAAAGACTGCATCAGCGAAACGGCCCAGTGCTATCACTTCGAGTTCGTCCTCGACGAGCTGGAGAGCTTCCCTTTCGCCGCCGGCCAGTTTGTCTCCGCCGTGGCCGAGGACGCCAAAGGCAAGCTCCAGACCCGCGCCTACTCCATCGCTTCGGCCCCCAGGGCCAACCGCTTCGACCTCTGCGTGAACCGCGTCGAGGAGGGCTTCTTCTCCAACCACCTGGCCGACCTGCCCGATCTGCCCATCGGCGCCACCATCCAAATCCACGGGCCGCACGGGCACTTCGTCCTCCACCAGCCCATCACCGACTCCATCCTGGTGGCCACCGGCACCGGCATCGCGCCCATGCGCGGCTATACGCAGTGGCTCTTTCCGGAGAATGGCCCCAACGCGGAAGTGGACCGCAGCGAGGGCAAGCAGATCTGGCTGGTCTACGGCACCCGCTACGAGACCGACATCTACTACCATGCCGAGTTCGAGGCGCTCGCCGCGCGCCAGCCGAACTTCCACTACCTGCCCACCCTGAGCCGCGCTCAGGAGAGTTGGACCGGCCTGCGCGGCTACGTCCAGGACCACGTCGCCCGCATCCTCGAAGAGCGCGCCGCCCGCCTCGGCCAGCCGCTGCCAACACCCGCGCCCAATCCGGCCATTCCGCCCGCCGAAGTGAACTTCGACATCTACGCCTACATCTGCGGCCTCAACGAGATGGTCGCCAGTATGCGCGAGCGGCTGGCCGGCTTCGGCTGGCACAAGAAGCAGATTGTCTTCGAGCGGTACGACTAAGGGGCTGCGAGCAGCGGCTAGCGAGTGAAGCGAGCTGCTTTGGCATGTAGTACGTCTTCGGCGGAGATCGGCTAAAACAATGCCAAAACCCGCCGCCGCGTTGTCCTTGGCAACCTCTCTCTGATCTTCGGCATCCTGCTGTGGAACTTTGAGCGATGGGGTTGGATTCACCATTCCAGCCAGTTTGAGCGGAATTGGCTCGACGCAATCACCGGCTTTCTGTTTGGCCTGTACATTGCCATTGCGCTCTTGGGGATGTGGTGCGCTCGCCGCGGCGACACCACCGATTCCGGGAAGCTATAGGAACCGCGCGCGTTCTTCGGCCGTAGGCAGCGGGCAGCTCTCCAGCCGGCCCCAGATGCGGTAGCGCCAGCGGGCGACAAGCCGGTAGACCGGGTCGCTGAGGGAGTCCGGAATCCACCCCAGCGCGGCGGCAACCGTCGGCCATGGATGTGGCAGTTCGCCGAGCACCGCCAGCGTGGCCGCGAGCCGGGTCAGCGGCTGCTGCCGCGGGTCGAGCGGGTTGCGAAAGACCAGCACCGTGCCGGGTGTGCCGCTCGGCTCAAGCAGATCGGGATGAGGCGCCAGTAAGGCCTCGCCGATCGCCGACTGTGAAGCCGCAAAGCGCAGCCTATCCCGCCGATCCCGGCGCGTCAACCACCGTACCCAGCCGTTGCAGAAGCCGCAATGTCCATCAAAGACCACCAGCAGGCGGTCGCCGAGTTCCAATGATGCGGGCATCCTTCTTTGGATGACAAAACCGGGGTGGCAGGCGCCTGCGTATGCAAATTCGGCTTGCAAATGCCAGCAATACTGAGTCATACTAAGTCATATGCGAAGTACACGTGTCGTTTCTATCACCCTGCCTCCGCCCCTCTTCGAGCAAGCCCTAGCCCTGGCCAAGCTGGAGAACCGCACCATGAGCGAGCTGCTCCGCGAGGCGCTGCGGCGCTATCAGAGGAGCGGTTCTTTGAAACGATGCGAGTCCAAATGCAGCCTGCCGCCGACCGGCTCGGAATTCGCACCGAAGAAGATGTAGTTGAGCTTGTGCGCCAAATCCGCCGCGAGATGGCGCAGGAAGAGGTTGAGCAGTCGGCTCCCGTGGCAGCCAAGGCATGATTCCAGGGGTGGTACTCGATACAAACATCTATGTTTAGGCCCTGCGTTACGGCGGAAAACCGAAGCAAGTGCTGGACCTCGCACTGAACGGGAGCCTGCGATTGCTGATCTCCGCACCCTTGAAGTTGGAACTGGAGCGGATCCTGCGAGACAAATTCGGCATCACTGCGCGCAAGATTGCGGAGTTTGCTGAACTTCTCTGGAGCGATGCCGAGTGGATCGTGCCCGTTTACCATCTCGATCTCTGCCCTGACGAATCGGACAATCGCGTCGTTGAATGCGCTCTGGAAGGGAAGGCCGGCTATATCGTTACCGGTGACAGGCGCCTGCTGAACTTGCAACCCATCGAGGGGCTGGCCATCCTTTCGCCTGACGCATTCCTGGCGCGATTCAACGATGCCGGCGCAGAATCCTGAGATTTCAGGCCGCCATTGCTCACCTTCTATACTGAACCCACCATGCGCTTCCCAGCCTCAGCCACCAATCGCACCCGCTCCCTGGCCCTTCACGAGCGCGCCGAGCGCTTCTTTCCCGGCGGCGTGAACTCGCCGGTGCGGGCCTTCGGCGCGGTGGGCGGCGCGCCTCCGTTCATCGAGCGAGCCCAGGGAGCCTGTCTCATCGACGCCGACGGCAATCGCTACATCGACTACTTCGGCTCCTGGGGGCCAATGATTCTGGGTCACGCCTTTCCTGTAGTCGTGGAAGCCATCGAACGCGCGGCGCGCAACTCCGCCAGCTTTGGAGCATCCACGGCCGCCGAGGCCGATCTCGCCGAACGCATCGCCGCCTGCTACCCGGCCATCGAGAAGCTGCGCTTCGTCAGTTCCGGAACCGAGGCCGCCATGTCCACGATTCGTCTGGCCCGCGCCGCCACCGGCCGCAAGATCGTCGTCAAGTTCGAGGGCTGCTACCACGGCCACGCCGACGGCCTGCTGGTCAAAGCCGGCTCCGGTGTTGCGACCTTTGGGATTCCCGGCTCGGCCGGCGTGCCGGAGGAGATCGCCTCTCTCACTCTTGCTCTGCCGTACAACGACCTGGCCCTAGTCGAAGCCGCCTTCGCCGCCCATCCCGGAGCCATCGCCGCCGTGATTCTGGAGCCGATTGTCGGCAACGCCGGATGCATTCCGCCCGCGCCCGGCCACCTGGCCGGCCTGCGCGCGCTCACCGCCCGCGAAGGGGCCTTGCTCATCGTCGATGAGGTCATGACCGGCTTCCGTGTCGCTCTGGGCGGCGCGCTGGAACTCTACGGCATCGACGCCGATCTGGTCACCCTGGGCAAGATCGCCGGCGGAGGGCTGCCCGTCGGCGTCTTTGGCGGCAAGCGCGTATTCATGGACCTGCTGGCTCCGCTCGGCCCCGTCTACCAGGCCGGCACCCTCAGCGGCAATCCGCTGGCCATGGCCGCCGGGATTGCGACTCTGACTTATCTTCAGGAACACGCCGGTCAGGTCTACCCAAAGCTCGAAGCAACTGCCCATGCCGTCTTTGAGGGCGTCGCCCAGGAAGCAGCCAAAGCCGGCATCGCGCTCACCACCAACCGCGTCGGCTCCATGGGTACATGGTTTTTCAACTCCGGTCCAGTCACCAACTACGCCCAGGCCGCGCAATCCGATACCGCCGCCTTCGGACGTTTCCATAGAGCCATGATGGAACGCGGTATCTGGTTGCCGCCTTCGCAGTTCGAGGCCGCATTCGTGAGCACGGCACACGGCGAAGAAGAGACGGCAGCAACCATCGCCGCCGCGCGCACAGCCTTCCAAACCGTTCAACCCCAATAAGACAAAGCGCGCTTCGATGGGCCACAATGCGCCCAGGGTTTATCATCGAAGAATGGCGCAGGTCAGAATCTCTGCGCCATCGTTTTGCAACTCAGGCGTGGTGCGAATTCTTAAAAAGGGACGCGGGTTGGGGTTTGTCTCTCCAACAACAGTAATACGGGAAACGGGATCAGATGCGGGCAAAGACAGCAGTCGTCCTTGGCGCCCAGTGGGGCGACGAGGGCAAGGGCAAGATCGTAGACGTACTGAGCGAGCGGTTTTCCGCCGTGGCGCGCTACGCCGGCGGTCACAACGCCGGGCACACGGTTATCCACGGCGGGCAAAAGTTCATCTTGCAGTTGATCCCCTGCGGCGTCTTGCGGCCGGGGTGCAAGGGCGTCATCGGCAACGGCGTGGTGCTGGACCCCATCGCCTTCCTCAAGGAAGTGGCCAAGCTGCGCGATCTCGGCGTCTCTGTGGATAACCAGCTTTTTGTCTCCAACCGCGCCCAGGTGATTTTGCCCTACCATCGCATGATCGAACTGGCGGCGGAAAGCGCGCCGGGGCGGAAGAAGATCGGCACCACCAGCCGGGGCATCGGGCCGGCATACGAAGACAAGATGGCGCGCAGTGGGCTGCGCGTGGTGGACCTGCTCCGTCCGGAGCTTTTGAAGACGCACATCGAGGAGGCCTGCGCGGAGAAGAACGCCATCGTCCATGCGCTCTTCGGCGCCGATCCGCTGGACCCGGCCCGTATGTACGACGAATATGCCGCGGCGGCCGAGCTGGTGCGTCCCTTTGTCGCTGACACCGGCCGCCTGCTGAACACGATCCTGGCCGAGGGCGGCAGCGTGATGTTCGAGGGCGCGCAGGGAACCATGCTGGACATCGACCACGGCACCTACCCGTTTGTGACCTCCTCGTCGGCCACCGCGGGCGGCGCGTCCACCGGAACCGGCGTGGGACCGACGGCCATCGGCACGGTAATCGCAGTGACCAAAGCCTACGTGACCCGCGTGGGCGAAGGGCCGTTCCCCACCGAGATTCACGACTCGGCGGGAGACCAGTTGCGGGCGCGCGGCAACGAGTACGGCGCGGTCACCGGGCGCTCGCGGCGCTGCGGCTGGCTGGATATTCCGCTGCTGCGCTACTCGAACCAGGTCAACGGCGCCGAGTGGCTGGTGGTGACCAAGCTGGATGTCCTGGACGAGCTGGCTGAGATTCCCGTCTGCATCGGCTACGAGATTGACGGCAAATTCACGGACGCAATTCCCGCGGACGCGCACGGCCTGGAGTCGATCGAACCGCGCTATACGATGCTGAAGGGCTGGCGGGAGCCCACGGATGGCATCACCGAATTCGACAAGCTGCCCCAGGCGGCGCAAGAGTACCTGCGATTCCAGGAACGCGAGAGCGGCGCTAAGATCGGAATGGTCTCGACAGGCCCGGATCGCGACCAGACGATCGTGCTGCCGGAGTTTGCCCAGGCGCTGGACGAAATTCACGCCTAAACAATAGCAAGCATCAACCGTTTTTCGTAGGGGAATAGGAAACGATCTCCATGGTCAGCTTTATCGTCAGGCTAAGGTTCGCACCCGAAGATCGCGCCGCGGTGGCCGAGACTCTGTCACTGCTGGCCGCGGCATCCCGCCAGGAGCCGGGGTGCGTCAGCTATATTCCCCATGTGGTGGAGGGCGACCCAGACTCCGTGCTCATCTACGAGCAGTATCAAGATGCGGCGGCCCAAGACGCCCACCGCAACTCCGGGCACTTCAAGCAGTTTGCCGTAGGCGGCCTCTACCAGATGATGAAGGAGCGGAGCGTCGAGAACCTGCACGCTCTGATTTAAGGCTGCCGTCCCGTCCAACTTGGGAACTCCATTCCGGTTGCGGCACCATTCGGGGAAGCTTGATTCGATTCCGAAGCGACCGGCTACCGAAGCCCATTGACCGGTACGCCTTCCCGGGGCTACTATCCGTTACGTTTATGCCCGGTAGAATAACCAACCCTTCAACGCGCTTGAGCCGCCGGATGGCGCTTGTTCCAATACTCCTTGCGGCGCTGATGCCGGCGGCGCTTGCAAATCCCCAACATCCCGGATTGCCCCGTGGGCAGAAGCACGAGGGACGCCATGAGATCGACCAGTTGGAGGAGGCCTGGCGCAATGCAGTCCTCGAGGGAAACGCAGTTGCAATGGAGGCCTTGCTAGCGGACGACTACATGGGCATTTCCGCCCGCGGAATGCTGCAAACCAAGGAGCAGACCCTGGCGAGGCTCCGTAGCGGGCGGGCGCATTACACATCCCTCGAGCTTTCAGACCGCAAGGTGCGCTTCTATGGAACGACGGCGCTGGTCACCTCGCTTGCCGAGGCGGCCGGCAGCAACGCCGAGGGGGAGGAGATCTCCGGCAGCTATCGCTACACGCGGGTTTACGTGCGCAATGCGAGGGGCAAATGGAAGATCGTCAGCTTCGAGGCCAGCCGGATTCGCGAACCCCGCGAACATAAATAACCGGAAGATTCCGGAAGGCCCTTTTGTGACCGGACGTACGCGCGGTAAAAAGTGCGCCAGTCCTCTACAATTTATAGATGCCGGAACTTCCCGAGGTGGAGACCATCGCCCGCGGCGTGCGGGAACGGGTGCGCGGCGACCGCATTGTCCAGGCATGGTTCGGCGGGCATCGTGAGCCTTTCAAAACGCCGCCTTTGCGGCAGGCCAAAGGGCTTGTGGGACGCATCGTTCTGGACGTGCACCGCACGGGAAAACATATTGTCTGCGAACTGGGAGCGGCCGACGGGGAGCTCCCGGCCAAAAGCCTCCGGCTGAATACCCCCGAAAAGATGCCGCATGCCCAGTGGATTGTGCATCTCGGCATGACCGGACGGCTCCTGGTCACCTCTCCGGATGCACCCCTTGCCGCACACACGCACGTACGCCTGAGCCTGGCCAGCGGCCGGGAGCTGCGCTTTGTCGATCCTCGCCGCTTTGGGCGGCTGGAGTTCCGCGATCTGCGCCGAAGCCCAGGCTTCAGCGCGACCGGAGCGGAGCCTCTCACCATTGGACCGGAGGCGTTTGCCGCTCTCTTTCACAGCCGCCGGCTGGCTATCAAAGCCGCGCTGCTCAACCAAACCCTGCTGGCCGGAGTGGGCAACATCTACGCCGACGAGAGCTTGTTTCACGCCGGCATTCGGCCGCGCCGGATGGCCGGGCGGCTGACTCGCGCTGAACTCGAACGGCTGCGGCTCGCCTTGCGCCAGGTATTAAAACACGCAATCCGGCTGGGTGGCTCCTCGGTCTCCGATTACGTGGACGCCGATGGAGTGCGCGGCTTCTTCCAACTGGAACACTGCGTCTACCAGCGCTCCGGCCTGCCCTGCCGGCTTTGCCAGACGCCAATTCGCCGTATTGTCGTGGCTGGACGTGGAACCCATTACTGCGCCAACTGCCAACAATAGGGCGCGCTTCTATGGTTTTTTGAATTATTGCCCATTTCGCCCTTCCAGAATCCACAATTGTGCCGATTACGGCACACCGCAGATTATTGAAACAAAACAACCTCGCAAACGGCACAGTGATTGCTACTTGATAGGTGCCAGTGATGAACCGGCTGCTGGAGAAAACTCCGGCCAGCCCAAAGAAGAGCAGGCGCCCAGCAAGAGCAACCGCCAACGGAGCGGCCCTCAAAAGGGAATACCGGCTGGGGAGCCTGTAGTAGGTACGGTGGAGACAAAGACCGTACACAAGATTTTTTGGGAGGCCAGTGGCCAGCGCAGGACAGCAAGACGCCGCTCTTATGGAGCGGCGTCTTGCGCATGGGGGCGGAATCGTCTGTGCTGGCCGCTGACTCTCTGCGTTTATCCCCAACCCGGCTTGCCAGCCGGGTTGCTTCGCTGTAGTATCAAACTTGCCTACCAAGCGGCTGACGCGGGCCACCCGAATACGGGCAGAGCAAGCTCGCCGCCGAGCAGGAGAGCGTCGCCGGCCGGTTCAATCCTGACCAGAATGCGCGCGGCTAAGACTCACGTAGGAAGGGCACTAAATCCAGGAACCCTCTGGCCGCGCTGTGTCAATCCCGTCAGGGAGGCCAGTGGGCAGCCCGAAGATGGGACCGGCTAGCGGATGGATCTCCCGCTAGGCCTGTGCGTTAAAACGGCAAGGCCTCTGGGAATCGGGTTACGTTGTGCACACAATACCGCTGCCCGGCAGATTGCCCGATGCATCGCGGCAAGTGCAACGCCATCCACCCCGATAGTGCGAACAGGCCCTAATATTTCAATGCACCAGACGGCAAAGTGCCAGGAAGTATACGCATGACGACAGAATCGACGCAGCCTCAGCTTGAACTGGGGCCGGCTCCGGCCAATGGCCAGGGGCAGTCGCAGGGGCATCGGCGCCGCCGGCGCCGCCGCAAGAACAAGACCAGCCAACAGAGCCTGCCCCAGGCGCAGCTCGAGGTGCAAACCCAGCCGCAAGCGGCGCAGCCCAGGGCGGCTGCGCCCCGCCAGGCGCAGCCGGGCCAAGGACAGGGGCGGAAGAAGAAGAAATTCTTCCAGAAGGCTTCGGCTTCTGCCGCGCAGCCCGGCAACAACCTGGCCGCGCCTTCGCCGGGCAAGCGCAAGGGCAAGCAGAAGGGGCCCAGGGAGTTTGTGGGTCCCATGGACCACAGCTACCGCATGGTCAATGGCAACGTATCCGACGGCCCGCCCTCAACCATTCAGATCATGAACGCCGGCCACAACGGTCATTATCAGGACGCCTACGCGCCGCCGCCGCCTCTTCCGATACGCGAAGACGCTCCCACGCGCATCTTCTGCTTTATCGAAGATCTCTTCTTTTTGGCCAAGATTCAGGAGACGGCCCGCAAGCTGGGCGTGAAGGTGGAGTTCGTCAAGGGAGACAAGGACTCCGTGGCCAAGCTCACCGATCTGCCCGACGCCGAGCGGCCCACGCTGCTGGTCTTCGACCTGAACAACCTCAACGCCAAGCCCATGTCGCTGATCCCCAAGTTCAAGGCCAAGCTCAAGAAAGCAACCTCGATCATCGGCTTTCTCAACCACTTGCAGGGCGAGTTGAAAGCAAAGGCCCTCGAGGCCGGCTGCGACACGGTGATGCCGCGCTCGGCTTTTTCGCAGAGCCTGCCCAATCTGCTGCGCCGCTACGGCATGGAAGAGGAAGAGGAGTTCGCCCAGCAGCCGGTGTAGGAAAAGCAGGGAATAGGGAATAGGGAATAGAAAAGCTGCGTTCAGCGCTTCAACTTGCTCATTATCACAACCAGCATGCGGCCGACTTCGTTGGATAATGATTCAGCTTGCAGCAGGGATTCTTGCGAACCGAAGCCCAAACCCCGCGCGATAATAAGTTGCGTCTGGACCTCGCCGTTTGAGCCTCTTGCGTGTCCGAGAAAGGATCGATACTCACCTTTCGTTGATTTACCATAGCCCTCGGCGATATTGCTCGGCACGGAGACGGAAGCCCGCCGCAACTGGCCGGTTAGGCCGAATTGTTCTGAGGCAGGAAAAGAAGATGTGAGCTTGTAGATTGCCAGACTCATCTCGATTGCCCGCTGCCGGACAATGAGATCTTTGAACGAATTGCCCATATCTTTACACCACCAACAACGCTACTCCCCCTATTCCCTATTCCCTATTCCCTGCTTCTACCCCGGCGGCCAACTGAGCGGCCGTCCGCCCAGCAGGTGGACGTGCAGATGGTCCACGGTCTGGCCGCCGTCCGGGCCCGCGTTCACCACCACGCGATAGCCCTTGGTGAGCTTCTTGTCACGGGCTATCTCCGCCGCCACCCATAGCAGATGGCCAAGCAAAGGGCAATCGCCTTCTGTAGCCTCGGCCAGCGAGACGATATGCTCGCGGGGCGCCACCAGCACATGCACCGGCGCCGCCGGATGAATGTCCGCGAAGGCGTAGCAAAGCTCGTCTTGGTAGACGGCGGTCGAGGGAATGCTTCCCTCAACGATCTTGCAAAAGAGGCAGCTCATGACGGCAACAGTGTACAGGAATGGGACACTGTTGCGATCTGGAGATTAAATCATGGCGCCAGGCCAATCCGCGGAGCTGCCGTTGCCGGTCTTCGGAGGCGGACCTTCCGATGAAATCGTTCGCGTTCTTTCGCGGAATTCCTTCTCGCGGCGCCCCCCCGCCTTCCGCTTGGATTGACTGGACTGTGTCCATTTTTGCTCAGCGCGCCAGATTGCCGGGTAGGAAACTTCGATTGCAAGGGCCACAGGCGCTTGCCGAACAAGGAGATCACCATGTCAGAGAACCTGCACACCCGTGCGGCTGAACTCCACACCCAGGCAGCCTACGCGCATGTGGCCGCCGAATTCGAGCACAGCACCGGCGATCATATTTCCGCGGAAGACCTGGACAAAAGGGCCTACGAACGCTCTGTGCGAGCCGTCCAACTTTCGCAAGAGATTGTGAAGCAAGAACCCGAGTCCTTGAAGTTGTAACCCGCGGCGTCCAAGGGGAAGAGCGCCGCGGACCGGCCCGCAAAAGAGCTGGCGAGGTCCTGCTTTGCTCTACAATGGCACCATGACAGCGGCCGCCCCCACCGCTCCTTTTCGCATCGTCCACACCGTCTGCTCGCACGACTGCCCCGACTCCTGCGCCGTGCTGGTCACGGTTGACGGAGAGGGCCGCGCCGTAAAAGTGGCCGGCGATCCCTCGCAGCCCGTGACCCAGGGATTTCTGTGCGGCAAGGTGGCCAAGTATCTGGATCGCGTCTATGCGCCGGATAGAATTCTCTGCCCGCTCAGACGTAAGTCCGGGGCGCAAAAGGGCCCGCTGCCCCGCGGACGCGAGCACGAGGCCTTCGAGCGCATTGGCTGGGACGAGGCGCTGGACGCCATCGCCGCACGTCTCCAGGAGACTGCCAACCGCTACGGCCCCGAATCCATCCTGCCCTACAGCTATGGAGGCACCATCGCCGCGCTGGGGAATGCGTCGATGGACCGGCGCTTCTTTCACCGCCTGGGCGCAAGCCAACTGGACCGGACGATCTGTGCCGAAGCGGGCGGCGTGGCCTGGAACCTGGTCTACGGGAAGAAACTTGGCATGGCCACCGAGGATTTCCGCCTGGCGAAGCTGATTCTGGCCTGGGGCGCGAATATCCACGGCAACAACGTCCACTTGTGGCCTTTTATTGAGCAGGCCCGCCGCAACGGAGCCCGGCTCATCGTCATCGACCCCTATCGCACCCGCACCGCCGCGCTGGCCGGCTGGCACGTCGCCATCCGCCCCGGCACGGATGCCGCGCTGGCGCTGGGGCTGACGCACGTCATACTCAACGAGGGCCTGGAGGATCGCGCTTACATCGATGCAATGACCCACGGCTTTGAGCAACTGGCCCAGCGGGCGCGCGAATACACGCCGGAGCGCGTGGCCGCCTGGACCGGCATGACGGCGGGCGAGATCGAGCGGCTTGCGCGCGAGTACGCCACCACCCGCCCCGCCGCGCTGCGCATGAACTACGGCGTGCAGCGCTCGGAGAACGGCGGTACGGCGGTCAGGGCCATCGCCATGCTGCCCGTTCTCACCGGCGCCTGGAAGCATCGCGGAGGAGGCGCGCAACTATCGACCTCGGGCGCATTCGCCTGGAACAAACAAGCTCTGGAGCGGCCCGATCTGGCGCTCGCCTCCTCGCTGGGACGGCTGGCGCGGGTGGTCAACATGTCCACGCTGGGCCAGGCGTTGACGGAGCTGGGCACGAAGCCCGAGGACGGCCCGCCGGTTCATGCGCTCTTCGTCTACAACTCGAATCCCGGCGCGGTGGCTCCCAATCAGAACGCCGTGCGCCGCGGCCTGATGCGCCCAGAGCTCTTCACCGTGGTCCACGATCTGTTTTTCACCGACACCACCGGCTACGCCGACTACATTCTCCCCGCGACCACCTTCCTGGAGCACACCGACATTCAAGGCGCTTATGGCCACTACTTTGTGCAGCTCTCCAAGCAGGCCATCGAGCCGCCCGGCGAGGCGCGGTCGAACCTCTGGCTCTTCGGCCAACTGGCCCAGCGCATGGGCTTTCCGGAAGCGTGCTTCCACGACACGCCGGAGGAGATGATCCGCCAGGCGCTCACGATCGGCGCGGACGGCCATTCAACCAATCCCGGCATGGAGCACATCACGCTTGAGGACCTCGCAGAGCAAGGACACCTCCCGCTCGGCTTCCATCGGAACCCGGAGACGCAGCCCTTCCAGCCGTATGCCTCCGGCACGGTTCCCACGCCGTCGGGCAAGATCGAGTTTTACTCCGATACGCTGGCCGCGGCAGGCCTCGATCCCCTCCCAGGCTTTCTCCCGCCAACCGAATCGCGTTGGGGCAAAGACGCGGAGCGCTTTCCGCTCGAATTCCTCAGTCGCAAGGCCGACAACTACATGAACACGACCTTCGCCAACCTCGACGGCCATCGCGCGATGGAGGCGCGCACCAGCAACCGATTGGAGATGCATTCGGCAGACGCTGAGGCTCGCGGCATCGCCGACGGCGATCCTGTGCGCGCCTTCAACGACCGCGGCTCGTTGCATTTGACCGCCTTGGTCAACGGCAGCGTACCGGCCGGCGTGGTGGCCGCGCGCATGGACTGGGCCAAGCTGAGCCCCGGCGGGGTCAATGGGAACGCCCTCACCAGCGAGCGCCTCACCGACCTAGGCGCTGCCGCCACCTTTTATTCCGTGCTGGTGGAAGTGGCCAAGGCATAGTTGTACGCGAAGCGAACGTTCAACAGCGCATGCGTATCATGGCGCTTAAGCCGAATCGCAGACCTCCGCGCCGCTTCCCCGCCGCGCGCCGTACTATCCTTTGCCAACGGTTGATAGACTGAGTTGTCTGTTGTCGCAGGGAGGGTTCCCCGGAATGCCCGCCACCATGCAGGCCGTTGTCAAAGCGCAGGCCGCGCCCGGCATCGAATTGCGCCAGGTCCCGGTTCCTGCGCCCGGCCCCGGCGAGGTGCTGGTGCGCGTTGAGGCTGCCAGCGTCT
>Ga0182011_10003467_pt1 | contig 12923 bp, 11 predicted proteins | sample 711E1DmetaG_FD_120481 | JGI IMG/M metagenome (GOLD analysis project Ga0182011, IMG submission 120481) | Permafrost microbial communities from Stordalen Mire, Sweden - 711E1D metaG | ecosystem: Environmental > Terrestrial > Soil > Wetlands > Permafrost | place: Sweden: Stordalen | collected... | reverse complement strand
TCATTTGGGCATACCACGTCTAAGAATCGAGGCTTTGGACCTCTTTTTCCCATTTTGCTACACCCCATGTAGCATATTCTAATAGGATCTATAAATAACAACCTTTTGCAGATTCACGACCCAATTTCCAGATAAGTCTTTTATCTTGGTCTGCGGATCATTCAGCTCATGCCATCCCTTTCCGTCCATGTCGGCGGCCTTGACCTGCGTAACCCAGTCCTGCTAGCTGCAGGCATACTGGGCACCACCGGCGCGTCCCTCTGCCGCGCCGCAGAGGCAGGTGCAGGCGGCGTGGTCACCAAGTCCCTGGGCTCAGTCCCTAGAGCAGGCCATCCCGGCCCGACCATTGTGCATGTGGAGTGCGGCCTCTTGAATGCCATGGGCCTTCCCAATCCCTCTTACAGAGATTTTCAGGACGAGATAGAGACTGCAAAGAAAGGCGGAGTCCCTGTGATCGCCAGCATCTTCGGCTCCAGCGCTGAGGAGTTTGCCCAAATCGCCCGTGCTCTCAAAGCGGATGCCTTTGAGCTCAACCTCTCCTGCCCCCATGCAGAAAAATATGGGAGCGAACTTGGCCGCTATCCCGATCTGGTGGAGACGGTGACAGGAGCTGTAAAGGCCGCTTCAAGTGTTCCGGTATGGGTGAAGCTCACCCCGAACACGGCCGACATCCTGGAGCTGGGACTGGCTGCGCAGCGGGGCGGAGCAGATGCCGTAGTGGCCATAAACACATTGAAGGCCATGGCCATCGATATAGAGAGCGGCTATCCCATCCTCGGCAACCGCTTCGGCGGCCTATCCGGCCAGGCCATAAAGCCCGTGGCCGTTCGATCGGTCTATGACCTCAGCTCCCGCCTGGAGATCCCTGTGATAGGCGTGGGGGGCATCTCATCATGGGAGGACGCCGTGGAGATGATCATGGCCGGAGCCTCTTGTATTCAGGTGGGTACGGCATTGATGAAAGGGTATGGCGTCTTCGAGGAGATCATATCAGGCCTGTCTCGCTACCTGGAAAGAAAATCGATAACTCTTGAGGAGCTGTGCGGCATGGCCGGGAGGCGCTCATGAGACCCATAAACTCTATTATTCAAGAAGTGATATCCGAAGCCCCAGAGGTCCGGACCTTCCGCCTGGATAGTGACCTCGATCCGGCGCCGGGGCAGTACGTCATGGTCTGGATACGGGGTGTGGATGAGGTTCCCATGAGCTTCTCAGGCCCCGATACCATCACAGTGCAGTCCGTGGGAGAAGCCACACAGGCGCTCTTTCAATTTGGGAAGGGCGACAGCCTGGGCCTGCGAGGCCCATTGGGCAACGGCTTCATTCTGCGAGGCGAGAAGATCCTGCTCATAGGCGGAGGCGTGGGAACGGCACCGCTTGCATTCCTTGGCGAGCAGGCCCGGAGCCAGGGGCTTGAGGTCGCATCCTTGATCGGCTTCCGCTCCAAAGATGACCTCGTCTTCGAATCCAGATTTGAGGCACTGGGTGACACTTATATTACGACCGATGACGGCTCCGCCGGCATTCACGGCCGCGTGGCTGAAGGGCTGAAAGGTCTAAATCTGCTCGAGTACGATCAGATCTACATCTGCGGCCCGGAGATGATGATGTGGGATATAATTTCCAGGACCCGGGAGCATGCGGGAAAGACCCAGGCCTGCATCAACCGCTATTTCAAGTGCGCTGCAGGCATCTGCGGCTCCTGTTGCCTGGACCCCGGTGGAGTGCGCGTCTGTGTGGAAGGCCCGGTGATCATGGCTGACCGCCTCCTGGAGAGCGAATTCGGCAGGTACCGGCGAGGCCCCTCGGGCGGCAAGGGTCTTTGTAAAGGATGAAAGAAAAAAAGAAAAGCGCTAGCATCATTTCTGGATGGAGCTAAATGATAGTCAGATTTCAAAAAGATGGCGTTATCCGCGGTGGATCGTACAGCATTGAGAACGGCATCATATCCGGCGGTGAGGTGCTGGCTCTGGAGGATGTCGAGCTATTGGCTCCCAGCCAGCCGACAAAGATAGTCTGCGTAGGCCTGAATTACGCAGAACACGCCCGAGAGCTGAAGATGCCGCTTCCCGAAGAGCCCATCATCTTTCTCAAGCCGCCTTCGGCGATCTTGGGTCCAGCTGGGCAGATCGTCTATCCACCTTCCAGCCAGCAGGTGGACTACGAAGGGGAACTGGGTGTGGTAATAGGAAAACGCTGCAAAGATGTCCCTGCCAGTGAGGCTGAGAAATACATCCTGGGATATACATGTTTCAATGATGTCACAGCCCGCGATCTGCAGCGTAAGGACGGCCAGTGGACGCGAGCCAAGAGTTTCGACACCTTTGCCTCCTTTGGCCCCTGGATTACCACGATTTATCCCTTTCAGGTAGATATACAGACACGAGTAAACGATCGGATCGTCCAGAAGTCAAATACATCCGACATGATATTCGACGTTTCAGAATTGGTGGAGTTCATAAGCGGTATCATGACTTTGTTGCCGGGAGACGTAATCGCCACAGGCACGCCCCCAGGCGTGGGACAGCTGCAAAAGGGCGACGTGGTGGAAGTGGAGATTGCAGGAATTGGGGCGCTCAAAAATTCTGTGATATGAAGAAGTCATCCAGTATCTGGTTCTCAAGGTCTATGACTTGGGATACTACAACACCACATCGCCATGATAGGAAAAAAAGTTAGAGAGGTCCCTGTACGATTGACCATCTCCAGACCGTCATTACAAGATCTTGAGGGCCTCTTCCGCGCTCTTACCCTTGTTGACGATGGCGGCTATTGCCATTGTCATTTTCACGGGATCATCTGCCTGGAATACATTCCTGCCGATGGCAACTCCACGTGCTCCGGCCTCTAGAGCTCCCTCGATCATCTGCAGGAACTCCATGTCCGTGTTGGTCTTGGGCCCTCCTGCAATGACCACAGGCACCGGGCATCCTTCCACCACGCGCCGGAAGGTGTCGACGTCCCCTGTGTAGTTGGTCTTGATAATATCGGCTCCTAGCTCCGCTCCGGCGCGGGCTGCATGTGCCACAACCTCAACATCGTTGGGATTGGCGATGCCTTTGCCGCGCGGGTACATCATTGCCACAAGGGGCATGCCCCAGAAGTCGCAGCGTTCGCTTACACAGCCAAGGATGCTGAGCTGGTCGGACTCGGTCTCGGAACCAATGTTGATATGAACGGAGACTGCATCCGCTCCCATCTTCAGGCACTCTTCGACCTGGCAGACCTGAACTTTATTGTTGGGATCGGGACCTAAAGACGTAGAAGCGCTCATATGCACAATCAGGCCGACATCTCTGCCGTAGCCGCGATGCCCATGCCGGACCATTCCCTTCTGCTGAAGAACGGCGTTGGCTCCGCCTTTGGCCACCTTATTCACCATCTCCGGCAGGTCAACAAGTCCCTTGATAGGACCGACTGATATGCCATGGTCCAGTGGAATTATGACCGTATTTCCGCTGTCTCTGTCCATTATCCTCTCAATTCGAACTCTCTTGCCAATTTCGCTCAAATCTTACCATCCCACAAATGCTAACATGTATCACGGTAGCACGTGGCATATTTAAGGATTGCGATATGGGATTGCCATTTTAATGACTATGGCGATAATGACGGTGATAAAAGAGGAAAACGCTATTTGTCCCAGGAAAGAGAATCTGGGACGCTGGATCGAAGAAATAGAAATAGTTAAGCAGCAAAATCAGCTGCAACCGCAATCTTCATCATGCCCGCAATTGCTGTGGTCATGGTCACAACTGCTGTGATCATGCTCGCAGCTATCGCTATTGGCGCATGAACCGCATGAGGAGACTTCATCCTCCGGGCCCCGAATTATAAATCCGGTTCCTCGATCGTCATCAACATAGTCGATTATGGTCTCGGCAAGTAGTTCTGTATCCTTGGGGCTCATATAGATCTTCACGCCCCGGCTCTCGAAAACGACATCATCCTTCTCCTGATCGCCCGATACCAGGCCGTAGTTCGCGCCTGTAGCATCTATTGCCGCCAGGAACATCCGGATCACTTTTCCTTCGACCAGGCTGCTTTTGATCATATTTGCTGCTGCTTCGGTAATCTCAATCATGAATAGCACTCCAGATCATATCTCCACAAGACTCGTATTTAAGAAATACTATGCGCCACCCCAACCCGAAGTTCCGCAAGGCGTCGATAATGGATAATAGATATTAGCACCTATTCACAGGCAGCGTTCGATCGACCATCCGGCAGAAGCCCTGGAACTGGAGGATTTATCATCGAGGAGAAATATGTGGTTTGTCATGGGCGTTGATTTGGGAGATCTTCTGAAGAGAAAGACGATCGAGATAAAGGATCTCTCTGGCAGATGGGTGGCGATAGATGCCTTCAACACCCTCTATCAGTTCCTGAGCATCATCCGCCAGAAGGATGGCACGCCGCTCATGGACAGCCAGGGAAGGGTGACTTCGCATCTCTCCGGCCTATTGTACCGCACTACTAATCTGATTGAAGCGGGCGTGAAGGTGGCCTTTGTTTTCGATGGAGTGGCGCCTTCTTTCAAGAAGGGAACGCTTGCTGAGAGGTCAGAAGTGAGGGAAAAGGCGGCGGTTGCCTGGGAAGAGGCACGCGCATCCGGAGAAGACGGGTTCAAGTATGCTCAGGCATCATCACGCATCAATTCCGAGATACTTGAGGATGGCCGGAGGCTCATACAGGCCATGGGGCTTCCTGTCATTCAGGCTCCGTCCGAAGGCGAAGCGCAAGCAGCTCATATGGCAGCCCGGGGGGACGTGGATGTGGTGGGCAGCCAGGACTACGATTCTCTTCTTTTCGGGGCTCCAAAGGTGGTTCGTAACCTGACTATTACCGGCAAGAGAAAACTGCCCAGGAAGAACATCTATGTCGATGTAGAGCCGGAGATGATCAACCTGGATGAGGCGCTGGCAAATTTAGGCATCACCCATAAGCAGCTCGTGGAGATCGGCATCATGTGCGGCACTGATTACAATGCCGGATTAACCCGCGTCGGCCCCAAGACGGCTTTGAAGCTGATCCGGGAGAAAGGAGATCTGGAATCCATCCTGAATGATCAGGAGGAGAAGATTGAGAACTTTGCAGAGATACGAGAGTTCTTCCTTCATCCTGATGTCGTAGACGACTATAAAATTATGATGAAAAAGCCACGCGTGGATGAGATCGTCTCCTTTCTGGTAGAAGAGAGGGATTTTGATCAGGAGAGGGTGGAGAAGACCGCCCATAGGCTGGAGGAGGTCTACAGGAGTGGCCAGAGCACTCTTGATCGCTGGTTCTAATAATTCCAGTTCTGGCGATTTTGGATACGACCTGGATCTGGATAAGGCCGTGGAGATGATCCGAAAGTGCGGCGCTAAGCGCGTTGGCTTGCAGGCACCAGAAGGGCTGAAGAGGGCAACGCCTGCTATTGCCAAACAGATCGCAAAAGAGACTGGTGCCGAGGTCATCATCTCCGGAGATCCCTGCTTTGGCGCCTGTGACGTGGACATGCAGCTCTGCGAGGAGGTGGACCTGATGCTCCACCTGGGCCATGCGGAGCTTGGCCAGGGGCCCAATAACGTCATTTTTCTGGAAGCTCGGATGAGAGAGGATCTGAGAGAAGCGGTGGAGAAGGCATCACAGATCCTCAAAGCTTCAAGGGTGGGAGTCGCCACCACCATTCAGCATGTGCACAACCTCGGCCAGGCGCTGGATGTGCTGAAGGAGCACGGAATTGAGGGCCTCCTGGGACCGGCTGGTGGGCGAGTGAAGTACCCCGGTCAGGTTTTAGGCTGCAGCTACAGCACTGCCAGGGCACTGGATGTGGATGAGTATCTCTTCATAGGAACAGGGCAGTTTCACCCATTAGGAATCGCTCTGGCCACGGGCAAGCGAGTAGTAGTGGCAGATCCCGTTACAGGTGAAGTCTCGGAGATCGATACCGATCCCATGCTCCGCAGGCGCTTTGGAGCCATCACTCGTGCTGGTGAGGCGAAACGCTTTGCCGTCCTCGTCTCCAAGAAGCCGGGCCAAAAAAGGATGGAACTGGCAAGAAGGCTCATGCTTCTAGGCGATGCCCGTGGACTGGAGATGTTTCTCGTTTATCTGGACAACATTGAGCCCGACCGCCTGCTCAACCTGGGAGCAGAGGCGGCGGTATCCACGGCCTGCCCCAGGGTGGCCCTGGACGATGCAGCAAAGTACAGGATTCCCATTCTCACGCCGCCGGAGTTCGAGGTGCTGCTCGGAGAGCGCCGGTGGGAGGAGTATGAGTTTGACGAGATCGAATGACACAGGAGTACAAGCCAAAACTGACTCGAGAACGAATTGAGCTCAGGCCGTTGATCTGACGAGTACATATGATAAGCTAGAGGCTTTCTCTGCGCAAAACCTGCGCGGAACTCCCGAAAAAGGCGTTGGATAGTAAATCAATATCAGCTTTCGCACTTTCTTCCAGAGTTCCGCGAGTCGGCCCTCTGGGCCTCCCGCGCTGTGGCTGGGGCCCCCTCAACGCCGGGGAGGCTCGGATAATATCCTTTTTAAGCAGCCAACCGTTTGCGAGCAAATGCAAAACAGGCCAGGTACACCCCTTGTATATAATTTAGCAAATATTCATCAGGCGGGCCCTGGCGATGGCTGTTAGCCAAACGGAAACGTACTTCCCTTCATTTTCATCCGCATAAAACCGCATGAGGCAATATGATGGGCCTACATGGTATCATTCCTCCTCTCTGACCGATCCCGTAGAAGATGATTATACGGCACGATAAAGGAAGCTCGTAGGACGGCAGCTACTCTCGCTTTGCTCCTTTTTTAACGCACAGCAGGCCCGGTTCGACCACGCGGCATATCATTCTAGAAACCAAAGCTGAAATTTGCGCCTCGACGTTGCAAGAGGCGCGCGCCCGGACGGGCCCGGATGCGCATGAGGGGGTCGGGGGCGGCGGAGCATGAGAGCATGCGACGAAGTGGCAAGAGGACGCTCTCCTAAATTGGATTTGACCCGGCAGAGCGTCTGAGACACCCAATCCTTACATACCTTAAAGATCAACTATTACGAAGAGAGGTTTTGGAGAAATGAAAACGCGCTTAGATGATAGAAAAAACAGTCCACTTCCATCTCTGCATCAAATCATGCAAAACCTTCGTGCACATTTGCCGCAGCTTCGTGAAGAATACAACATCCGCTATGTCTGGCTCTTCGGATCATTTGTGCAAGGCAAGCAGAATAGACATAGCGACCTTGATGTATTGGTGGAGTTTGAAGAAGCCCCAACTCTTCCTAAATTCATCTCTCTGGAGCACAGACTGCACGAGATCACCGGCATTAAAGTCGATCTCGTATCTATTCGAGCCTTGAGGGGCAAGATAGGGGAGCGCATCTTGCAAGAGAAGGTTGCACTGTGAAGGCTGAGCGAAATGAGATTGTCTGGAAGACGGCCAGAGAGTTCGCACCCGAAATCCGGTTGGCAATCGTATCAATAGTCGAATATGAAAGATCAAGATCGATAGAGAAGCATTAGATCGTGAGAAATCGCAAAGGCCTTACAAGCTGATTCATACGAGGAAGCCATTTTTTCTTGGGGCGTACAGGCGGCTGATCGATCATGCATTATGGCAGTGCAGTAGTCAAATAGCGCTCCTCGCTACAGGCCGCGAGGTATTCGAATAAAATAATTAGATCTTATATCAAAAGACTTATTTCGCCGTCAGTGCTTAACGAACTCAGGCCATTATGAAGAGCTGCAAAGCCGTGATTGCAACCGCAATCCCAATTGAACGTGAATCGGTGTGCTCCCACTTAAGAGAGGTAAAAGGAGACTCATGCGACGGGACGCGGTATTGGAGAGGAACTTTCTTGAGCGGCGAATCAACCTGGGATGTCCTGGTTGTGGAAACCGGAAAAGGAAATACAGCCGCAGCACGGGAGACCGGGCGTGCTCTCAGCTACTTCAAACCAACGATTGCATTGTTCTGCGGGATTGCAGGCGGGATAAAGGACGTCCGGATCGGAGATGTCGTAGCCGCCAATGATGTCCTTTACTATGAATTCCAGAAGGTCAGCGAGTCAGATGGAGAAACAAAGATACAGGCCAGACCATACGGGTTCCCCAGCAATTATAATCTAACCCAGCTGGCAAAGTTTGAATCCAGCCGCGATGATTGGCGAGCCCGCCTGGATAAGACCTCCGACCAATTTGGGCCAAAGGTCCTCTATGAAACCATAGTATCCGGAGAGGCAGTAATTGCATCGAAGGAAGCGGAACTCTATAAATATCTGAGAAGCAACTACAATCAGGCCATAGCTGTTGAGATGGAGGGTTATGGTTTTCTCAGCGCCGCCCATGCAGCAAATACGCCCGTTCTGATCATCCGGGGCATATCCGATCTAATTGACAATAAAGCCCAGGCGGATTCTTCGGGCTCCCAGCAGCTTGCAGCAGATGCCGCCAGTGCCTTTGCTTTTGAGATCCTGGCCAAATATGCATGTAAAACAAAACGCGAACTGAAGCCGAGAAAAGGAAAACTTTTCGATGTTCCTGAGTTTTGGTTTTCGATATTGCCTGGCAAACGACCTGTTGGTGCAATTGACCTGAGTAGCTATTGGGATGCCTGGTCGGGAGCAACGCGTCCCCAATTGATTCCGGACCTGGTGACCGCTGGACGTGAGGACGAAATTTCCAAGATTCACCAATGGCTTCAGTCAGGCCCTTCAGTCCTGGGAGTGCAAGCAGATACCCAAGAGGAGGCTATAGCATATTTTATCGCATCTCTATTCCGACTGCCAGTTGAGGAACAAGAACAGGTTCTTGCCCGGGCAATTGTTGTCGAAGATATTGCTGCATGGCACCAATTGGTCTTATGCAACAGTTCTCTCATTCTTATTCCGATCTTCCCCGATCGTAGTATGGTCACCATAGCTGTCAGCAAAGGGCATAGCGTGCTCTTTCCTCTGGACCGAAGCGAGCCAAGTATGGGGAATACGCTCTGCCTCCCTCGCTTGCGCCGTAAGGGGGCAAAAAAAGCATTAGCGGCTATGGGCATAAATGAGACTCGGGCTGGAGACCTAGCTGCGCTCGCCAGGCGAAGCCTTGGAGGACTGAGGCGGAGACTCGCCATTTTCCCTGATGCACTCACGCCTGAGTGGTCCAAGCAACCGGAGATTGCCAGATCTCTGCTTCCGACGCTACTTGCAGGACGTTGGGATGATAGAAGCGCTTCTGATCAAGAGGCGATCGCACGTCTCGCAAGATGCAACTATTCTGCAGTGCGTGAAATTCTCATCTCTTGGAATCAGAAACCTGATCCTCCTGTCCGCCTGGTGGATCATACGTGGATGGTAGCTGCCAGAGAGGATGCTTGGTTGTTGCTCGCTCGCTACTTGACCGACGACGTTTTAGAGCGGTTTGAAGCCGTAGTATTGGATGTTCTGGGAGAATTAGATCCTCAGTTTGAACTTCCGGTCAGCGAGCGCTGGCTGGCAAATATTCACGGAAAGATGTCCAAACACTCAGTTTATCTCAGAGGAGGTCTGGCAGAAACCTTGGCATTAATGGCCTCCTTAAGTGACCAGTGCCCTTTAAGCACGAAATCAGGGCAGGAGTGGGCCAATAGCATCGTTCGCAGGATATTTGATCAGGCAGCGGATTGGCAGTTATGGGCTTCTCTATCACCGTTTCTACCATTATTGGCGGAGGCGGCACCAGAAGTCTTTTTGGAGACTCTAGAACATGATCTGTCGGCAACAAGCCCGAGTCTGATTAATCTATTTACCGATGTCGAAGACGATTTCATGCAAAGCTCTCCTCATACGGGGCTCTTGTGGGCGCTAGAAGTGCTGGCCTGGTCACCTGAGCACCTGGGTCAGTCAGCCATTTTGCTGGCAAAGCTGGCCCGGATGGATCCTGGAGGCAAACTCACGAATCGGCCCATTAGTAGTTTACAGAGAATTTTCCTCACCTGGCATCCGTGCACAACTGCAAGCTTTGAACGACGATTGCGCATCCTAGATGTAATCCGACGTCGTGAACCTCGCGTAGCATGGGATCTCGTCACAAATATTCTTCCACATGCTCATGCGGTAGCATTTCCTACCGATAAGCCTGAATATCGCAACTGGTTACCAGAGGAAGAAATTTCTATTCCATTTGCAGAGATATTCAAAGCCTCGACCGAGGTTGTTCACCGAATTTTAGAATATGTTGGCACCGATGGCGACCGTTGGCATACCGTTATCGAATTGCTCGATGATCTCCCCGAGAATGATTTCGATGCCATCACTGAAAGCCTGCGTTCGATGGACCTTGAAGCGCTTCCCCAGCGTGATCGTCTTAAGATATGGAATAGCTTGCGTGATCTGCTCTCGAATCACCTCCAATTTCCCGACGCCAAATGGGTTCTCCCTCAAGCAGCTATCGAACGCGTCAAGCAGTGCTACGTGCGGTTTGAACCAGATGATCCTGTGCTGAAAAAGAGCTGGCTCTTTTCCAACCGATGCAATTTTCCTGAAGGTGGATCTTCTCGTGGGCGAGAACGCGAAAATATGATCAACCAGGCTCGCATAGAGGCTGTTGAGGAACTCCACGATATGGGAGGATGGCCGATGGTGCTAGAATTGGCAAGCAAAGTGGAGCATGGATATTGCTTAGGATGGGCACTCTCTCAAAGCAAAGTATTCGATAGCCAAGAAACACAGCTCTTAACCCAAGGTCTAGGCTCGACTGAAGCAACCAGACGTGATGCTTTCGCAGGCTTACTGAACGGGCGAGCTGCTACCAAAGGGCAAACATGGCTTGAAGGTCTCCATTCGAGTGAAACATGGAAAAGATGGACCTTGCAGCAGCGTGTTGACTACTACATGCTGCTGCCATTTGTTGAAAGTACATGGGATGCATTAGACGATGAAGAGGCTGAGATACAGCGCTTGTATTGGACAAATATAGGCATAAATGGGCGCGGCAATCTGGAGACTAAGGATTGTGAACATGTCATTTTGAAATTATCCGAACATGAGCGACTGTGGACTGCAGTTGATTTCATGGCCCTTTATAGAAATAAAATGGGCAGTAGTGCGAAATTGGTGGCTGACGTGCTCGATCGTGCAATCCGAGACAAGCGTGCCGAAGGGATAGACTGGGGCTTCGTTGCTTACGATGTGGGCGAGTTATTAGATCTCCTAGAAGCCTCAAATGAGATCGAAGAGGCACAAATTGCCCAATTCGAATGGTACTTCCTCCCATTACTTCGAAATCATATGGGACCAAAAATCCTGCACAAAGCGCTAACCAACGATTCTGAGTTCTTTGCTGAGGTCCTGAAATGGCCATACCGGGCAAAAGGCGAGGAGCCAAGTGAGCCAACCGAGGAAAAGAGTATTCGTGCCCGCCTGGGATACGAGCTTCTCCAAAGCTGGATACAACCTCCAGGTGTTAATGAAGAAGGAAGCGTGGACTCTGAAAAGCTGAGATCGTGGGTAATCCGGGCCCGCGAATTGACTCATGCAAATGGCCGAGCAAACGTTGCTGATCATCATATCGGTCAAGTGCTCGCGCATTATCCCGAAGGCGCAGATGGCGCTTGGCCCCATGAAGCCCTTCATGAGCTCATTGAGGATTTAGAGAGCGAAGAGATCGAGAAGGGAATTATAATCGGCATTTATAACAATAGAGGTGTTGTAAGTCGTTCCATAGGTGAAGGCGGTGCTCAAGAAAGGGAAATCTCAGAGCGCTACCTAGACTATGCTCGCAAACTGAGTGATAATTGGCCACGCGTCGCTCGTCTGATGAAGAAGATAGCTGATGGATACAAATTAGATGCCCGTCGGGAAGACAAGCGATCCGAATTGGATGAAGACCTCTTGAATTAGACTGTTGTGAAAGGCAAGCGGTGACAGACGATCCGGCGTTTTCTTGTTTTAGAGATGCGCTTCATTGATTCATGAAGAATGATCTGGGAGCCCTAGTTCCGTCTTGGGTGAGTGTCTGTCATATCCCCGAGGGCTCGCGCCCCTGTGGGCGGGGATGCGGCATGGTTTCATGGATCCGTGATAACCGTGATCAAGGAGCCCATACTTTAGGCTTGACAAAAGTAGATTTAGGTGAGCGTGGCAGCGATCCATCGTCTTTGGCTTTTCCGGGCGCACAGGCAGCTGGCGGACCATGTAGCATTGCTAAGCGGGATTGTGATAATAGTAATTATGGAGCCCTAGCTCCAGTTGAAGTTATAGAAAAGATGTTAGGTGAGCACGGCAGCTCTCCAGCTTGCGGCCTTCTCGAGCGCATAGTAGCCCGATAGACAGAGCAGCAAAGCTAAGTGGTAATAATAAATCCAGTGATATTGTAGATTTGATTAAAAGAGGTTTCAGACTAAAATAAATTTAGGTGAGCACGGCAGCTCTCCAGCCTGCGGCCTTCTCGGGCGCATAGTAGCCCGATAGACAGAGCAGCATGGCTGAGTAGTAAGAATAAAATCCAGTAATCAATTTATCCGTTAAGACTGAACTAAAATAAATTTAGGTGAGCACGGCATCTCCCCGGCTTGCGGCCTTTCGGGCGCAGAGTAGCCCGATAGACAGAGCAGCAAAGCTAAGTGGTAATAATAAATCCAGTGATATTGTAGATTTGATTAGAAGAGAATCTGTGACTATAAAATAAAGTTAGGTGAGCACGGCATCTCTCCGGCTTGCGGCCTTTCGGGCGCATAGTAGCCCGATAGACAGAGCAGCATGGCTAAGTGGTAATAATAAATCCAGTGATATTGTAGATTTGATTAAAAGAGGTTTCAGACTAAAATGAAGTTAGGTGAGCACGGCAGCTCTCCAGCCTGCGGCCTTCTCGGGCGCATAGTAGCCCAATTGACTGAGCAGCAAAGCTAAGTGGTAATAATAGATCCAGTAATTTCGTAGACTAGAAAAGAAACTGCGACTATAAAAT
>Ga0182011_10003466_pt1 | contig 12924 bp, 5 predicted proteins | sample 711E1DmetaG_FD_120481 | JGI IMG/M metagenome (GOLD analysis project Ga0182011, IMG submission 120481) | Permafrost microbial communities from Stordalen Mire, Sweden - 711E1D metaG | ecosystem: Environmental > Terrestrial > Soil > Wetlands > Permafrost | place: Sweden: Stordalen | collected... | reverse complement strand
GCCTGATTCGATGGCGTGCATTATCGCCACCCCGTAATCGTTCTTGCGGCCGACCGGTAGTGCTTCTTTTGAGTTGACTAATTGCCTCAGGCTTTCTTCGTTGGCGGCGCGCATTTTTTCCCGTTCGACCATATTCCGTTCAATCATCAGCAGTTTGAATTGCTCGATGTGTTCCGGTTTCTTTCTAAAATAGGGCAGGTATTCCGAAAGGTGCGGGCTCGTTTCCGTGCAGTAATAGCCGAAGGCTTTAAAAACCTCTGCCCGCACGATGTCCGCCCCGAAAACATGTGACTCCGGCCCGGAATATGCCGCGGCGTCTTTGAATTTCTCCTTCAGTAAAGGGTACATATCTTTCCCGTGATGTTTTAATTCCAGGAACCACGCCATGTGGTTGATGCCGCCTATCCAATACGAAAGTTCATCCTTGGGAATTCCGAGGTATTTTGCCAGGTCGCCGGCCGTACCAGTTACGCCGTTGCATATCCCAACATTTTTAGTCGCTGTATAATCGCTGACCGCCCAGCCGATAATTGCCAGCGGGTTAGTATAATTGATCAGTATCGCCTCCGGGCACGACTCTGCCATATCGCGGCAGATATCCAGGATCACCGGCACGTTGCGCAAGCCGAAGAAAACACCCAGCGGCCCCAATGTATCACCGGCGCTTTCATTTACGCCGTATTTCAGGGTAATCTCCCTATCTGTCTGCGTCGCCGTCGCACCGCCGGCTTTTATCGCTGTCAATACGTAGTCTGCGTCTTTCAAAGCTTCCCGGCGGTTCATCGTCGCTTCGATTTTAGCTCCGAATCTCTGTTCCTTTACCATCTTTTTGGCGAAAGCCGCCACTAAATCCACCGGCTCTTTGTGGACATGCCCCACCAGCGTTACCGTGCTGTCCTGTAACGCCGGATAGGAAAGAATGTCGGTGATGATATTCCTCGCGAAGAAATGGCTCCCTGCGCCGATTAATACAATCTTTGCCATCGTAATACTCCTCTGTTATGTCTGTTTCAGATAATAAAGCAAGGCCGCCCGCTTGTAAAGCATTGGTCCTTATCATGCTTGATCCGGCAAGCTGATAGTTTTTGTTTTTGGTATTTTGAATTTATTTTAGAATTTGGTTATTAGACATTTGAATTTGCCTGGAATTTGGATATTTGAAATTAGGATTTGTTTGGAGCTTGATTATTATTATTTGGAATTTGGGGTGGGGTTGTGTAATGTGGGGATGATGGTGGGCAGTAGAGGGCTCGAACCTCTGACCTTCTGCGTGTAAAGCAGACGCTCTAACCAACTGAGCTAACCGCCCCCTTACTTCACTCTTCTTGAGAATTATACATTCTCAGCGGGTTATAGGTCAATTGCCATTGACAAATGGGGATGTACGGAATAAACTGAGCTTACATAATCTATGTGTATTTGAGTGAATTGAATCAGCCATTCGGACTCCATGGCAGGTGATAATGAACGAAGGGCATCGAGATTACTGTTAATCCGTGGTTCGGTGATAGTAATTTACGATGTCTTTTTTTATATCAATAATGCCGGATTTTGGCAGGGCGGCTTGTGTAATCGGGGTTGTGGGATGTCGACATGGCGGAAAATAAGAACGGTTTAACAAAACGACAAAGCTTAAATGGTACATTGCGCGCCATTGGTAAAACTGCGCTGCGTTATAACATCGGTGTCCGTTTTTTCAGCTTTGTGGTTCTGGTCGCCCTGCTATCCGGTGGGGTTGTTGGTTTTGTCATGATCAGGAACAGCCGCGATTATTTACGTCAGCAGGCTCTCCGGAATAATTTTAACCAGGCTGAATTAGCAGCTTCATTCGCTTCGAACTACATCAGGGTAATCGAAGCCCATATTCAAGTTTTTGCTACAAGACCGGACGTCGTCCAGGCGGTATTAAATGATACCGTGCCGCAACTGCAGCCGACGCTTGCGGAGTTTGTGCAAGTTCAGACACCGTTGAATGGCGTGGGTATCTATGATACAAATGGCATACAATTAACCTTCAGTCTTTCTGGTTCCACTACTATCGGTCAATCATTTGCCGACCGTGACTGGTTTCAGGGAGTGATGGCATCAGGTCAGCCGTTTTTGGGAACGCCAACACTCGCGAAAGCAAATAATATGCCTGTTGAAACCTTTGCTGTTCCCATTTTGGACACTCAGGGTAAAATTCGCGCGATTATCACCGGCGGAATATCCCTGCAGAATTTAAGTGACTCGCTGGTAAATATCGGTTCTAATTCTAATACTCAGGTCGTCCTGATTGACACCCGCGGCAGCGGCCTTATCATCGCCGATCAAAACCCTGTGCTTCTTTTAACTGCGTTCGGAGCAGATAATCAGGCGGTCAGTCAATTATTGACCGGAGGGTCAGGTTCACTTATAACTACCGGAAGCAGCGGGAAACAGGATTTAACCGGTTTCGCTGCGGTAACCGGTTTACCGTGGGGTATACTGGTCGTTACCCCGAGTAGCGCTGCGTTCTCAATCCTTACTTCCTTAACAGAAAGAGCCGCTATTTATACGGGTTTGATTATCCTGTTATCCGGTATTTTCGGCGTCTTCCTGGTTTTGGGCATTACCCGTCCGCTTAACCGCCTGGTGGCAGATACCAAAGAAATCGGCGGCGGTAATTTGGATGTGAAACTGGAGACATACGGGAAAGATGAAATCGGCGACCTGTCCCGCGCATTCGGTGAAATGACTGCAAAACTGAAGAGTACAATGGTTTCGCGCGATGACTTGATAAAAGAGGCTGCGGAGCGTGAGCAGGCTGAAGAAAAACTAAAGAATCAATTTGCCATTCTCAAGGGAATCATTGAAAGTCCCCTTACTCCCATCTTTTCTGTAGATGAAAAATACCGCTACACTAGCTTTAACAGCATCCATGCCGATGTCATGAAGTCCATTTACGGGACAGATATTGAAGTCGGAAAGAGCATTTTAGATTATATGATTGTAGCAAAGGACCGTGATATCGCTAAGACGAATTTTGACCGTGCATTGAACGGCGAGCATTTCTCAGATGAAGCTTACTCGGGAGAAGAATCAATAAAACAGTCATATTTTGTTGTGAGTCATAACCCGGTCATGAATGATGACGGTAAAATAATCGGCGTGGTTGTATTTGCACAGGATATTACTGAGCGCAAACTATTGGAACAAGAAAGAGAAAACTATAGCAAGGAACTTTCGGAGAAAAATACCGAACTGGAACGTTTTACTTACACTGTTTCCCACGACCTCAAGAGCCCACTCGTCACTATCAGGACGTTTCTCGGGTATTTGCCTCAGGATATGACTGCCGCTGATAAACAGCGTGTTGAGAAAGATTTGCTCTTTATGAACAATGCCGCCGATAAAATGGGATTGTTGCTGCAGGAATTGCTGGAGATGTCCCGCATCGGACGGATTATCAATCCGCCGGTAAAAATTACCTCCGCAGAACTAATTAAAGAAGCGATCAGCATAGTGGCCGGCTCGATTGCCGACCGCGGAGTAAAAGTTCAGGTTAGCGGTGAACATGTCACTTTATACGGCGACCGCTCACGCCTGCTCGAAATCTGGCAAAACCTGCTGGAGAATGCCGTCAAATTTATGGGCGTTCAGCCTTCTCCGCAGATTGATATCGGTGCTGAACGTCAGGGTAGTGACACTGTCTTTTTTGTTCGGGATAACGGCATCGGCATCGAACCGCAATATCAATCGAAAATTTTTAATTTGTTCGAAAAACTCGATACTAAAACAGAAGGTACCGGCATGGGTTTGGCCATTGTTAAAAGAATTGTGGAACTGTATCAGGGAAAAATTTGGGTTGAGTCTAAGGGACTGGGACAGGGGACTTCTTTCTTCTTTACCCTACCCGGCGCTTTAACGGCTAAGGATAAAGGAGGTTCAGCATGAAAGGCGAACCCATCGTTATCTTACTGGTCGAGGATGACCCGGCGCATACTGAAATTATCAAAAGAACGTTTGAGGAATCGCGTTTGGCCAACAGGTTGATAGCGGTGGAAGACGGCCAGGCAGCGCTGGATTACCTCCACCGTAAAGGCCTGTATCATGACGAAGCAAAATTCCCTATGCCCAACCTCATTCTGCTCGACCTCCGCTTACCGAAAGTTGACGGGCTCGAAGTGCTCAAGATAATTAAGTCTGACACAAAGCTGAATAGTATCCCGGTGGTGATTTTAACCACTTCATCTGCGGAGTCTGATATGGTCAAAGCTTATGAATGGCATGCCAATAGTTACCTGGTCAAACCGGTAGATTTTACCCAGTTTAATAAATTAATGTATACTTTCGGTTATTACTGGGTCGTCTGGAACCAGTATCCGCATGATGCTTAATCCGGGGAGGCAGTTTTATGACTGGCAAACAAATACACGTACTCCTGCTGGAAGATGAGGCGGCTCATGCTGAAGCGATTCGGCGGGCTTTAGAATCATCAGATAATGCTTTTCAGGTACAAATTGTCGGTTCTCTTAAAGAATTCAGGAATTACGTTGGCGTAAATCCGCCGGACATCGCTTTGCTCGATATGGTTTTACCGGATGGCAGCGGTATTGATTTACTAAAATCATTACCCCAACCAAATGCTTTTCCGATGTTGATCCTCACCAGTCACGGCAACGAAAAGGCCGCGGTGGATGCGCTAAAAGCCGGCGCATTGGATTATATTGTCAAATCGCCGGAGGCCTTCACGGAAACGCCTCGTATTTTAACCCGTAATCTGCAGCAATGGTTGTTAATTCAGGAAAACAAAAAAGCGTCACAGGCGATGCAGGCTTCTGAAACTAATTTCCGGAGCTCGATGGAAAATTCTCCGCTTGGTATCCGGATTGTCAGTGAAGACGGCGAGACACTTTACACCAACCGCGCCTTCCTGGATATCTACGGGTATAAATCTTTAGAAGAATTCAATAGTACACCGGTTAAAGACCGTTACACTCCCGACAGTTATATTGAATTCCGTGAGCGGCGTGATAAACGCCGCCGCCGCGAAACTTTACCGGATAATTATGAAGTCAGTATCATGCGTAAAAACGGCGCAGTCCGCCATTTGCAGGTGATGCGGAAAGGGATTCTCTGGGCGGGAAAACTCCAATACCAGACAATTTACCGGGATGTCACCGAGCAAAAACAGGCGGAAGATGCGTTGCGGCTAAGTGAAACTTATCTCCGGGCAACACTTGATTCTACCGGTGACGGGATTCTGGTTGTCGATAATCGCCAGACGATTATCACCACGAACAATCAATTTATCGAAATGTTTAGTGTCCCGCGTGATTGGATTATTCAAAAAAACGATAATCCTGTGCTTGGGCATGTTACCTCGTTAATGGTTGAACCCGAAGCATTTCTTTCTAAAGTAATAAAACTTTATGCCTCCGGTCAGATAGACAGGGATACGCTTTATTTAAAAGACGGGCGTATTATCGAGCGGTACTCTGAACCGTTAATGCTTCAAAATGCCGTATCCGGCCGGGTCTGGTCGTTTCGTAACATTACTGAATTGGTAAAAACCGAAGAAGCCCTGCGCACCAGCGAAGAAAAATACCGTATGATTGTGGAGAAAAGTAATGATGTTCTGTTCACGTTTAATATTGCAGGGGAGTTCTCTTACATCTCACCTTCCGTTAAAAACGTCCTCGGTTATAACCCTTCCGACCTTATCGGTCGCAGTCTTATTTCGTTAGTGCACCCTGAAGAAGTTCTGCAAATCCAGCAGGCAATCCAGCGTAACATCAAAGAAGGTTCTCAGACTCCCGGCGGTAATGAAATACGTCTCCGTCATGCTTCGAGTGAATGGCGCTGGCATAATGCCTCCGGTAATGCTGTGTATGATGCCGGCGGCAAATTTATCAATTTTGTCGGTATTTCTCGGGACATCAACGAGCGCAAATTGATGACCATGAGACTTGATGAACTCCATAAGACCATGCAGCTGGTGACGGAAATTGATGAACTTATCGTCAAAATCGACAATGAAAAAGAAATGCTGCAGCAGGCTTGTAACCGGTTCGTTGAAAGCAGGCAGTATCCGTTGGCCTGGGTCGGTTTTAAAAAAGAGGGTTCGTTTGACATCCTGCCTTTTGTGCAATGTGGTGAAAGAGCTGATTATTTGGCTGCAGTTAACATTACCTGGGATGACTCACCGTTCGGCAGCGGCCCCACCGGTATTGCCGTCAAAACAGGTAAACCTGACGTTATTCAAGAGATGGTTCAAGATCCGCGTTATGGACCGTGGAAAAAAGAGGCGCTAAAGCATGGTTTCAAAGCCTCGGCAGCTTTCCCGTTAATTATTCAGGACAATGTGATTGGTGTTTTGAATATTTATTCGGCGTCTGTTGAAGCCTTCAATAAAGACGAAGTGAGATTGCTGGAGGAACTGGCGGCAGATTTATCTCTCGGCATCGAGAAAATCCGGCGTAGAGCAGCACAGTTCAAACTGGAAGAAGAGCTGAAATTATCGGAACAAAACTTCCGCAACTCTCTGGACAGTTCGATAATGGGAATGCGTATTATCGATACTGAGGGGAAAACTCTATATGCTAATCAGGCATTTCTGGATATGTTTGGATACAAAAAATATTATGAAGTCGGCAGGTATGCTTTACAGGATCACTATACCCCCGAAGAAAAGGCCCGTTATCTCGAACGCATGGCAAGAAAGCAGCGCGGTGAATCGATTCCGGATAACTCGAAAGTTGATATTTTAGATAAAATGGGCGCCGTGCGCAGCATCGTCATTTATTCCGGGGATGTTCTGTGGAATGGTAAGTCCGAGCGGCAGCTTGTTTATTATGATATTACCGCGCGGCAGCAGGCCGAGGAAGCCCTGAAAATATCGGAACAGAATTTCCGTAATTCGATAGACCGCTCGACGATTGGTATTCGCATTGTGGATACCGCCTGGCATACCTTGTATGCGAATCAGGTTTTTCTGGATATCTTCGGCTACAAGACCGTAGCTGAAATCGGCGTTGTCAATCCCAGGGAATTGTATACCGACCGGGAGTATGCTTCGTTTCTGGAGCGCCACGAAAAACGTCAGCGCGGCGAGTCGGTTTCGGATGATATTGAAATGGAAATTATCCGTAAAGACGGCGCCGTTCGTTATGTCCAGAGCTCACGCAGTGATGTGTTATGGAACGGCCTGCCCGCATATCAGCTTTTCTGTATCGATGTTACGGAACGCGTACAGGCTGAAGAAGCCCTGAAGCTATCGGAACAGAACTTCCGTAACTCTCTGGACAGTTCATTAATCGGTATCCGTATCGTTGATGAAGACGGCCGTAACCTGTATTTGAACCGCACATTTTTGAATTTATTCGGTTACGAAGATGCCGCGGAAGTCGAAGCCAGCCCGCCGCAGGAACACTATACTCCAGAATGCTATGCAGAATATGTCCGTCGTGGGGAGAGAATTGCGCACGGTGAACAAATCCCGGAATATTATGAAATTGATATTATGCGTAAAGACGGCGCCGTCCGGCACTTGCAGCTTTTCCGTAAGCTGGTATTATGGAACGGTAAACAGGAATTTCAGATTCTCTATAACGACATTACCGAAAGGGTTCAGGCCGAAGAAACTCTGAAAGCATCTGAAGAAAAATATTCTACCCTGATTGAGCAAAGTTCGGATGGGATTCTTATCCTTGTGGATAGAATGATAGTATTTGCTAACCGCAGGGTAAATGAAATGACGGGTTTTGCACAAGTTGAGATACTAGGGAAATATTTTTATGATTTAGCCGCTCCGGAATACAGGGAAAAGCTGGAAGATATTAATCTTAAAAGAAAGGCTGGCATGGCGTTGGAGGCCAATCAGGAACTCGAGTTGCTGACTAAGGGTGGTACCAGGGTGGCGGTGGAGACAAAACTCCAGCCTATAGTTTATGAAGATAAACCTGCCGGAATGGTGATAGTACATGATATTACAGAGCGCATTCAGGCTGAAGCATCCCTGAAAATATCCGAACATAATTTCCGCAACTCCATGGATAAATCATCCATCGGCATCCGTATCTCGGATAATAACGATGATAATTTGTATGCCAACCAGGCGCTGCTGGATATCTTCGGCTATAAAAACTTCGCTGAAATTCAGGCTAACCCGCCGCAAAACTTTTACACCCCGGAATGCTATGCCGATTTCCTGGTGCGGCATGAAGAATTTCTACGCGGGGAGCCCATGCCTAAACAAATCGAAAGTGATATTAAACGGAAGGACGGTACCATTCGAAATTTACAGGTTTCGATGATGGATGTTTTCTGGGATGGCAAAAAACAGCACCAGACGCTCTATAACGATATTACGGGGCGCAAACAAGCTGAAGAAGCTCTAAAACTGTCGGAGCAGAATTTCCGCAATACCCTGGACAGTTCGTTAATGGGTATTTTCATCGGTGATAGTCGGAATGTCTTGGACAGCCAGAATGTCTTGTATGTTAATCAGGCGTTTTTAGAAATGTTTGGTTACCATAATATCGACGAAGTGAAAGTAAAAGGCCCCCTGGAGTTTTATGCTCCTGAATCACGCAACGGGTATCTGGAACGTTTGGAACGCCGGCAAAAAGGAGAACCCTACCCCGAAATGTTTGAAATTGATATTGTACGAAAAGATAGTTCCCTCCGCCATTTGCAGGTTTTTAACAAGGATGTACTCTGGGATGGGCAGTTGCGGTCCGAACTGATTTATAACGATGTCACCGCCCTTAAGCAGGCGGAAGAAGAACGCCAGAAATTTGAGGATAAAGCCCAGATTGCCAGCCGCCTGGCGGTGGTCGGTGAGATGGCCGCCGGTGTCGCCCATGAAATCAATAATCCGCTCACCGGTGTCCTTGGTTTTTCTCAAATGATGCTGGAACAAGAAAATGTACCGGAAGAAATAAAGGCGGAACTCCGGCTCATCGTCGACGGCAGTCAACGCGTGGCGGATATCGTGAAACGCCTGCTCACTTTCGCGCGCCAGACGAAACCAGTCAAGACCCTGACCAATATTAACGAACTGATTGATAATACTCTCAAGTTAAGAGAATATGTTTTGAAGACAATTAATATCAATGTGGTCACTCGTTTTGATCCGGAATTACCATGGTCGGTTGCCGACCCCGGCCAGTTACAGCAGGTATTTCTTAACTTGATAGTAAATGCAGAGCAAGCCATGAAAACTGCCCACGGCCGGGGAACCTTGACCATTACCACCGAAAAGAAAGGTAATAATATTCTGATGTCTTTCCGGGACGATGGCCCCGGCATAAAACCTGAGAATTTGAAGCGTTTATTCGAGCCTTTCTTTACTACCAAAGCGCCCGGTGAAGGTACCGGCTTGGGATTGAGCCTGTCACGCTCTATTATCCTCGAACATAACGGCAGCATGGGGGTTGAAAGCGAATTTGGCCGTGGCGCTAATTTCATTATCGAACTCCCCATAATTGAATCACTGTCGTCAGAGACCGATGTTCCGATGCCTCCGGTTCAGACGAAACCGGCCGAAACGAAACACGGCAAAATACTGGTGGTGGACGACGAACCCGGGGTCAGGATTCTGCTTGAGAGAGTATTTATACAGATGGGTCATCAGGTGGATACTGTTGCCGATGCTGAAACTGCTGTTAACAAACTCGATGCGGGGTCAACCTACGATGTAATTCTCACAGACGTTCGAATGCCCGGCATGAGCGGTATTGAACTACACACACATATTCTGGAGAAATCGCCGATGATGAAAAATAAAATTATTTTCATTACCGGTGATGTTATGGGTGCTGATATTAAGGAATTCCTGACGAAAAATAACCTGACCTATTTTGCCAAGCCGTTTGACATTGAGCCATTAAAAGCAAAAATCAACAGTCTGATGCTGTCGGTTCCCCCGTCAAATGGCAGCGCACACCGGAGCAGTATATGAACAGACACATTGAAACAATCCTGATTGTGGATGACGAAAAGTTAGTCCGGAGACTGCTTGTGACTACTCTATTCGGTGAAGGCTACACTTGTTTTGAAGCCGGTAATGCCGAAGAAGCCTTGGCACAACTTCAAAATCATCCGGTGAACGTTATCCTTTTGGATATCATGATGCCCGGTAAATCCGGTATCGAATTATTGAATGACGTAATGGCGGCTTATCCTGATATTGCCCCGATCATGATTTCTGCAGTTTCGAATAGTGATATCGCTATTACCTGCATGAAACAGGGAGCCTATGACTACATTCTTAAGCCGTTCAATACCAAAGAAGTAACGCTGAGAATTGAATATGCCCTGGTTAAAAGGAAACTTATACTCGATAATATCGATTACCGGAAGCGTCTTGAAAAGATCGTTGGAGAACAGGCAGGGGAGATTCGGGCCTCGGAAGAAAATTTCCGGAACTCTTTGGATAATTCACCGTTGGGGATTCGTATCGTCTCTGCGGACGGCAAAACAACTTATGCCAACCGGGCTCTTTTGGACATTTATGGTTATTCCTCTGCCGCAGAAATAGATTCTATTCCTTATAGTAAACTGTATTCGCCTGAGACCTATACTGCTCATCTGGAAAGGGTCAGGAAAGGACAAATGGGCGAGCAAGTACTTTCAAATTACGAAATTGACATTGTGCGCAAAACTGGAGAAATCCGCCGGCTTATGGTTAGTCGGGGGGAAGTTCTGTGGAATGGCGAACGTCGATTCCAGATGCTGTATCAGGACATCACGGAAAGCAAACGGACCGCAAAAGCGCTGCAGGCGAGCTATGATAAACTCGATAAAACCCTCGATGCGGTCATCCAAACCATGGCTCTGACGGTGGAAATGAGGGACCCATATACCGCCGGACATCAGCATCGTGTTGCCGGACTCGCCTGTGCCATCGCCGCCAAAATGGGCCTTTCTCCGGAAATAATCAAGGGAATCAGTGTTGTGGGAACCATTCACGATATCGGAAAGATATCCGTACCAGCGGAGATTCTCAGTAAACCCGGACGGATTACAGAAGCGGAGTTTAGTATTATCAAAGAGCATCCCAAAACCGGCTACGATATACTAAAAGGAATCGATTTCCCGTGGCCCGTTGCCCTGTCTATACTGCAGCATCATGAAAGGATGAACGGCAGCGGATATCCGGGCCATCTTTCCGGCGAGGATATCATTCTCGAAGCGAGAATTTTAGCTGTAGCCGATGTCGTGGAAGCCATGGCCTCGCACCGGCCTTATCGTCCTTCTCTTGGGATAGATAAGGCATTAGAGGAAATCGCTCAGAAGAAGGGCATTCTTTATGATTCCGCGGTCGTGGATGCTTGTTTAGCGCTTTTTAACGATGAGGGGTTCAATATTGATCAATAGATTCTGGCAGCAATCGTTTTTAAAATAAAGTTGGACGGCGTCGACTGGTATTGTAACGGGGAGTAAAATTATGCAAATAGATGAACTTCTAAAGATGATGGTAGATAAAAAAGCTTCCGATTTACATTTGAAAGTTGCGTGTGTGCCCGCGCTTCGTATCGATGGCGCCCTGATCAGACAGGAACAATTCCCCGTAATTACCCTCAAAGACATTGAATCGATATTCCAACAGACTACTACTGCTGAGCAGCGGATGACCTTCATGGTAGAACACGAACTTGATTTTGCTTATGCATTGCCCGGTTTGGCCCGGTTCCGTGTGAACATCCTGCAGCAAAGGGGGACGATGGGTTTTGTCTTCCGGCTGGTGCCGTTTCGGATTTCATCTATCGATGAATTGGGGTTACCCCAGATATTAAAGGAGTTGGTTCTGAAACCGCGAGGTTTGATACTGATTACCGGCCCCACCGGCAGCGGCAAATCAACTACGCTGGCTGCTATGGTTGATTATCTCAATAAGAATGCGGCACGCAGTGTCATTACTATTGAGGATCCTATTGAATTTTTACACCATGACGAAAAGTGTATCATCGTCCAGCGGGACCTGGGAGACGATACGAAGAGTTTTGCGACTGCCCTCACGCACTCGCTGCGTCACGACCCGAATGTTATTGTTGTCGGTGAAATGCGGGACCTGGATACCATCAGTACGGCAATCAGGGCAGCCGAAACCGGTCACCTCGTGTTGAGTACATTGCATACTACCGATGCCGCTCAAACTGTTGACCGCATAATTGACGTATTTCCGCCCGGACAGCAGCAACAAATCAGGTTGCAGGTATCGCAGGCGCTGGAAGCGGTTTTATCACAGGCGCTCCTTCCCCTCGCCGGCGGTAAAGGCAGAATTGCGGCATTTGAGATTATGATCGCCAATGCCGCGGTCAGAAACCTCATTCGCGATGAAAGAACCTTTGAACTGCATAATGTCATGCAGCTTTGCAGCGCGGAAGGTATGCGGACGTTGGATGAAGTGTTGGCGAATTTGGTAAAGGAGAATAAGATTACGCTGGAACAAGCCCTCATAAAAAGCAGCAACCAGCAGCACTTAAAAGGCTACCTGGGTTTAAGTTTGCCCCACCCCGCTCTTTAAAATTTAAATTCGCGGGACCTGTATCACCTGGTACTAACCGGTACTAAATCGAAAAAATATACTGGGATGGCGATAAATGAGCGTGAACCTGTAGTTATTTTGAGACAAAAAGGACTGTAATGCCCGCGAGGTGTCAATGTACTAAAGAATTGGGGAAATAGCCCTAAAGGGCTATATGTTCATATCACGATAAATGATTTAATAGTCTCAATCCATCCCGATATATGTCAATATTAATGCCTCGTCAGTAGAATACACCCGTGGAGATGGAAATCAAAAGGCAAATATGGTAAATGACTCGGAATCTTTGTAAAGATAGGGTACTGAACTGGTGTTTCTCTTCCATTGCTTTAGGTTGTTATTCAAAAAGAGTTCTATAATGATTATAGTGTATAGATGTTGTTTGTGAAATTGGAATTGCGAAAATCCAG
>Ga0182011_10003464_pt1 | contig 12925 bp, 14 predicted proteins | sample 711E1DmetaG_FD_120481 | JGI IMG/M metagenome (GOLD analysis project Ga0182011, IMG submission 120481) | Permafrost microbial communities from Stordalen Mire, Sweden - 711E1D metaG | ecosystem: Environmental > Terrestrial > Soil > Wetlands > Permafrost | place: Sweden: Stordalen | collected... | reverse complement strand
CGAATCAACCCAAGTCAATGATCCAAATACTCGGTAAGCCATTCATCGATTATCAACTGGATTTATTGAAAAAAGGGTCGGTAACTGATGTTGTTCTTTGCCTGGGGCATCAAGGACAGCAGAATAATTATAGATTTTTGTAATCGGTACACTTCGTACAACAGGAAGTAAAGTGATAATTACACAAACTCCACTCAGAGTTAGCCTACTAGGTGGCGGAACAGATTTTGAAGACTTTTATAAAGAATATGGTGGTGCTGTTTTAACAACTGCCATAGATAAATATGTTTTTGTCATTGTAAAAGAAAGATTTGATGACAAAATAGTCTTAAATTATAGTGACAGGGAAACAGTTAATGACGTAAAAAATATTCGCCATGACTTAATTCGCGAATCAATGATAATGGTTGGAGTTGAAAAAGGAATTGAAATTACTACGCTGGCCGATATACCTTCTGAAGGAACGGGACTCGGCTCGTCGAGCAGCATATTAGTGGGGTTACTACATGCTCTATATGCCTATAGAGGAATTTTAGTAACGGCAGAACAATTGGCTAGTCAAGCGTGCCATATTGAGATAGACATACTTAAAAAACCTATAGGCAAACAAGACCAATATATCGCTGCCTACGGTGGTTTCCGACTCATCAAGTTTTCAAAGAGTGGCATTGACGTAAATTTAGTGGACATTGAAAAGAAGCAAAGACAAAATTTGAATGATAGCCTCTTGTTGTTTTTTACGGGGATAACGCGTGACTCAAGTGTTGTTTTATCCGACCAAAAGTCACGTATCAGTCACAATAATGTCACATTAAAAAAGTTGACCTCGTTAGCCGAAGTAGGTAAGGTAAGATTGGTAGATTCGGCAGTTAATGATATTGGCAAACTCTTACAAGACAATTGGGAACTAAAGAAGATGCTTTCAACAAGAATAACCAATCCGGAAATAGATGAAATGTATAAATTAGCTAGAAATGCTGGAGCAATTGGTGGCAAAATCACCGGGGCTGGATCTGGCGGATTTATGTTACTTTGTGTAAATGATGGCAAGAGAGATAATGTCAGGGAAGCGATGAAGAGCTATCGCGAACTTCATTTTAATCTGGAAAATGATGGCAGTAAAATCATTTTTAACTGTCAGAGGTCTAACTAATTCCACCAAATCTTATAGATAAACTTTTAGTCAGTTGGGCAAGGTACACACGGCTTATCAAAGGAGGATGAGTTTATGGCTTCGGATGAAATTGTGAGATTAGCAATTATCAAGAAGTATTTCGACGACATCAAATCTGCCTTAGATAACATGGCTCTTGATCCTATTTTAGAAGTGATAAATGCTCTTCAAAGCGCCAGAATACAAAGAAAAACAGTATATGTCTTTGGAAATGGCGGTAGCGCCGCAACCGCATCGCATTGTGCTTGCGATTTTTCAAAAGGCACCAATCATAATGATGTGCCTGGACTAAAGGTAATTGCTTTAAACGATAATGTACCACTGATGACAGCTTGGGCAAACGACGAATCGTACTACCAACTTTATGCTCGCCAATTAGAAAATATTATTGACCGAGGCGATATCGCAATGGGTATAAGTGTAAGCGGTAATTCACCTAATATCTTGAATTGCATAAAAGTTGCGCGTGCCATGGGGGCATTGACCATAGGTTTTACCAGTAAAATTGGCGGTGAATTGAAAAACATCGTCGATATCCCGGTAAGTTTACCAATAGATAATATGGAGCAATCGGAAGACTTACATCTCCTGTTAACACATGTGATTACTACCTGTTTGAGAGTGTCTGCTCTCGAATTATCCGTGACTTACAAAAACCGAGGTGAGCAGTAATGAAAGTATTGGTTACTGGCGGGGGGGGATATATCGGCAGCATCGTCGTAGAGGAGTTGTTAACGAATGGATATCAAGTTTCCGTACTTGACAATTTACAGCAGGGACATCGTTCAGCTGTTTTACCGCCAGCAAATTTTATTAAAGCAGAACTTGCAGATAAAGCCACCCTAGAAAACATTTTTTATACGGGAAAATTTGATGCCGTAATGCATCTTGCGGCAGAAACAGTAATTGAATTTTCGATATCTGATCCTAAACGGTACTTTAACAATAATATTGTGAATGGTTTAACACTACTCGATATGATGATCAAATATGATGTGAAGAAGCTGGTATTTTCTTCGAGCGCAGCAACGTACGGTGAGCCAAGGAGTATTCCTATAACCGAAAATCACCCGAAAAATCCGATAAATTCTTATGGTGAATCCAAGCTCATGTTTGAACGAATTCTAGATTGGTATGGGCGTGCCTATGGCCTTGAGCACGTGTCGATGCGTTATTTTAATGCAGCTGGGGCTAGTGAAAAATTAGGTGAAGACCATAAACCAGAAACGCATTTGATTCCCAATGTGCTAAAAGCAGCTCTGTTGCCAGACCAAATCGTCTCTATATTCGGAGAAGATTATCCCACAATAGATGGTAGTTGTGTAAGAGATTATGTCCATGTCCGGGATATTGCTCAAGCTCATATCCTTGCATTGATAAATATGAAAGATGTAAGAGGAAAGGCCTTCAATCTGGGCAGTGGACATGGTTACACTGTTAAAGAAATTGTTTCGGAGGTAAGGAGAATTACCGGAAAGCCAATCCGTGTTGAGACAAAACCAAGACGAACAGGAGACCCCGCGATTTTATTAGCCAGTCGGGAGCGTGCTATAAAAGAATTGAAATGGCAACCCAAATACACGGATCTCGATATTATAATTGAAAGTGCATGGGAGTGGATGTGCAAACATCCACAGGGTTATGATGTCTAGTATTAAAAAAGCAATGATTTTGGCTGCGGGCGAGGGAACACGTTTGCGGCCACTTACTTTGAATACGCCCAAGACTATGTTACTTGTTGCGGATATCCCAGTTATAGTCCATATTATCCATTGGCTTAAATTGTTCGGTATAAATGAAATTGGGATAAATTTACATTACTTGGGGGACAGAATTGTTAGTTGTCTTGGAGATGGAGTTCCCATGGGGGTAAAAATTGAATATTCTAAAGAGGAAAAGATTCTTGGTACCGCTGGTGGTGTAAAGCGAATGGAAAGTTTTTTTAGAGAATGTCCTTTTATCGTGGTATATGGAGATGTTTTAACTGATTTTAATCTAGGTAAGATGATAGACTATCACTTCATGACCAAAGCTTTAGCTACTATAGCTTTGGTTACAGTCACCAACACCTGCGAGGTAGGAGTTGTGGAGTTAAACAAGCAGGGACGCATCGTAAGTTTTGTAGAAAAACCACCTGCGGGAACTGAAAAAAGTCATTTGGCTAATGGCGGTATCTACATACTAGAACCCCAAATATTTGATCATATATTAAAAGATGAATCTAGTGATTTTGCCTTTGACATATTTCCTCAAATGTTAAATGAGGGTTTTCCGATCTATGGGTATAAACTTAAGCAGGAAGATTATTTAATCGATATCGGCAGTCTTGACAAATATAGGAAAGCCAATACAGATTATTTATCAAGGATAATTCCTATCGAAAATATGTGAATAAATACAAATTATTTTATGATAAATGCTGCTGATAACCACCAGATTGTCGCGGTTTATTCATTTCTTAAAAGGAGATAATTTTTGATTTCGGAGAGTAGACATACAAACAGGGCTGTTTTTGTTGACCGCGATGGCACTCTTTGCCCAGATGTCAATTATTGCAGATGTCCCGATGATTTTACTCTATTTTCTGAAGTGCCGCTGGCAATAAAGATGCTAAATAAGGCTGGATTTAAAGTAATTGTTATTACCAACCAATCAGGCATTGCCCGCGGTTATTTTACTGAAGAGATGCTAACCAAGATTCATCAAAAAATGAGGGATGAGCTCAAAATAAACGAAGCTTATTTGGATGCCATCTATTATTGTCCTCACCATCCGAATGATAAATGTAGATGCAGGAAGCCTGGAACACTTCTTTTTGAAAAGGCAGCGAAGGATATGGATATAGATTTGGTACAATCATTTGTCATTGGGGATCGTGACATCGATATTAAAGCAGGAGAAGCAATCGGTTCCAAAACACTACTGGTCGCCACCGGTCCGCAAAAAGGTTCCACCTCTGCTTCAACTCCAGATTATGCGGCAAAAAACTTATTAGATGCGGCGCAATGGATAAAAAAGGTCGTGCATGAAAAGTATTAGTATTGTTATTCCAGCATTAAATGAGAAGGATGGCATTGTTTCCACCATACGCGCTATCCCGAAAACAAGATTGGAGCAAATGGGTTATACCGTCCAGATTCTGGTCGTTGATAACGGCTCGTCCGATGGCACGGGAGATTTGGCCAAGCAAGCAGGAGCTGATGTTGTTGTTGAACAAAAACGTGGTTACGGCTCTGCTTTCAAGTGCGGTTTTGCCAATGCCAAAGGTGATATCATCGCCACTTCGGACGCTGATGGGACCTATCCTGTAGAAAGTATTCCGGACTTAGTGTCTATCCTTGAATCCGAACAATTAGATTTTATTACGACTAACCGTTTTTCACTAATACAAAAAGGGGCGATGCCTCTCATTAACAAAATCGGAAATACTATTTTAGCAGTAGAGACGAAAGTACTGTTTGGTCTAAATATACGCGATCCTGAATCGGGAATGTGGCTATTCCGGAGAAATATTCTAAACGGCTTACAATTAAAATCAGATAGTTGGCCGTTTTCTCATGAGTTAAAGATTGAAGCTTATTATTTTGGCAAAAATAAATGTAAAGAAATTCCAATAACATACAAACGAAGGTATGGAAAAACTAATCTATGCAATGCCTGGAAAGTTGGCTTTCAAGATTTTACAAACATTTTAAATAAGCGGATTAAAAGGTAAAATATTGCTTAACAAGATTTAGGGGATTTATGGAAAAGGTTTTCATCTCAATAGTAATTCCGGCACGAAATGCTGGAGACATAATTGAAAAATGTTTAAAAAGTATCATTCAATTGGATTATCCTCAAGAAAAGATTGAAATAATCGTTGCAGATGGACTATCTTCGGATCATACTGCTGAAATATCTAGAAAATATAATGCAAAAGTTATAAATAATCATGGTAAAACCGTTGTTGCCGCGCGAAATATTGGTTTTAAAGCTGCGCATGGCGAACTTATCGCTTTTACCGATGCTGATTGTGAAGTCGATAAAAATTGGTTAAATAACTGCCTCAAATATTTTGATGACGAAAATGTTGCTGGAATCGGAGGACCAAATTTAATTCCAATAGATGAAAGACCCTTTGGAAAAGCTGTTGGTCTTATTTTTGAGTATGCCTATAAATTCCGGGCTGGGGCACCTACTAAAGTGTATTCAAAACCCATAGAATCCAGATCACATGGTTCCAATGCAATTTATCGAGCATCAATACTTGGTAAGGTATTACCTATAGAAGAAACTACTGTTGCAGGTGAAGATGTGCTGATGAATGAGGCAATAAAAAAATTACATTTTAAACTGTTGTATGTTCCAGATGTAATAGTTTACCATCATAGAAGGACAACAGCGCATTCTTGGTGGCGGCAAATGCGATGGTATGGCGCAGGCAGAGTCTTATTATCTAGGAAAACTAGAGGGATGATTAACCTGCCATATTTATTTGCTGGAATTTTTATACCTTTATTTTTACTTTTATGCCTTATCACATTATTAGTAAACTTTAGGTTATTTGAAATATTAATCTTAATTGTAATAATAATTCTGTTTCTTTCTATGCTTCTGTCTTATTTCAGGGTAAAGTCAATTATTGTGTCAGCAAATACCCCATTAGTCATAATTATAGGTCTATCTGCTTGGTCTTATGGTTATGTCCAAGAATTATTGTTTAAAAATGTATTAATTCCTTCTAACAATAAAAACGATAGTAAATTTTAGTAGTGAATCAAACTCTGGAAGAATAAACAATGAAAATCGCGATTATCACTCCCGAATATCCCCCCAAATGGGGTGGTATAGGAACGTATGTTTATTATTTATCGAATGCTCTTTCCAAAGCGGGAAATGAAATTCATATAATCACTAGAAAAGAAAATATTAAAAGGGAATCGAATCCTCAAAGCAATATTTATATATATGAAGTTCCTTGGGTATATGCACCTGTTTTATTTTCTACATCATTTAGCAAAAATGCTGTCTTAAAATTGATACAGATAAATATAGACTTTGATATAGTATTTCTTCAATGTCCCTATGTGTCGGTTTCTTCTAAGCTATTTACTTTAATTAAATCGCCTGTTATTTCGATAATGCACGGAACATGGAAAGGTGAACGTAAGGCGCTAAAAATAGATGGTAATTTACTCCAAAGTCCATCTGATATATCAATGTTGTTGACATCTCATTTGCTCGAAAAATATGAAAAAATAGCCATGAGGAAATCAGCAGGTATAATAACAATAAGCAAATACTGCGCGGAAGAATTATTACATTATGGAGTTCAAAATAAGATTATTGCTGGGAAATTGGAAATAATTTCGAATGGAGTAGATTCAAAGATATTTCATCCTGCAAAGGATGACAGTGAAAAAGAAGAAATTAGAACCAAATTCGGGGTGAAACCAAATGAATTTATGCTTTTATTCGTAGGACGATTAGTTGCTAGGAAGGGAGTAAATGTTTTACTCGATGCCATGGCTAATCTTGTTATTTCTAAAGGAATTTCAAATGTGAAGTTGTATATTGTGGGAAAAGGTCCCTTAGAAAAACGATTAATTGTGCAAGCCAAAAGATTAGGAATTTATGGAAAGTTAAATATTATGGAAATTTCAGGGAGTGAAGAACTTGCGCAAATATATGCAGCATCTGATATTTTTGTTTTTCCTTCTTACTACGAAGGTTTCGGAATTGTGATATTAGAGGCTATGGCCTGTGGAATACCGGCTATTTCTTCTAATATTTCGGCGATTCCAGAGGTAGTAATTAATAATAAAACTGGTTGTTTGGTAGAACCGGGGAATTCAAATGATTTGGCTCTAAAAATCGAATATCTAATAAAAAACAAAGATCTCTGTATTAAAATGGGAAAAGAATCCAGAATTACGGTTTTGGCGAAATATGATTGGGATATCATTGCCAGATCAACTATAGCGATATTTAATAAAGTTGCAATTGAAAATAAAAGTAAGCTGGAGAAAGAGGCGATTTTATGCAGCGGCAAAAAAAATACCTAACAAAATATGATATTCAAATGGCTCCAGAGGCCCCTCATACCGAACGGCGTATGATAGTTGGATTAGGGATGATAGGACAAGTGCAAATAAAATGTGATAAATTGTTGGATATCGGATGTTCGGATGGGAAATATACTATTCAAATAGCCAAAGCATTAAATGCGACTTCCATGGTCGGTGTTGATATTAATATGATTTCCCTTGAAAAAGCCAAAACGCGGGGCATTGATACTTTCTTAGTCGATCTTGATGAAAATCCACTACCATTTGCTGATGGTCAATTTGATTTTGTATATTGTTCAGAAGTTATTGAACATATAGCAAACACCGACAAATTAATAGGAGAGATCGAGAGGGTTTTAACACCTGGTGGATATCTTCTACTTAGCACACCTAATCTGGCATGTTGGGTAAATCGACTGATATTGTTATTTGGCTGGCAACCAATTTACACAGAAGTTAGCTTTATTAAGCATTACGGTACGCCATTTGGATACTCAAGAGGATATCCGGTTGGGCATATTCGTCCATTTACATTGAAGGCATTAAAAGCCTTCCTTACTGATAAAGGATATCGCTTGGTCTCAGTAAAAGGATATGCGGCTCTCGAACATCCCCTACTGATTCCATTGGACCGAATAATTGCCAAGTTAAGCGTACAATCTGCCACCGGATTATTATGTTTGTGTAGGAAAGGAGACCAATCTCTTTCTTGAGAGGCAAATTATATTGAACAAAAAACAAATTGTATTATTCATTTCAATAATATTTATAATCATAGGTTTTCTTGCCTATATCACAATTCGTAATTTCAATATGAATTGGACTGGAAGTCCTTATGATCCTGGCTACCAATCTAATGGATTTTCTTCAAATATTAATCACCCAACGTCTCCATTATGGGATTATGTAGATTTTCAGGGAAATGATATCGGGCTTACCGTATTAACGAAAATGGTGTTTGTTAGTTTTGGCATTAATACCCCAAATATTCTCGATATTATTTGTAAATTTCCTTTTTCTCTTATTGTTTGGATATCTATTTGTGTCCTTTTTTATATCTGGATCGGCAGGTTATTTTTTAAGGACAAGAAGAATAATAGTCCAATCAACTTAGCTATTATCGCTTTACTGGCAGCCTTTATAATGCCTGCAACCGCAATGTTCCATATAAGTCAGTTCTTTTTCTCCAATGCCCTTTATGGATTTATTTTGCTTTTTATGACCTCGATATTGGCTCTTGATTTTAACAACACCCTTGGACGACAAAGAATGATCATCGCGTTTATTATTATATGTGCCACCCTGATAATCTATCATACTGCTGATCAAGTTATTTTGATAATGGTTTTTATTTATGCTCTGGTACTTTTCCTGTTTAGGTTTCTAATTAAATCTAAAATACCAAGGCCGCGATTGACCTATAATAGTATGGCGCTATTTACTATAGGGTTAATTGTTCTTTCATATTTAATTTTTGTCTTTCATTCATTATTTACAGAGAGCGTCGACTGGGCGAGACAAGATATGGTTTCTCCCCTATCATTAGGCTCATTTTTTGGGAGACTATCATTAGCTTCACCATATATTTCTTTCCCGCATAATGGTGAGTTAATTACACTCCTCATATCATTATTAACTTATTTAGTTTTAATGCTGCTAATGATAATTATTGCTTTTGTATCTAAACAAATTCCATTTCACGCTAAACTTGGTCTAATGATGTTGCTGGCCTTTTTAGGTATTTTATTGTTTGTTTTTATTTATACACTTGGTCTAGGAAGCGCTTATCAACGAATTTTTGATTATTCTTTAATTGTGTTAATTTATCTATTTTCCATAATAATTTATTCATTGCGGGAGAAAAGCATTCAAAATAACAGTTATAAGTCGAATTTTCGATGGTCATTGATGGCAATAGGTATTCTTTCAGCAGTAGTATTTATTTCTACAATTGCAAACAGGGATTATCTATCAGTTAGGGAAAACTATTCTATGGAATATTCTCCTAATACGTCTTCTGTTTTGGCATTTTTTACTGAACATGGATCACCGCCAATTTTTGCAACTCTTAAAACAAGTTTGAATTACCTTATGGTTAATAAGCGGAATGATGCATATGTAATTTTTGATCCTATGGTAGAAACCGGACAATCCGATTATATCATGATTCTAGATAAAGTTTTGTACTCTGTTTATCCCGATAGCTCAATCTTATTGCAATATATGGATAAATATGGAATGGATTCCCCTGAAGCGATCCTGATTGTCAGTGATCAAGATTATAAAATAGGTTGGATAGGATTTAATGGATTTTATAAGCCAATTACAGCTGATTTTACGTCTGATACTGGTTTTGACTTAGTATATGATAATGGGGAAACTAAATCATACGCAGTTTTAGGTAATTAAGATTATTTATAATTAATTTTACTAATCCAAGGGGGTAGCTAATCGGTGAAAGTGAATTTATTGTGGTCGTATATATTACATTATTGGGGCGGAATATCACAAAATATGACTGATTTATCCGACCAGATTTATAGACAATATGAGGAATTTATTGTTTTAGTGGAGCCCTTTTCGGGATCAATAAAAAATAAAATAATATCGGATGCGGGATGTGGATACAATTATCCTTATAGCCTACTATTGGCAAGTCGCGAAAACAGAGTTATTGGAATAGATATCCACGAGCAAGCTCGTGGTTCTTTAATAATTCAAGCTTCGCTTGACCTAAAGCTGGGTAAATAATAATTAAAAAAGAGCGAATATCCTTGCCCTTTACATTCACCCACGTGCAAGCACGTGGTGCTCTGCCCTTCGGGTTTTGCATAGATGTATCCTATCTCACTACCGATAGCGTTAGTCTTCGAAGATGCTTAAATGAGATAAAATTTAATGGGTTTATTCGGGTTATTTGTAGTTTTACGTTTGGTTTTTTAGGTAAAAATAGAAGGTTTAAAAAAGAACTTGAGAAACGAAGCCGTTTCGATTTTAATGAAGCCAATAAATATTTGACGACATACGAATGAATATACGAATGAATATCGAGGATTTAAAGTTTGCTGAAAATACTTATGACATAATAGTATCTATTGCAGTTTTTGAACATATTAAAAATTTACAGAAAGCGGTATCAGAATTGCATCGTGTATTAAAAAAGGGCGGATTTGCCTATATAGTAATACATATGTATCCTTCATTTTCTGGTAATCATTATAACTTATATAGATCGATTAACAAAATTCCTCCTTGGGACCATTTACGTAGCCAAAAAAGACCTGTCCCAGTTTATCTGAATAAGGGTAATCGAAATGATTATATCCAGATAATTAGTGAAAAGTTTAAAATCATTAATATAAAATTAACCGCAGAAGATAATATTGCAGAAAAATTACTAACGCCTGAACTTTTAGGTGAGTTGTCTAATTACACCAAAGAAGAATTGTTAACAAAAGCCATTTGCGTAGTATGTAAAAAAATTTAGTTTTGAAAATTATGTTTAAGTTTTAATTAGAATTTTACCAAAGTAGTTTTGAATTTAGAGTCTATATGATAAAGAAATTGAAAAATGGAACGATAACCGATCTAATCATCGTTAGCTTTTTGGCATTTATTATTTTCGCAATTCTTATTTTTAGCTCGGGAATATTAAGAATCTTTTTTGGAACAATTTACATATTTATTCTACCGGGATATGTTATGACAGCGATTCTGTTCCCTAGGAGAGGAGATATTGTAATTTGGGAACGTTTGGTATTAATTTTGTTGATAAGTATCGCAATACTGATATTTATTGGACTTGCTCTCAATTATTTTTGGGGAAATATTGATTTAATTCCTTGTCTCGTAACTCTCTTAATATTTATAGAGATTTCTATTATTATTACTTGGTATCGTAGGAAAGCTATTGAACAAGAAAATAGGTTTGAACCGCGGGTAAATCTCGGTACACTAAAACGGCTCGTAAAATTACACAAGGTAGTAAGTTGGAGATATTTGGTTTTGTTCATTTTAATAATATCTTGTATCTTGGGATCTGTTTCTTATTTTATCGTCAAATCTTACACTAACAATAAATTCACGGAATTCTATCTTCTAAATAATGATCAGAAAACAAATTATTTTCAGCAAGATATGTCTTTAGGAGATACGTTGAATGTTTATGTTGGAATAGATAACAAAGAGCATAAATCTTTAAACTATAGCGTGGAAATTACTCTCGATGGAAATAATATATCATCATTTAATAATATAGAACTCAATGATAACGATAAATGGCAGCAATCGGTCGATATTATTCCAGATAAAACCGGATTGGATCAAGAGGTGGTATTTACGCTTTTTAAAGACTCAAAAAGTTACAGGGAGTTAAGATTATGGCTAAATGTTAAATGAGAAAATAATTTGCACAATGAGGTGGACCCCATTGTTAGGACAGCAAGGGAGCTATGAGGTGATGCTCCTATAGATGTCAAGCATCTTGAACCGCATGTTGTATGCCTATGTCGTGAAGGATGCCGAACACCTCGCGGGCGACGTAACGCTTCAAGCAACGAATCACTTCCGTTTTAGTCTTGCCCTCTTCCCTAAAAACTGGACAGGTTGTTAAGATAGAATCCTGCTCTTAAAATAAAGAGAATATGGAGGAGCAGGAAATTGAAACAGAACCGTAGAAAACATAGTCCAGACTTCAAAGCCCGGGTTGCTATGGAAGCACTAAAAGGCGAAGAGACCATCTCAGAATTAGCCATCCGGTTCGAGGTCCACCCGACACAAATCAACCAGTGGAAGAAAGAACTGGTAGCAGGAGCCGCCAATATCTTCGGCGCTGATCCCAACAGAAAGATCAAGGATGAGAAAGGACTGATAAATCAGCTCTACCAGCAGATTGGACAGCTCAAGGTATAGAAGGATTTTTTAGAGAAAGGATTGGAGCGGTGGAAGTAAAACAGAGACGCGCTGCTGTTGACCGTTGCCGTCCGTCGCTCTCCGTGGCCCGTCAGTGCAAATTGTTGGATATTAGTCGCTCGGGACTGTATTACCAGCCGGCAAGAGTCTCTGAGAATGATCTTGAGCTGATGAAATTGATTGACTGTCAATACATGGTCACACCGTTTTATGGAACCCGTAAGATGGCTGCCTGGCTGAAGAGCAAACGCCACAGCGTCAACCGGAAACATGTACGGCGGCTAATGCAATTAATGGGTTTGAAGGCCATCTACCGACGTCCGCGGACCAGCCCGCCGGGTCCGGGTAATAAAATCTACCCGTATCTTTTAAACGGAATGAAGATAACACACCCAAACCAGGTGTGGTGCGCTGACATCACCTATATACCCATGGCACACGGCTTCATGTATCTGGTGGTCATCATGGACTGGTACAGCCGGTATGTATTGGCGTGGAGGATATCAAATAGCCTGGATGCGGATTTCTGTGTGGAAGCACTCGAAGAGGCGCTAAAGAAAGGGAGACCGGATGTTTTTAATACGGACCAGGGATCCCAATTCACCGGTAAGGCTTGGGCTTTCACCGGGCTTTTGGAGAAACAGGGTGTCACGGGGCACTTAAAACCGGCCACCTGCGGGCAGTTCAAAAGCGGCCACTTTAAGGTAGTCAGTTAAAATTTACACTATTCGCCTTTTTCATTCAAGTTGTCGTTGGTGATTTGCCGGTGTTGTTCTCTCCGGTCATACAT
>Ga0182011_10003463_pt1 | contig 12926 bp, 10 predicted proteins | sample 711E1DmetaG_FD_120481 | JGI IMG/M metagenome (GOLD analysis project Ga0182011, IMG submission 120481) | Permafrost microbial communities from Stordalen Mire, Sweden - 711E1D metaG | ecosystem: Environmental > Terrestrial > Soil > Wetlands > Permafrost | place: Sweden: Stordalen | collected... | reverse complement strand
TCCCAACCGAAATTATCCTTTTCCCCGATTTTTTAGCTCCGACTAATCTCTCAAACGTTTTTCTGTCAGCAAAAAATTCTTCCTCGTGCATTTTGTGCTCTTCAAGAGTCTTGGATTTAATAGGAACAAAGGTTCCCATGCCAACATGGAGTGTGACGTACTCGATTTGCACCCTTTTTTTCTTTAATTTGGTCAATAGTCTTTTGGTGAAGTGAAATCCGGCCGTCGGGGCGGCCACAGAACCGATCGTCTTGGCGTAGATTGTTTGATATTCCTTCCTCAAATCTGATTCTTTCTCTTTGGAGTCAATATATGGCGGCAGGGGCGTATGACCATATTTTCTCAGGACATCCATCATAACGGTTTTAGTCAAATGTGTGTCTATTATGGCTGTCACGCCTTCTTGCCCGATCGCATTAAACAAAAATTTATTAAGAGCTATATTTGTTCCGGCTTTGACTCCGGGGTGGGTTAGGGTTGTCCAAATACCTGGTTTGATTTCTTCCAAGAATAAAATTTCAATATTTCCCCCTGTTATTTTTTTGGCAAATATTCTGGCTGGAAAAACTTTAGTCTTATTTAAAACCAGGACATCGTTCGGACCCAAATAATTTTCGATTTCGAAAAATCTACAATGATTGATTTGTCCGGTTTTACGGTCAATTATCATAAGTCTCGAATGGTCACGTGGGTGAGCGGGGGAGTTGGCAATAAGATTTTTCGGAAGCCGGTAGTCAAAAAGGGAAGTTTTCATATCGAAAACTGAGCGATGCATTACTATACAAGTGCTGAGGTCGGGATTCGAACCCAAGTAGTCCTTCCGGACGAGAGATTTACAGTCTCTTGCGATTGACCGCTCCGCCACCTCAGCGTGTGATAAGTATACAGGATTTCGTGAGCCGACGAGAGGATTCGGACCTCTGACTTGCTGTTTACAAAACAGCTACTCTACCGCTGAGTTACGCCGGCCTACGCTTGAATTATATCAAAAATCTTGGAGAAAAAATGACCCTGCCTCAAAAGACTCGGTAGCATTCCTGGAAGATCCAGGTGGGTGAGCTGGTTACCAACATTATGGAGGTAACACTCCGCTCTCCCAAGCAAATTTAACTTGATCAGGAAATTTAAACCGATTCCTTCTCGACAGGGCCACAATCATTCTAGCACAACATCTCAAGGAAATGATATGTCAGGTTCTTTGAATCTGTCATGAAAGTCAATTGTGAAAAACTATCAAATAGTAGAAAAACCGGGAATGAGAAGACGTAAAAAGAAATTGATTACTGGATTCATAATCGGAGAAATTAAAGAGTTGCCATTAAAGATGGGGAAAATCAAAAGGAATAGAAAAATCAGGCCAAACTTTTCCATGAAACCATTAAATACACGAGCTTCCTTGTTGGGCAAAATACCGTTGAGTATCTTTTCGCCATCCAGCGGGTGAATCGGCAGCAGGTTAAAAACCGCCAAAATTATGTTGAATTCAATTAGATAGAAAAATAAGGTGAAAAAAGATCCAACAGGGAATATTGCTAATAGAATTCTTAAAAACAATGATAATAATATTGCAAAACATATGTTAGCCGCGGGTCCAGCCAACGAGATCAGCGCGGAGTCCTTTTTAGGGTTTTTCAGATTATAGGGATCTATCGGGACGGGCTTAGCCCAACCGAAAAGAAACGGAGAATGAAGGAAGAAAAGAAGCGCAGGCACAATAATTGTGCCGTAAATGTCGATGTGGGGGATAGGATTTAGGGTGAGCCTGCCCATAAGGCGTGCAGTTGGGTCACCAAGTCTGTCGGCCATCCAACCGTGGGCAACTTCGTGGATGATTATGGCGAAGGCAAAACCGATTATACCGATGGCGATAAACAAAATATCCATTGCGGTTGAGCGTACTAGATAGTATAATCTAGACCAGCTAAAAATAATATGGCTTACATTTGCGATAACTGCGGGAAGGCAATAGTTTACGGACGTCAAAGTACACACGGCCGTGGTGTTGCGGGAAAAAGATGGAAGAAAAGGGCCCAAAAGACTCTAAAGATTTTTAAACCCAATCTTCAAAAAATTGCCGTATTCGTGGCCGGAAAAAGAGTCCAAATGAAGCTTTGTACCAGCTGTATATCTAAGTTTAGGAAAGAGGGAAAAATCAAAAAACTTCAGGCCTCAGCCGCAAAGGTTGCATCCTTGTAGCCTTCTTTAAATTGTTTCCAGGTAACCTTGTCTTTCCCTTCCAGTTGAACCTCATCCAGTACCAATTTTCCGTCGTCGATGTGTGTTCTATGGATTTTTAGTCTGCGAATTTTTGTGTCCGTCTCCGAAAGGCGAAGGGTGGTCCAAGCGACGGGCCAGGGAAGCATGGCACGAACAAATCTTTCCGCTTCAATCGGATCAACCTTTGTCAAATCAATAAATCCGTCCGCCCTTGTCATAATTTTGGTGAAAGTTGCCTGAGAATCATCCTGAACTTTAGGTCTGATTTTTCCCTGCAAATATGGTTTTAAAGTTTCAACCAAAACTTCAGCCGATCTTTCAAAAAGTCTTGTTCTTAACGTCTCTCCAGTATCAGATGATGAAACGTCTTCTTTGAATTGAGAAACTATCGGACCATGGTCAACTTTTTCGTCCATTTTGAATATTGTTACACCGGTTGTCGTATCTCCGGCGGCGATCGCGGCAGGAATCGGGGAAGCGCCTCTATATTTTGGCAAAAGTGACGGGTGAATTACCAGAATTCCGTGCGGAAAAAGATCAATAACTCCCTTTTTAATTATTTCCCCATACGAGGCAAGAACTCCGACATCCGCATCGACTCCATCAATGGCCAATTCATTGGCAGAGTAGTGAATTGGGACTCCATGCTCGTGTGCCCAATGATCGATTGGAGAGTAAGTGATTATCTCTTTCCTACCAACCGGTTTCGGAGATTGGGTCACCACGGCAACAATCGGAGACTTTCCCGGTCCGGTGACAAATTCTTTGTGGATTTTTATCAGGATGGGTAAAACATAATCCGGGGTACCAAAAAAAACTATTTTCATATAAGCTCCACTTCCTCCCATTCATCACCTTCAACTTTATATAAAGGTTTCTTTTCTCTTAAAAGATGATCTACAAATAGAATTCCTTCCAGATGATCAATTTCGTGCATAATTATCTGGGCGTTAAAACCTTCAAAGGTTTCCGTAATTTCTTCTCCCTTTTCGTTTAGATATTTAACGATAATTTTTGGAGCCCTTTTTAGGGGACCGTAATAGTAGGGAAGCGAAAGGCAGCCCTCCAGAATTTCACGCTTGCTGTCCTGTTTTTGCGAAGCTTTGGTAGACAGAGGAGTTTTTTCTATTTTGAGGACAACGGGATTAATAACCACTCTATCAAATCCTTTGTAGTTAGCCACAAAAACCCTCAAGTTTTTGCCGATCTGGGGAGCGGCCAGACCAACGCCTTCAGGGTCTTTTTGAACACTCAAGGTATCCTTCAGATCCTGAACTAGCTGTAGGATTTTTTTGTCAACTTTTACGACAGGCTTGGATTTTAACCGCAGCACAGGGTCACTTGAGGGCAATATCTTTTGAATCATGGCCAAATTATACCAAAAATACGGTTTACTTGATACTTTCGAGGCCTTGTATGGAATTGGAATCGATTGGATCAATATTTTTCAATATGTAATTATATTGATCGCGGGCTTCCTGAAATTGTTTCTGATTAACCAAAAGATAGGCATAAGCCAATCGTGCATCTTTGTAGTTAGCCTTGAGATAAACAGCTTTTTTAAGAGCGGTCAATGCTTCGTTTACTTGCCCTATTCGGGCGTAAGCCAGACCCAGATTGTAATAAAGCTTTGCATCGGTAGGTGCCTGAGCAACCGCCGCGACCAGTGTGTCCCTGGCATTAATCAGATAATTCGGATTAATAGTTGAAAGCATAATAAATATGCCAAACTGGATTCTTTTATAATTCAAATTTGCGGGGGAAAGAGCGACTGCCTTATCTACTTCGGCGATAGCCAGATTGGTAAATTGTGTTGCCTGATCGGTTAGTTTTTGTTGATTAGAAGCTAGGGCGAGATTTGCGTAAGAAACTGCAATACCTTGTTGGGTACCGGAGCCGGCATAAAAAACAGGTTGACCCGGCTCAATGTTTATTGCTTGTGATAAGTATTTTATAGCGATATCCTGGCGATTAATGGAGTTATAGGCTGCACCTGTTGCATAGAGATAATCAGCATACCAATATCTGCCTGCGGCGAGTAAAACATAGAACACAGTAAATAGTGTGAGAAAAACGTAAATCTTCTGTGAACTTCCCGGTTTGTTGTGTTGAACTTTGTACTCGGCACTAGGTATTGTAAAAATTGCGGCGATCGCCGGGAAGAGGAAAAATTCCAATTGGATAGGAACAACTGAAAATCCGAAGAAGTTGGTAACAAGAATTGAAACATAGCCGGCTAAAAGAGCGAATCTGAAATTCAGGGGTTCAAATAGTCCCGAATTTTCCAAATTATTACTTTTAATTAGTTGATATATCGTAAATCCAATTAAGGCCAGATATGCCAAAAGTCCTACGGTTCCGGTATTCGCTGCAAAGTTTAAGTATTCATTGTGTGCCTTGTTATATATAAAATCCCACTCGCTGGTTACGTTATGTTCAGCCGGCCGATATAAATAGTAAGAATAGGCAAAAGTCTCGACCCCGGTCCCAAAAACCGGATAGTGAAGCCAAACCTGGATAGCTCCGGTCCAAACAATTCTTCTTATGGTGCTTGATTCGGTTCCGCCGGTTTCGAGAGAAGTTCCTCCCGTTTGTGTAACCGCAATTTGCTTATTTGCAGATTTGTCTATTAATGAATTAATACTGGGTGTCCATTCAGTTCCGCTTATTAAGCAAATAGCAAGAACACTGATACCAAAGACAATAACAGGTAAAATTAATGTTTTGATTTCATGCCGTTTTTGCCAAACGGTGAGTCCCCAAAAAACGACAAACGCCGCTGCGAGTCCCAAGTATCCGGAACGGGATTTCGTGAATATCATAGTCCAAAAAAGAAGAATAGAAAGTGAAAAATAAATCCAGAATTTATAATCTTTTGTTTTAAACTTGGTGCTTAAAGTAAGACTCCATGTAACAGGCATTAAGGCTATCAACCAGGCGGCCAACCAATTGGGTTGTCCCAAAGTAGAAAAAACTCTGGACTGGACATCCTGAACCCAAATATGTTTATCAATCCCAAAATGTTCCAGTACACCGTAGATTGAAACGAGCGCGGCGGAAGAGAGTGTTATGTAGACTAATTTTAAAGTTCTTTTGGAGTCGAGATTGCTTACAAATGCCCAGTAGAGCAGGACATAACAGATGGTGGAAGCCAAACCGCCGTTGAATCTGGAATAGTATCCAAGCCAAGATGTCAGAAGGTCAATCGAGAGAAGTGTGGAAATAAGCTGTGACCCAAAAAACACAAGAAGCGGGATATCTAATATTGTGCGACGGAATATTAATTTCTTTTCATAGATCATCCGGATTATCCAAGTTGCCGTAATTAAGGTAGTAAAAATGTAAACCAGAACCATCTTGTTGAATTCAAAAACTTCAGAAGTAAACGGCCAAAGAATCAGCGGAACTAAAAAAAGAAGAATTCCAAAAAGCCAAAATATAATTTTTTGTGATGTCTTCACAAATAAGATTGTAACACACGTGTTCTTAATCAAAAAAACTCCGTACATTAGAAAATTACCTGCCATGAAGGCGAAGTGTATTCTTTTGTACGGAGGGATCGGGAATGTGTTATTAAGTTTTAGATAAACGAGTTAAGCCAGACACATCCGAATATGATCAGGTTAATCAAGGTAATTCCTGCCAATATTAGAGAAATAGCACCGACCGTGACAGGTCCAGTTCCTGGTCTCTTGGCGACGATTAAGAATACTATCGCCAAAAGCACTATCAAGATAATGCAAGCCAGGGAAATTCCTCCTGCAATCGCGTGCACTGCGGCAACTGAAATCATTTTGACTCCTTTCTTTTATGGTGCGAGGGAAAATTCCAACTTGGCGATTCTAATGCTTTGGGAACCTCTTTGCAACTTTTGACTAAATAGGTATACTCTCGATGCAACACATTACAATGAAATTCATTAACCCTATTGATAGGTTCCTCGGACTTTTTTCCCACGATGTCGGAATTGATTTGGGAACTGCAAATACACTCGTTTATGTTCGTGGCAAAGGAATTGTGATCCGTGAACCTTCTGCTGTAGCCCGTCATAAAAAATCAAAAGAAATTTTGGCGATAGGCGCTTCGGCTAAAAAGATGACAGGAAGGGCACCCGGAACTATTGAAGTAATCCGCCCTTTGCGCGATGGAGTTATTTCCGACTTTGACGCAACCGCGGCAATGCTTAAATATTACATAAAAAAAGTTCACGAATCGGGAAGCGCAATGCCGAAAATTCCCAGGCCCAGAGTTGTAATAGGAATTCCTTCCGGGGTAACTGAAGTCGAAAGAAGAGCTGTTGCGGACGCGGCTCTCGATGCCGGAGCGCGGGAAGCAAATCTTATCGAGGAACCGATGGCTGCCGCAATCGGAGCCGGCATTCCGATTGAAGGACCGGACGGAACTTTTATTGTTGATATCGGGGGGGGTACCAGCGAAATCGCTGTGATTTCACTTGGCGGAATAGTATTGGGTAGATCGGTACGTATTGCCGGGGACGAAATGGATGAGGCGATAATTAATTATGTCAGGCTGAAATACTCTCTACTTTTAGGTCAGCCGACAGCAGAAGCCGTAAAAATATCAATCGGGTCGGCCGGGTCGCCCAAGGAAGGAAACGATAAAAACGGTAAATTTGCAGTAGTGCGCGGTCGGGATCTCGAAGCAGGTTTGCCCAAATCCATAAAACTTTCGAGCGGCGAAATTCAAGAAGCCTTAAGCCCGATCCTTCAGGAAATTGTTGGCAATATTGTCGACACTTTAGAGGAAACTCCTCCGGAACTGACAAGCGATATTATGGAACGCGGAATTACTATTTGCGGTGGTGGATCCCTAATCGGCGGAATTGATAAAGTAATTTCGGAAGCTACTAAAATGCCGGTTTGGATAGCCGATGATCCTTTAACCTGTGTAGTACGGGGTTGCGGGGCCTGTCTGGAAGATAACGGACTACTTAAAAGGATGCGAGTAACAAAGGGGTTATAAATAAGTTATGAATTTAAATTTCAAAATTTTAAATTAATTTTAAATTCGTAATTTATAATTTAAAATTAATATTGTATGAATTCTTTGGCCTCACAAAATAAAGAGTCGTGGCTTTCCTGGTTTTTAAGAGGACTTTTGATTCTTCTTTTTATAATTCTTTTTGCAAAACTTATTGAAGTTCAGGTTATTAAGGGTGGGTATTACCGGACGCTATCTCAGGAAAATCGGATCAGGCATGTTTCCATCCCCGCACCTCGCGGCAGAATTTTGGCGCGTGGCGGGGAAGAACTTGCTACAAATGTTGAAATTAAAAAGAGAATTGAATTTGGGTCAAACGGAAATTTCCAAATATCCGATGATTTGACAAATGTTACACCTGATGAAATTGTCGTTGATTATAAAAGGGTATACCCGTTGGGCGATGAACTTTCTCATGCAGTTGGATATTTGGCACAGGTTAATGCTGACGAGGTTGGAAAAATAAATCCGGGTTGTCCGGAAAAAGGTCCCAGAGCTTCAGATATGCTAATCGGAAAAACCGGTTTGGAACAGACCTATGAGTGTCGTTTACTTGGTACTCCCGGTGAAGAACTTATTGAAGTAAATACTTCAGGGGGTGAAGTTAGGGTTTTGGGTAGACGTGAGCCGGTACCAGGGCAGGATTTGATAACCACAATCGATTACGGATTACAAATTGAAGTGGCGAAGGATATGAATGCAATGAACGGTAAAAAAGGTGCGGCGATTGTTACTACTCCCATGGGCCAGATTTTGGCCTATTATTCTTTCCCAAGTTTTGATCCAAATCTTTTTGTTGATAGAAACAATAGTCAGGAAGTTGGCAATTTATTAAAGGATCCGGACTTACCTCTTTTTGACAGGATTGTAAGCGGGACTTTTCATCCGGGATCGGTTTTTAAGCCATTGGTTGCAATTGCGGCATTGGAAGCCGGAGTTATCGACAAAAATTTTATTTTTGATGACAAGGGAGTGATCAATATTAACAGCTACTCCTATACGAATTGGTATTTTACGGAATATGGAAGAACCGAGGGGCCTATCGGACTTGTTAAGGCAATTGCCCGTTCTACGGATACTTTTTTTTACACAATAGGTCAAATGGCCGGGCCGGAAGCGATTGCCAAATGGGCCAAGGTTTTTGGTCTCGATACCCGAACCGGAATCGATATTCCGGGAGAAAAAGCAGGGCTTATTCCGACTCCCGAATGGAAGGAGCAAACTCAAAACCAACCTTGGTTTTTGGGGAATACTTATCATATGGCAATAGGCCAGGGAGATGTATCTGTGACACCGATCGAGATAAATGCATATATATCAGCAATCGCCGACAATGGTAAATTATGCACACCGCATTTTTCCGGTCCGGTGTCACAGAGTTTTCAATGTAAACAAATGAATGTCAAACAGGGAAATTTAGATTTAGTGAAACAAGGAATGGAGGCGGCTTGTTCACCGGGCGGTACAGCCTTTACTTTTTTCGACTTTGGCACAAAACATAACGGTTTATCGATTGCCTGTAAAACGGGAACAGCTGAAGTCGGGACAGACGGAACTCCGCATGCATGGTTTACCTTTTTTGCCCCGGTGGACAATCCAAAAATAATTGCAACCGTTTTAGTTGAAAGAGGGGGAGAAGGATCATCCGTTGCCGGTCCTATCGCCAGGAAAATTGCAGACTATTACTTCATGTCACAAAGTAATTAATTACAAGCTTCATATGCAAAGTTCCGAAATATTGGTTATAGTGATTTAATGACCGAAAATCAATATCTTGTTGCTATCTTTGCCTTTAATTATTTTGGATCGGTCCGTATTAAACTTTTACTTTCATATTTTAAAAAGGCGCAAAAAATTTGGACATGTTCACGGGATGAATTATCGGAAGTCGGCCTTCCGGAAAGAAGAGTTTCGGCATTCCTTGATTTCAGAAAAAATTTTGATATAGAAAAATATTTTAACAGACTTTGTAATTACAATATCAAGGTAACTACAATCTTTGATGCAGATTTTCCTAAAAATCTACAGGATTTAGACGGAACTCCGATGATTTTATATTACAAAGGGGTTTTAGATTCTCTGAAAACAAATTCTGTTGCAATTGTCGGTACACGTAGAATGACATCTTATGGCCGGGAAGTTACCGAAAGATTTTCGTCCGGGTTGGGAAATCTTGGGGTGACAATTATTTCTGGACTTGCCCGTGGAGTTGATACGGTTGCACACAAAGCATGCCTTTCCGTTAATGGCAAAACTGTTGCTGTTTTAGGAAATGGTCTTGATACAGTTTACCCTCCTGAAAACGCAAACCTGGCGGATGAAATAATTAAAAAAGGTGGTGCGATTATCAGTGAATATCCTCTGGGTTATCCTGCCCTTCCTGTCAATTTTGCCATTAGAAACAGAATTGTTTCCGGACTTTCCGATGCCGTTATCGTTATTGAAGGCGCGGAAAAAAGCGGGACACTTTTGACTGCGGGTCACGCAGCCGAGCAGGGAAAGACGGTTTTTGCAGTCCCAGGACAGATTACCTCGCCGCTTTCAGCCGCACCCCTTTATCTTCTAAAAAACGGTGCAAAAATCGCGAGTTCGGTAAAAGATATTTTGGATGAGCTTGATTTCCAGATAAAAGTTGATAAAGAAAAGATTCAAGAAATAATCCCCGACACACCGGAAGAAGCAAATCTGCTTGAAATATTAGAGAACGAACCTCTGCATCTTGACGAGCTTGTTAGAATATCAGGAAGGAAAACATCAGAGATTTCTGCTAGACTGACAATCATGGAAATGAAAGGAATGGTTAAAAATTTAGGCCAGGGGATTTACAGGAAGAATTAATCATGGATTTGATTATTGTTGAGTCACCAACAAAAGCCCGCACTCTCGGGAAATTTCTCGGGGGCGATTTTGACTTGGAAGCTACGATGGGACATATTAAAGATCTCCCGAAAAGTACGCTTGGAGTTGATGTCGAACACAATTTCGCGCCCGAGTATATTGATGTTCCCAAAAGAGAACAGACTATTAAAGATATCATCGCGAAAAGCAAAAAGGCAAAAATCACCTACATTGCGTCCGATCCTGACCGCGAAGGAGAAGCCATAGCAAGCCATGTCAAGGAAGTGCTTGGTAGTTCCAAATCCAAACGCATCACATTCCATGAAATTACAAAAGAGGCGGTTGAAGAGGCGCTTAAAAACCCCCGCGACATTGACACTAATTTGGTGGATGCTCAAACGGCAAGACGTGTTTTGGACCGGCTCGTAGGTTATAAACTCTCACCGCTTTTGTGGAAAAAAGTCAGGCGCGGTCTTTCAGCAGGGCGTGTTCAATCAGTTGCGGTTCGATTAATTGTTGAAAAAGAAAGAGAAATCGGAAAATTTAAATCTGACGAATATTGGGAGATTTTCTCAAAAGTGAAGGGGAAAAGCGAGTTTACGGTACAACTCGTTAAAATCGGGGAGGACAAAGCTGAAGTAAAAAATAAAACAGAGTCGGATAAAATTTTGAATGATCTTGAGAAGGCGGAGTATAAAGTGGCAGGTGTTAATAAAAAGCAGATAGTAAAAAGTCCATATCCACCTTTTACCACTTCGACTATGACTCAGGCGGGGTCCAGGATTTTCGGTTGGTCGTCCAAAAAAACAATGTCTATTGCCCAGAAATTATATGAGGAAGGCCTTATAACCTATCATAGAACTGATTCTCTGAATTTGGCTGTTTCCGCGGTTACCGCTGCAAGAAATCTTATAAAAAAGGAGTACGGAGAAAAATACTTGCCCGAGAAGCCCCGCTTTTACAAAACTCAATCGAAAGTTGCACAGGAGGCTCATGAGGCGATAAGACCAACAAATGTTGTGAACCGTCAGATAAATTTAGATGAGCAGGATTTCACAAAGCTTTATGATTTAATTTGGAGAAGATTTGTTGCCTGTCAGATGACATCTTCTGTCTACGATGAAACCACGATTGATGTATCAGCCCTTCAGGAACCTCAAGGTAAACCTTATTTATTGAGGGCTTCGGGACAAATAATGAACTTTGACGGATGGAGGAAAGTAATCCCAAGTAAGCTTGATGCGGAGGCGATGGTCTCCCTGCCTGAAGTTTCTGAAAATGACAAGCTTGATCTGATAAAAACCTGGGGTGATCAAAAGTTTACTCAACCGCCGGCGCGGTTTAACGAAGCTTCGTTAATCAAAATGTTGGAAAAATTAGGGATAGGGCGGCCATCTACATACGCTCCGACAATCTCAACTATTCAAATAAGAAATTATGTTGAGAAAAACGAAAGTAAACAATTTGTTCCCACATCGATCGGATTTGCGGTTAACGACTTCTTAATGGAAAATTTTGCCGATACTTTCGATTACCAATTTACGGCTAAAATGGAAGGAGAACTTGATGATGTCGCCAACGGAAATCTGAAATGGGAGGAGCCGATAAAAGAATTTTATAACCCGTTTGAGAAGAAGTTGGCCAGCGTTGAAAAAAATGCCAAAAGGGTAAAAATTGAAGTTGAAAAACTCGGAAGAAAATGCCCGGAATGCAAAACCGGGGAGCTGGTTGTCCGGACAGGAAGATTCGGTAAATTTATTTCGTGTTCAAGATTCCCTGAGTGTAAACATACGGAAAAATATTTGGAAAAGGTCGGCGTCAAATGCCCGGAATGCAAAACCGGAGACGTAATTGTTAAAAAAACCGGGAAAGGCCGGAAGTTTTTCGGTTGCAGCCGCTACCCTGAGTGTAAATACGCCAGTTGGAGGTCTCCTAAAAAAGAAGAGACGGCAAATTAAACCTTTTGCTCTGAATATTTTTCGACTTCTTTATATTTATATTCCAATTTGATTCCCGCCTTTCTTAATATTTTTTCCGATTCTCCTCCTGTGTGATATTTTCTCTCGGCATAAATTCTTTTTACTCCGCAATTAATAAGAAGCATCGCACAAGTCCTGCACGGGGTCATCCTGCAATAGACAGTGGCGCCGTCGATAGAAACACCGCGTTTGGCTGCCTGGCAAATTGCGTTTTGTTCGGCATGTACCGTTCTGACACAATGTTGGCTGATAGTGCCGTCTTCGTTAAAACTTTTTCTGAGATCATGCCCCGCCTCATCGCAGTGGGGAAAACCGGCGGGGGAACCGACGTAACCGGTTGCCAATATTTGTTTGTCTTTGGCGATAATGCAACCGCTTCTGCCTCTGTCGCATGTAGCCCTTTTGGAAATTGCATCTGCGACTTCCATAAAATAGTCGTCCCAAGAGGGACGGGAGTACCCTGGGAACTTTTTATTTTTTTCTTTCTTTTCCGCTTTTTTCGATTTCATTTACAATTTCTGAAACACGTGCATCAAGTGTTTCTATTGTCGAATTGTTTTGGATAGTATAGTCAGCAAGTTCCATACACCTTCTGAGATTTTGCTTTGTCGGATCTGTTGAAGACAGTTCGCGGTTTTCGTCTTCGACAAACTTTTGAAAAGTGACACTGTCTGTCTCACTTTTTCTTTCCATAGCCCGTTCGTAACGAATTTTCTGATCAGCGTCAACCGCGATTAGAAAAAATTTATCTCTTCTTCTGAGGGCGTCAATTTCACCCTCTGTTCGAATACTTTCAATAACACAATTCTTGCCGGATTGTTGAGCCTCATTGAATAATTGCTCGACGAGATAGCTTGGACCATGTTCGCTACGGAGTCTGTTGGCGATTTC
>Ga0182011_10003462_pt1 | contig 12927 bp, 8 predicted proteins | sample 711E1DmetaG_FD_120481 | JGI IMG/M metagenome (GOLD analysis project Ga0182011, IMG submission 120481) | Permafrost microbial communities from Stordalen Mire, Sweden - 711E1D metaG | ecosystem: Environmental > Terrestrial > Soil > Wetlands > Permafrost | place: Sweden: Stordalen | collected... | reverse complement strand
ATATGAGTATTCGCGGGTCGCGAATCCCACACGTGCTGCACTTGATGCTTGTCTGGCTTCACTGGAAGAAGGCAAATACGGATTAACATTTTCTTCAGGGCTTGCAGCTGAGCATTCAATACTCTCACTCCTCAGACCGGGGGATAATGTTATTGTCCCTGAAGATATGTACGGGGGCACATATCGATTAATCAAGGAGATATTTGAACCATACAGTATTACATTTACATTCACTGATTTTAATGATATTGAACAGATTCAAAAGGCTTTTCTGCCTTCGACAAAGATGGTCTGGATAGAAACCCCGACAAATCCGACATTGAAGATTTTTGATATTGGGGTTATTTCTGAACTCAGTCATAAAAAGAATGCCATAGTCGTTGTTGACAATACTTTTTTATCACCCTTTTTCCAGAAACCTCTTCTGCTGGGAGCTGATATTGTTGTTCACAGTACAACCAAATATATCAATGGTCATTCTGATATTATAGGCGGAGCGGTTATCCTGAATAGTTCAGAATTATTTAAAAGAATACAACTGGTACAAAAGTCAATCGGTGCGGTACCATCTCCCTTTGATTCATGGCTTACACTCAGAGGTGTAAAAACTCTGGCTATCAGAATGAAGCAGCATGAATTAAACGCCTTTCAGGTTGCCCGGTTTCTTAAAAATCAACCTAATGTGCTTGAGGTCTTTTTTCCAGGACTTGAAACACATTCTGGATACGAGATTGCAAAGAAACAGATGACCGGTTTTGGAGGAGTAGTATCTTTCAAATTAAAAGGAGGTCTTCAGGAGTGTAATACTTTTTTTAAGAAATTAAAGATATTCCAGCTCGCTGATAGCCTTGGTGGTATTGAATCTCTTGCAAATTACTCTGCTCTGATGACGCACGATTATTTTCCCGCTGAACTTCGTCAAAAAATCGGTGTAACTGATAACCTGATTCGTCTGTCAGTAGGTATTGAAAATATTGATGATCTTTTAGAGGATTTAAATAATGCATTAAGCTGAAATTATCCTACATTTTTTTTAATTTTCGCCTCCTTCAGATATGAATGCTTACAAAACGCTTTTAAATATACTGATTGCAGACAGTCAGTTTTTAATTACCGAATCTTTGAAATTGATTCTTCAGAGTGAGGGGCGTTTTAATGTTATCAGGGTTGTTACAGAAAAGAGTGAATTGATCAATGTCTTAAAACTTGAAAATATATCATTATTAATATTAGATCATTCACTGATCGACATTAACAGCATTTCTGAACTAAAGGAGATAAAAAGCAGTTTTCGGGATCTCAAAGTTTTAGTTATTTCTAATAGCTTAAGTAAGACTGAACTGATTGAATTGAATTCAGCCGGTATAAATGATATAATATTGAAAACAGCCGGGAAGGAAGAATTATTTGAAGCAATTGATTCTACACTTAAAGGAAAGAAATACTATTCAGATGAGTTGCTCGACTTATTGTTTGAAGTCAATGAAAAGAAAAACCCAGGAGAAGAAACGGGTCAATTAACAGTTTCTGAAATTGAAATTGTCAGGCTGATCTCTGAAGGACTGACAACAAAAGAAATTGCTACACGGAAGTTTATTAGCTTCCATACAGTGATATCACACCGTAAAAACATTTTCAGAAAGTTAAGTGTTACAAGCATATCCGAGCTGATTATGTATTCAATTAAGGCAGGGTGGATAAATACAATTGAATACCATATTTAACTTTTCTACCATATATGTGGTAGATAAAATGCCATAAATAGGGGATTTTCCAAAGCGCTTTCATTATCAATCTTTGTGCCTAAACAATTTATATCTTATGGCACAGGAAAATTTACATTTTGACACATTGCAGTTACACGCAGGACAAGTCGTTGACCCAACAACCAATTCACGGGCAGTTCCGATTTATCAAACTTCATCTTATGTATTTAACGATTCGGAACACGCTGCCAACCTGTTTGGATTAAAAGAATTTGGCAATATCTATACCAGATTGATGAATCCGACTACAGATGTTTTTGAAAAGCGCATTGCATCTTTGGAAGGCGGTGTCGCTGCACTGGCAACCTCATCAGGACAGGCAGCACAATTCATAGCGCTAACAAATATAATCGAGGCAGGAGATAATTTTGTTTCCACATCATATTTATATGGGGGAACGTATAACCAGTTCAAGGTCCAGTTCAAACGCATCGGAATCACAGTGAAATTTGTTGATGGAGACAAAGCATCTGATTTTGAAAAACTCATTGACGAGAAAACAAAAGCCATTTATCTTGAAACAATTGGAAATCCGAGATTTAATATCCCTGATTTTGATGCAATAGCTGCCATCGCAAAAAAGCATGAGATTCCACTTGTTGTCGATAATACCTTCGGAGCAGCTGGTTATCTGTTCCGTCCTATTGAACATGGAGCGAATATTGTGGTCGAATCAGCTACTAAGTGGATTGGAGGACATGGCACCAGCATCGGTGGCGTTATCGTCGATGCAGGCAATTTTAACTGGGCTAACGGGAAGTTTCCTCAGTTCACAGAACCATCAGAAGGATATCACGGACTTAAGTTCTGGGATGTTTTTGGCGCTCCCGGACCATTTGGAAATATAGCTTTTATAATCCGTGCCCGAGTTGAAGGTTTACGCGACTACGGACCAACTTTAAGCCCATTCAATGCTTTTCTATTTCTCCTTGGACTGGAAACATTATCACTAAGAGTTCAGAAACATGTTGACAATACTTTGGAATTAGCTCAATGGCTTACGAAACATCCTAAGGTAGAATATGTTGAATACCCGGGCCTGCCCGGCAATCCCTATCATGAGCTAGGTAAAAAATACTTAAAACATGGTTTTGGCGGAGTACTTGCTTTCAAAGTTAAAGCCGGAAAAGAAGCTGCAGATAAATTGGTTAATAGTCTTAAACTGATCAGTCACCTGGCAAACGTCGGCGATGCTAAAACACTTATCATTCACCCGGCATCTACAACTCATCAACAGCTTTCGGAGAAAGAACAGCTTAGTTCAGGTGTTGTACCTGGTGTGCTGAGATTATCGGTTGGAATCGAGAACATTCTGGATATTAAGAATGATTTAGAACAGGCATTTAATACCTTATAGATAATCTTTAAAAAATATATTAGATTGGTTGTTAGTTAATTAATGTACAACACTTTTTAATGTTAAGTGTTGTACATTTACGAAACAAAACAAAACAATTTAATAATTTATAAAAATGGCTGACTATACAATACCTGATAAAAAGGATGTCGAGAAGACAATCAAGTCTGTTTTCAGACTTCTTTTTCCTGCAACCAATTCATATTCGGACTCTGAAAATGAGAATAGTCTTGATCATTCCCGGATTTTGTTGCTGGGGTTATTAATAGGTCTGACTGATGAAAAAGAGAAGGTTGCAAATATCTTTTTTAAAAATCTTGAAAAAATTAAAAAGACTCTCATTAAAGATGCCGGTTTTATTCTGGAGTCTGATCCTGCGGCAACACAACTAATCGAGGTTATTGCAATATATCCCGGATTCTTTGCTATTTTCTGCTATCGCATTGCACATTCTCTGGCAAGGTTATCAGTACCTCTATTACCCCGGATGATTACAGAATATTCTCATAAAGTAACTGGTATTGATATCCACCCTCATGCTGAAATTGGATGTCCTTTTTCAATTGATCATGGAACAGGTATTGTTATCGGAGAAACCACAATAATTGGAAACAATGTAAAACTTTACCAGGGCGTAACACTTGGCGCCCTGAGCGTTGATAAGAGTAAAGCCTCAAAAAAGAGGCACCCCACAATTGAAGATAATGTTGTTCTCTATTCCGGTTGTACAATTCTGGGAGGAGAGACAGTTGTCGGCAGAAACAGCATTATCGGCGGTAATGTATGGCTCACAGAGAGTATTGCACCTTTCTCGGTGGTTTACCACAAAAGCGAAATAATCGTCAGAAACCAAAATGGTTTTCAGGAACCTATAAACTTTATTATCTGAAATAATTATTATAAAAAATCAATATTATGAAAGTTAACTCAATTCTCGAAACTATCGGAAACACACCCCATTTGAAAATCAACCGGCTATTCGATCCCGGGTATTCGGTATGGGTAAAATTGGAAAGATCAAACCCGGGTGCCAGCATTAAAGACCGTATTGCATTGTCAATGATAGAGGATGCAGAAAAAAAAGGGATACTAAAACCTAATAGTGTAATTATTGAGCCAACATCAGGAAACACTGGTATAGGATTGGCATTGGTTGCAGCTGTTAAGCAATATAAGCTGATTCTTGTAATGCCCGAATCAATGTCCCTTGAAAGAAGAAAAATCATGAGTTCTTATGGTGCAGAGTTTGTACTTACGCCCAGGGAAAAAGGTATGAAAGGTGCAATTGAACGAGCAAGGGAATTAGTACTGGAAACGCCAGATTCCTGGATGCCTATGCAATTCGATAATCCCGCCAATACGGAAATTCATAAGACAGCCACAGCTCAGGAAATTCTTAAAGACTTTCCTGACGGTCTTGATTATCTGATTTCTGGCGTAGGTACAGGTGGACATTTAACCGGCTGTGCCGAGGTTTTGAAAAAGGCATTCCCAAAACTGAAAGTATATGCTGTTGAGCCTGAATTATCTCCGGTACTGAGCGGGGGCTCTCCTGCTCCTCATCCCCTGCAGGGAATTGGCGCCGGTTTTATACCTTCAATTTTAAATACAAAAATATTAGACGGAATTATTAAAGTATCCAAAGAAGATGCATTTACATTTACCCGAAGAGCTGCCAAAGAAGAAGGATTATTTGTCGGAATATCTTCGGGAGCGTCATTGGCTGCAGTAAATCAAAAGCTGAAAGAATTTCCAAAAGGCTCCAGAATTCTCACATTCAGCTACGATACCGGAGAGAGATATCTATCTATCGAAGGGTTATTCTGAAAGCTTGAGTACTCACCCCCTTTTTCCCCCTCTCTACTTCGTAAAGAGGGGGATATTTTTTGATATACTGCATATTATGCATCATGCCTGAGAGGTAATCGTAATTTTCTGAAGATTTAATAAATAATTTTGAATCATTATCATATGATCTCCCCTCTTTACGAAGTAGAGAGGGGAAGGGGGTGAGTATTTAAAGTTCAATCCTCAAACAGATACAACTGCCTGTCATCACAATCATCCGTTTCAAGATTGGAGACGCTCAATCCCAAAAGCCTGATACGTGATCCTTCGAGTTTAAGCGATTTACGGATTTCCGAAACCTCTTTATGCAAGGTTTCAAAATTGCGGACATAACTCTGAAGCGTTTTACTCCTTGTAATCTGCCTGAAATCTGAAAATTTTATTTTAAGAGTGATTGTTCTTCCTGTAGTTTCAGAATGTTCAAGTCTTTCCATCAGCTCTTTTTCAAGCTTGTACAATTCTGCAATAACTTCAAAACGGGTTGTAAGGTCTTTCTCGTAAGTAAGTTCAGTTCCAACAGATTTACGTTCCTGATCAGGTTCAACCGGACGTTCATCAATACCTCTGACTATATCATAAAAGAAAGCTCCGGGTTTGCCAAAATTTCTTACCAGTGAAACAAGATCCCATTTCTTCAGATCAGCGCCGGTGTGAATTCCAAGTTTATGCATCTTTTGTGCAGTCACTTTTCCAATACCATAAAATTTTTCAACAGACAGCTCTTCTATAAACTTTTCAGCATCTTCCGGCCGGATCAGAAATAAGCCATCAGGCTTATTAATATCAGAAGCTATCTTTGCCAGAAATTTGTTCACTGAAATACCTGCAGAAGCAGTCAGACCAGTTCTGGATTTAATTTCATGCCTGATTTTCCTGGCAATAACTGTTGCCGACCCGATATTTTTTTTATCCTTTGTGACATCAAGGAAAGCCTCATCAATTGACAATGGCTCTATTAAATCAGTAAACTCCTTGAATATCTCCATAATACTGGCAGAAACCTCAGTATACCTTGTAAAATTATGTTTTACAAAAATCAGATCGGGACATAGCCTTTTAGCAACCATAGAAGACATTGCTGATCTGATACCGAATTTTCTTGCTTCATAACTTGCTGCTGCCACTACACTGCGCTCTCCACTGCCACCTACTGCAACAGGTTTCCCTCTCAGTTCAGGGTTGTCAAGCTGTTCAATAGATGCAAAAAATGCATCCATATCAATATGAATAATCTTCCTCAAATCATAAATAATTCAAAACAAATTTAATCAATATGGGAATACTTTGAAGAGATCCCCGATTCCTTCCCGAAAATCTGAATTCCACCAATTATGAAAACATTTAAACTCCCGGATTATATTAAACCTACAAAATGATATTTGGAAATCTCCTTTAAATCATATTAGTGTATTGATAATGAGATTCCTCGCTTCGCTCGGAATGACACTCTTGATGGAGATAACAGGGAAGAAGTGGCGAATCGCCACTTCTTCCTCATTGTTACCACTAAATCGCTTTGTCATCCTGAGCGAAGCGAAGGATCCCCTGATCCCATCCTGCCAATCATTTGAACAACCACACTCTTCCCGATATTAATGAAACACCTCTGGTGTTTATCATTGAAACAATGTTCTTCTACTATTATTGGTGAAACGCCTCCGGCGTTTAATGTATCACATACCATTATTCCGTCACCGGTGAGCAATTTTGTTTACCAAAACTGTTAAAAAAAATATAATTAATTCTTAAAAATCTGTCAACTTCAGTTCTAATCCAGAATCTGTACTTTACTTAGCATCTACAAAATAAAATATTTAACTTAAACTTATTCATTATGAAAAAATTAGCATTTATCTTAGCCGTTGTTTTTCTTTCTGTATCAACGTTCGGACAGACAACAACAGCCGCCAAAACTACAACAAAAGCTGATCAGACAAAAACAGTTGCTGCAACCCAGACTCAAACCGTTAAAACAGCTGCAGATACCACAAAAACAAAAGTAGCAGTAAAAAAGGACGGAACTCCAGACAAAAGATTTAAAGCAAACAAAACAACAAAAACAACTAAAACAACAACGACAACGCCAAAAGCTTTAGGACCTGTAAAAAAAGATGGTACTCCTGATATGAGATACAAAACAAATAAAGACACAACAAAGGTAAAGACCACAACGATTAAGAAGTAGCAATTACTTTAACCAATAAAAAAGGTTTCCTCTTTTCGGGAAACCTTTTTTTGTTTATCCTTTGAAAATCGGCCAACATTGACCATTATTGCATGGAATATAATATTGAATGTATTGGAAACAAAGCCAGATAAGAAGGGTAAGATATTCGCTCTGATTTTATTCGAGCATAGATTGTGGGGATCTCTTATCTTACCATATATTATTCAAAAGGAAGTTAACAGGAGTTATTATAAATTATCAGAATGCCTCTCCCCTTTTCCCAACATTGACACATTAGGTACACTTACTTCGGAAGAACGCGAGTTGGTTAAGATTATTAATGAATATACCGACAGGGCATTATTTAAGTTGTTTTCAAGGGATAAAACGGTAAAAGAATTTCTTGAAAAAATTACACCTGAAAAGCTTGAAAACTTTATCAGGCCCTATATAGAAAGAAGGCTTTATAAATGTTTTATAATAGCACGGAATGAGAATATTCCAATATATTTTCAGAAGACAAAAACAGGAACATTACATGCTGAGGATCAGCTTCTTGTGAGCGAAGACAACGCTGAGCCGGTATTCAGATTTATCAGAGACGTGGAGCAAAGCGCCTATAATCTTAGTCTGGAATCTGCAGGAAAACTTATTGATCTCAGAAAGAGCCCGGTCGATATTATATGTATGTCTCCTTGCCTGATCAGGGAGAATCACAGGATATTTTTTGTTTCAGACGTTGAGGGTTCCAAATTAAGACCTTTCCTTTCAAAAGAAAACATCCTGATCCCCAAAAAATCAGAACTAAAATATTTCAGCGGATTTGTGCTTAATACGATAAATAATTATAAAGTCGAGAGTTCTGGTTTTGAAATTATTGAATCCGTTCCTGTGAAAAAAGCTCTTCTTGAGCTCGAAACGGGATTAAGAGGCAACCACGGCCTCACATTAGAATATAACTACCAGGGAACTAAAATTTACTCAAACGAACCTTCGAATTCCTTTACATTTTTTGAAAAAAATGAAGGGAATTTTATTTTCAGAAAATATAGCCGGGATTTTGACTGGGAAAAACAATGCCGTGTAACTCTGGGGGAACTTGGTTTCTTTTCCGATGATGATATTAATTTCTATCCAGTCTCATCAGAAAGCAAACTAAAAGATGACCTGTACGCAACATTAGAACTTGTAAATAGTAGCTATTCTGAAATTACTAATTCAGGCTTTATTCTGACTTCAAAGCTCAATCTGAACTTCAATCTGAAACCAATAGACATTGAAATAAGCAGCCAGATTGTAAATGACTGGTTTGACCTCAGGGCAATTGTTAGAATCGGTGAGTGGAAAATTCCGTTCAGCCGTTTCAGAAAAAACATTCTTGAAGGAATAAGAGAATACGAGTTACCCGACGGGTCGATAGCTGTCCTGCCGGAAACCTGGTTTACAAAGTACAAGAACATTTTTGAGTTCGGGAAAAGTGCCGATGACTCCCTGAGAATTCATAAACAACATTTTTCATTAATTACAGATACTTTCAGTGATGAGGGGCAAAAGGGATTCGAAAGACTTGAAAAATTACTGATTCCCGATCAGATACCCATCCTACAGCATCCTAAAGGTCTTATTTGCACAATGAGGCAATACCAGTCGGATGGACTTAACTGGCTGAACTTCCTTCAATCGGCAGGCTTAGGAGGATGTCTTGCCGATGACATGGGTCTGGGCAAGACTATTCAGGCACTTGCTATGCTTCAGCACAACAAAGAAGATTTTCTTTCATATGATCAAATTACAGGTGAAACAGAATTAAGTTTATTCCCTCGCCATGACTCAAAGCTTACTTCGCTTATCATTGTACCTGCTTCACTTATCTATAACTGGGAAAATGAAATAAGTAGGTTTGTGCCTGATATGAAAGTTTACAGCTACAAGGGAAACCAGCGAAAAAAGTCAACCTCATATTTTCACAGTTTTGATATTATCCTTTCCAGTTATCATACGATACGGCAAGATATTGAATTAATCAGCTCATTCTCTTTTCATTACATTATTCTTGATGAGAGCCAGGTTATTAAAAATCCGGCTTCCATGCTCTACAGAACAGTAACCAGGTTAAAGTCGGAGTTTAAACTCGTATTAACAGGAACACCGGTAGAAAACTCACTGACTGATCTCTGGACCCAGTTAAATTTTGTTAATCCCGGATTGCTTGGTGACCTTGCCTTTTTTAGAAGAGAATTTGCAAAACCTATTGAAAAAATGGCTGATGATGAGAAAGAGCTTAAACTCAGGAAGATTATCCAGCCATTTATCCTAAGACGTACAAAAGAAATGGTTGCCCGCGATCTGCCTCCGGTTACTGAACAGACTGTTTTTTGCGATATGACAGATGAGCAATATAAAGTGTACGATGAAGAAAAATCGTCCGTCAGAAACAGCATTCTTAAGAGTATTGCGTCGACTGGTATTGAAAAATCGGCAATCGTTGTCCTCCAGGGACTCATGAAACTCCGGCAACTATCTAATCACCCTGTTCTGGCAAATGACGAATATGGTTTTGGCTCCGGCAAATTCGAAACTGTACTCCAGGATATGGAAAATGTTATAGCAGAAGGTCATAAAATACTTGTATTCTCATCATTCGTCAAACATCTTGATTTGTATGCTGAAGAACTAAGAAAAAAAAGAATACGTTTTGCAATGCTGACAGGAGCGAGTATGCAAAGGGAAAAGATAGTAAACAGCTTCCAGCTTGATCCGGAGAATAAAATATTCCTTATCTCACTCAAAGCAGGTGGTGTCGGCCTCAATCTTACTGCAGCCGATTATGTTTTCATTCTTGATCCATGGTGGAATCCGGCTTCTGAGATGCAGGCTTTAAACCGTGCTCATCGGATTGGTCAGAATAAAAATGTATTCGTATACAGATACATTACCAGTAACAGTATTGAAGAAAAAATAGTAAGATTGCAGGAGAAAAAATCAAGACTGGCAGATATTTATATTTCGAGTAATAATCCGCTTAAGGATATAGATATACAGGAAATTCTCAATATAATCGGATAGTTTTACCTGGTCTGTTAGAAAACCTTAGAGATCCTTAATGATATCCTTTGTGATCCTTTATGGTAAAAATGAATTCATTTAACCACAAAGGATCACAAAGTAAGACACAAAGTAACACCAAGGGGAAAAGCGATAATCAGTGCCTTCTTTAACACCATAGAAATAGACTCATCAACTTAGTAATTCTCTTCCCTTATTTGCATGAAAGCTTTAGGATGCAAACAAGCCGGGCAGTTTTCCAGTGCTTTTTCAGATTCATATACATAGCCGCAATTCAGGCATTTCCACCAGACTTTACCATTTTTTATAAAGACCTTATCTTCTGACACATTCTGAAGTAATTTCAGATACCTTCGCTCATGCTCAGTTTCAACCTTTGCTATCATTTTAAATGCAGAAGCAACTTCAGTGAAACCTTCTTCCTTTGCTACTTCTGAAAAATGAGGATAAAGTTCTGACCATTCTTCATTTTCGCCTTCAGCAGCAGCTTTTAAATTTTCCTTTGTGGTGCCGATTATACCCGAAGGATAACTGGCTGTTATCTCGGTTACTCCTCCTTCAAGGAATTTAAAGAAGCGCTTCGCATGCTCTTTTTCCTGAAGTGAAGTTTCCATAAAAATGGCAGCAATTTGTTCGAAGCCTTCTTTTTTTGCTGCACTTGCAAAGAATTCATACCTATTCCTGGCTTGTGATTCACCTGCAAATGCTTTAAGCAGGTTTTGTTCTGTTTTTGTTCCTTTTATAGATTTTGTCATGGCAATGAATGATTTTATCTTAAAATTACAATTTATTTATTTCATCGAGTGAGGCTATTAACTATTTCTTCTGTCTGTTATCCAACATTCTGTGAACTCTTTTACTCCACCGAATTTAGAATGGAGAAAGCCGGCTAAAAATAGCCAGCTTTCTCTTAAAGTCAGATCAGTTTAGTTAATTATTAAAAATTATCACGTTCTACATAATGTGTATGAAGCAGTTCGTGCGATTTATGGCTGTTAGGCTGGTCGAGGAACTCTTTATAGATTGCAATAACATCAGGATTTTCGTGTGATTTTCGAAGCACTTTGTGTTCATCTTCCGAGTAGATGGCTTTCATACGTTTTTTTCTGATCTCCATGTTTGTAGGAATAGGTTGTCCGCCTCCTCCGATACAACCTCCCGGGCAAGCCATAATCTCTACGAAGTGATACGGAGCTTTCCCCTCTCTAGCCATACTCATTATTTTATTGGCATTAACCAGTCCATGAGCAATAGCTACTTTCAGTTCTGCGCCTTCAAGAAACTTCCATGCGTCTACACAGCCTTCAATTTTAATAGTTGCTTCTTTTACTCCATCCATACCTCTGACAGGAGTAATGTTCAGATTTCCAAATGGAACTTCCCGTCCTGTAACAATTTCATAAGCAGTACGCAAAGCAGCCTCCATAACTCCTCCGGTTGCTCCGAAAATAACGGCTGCTCCGGTAGAATCACCCATTATTGAATCATAATTTGCCTCTTCAATATTTCTGAAGTCAATACCTGCCTGTTTAATCATAACGGCAAGTTCACGTGTTGTCAGAACAAAATCAACATCCTTGAATCCGCTGGAGCGCATCTCGGGTCTGTCAGCTTCAAATTTCTTTGCAGTACAAGGCATTATTGATACTGAAACAATTTTTGAAGGGTCAATATTTCGTTTCTTTGCATAGTATGTTTTGGCAAGCGCTCCAAACATCTGTTGTGGCGATTTACATGTGGACAGATTCGGAAGAAACTCGGGGTATTTGTGTTCAACAAATTTTATCCAGCCCGGAGAACAGGATGTGAACATAGGCAGCGATATATTCTTATCCCCATCAACCAGCGCTTTCTTAAGTCTGACGAGCAGTTCTGTACCTTCTTCCATAATTGTAAGGTCGGCACTGAAGTCAGTGTCAAGTACTGAATTAAATCCGAGTTGTCTGAGAGCATTTACCATCTTCCCGGTTACTCTTTCACCCGGGTCATAACCAAGGTCCTCACCAAGAGCAACTCTGACGGCAGGAGCAGTCTGTACCACCACATGTTTATCAGGATCATATATTGCATCCCAAACCTGGTCGATGTATGTTTTTTCAACCAGTGCTCCGGTAGGGCATCGGTTTACACATTGTCCGCAGTTAGTGCATACAACCTGGCTCATTGGCCGGTCGTGGAATGATGAAATTTTCTGATGAGCACCTTTGTTTGCTACGGCAATAGCAGATATATACTGCAATTGAGAACAGGTTCTAACACAGCGTTGGCAACGTATACATTTGCTGTCGTCCTTTACAAATGACGGAGAAGATCGGTCAATATTATATTTTTTATCTTCAACAAGGTCGAGAAAAACATGGTCGCCGAAAGCATAATCGTTTGCCAGGGATTGAAGTTCACAATTCTGGTTTTTATAACATTTTGTGCAATCTGACCTATGTTCTGAAAGAAGAAGTTCGACTATATGCTTACGTGCATTTCGAACTTTCAAAGTGTTGGTATGTATTTCCATTCCTTCGGCAGCAGGAGTTGCACAAGAAGCTATAAGAGTCCTTGCTCCTTTTTGTTCAACAAGGCATACACGGCAGTTACCAGCAACGCAGAGGTCATCATGGTTACAAAGAGTAGGAATGTTTATTTTCAGTTTCTTTGCAGCAGCAAGAACTGTTGTTCCTTCCTGAACCGAGACCTTCTGGTCATTTATAAGTAGATTTATCATGATT
>Ga0182011_10003461_pt1 | contig 12930 bp, 11 predicted proteins | sample 711E1DmetaG_FD_120481 | JGI IMG/M metagenome (GOLD analysis project Ga0182011, IMG submission 120481) | Permafrost microbial communities from Stordalen Mire, Sweden - 711E1D metaG | ecosystem: Environmental > Terrestrial > Soil > Wetlands > Permafrost | place: Sweden: Stordalen | collected... | reverse complement strand
CTTGGGCCGGTCCTCGTCGCGGTCACTTTTTCACCGGCGTTCGCCGCCACCCCCGATTCCGGGGGGGCCGAGGCCAAGACGCACACGCTGTTCATGGGCGCGGATCTGTCGGTCGAGCAGAACCAGAAATTGTATCGCGTGCAGGAGGTCGTGGGCGACTCCTTGGTCATCAAAGTCGAGGGCAAGGAGGTCAGGATTCCGGTGGACCGGGGGCCGGTCAAGTTGCAGGTCGATTCCGCCCTCAAACTCACGGAAACCTCGGCCTCCATCGCCAACTTCAAGGGCGAAAGGTCGTACACGACCAAGAACGATCCCACGGCCAATTTTGTGCGGGGGCTGAACGAGTCGGAGGCGCAGTATGCGGATGCCCAATACGCCCAGAACCTGGCCCAGGACATCCTCCACAACGTCGAGAACAAGGTGGTGACGTCCGATGGATTCCATTCGAACGCTGACGTGAAAGCGAAGCAGATGGCCAATGCCACCCAGTTTCTCAACACCGCCAACGCCGGGCCGGGCTCCTCCTTCTATCGCGCCGGCTCCCCGGTGAATACCGAAGGCATGTTCGACGCGATGGACGTGGCCTTCGAGGTTTCCTCGGAAAAACCGCTGGACAACCCGTATGTGCTGATCGTCGTCCAGTATCGCGCGACCGGCGCCAAGCCCGGACAGGTGGGCAATTGGATCTACGCGCGTTCGCTGCAACCCATCGGTCGCGAGGCCAGGAAGGTCCATATCGCGCAGGGTGGATTTCCCCCGGGTTTCGAACTGCAGGGTCTCCAGGTCCACCTCTACAACCGGGGCGAGGAAATCGCGACCGACATCGCGCCGAAACGCGTCGCCCTGACGCGCGACGAAGCCTTCCAGTACGTGATGATCGAATACGTCAACAGCCACAAGGGGGCCACGCTTCCGGCCACTCCCGCCATGGGCCGACTGCCGGGCGACTGGCCGGCGCGGGTGGCAGGCGGGCAATTCAAAGAGACCTATTACATCAGTGTGGCGAAGGACGGAAAACCGACCGCGGTTTTCTCGGACAAGTCGTGCTCGCAGAAGGTCGAGGACCCCTATCTCCAATCCGTGGTCAAGGATATCCGTTTCAAGCCGGCCCTCGAGCAAGGCAAGCCGGTGGACGGCATCGCCTCGGTCAAGTTCGCCGATTTGGCCATCTGACATGACAGGAAAACCGCCCGGCCGATCAACGGCCCGTCCGCGCCCGACCGCGGGCGCGTGCATCGCGCTGCTCGCGCTCGGCGCGATGTTGGCGCCCGCACCCGGCGTGCGCGGCGCCGACAGCGGCGACATCGTCGCCGTTTCGTCGCGCGCGAGCGCGGACTACGTTCGGACCAAACGTCCCGACGGGTCCTTCCCGGCGGAAACCTACACCTTCGGCGAAGGCGGCCATTGGCGCGGGCCCATGCAAGACGACACGATCGACAAACTGGGATTCATCGACGTCGCCCGAACCATCGCCGGGCCTTTGGCGGAAAGGAACTACGTGCCGGCCAAGGATCCGAAGCACGTCCAGCTCTTGATCATGGTTTATTGGGGAACGACCGCGGGCGCCGGTGATACTTCAAGCTCGATGGCCTATCAGAACTTGCAGGCGAGCCAGACCCTGATCACCCGCCCAACCCCGGCGCCGGGCCAATCCGGGGCCAGCCAGGGGGGGATGGGATCGGTGCAGTCCTTCGACGAGGCGGCACTGACGTCGGCGCTCCTGTTAAACCATCTGCGCGACTGGAAGAACGCGCAAAACGCCGGGATGCTTGGTTACGACTCGGCCTCGGCCATGCACATTGGCTATGAGTTCACCGCGCTGCACGGTCTCCGCCAGGACCTGATCAATGACCTCGAGGAAGACCGCTATTTCGTGGTGTTGATGGCCTACGACTTCCCGCTGTTGTTGAAGGAGAAGAAACACAAGCTGGTCTGGGAGACGCGCTTCAGTGTCCGCGCCAACCGCCACGATTTTGGCCAGGATCTCGCGGCGATGGCCAAGTACGCCTCGCGCTATTTTGGCGAAGACACCAATGGACTCGTGCGCAAGCCGATCCCCGAAGGGAACGTCAAGGTCGGCGAGCTGAAGAACCTCGGGGTCGTGCCGGAAACACGGGAGACGAACGACCGCGGGCCGGGGCCGGAGGCCCCGAAATAAGAAACCCGCAGCGGGTGGCTGCGGGCGGGAAGAGGAAAGGGGGAAGGATCGGCTCAGGCCTTTTCGACGAGGCCGGCCTTCATCGCCTTGACGGAGACCCACACGCGCTTGGTGCCGCCGGTGGCCAGTTTGATCCGGATGCGCTGGAGGTTGGGCCGGAATTTGCGCGGCGTGATGGACGTCACGTGCGTGCCGATGCCGCCGCTCTTTTTGCTCTGGCCCTTGCGATTGATGATGCTGCCTTTGACGGGCTTCCTGCCGGTGACAAAACAAATTCGTGCCATGGGGATTGCGTGTTGAAGGGGTCGGAGTAAAGACCGGCTCACTCGGGAAGCAAGGGAAAACTGGGTCGGCGGTTGGGACTCCGCCGATCCCGTCCAAGATGGCTCCGCGGTTTTGCCTGGCAGCGTGCGGACGAGATCCGCCAGGCTATTCGCCGGTCTGATCGCGCAGCGCCCACAGCACTTGGAACTTCTGGCCCATGTTGCTGGGGTGGAGCAGTTGCATCACGCCGAGCTTGCGACTGCTGAAACGACCGGCTTCTGCGGCCGCGATGCGGCCCAGGGCAGCCGAGGCATGATGCACGAAGAACGCCTCCTGCGATTCCAGCCCTGGCGCGGCAAATCCCTGCTCCGCCAGCGCCGCGGCCAGCCAGTCCCAGCACACATGGCAGGTGAGGTCCTGCTCCCCCGGGTGTGCGAACAGATCGCCGCTCTGCCGGTGGCGGCGGTAGGCGCGCACCGTGCCAGCCGGCATCTCCTCCGCCAGCTCGCGCCACGATTTTCCGTAATCGAACGCGACGAACAACCCCGTCCAGGGCTGCGTCCCAATCTGCCGGACGAGTTGCACCGCCGCGAGCGGAAGATCGATCCGGTAGCCTTCGGCAGCGGCAGGCAGACGGTCCGTCACGGCTGCGACCTCAGGTGTGAATTCCTCCAGCAAAACCTCCACCAGCGCATCGCCGCGCGCGGCCACCCCGACCTCGTGCCACCGACCCCCGGTGCGAACCACCCGGTGACACGGTTGGGCATCGAAGAGCTCGTTGGAGAAGACGACCGCAGGTGACGGGATGACGAGTGGGCGTCCGCGCGGGGAGGTTCTCGCCGCCCCAAAAGGATGAGCCACGCCCTCGATCACGCCTCCGCCGGCTGCGCCGCCACCTTCACCGGCGGACTCCACGCCGATTTCGACGAAGGTGTGGGCACCGGGCGACCGCGGCCCCAGCAGGGTGATGCAGGCCTCAACCACCAGTTCGCCGAACAACGGGCCGAGCGACGCGGCCGTGAAAAAATCGGTCTCGGGGGTGCGTCCGATGCGCCGCCGCGACCGGGCGTAGTAACCACGCTCCGGATGGTACAGCGCGAGTTCCATGAAGCGCGCAAACGACATGACTCCGCCGAGACCAGCGCTGGGTCGGAAGACGTCGAGAAAGCCGGGATCGACCGGGGAAGCCATTGTTTACAAGCACGACCAGATGCACACAGTGGGGGACATGCTCAAACGCATTCTGATCGTCGTGGCGGGCGCCGCCGTCGGCCTCCTGCTGGCGACGGTGGTGGTGGGCCTCCGCCCGGCGTGGAGCCTGTGGTCCAGTCGCGACCTCGACCGGAATACGACCTTTTTCCGGAGCGTGCTTGATCTCGTCTCAAAGAACTACGTGGACCCCGAGGCGGCGGGCACCAACCAACTGACGCGGGCGGCCCTCGAAGGGATGTTCCACTCGCTCGATCCGCATTCGGAGTTTCTCACGACCGACGCCTACCGCGAGCTGCGCGAGGAGATGGACGGAAAGTTCGGCGGCATCGGCGTCCAGGTGGAACGGCGCGCCGGCAAGGTGGTGGTGATCGCGCCGGTCGCGGACGGACCCGGCGAGCGCGCCGGGGTCCTGCGCGGCGACCAGATCGTCAAGGTTGACGGCCAGTCTCTGGAACGGCTCGGCATGGACAAGGTGGTGGAGCGTTTGCGCGGCAAACCTGGCTCCAAGGTGAACCTTTCCCTTTTCCGGTCATCGAAACAGCAGTCGATCGAGGTGACCTTGACGCGCGAGGTCATCCGGGTGGAAAGCATACGCGAGGCCCGCGTGCTGGAGGACGGCATCGGGTACATCCAGCTCATCCAGTTCAGCGAACGGACGGAGACCGAGTTTGCCGCGGCGCTGAAACGCCTGCGGGCGGACGGCGTCCGGGCGCTGGTGCTCGACCTGCGCAACAATCCGGGTGGGTTGCTCGATGCGGCCGTGGCCGTGGCGGAACCGTTTTTCAAGCCGGGCGAGCTGATCGTCTACACGCAGGGGCGGACGGCCGCCAGCCGGGAGGATTTCCGCGCCGGGCGGTCGGCGGGCGGGCTGGACCTGCCCCTCGCGGTGCTGGTGAACGCCGGCACGGCCAGCGCGGCCGAGATCGTGGCGGGCGCGCTCAAGGACACCGCGCGGGCCGTCGTGGTGGGGGAACGGACGTTCGGGAAGGGTTCCGTGCAGACGGTCTTCCGGCTCAAGACCGGTGAAGCCCTGCGCCTCACCACGGCGCGCTACTACACGCCGGGCGGCGTCAGCATCCACGAGAAAGGCATCGAGCCGCAGGTGCCGGTGGTGGTCTCGGCGGAGGAGGAAATCAAGCTCACCCAGCAGCGCCTCCGCAACGACCTGACGGACCCGAAGGAATTTGCGGACCGCTTCGGCTTTGCCCCGATCGCGGACCGGCCGCTGCGGACGGCGATCGACGTGCTGAAGGGCGTGGCAATCTTTTCCGCGCGCCGCCAGCCGCCGGCCGCGCGATGACATTCTCAGTCTATGATCGTCGCGCTCGAAAGCTCCTGTGACGAGACCGCGGTGGCGGCCTTCGACCCCGCGCGCGGAATCACCCTGGAACTGCTGCACAGCCAGATTGTCCTGCACGAGCGTTACGGCGGCGTCGTGCCGGATCTGGCGACGCGCGAGCATTTGCGCAACTTGCCCCCCTTGCTGCGCCGGCTGCGGGAGCACGCCGCGGGGCGCGATGTGGCGGCGGTGGCGGTCACTTACGGGCCCGGTCTGGCCGGCTGCCTCGCGATCGGCCTCGCGGCGGCGAAGGCGCTCGCGCTGGAGTGGCGCGTACCCCTGGTGGGAGTGAACCACCTGCGCGGGCACACGTGGTCGCCCTTCATCGCCGAGCAGGAGGCGGATCCCGCGGCGTTCGAAGCCCGGCTCAACGCGCTGCTCCCCCACCTGGGCCTCATCGTGTCCGGCGGCACCACGCTGTTATGCGAAATCAACGGCGACCGGCGCATCACAGTGTTGTCCTCAACGCGCGATGACGCGGCCGGCGAAGCGCTCGACAAGGGCGCCAAATTGCTCGGCCTCGGCTACCCCGGCGGGCCGGAGATCGAGCGTCGCGCCGCCGCGGGCCGCGTAGACGCCTATTCGTTTCCCCGCGGCATCCAACCCAACGACGATCTGTCGTTCAGCTTCTCCGGCCTGAAAACCAGCCTGCGGTACCTGGTGGAGAAGATGACCGTGGAGGAGGTGACCGCGCGACGCGCGGATCTCTGCGCGAGCTACCAGCAGGCCGTGATCGACGCGCTGGCGAAAAAAACCGGCACCGCGCTCGAGCGCGGCCCGGCGGCCGACCCGACCCATTCGGCGACCGCGGGGCCGGGCCGCTATGCGAGCTTCGGTCTGTCAGGCGGCGTGGCGAACAACGGGGCCTTGCGCGCGGCTCTCGCGGCGCGGGCGAGGGAGCACGGCGTGGAATTTCTGGCCGCCCGGCCGGCGCACACCGGCGACAACGCCGGCATGATTGCCTTTGCGGCTTGGTGCGATCCCGCCGGTTGCGCCCGCGGGGAGGCCGCGGCGCTGACCATCCAGCCCAGTCTCGCCCTCGGTTGACGCCGGCCAGCGGTCAGGCCGGGATCATCCTTTGCCGTGAGGCAGGCTCACGAATATTCGCGGCGGAGATTGCTCGGCAGCGTCCCGAGTTCCTCGCGGTATTTGGCGACGGTGCGCCGGGCGATGTTGATGCCTTTCGCCTGCAGCTTGGCTACGATCTCCTGGTCGCTCAGCGGGTGCGCCTTGTCCTCGCCGGCGATGAGGTCGTCGATCATCTCCTTGACGCTGGTGTTGGAAACCGAGTCGCCGCCTTGCGCCTGGTAGCCGGGGGTGAAGAAGTATTTGAAATCGAAGACGCCGTAAGGGGTTTTGATGTACTTGTTGGCGATCGCGCGGCTGACCGTCGTCTCGTGCACACCAACGGCGTCCGCGATCTGCGTCATCGTGAGCGGCCGCAAGCGGGAGACGCCGTGGTCAAAAAACTCCCCCTGGACCTTGAGGATCTCGCGGGTGATCCGCTCGATGGTCTGCTGGCGCTGCGCGATGGAGTTGATGAGGAAGCGGCCGGACCGCATGCGTTCGCGCAGGTAGTCGCGTTCCTGCCGCGAGAGCGTGCCCTTGGCGATCAGGTCCCGGTAGGTCTGGCTGATCCGGAGCCGCGGGATGTAATCGTCATTCAGGAGCACGAGCCATTTGTCGCCGTCCTTTTCCACGGTGACATCCGGCACGACTACGCGGTTGCTGTCGTCGGCAAAACGGCGCCCGGGAGCCGGGTCAAGCGTGCCGATCTCCTCGATCGCGGCCTGCACCTCCTCGACCGACGCGCCGAGCCGGCGGGCCAAGTCGGGGATGCGGCGGCGCGTGAGCAGCTCGAAATGGTCGCGGATCATCCGGTAAGCCACCGATTCGCGGCGGCCCTTGGCCTCGAGCTGGAAGAGCAGGCATTCCTCCAGATTCCGCGCCCCGATCCCGGGCGGATCGAATGCCTTGAGCACTTTCAGCGCCGTTTGGACGTCTTCGAGCGACAGACCGGAGAGCAAGGCGAGATCGGCGGGGGTCGCGGTCAGGAAGCCGCGGTCGTCGAGGCTGCCGACGAGGTAGCGCAGGGCGGTCAGCACGGAGGGCGAGCCATCGGAGAGCCCGGCTTGCGCCATGAGATGCTCTTGCAGCGACGTTTCGCTCACCAGGGAATCGAAGAAAAACTGCCGCTTTTCCGCCGCCTCCGAGTTGTACGGCTGGGCGCCGCCGGCCTGGGACATGTAGTCGCGCCAGTCCTCATCGAGCTTGGTGAGAATCTCGAAGTCCTTGGTGAAATCCATCTCCTCGCGCTTTTCGCCCTCGGGCGCCGGGCTTTCGGCCGGTGGCTCATCCGGGTTCTCCTGCTGGAGGCTCACGTCCTCCATCGTTGATTCTTCCAGGGTGGGGTTGTTCTGCAACTCCTCCTGGATCACCGCGCGCAGGTCCAGCGCGGCGACCTGCAGGATCTTGAGCGACTGGCGCAGTTGAGGCGCCAGCACCATCTGCTGCGTCTGGCGCTGACTGAGATGTTGATGGAGGCCCGGTCCACTCATGCGTCGGCGGGAGCGCAGCGCACGATCGCTCAGGCGACCGTGGACGGTTGCGAGGCGAAGAGCGCGCCGGCCGGCTCCGGCTGGCCAAACAGTTCGCGCAGATAGACGCCGAGTTTCTCGTTGGTGGGCCCGTAGCGGTCGCTGTACAGGTACATCTCCAAATCCGTGAGCAGGGCGGAGGCCGCCTGATAGCGCTTGGTGCGGTCCCGCTCGAGGACCCGGTGCAGAATGGCCTCCAGCTTCGGATCGATCTCGGGGCGCAGGGCGCCGAAGCGAGGAATCGGCATGGTCAGGACGTTTTTGCGCGACTGCAGCCGGTCTTCCTCCCGGAAGACGTTGCGGCCGAGCAGCAGCTCGGTCAAAACGATGCCCAGCGAGAAAAGGTCGGCCCGCGCATCGGTCACCGCGTAGCTGGCCTGTTCGGGCGAGCAGTACTCATCCTTGCCGGGAACGACCTTGCCTTCCTCATTGTACATGAGGTTGAACGCCTTCGCGATGCCGAAGTCCGTCAACTTCACGTCACCCTCGTAGCCCAGCATGACGTTCTTCGGGTTGACGTCGCGATGAACGATATTGAGATGATGGCCCTCACGGTCGGTCTTCTGATGGGCGTAGGTCAGGCCGCGGGCGACCCGCGAGGCGATGAAAACGGCGAAGTCGATAGGGACTTGGCGCCCGAGGGCGCGATGGCGTTCGATGAACTGCTCGAGGTTCACCCCGTTCACGAACTCCATCACCATGAAATGCTGCCCGCCGACCAAGCCGAGATGGTAGGTCTGGACGATGTTGGTGTGAATGAGGTCGGCGACGAGGCGGGCTTCGCCGATGAAGTTCTTCTGGAACTCGCGGATGCTCGAATACTCCTCCCGAATCAACTTGATCGCGACCGCCTTGCGAAAATTGCCGGTGCCGTATTGCCACGCCTCGTAAACCACACCCATCCCGCCTTCGGCGATCTTTCGGATGAGTTCGTAATGGAGCTCGTTGAGGATGAGTCGGAGAGCAGGCACACAGGCAAGGAAGCGCAGAGGCGGGCGGCTGGCAAGATCACAGATGGCCGCTTAGCACGAAAACTGCTTCAGCGCCTCGCCCGCCCTGGGCCTCCCCAGCCAAGTCAGGCCGGCGCGCCGGGGCCGGCGGCATCGGCGCGGCGCTAAACCGCGGCTTCGTGCAGGGCGACTATCCCGAGGGTGAGACCGATCCCGCGGACGGCGGAAAAGCCGGCGGCGCGGAATTCGCCGTCCAACTGATCGCGCGACGGGAAATCTCCGATGGTGGCGCCGAGGTAGTCATAGGCGGTGCGATCACCGGTGATCCAACGGGCCAGCCGCGGCAGAACGTGGCGCAGGTAGCCGTAATAGAAAGGGCGGAACCAAGGGGCCGGCTGGGAGAATTCGAGAACAAACAGGCGGCCGTGCGGCGCGCGGAGGACGCGGCGCATCTCGCGCAGGGCGCGGCCCCGGTCGGCCATGTTGCGCAGGCCGAAGGCGATCGTCACGGCGTCGACCGAGGCGTCGGCCAGCGGCAACGCCAGGCCATCTCCGGCACGGAAACTGACATTGGGGCAGCCGCCGAGGCGGACTTTTTTCACCTCGGCCTCGGCGAGCATCGGCAGGCAGAAATCCATGCCCATGATCTCAATGCCGGCGGGCAGCGCCCGCGCGAGGGCAAAGGCCACGTCCCCGCTGCCGGTCGCAAGATCGAGCACAATCTGCGGACGGGAACGGCGGACGGCGGCGACCAAGCGCCGCCGCCACCAGCGATCGGCGCCTCCGCTGAGCAGCCGGTTGGCCCGGTCATACCGGCGCGCGATGCGCGCGAACATCTGGTTGACGGCGACAGGGTCAGGCATGGCTCGGGCGGTCGAAGAACGAGAGTCGAGGCGGGAGGACGCGCGAGGGCAACTTCCTTTGCCGGCGGCGCGGTCAGGGGCCGGGGCTGGTGGTGCTGTCGTTCGCGGTGCCGCGGAAGCTCTCCACCACCCACTGCGAGAGCACCCGGTCGGGCGCGTCGACGACTTCGACCGTGATGACGAACCGCCGTCGCTCGCCGTCCCGCGCCAGCAATTTCAGTCCATGGTGGAAGTCGCGGAATTTTTCCTCGCACAGCGCGCGGATAGTTTTGTCGGCGGCCAGGCTCAGCTCGATCAGGCGGCCGACGGCGGAGTCGTCGAACGCGAGTTCGAAGCCGTGATCCTTCCGGAAGCGCTCGACGAAGGCGGCCACGTCGGCCTTGAGCACCTCGCGCTGTTGCGAGGCGTTTTCCCGCAGCAAAGCCTGCAAAGTGGGCCGCGGCTGCGCGACCGTTTCGCGGTCGATCGTGAACGTCCGGATGGCGGTCGATGGCAGCTCGAATTTGAAGTCGCGCAGCACGCGCTCGAGCACGGTCATGAGTCCGCGCGCCCCGGTGTTCTCCTCCTGGGCCTGGCGCGCGATCTCCCGCACTGCCTCGGGGACAATCGCGAAATCGATGCCGTAGCCGGCAAAATCGGCGCGATATTGCTGGAGGATGCTGCCTTCGGAGGTCAGCAGAATTTTTTCGAGGTCGTCCGCTGTCAGCGCCTGGCAGGCGACGCGCACCGGCAAGCGGCCGACGAATTCCGGCTCCAAACCGTAGTCAATGAAATCGCGGCTGAGGGCGAGCCGGAGAAAATCGGGATCGCGCGCCGGCTGGTCGCGGCCCGGGGCGGCAAACCCGATCTGGCCGCTTTGCACCCGGCGCTTGACCTGCTCCGCGAGTTTGTCGAAGGCCCCGCTGACGATGAACAGGACGTGCCGGGTGTTGATCGAGCGGCGGCGCGGGCGGGCGGCGCCGCGCTGGAAGTCCATCAGCGCCTGGATCTGCCCCGCGATGTCGGTCTGGCTGTGCAGGTTGACCTCGGTTTCCTCCATCAACTTGAGCAGGTTGATCTGCACGCCCCGGCCGGACACGTCGCGGCCTACCGTGCCGCCGGTCGCGGAGGCGATCTTGTCGATCTCATCGATGTAGATGATGCCGTATTCCGCGAGGTCGACGTCACCGTCGGCGATTTTGACGAGGTCGCGGACGAGGTCTTCGACGTCGCCGCCGACATAACCGGTTTCGGAGAACTTCGTGGCGTCGGCCTTCACGAACGGCACGCCAATGAGCCGGGCGATGCAGCGCATGAGGTAGGTCTTGCCGACGCCGGTCGGGCCGAGCAGCAGGATGTTCTGCTTGGCGTAGTCGCGTTCGCCCAGAGCCGGGTTTTCGAGGCACTGGCGGACGTGGTTGTAATGGTCGCAGATGGCGACGGAGAGCACCTTTTTGGCCTCGGCCTGCTGGATGACGAAGCGGTCAAGGTAGTCGCGGATCTCGCGGGGCTTGAGATTGAACTCGCGGATGAGCCGCAAGGTGGCCTCGTGCTGCTTCGCGGCCTCCTCTTCGGTTTCGCCGCGCGCAGCGCCGACGCCAGATGGCGACGCGACGTGGAATGGCCTGGATCCGGTTCCTTTCAGGAACTCCTGGATCGGCGGGGGAAGGTGCTCAAATGGGTCTCGGGGCGGTTGATCGCTCATTTTTCTAGAATGGGACAGGTCTTTGCTGTTGACCGGGCGAACTCTTCGAATACGTTAAGATGTTTTCGCTTTGGACCTTAGAGAAAGGAAATACCATGTCGACGAACCTGACAAAACGCGAGATCGTGCTGCAAATCTACGAGAAGACCGGGTTTCCGCAAAAGGAAGTGCAGTCCACCGTGCAAATGACGTTGGACATCATCATGAACGCGCTGGCTGCGGGCCGGAACGTGGAGCTCCGCAATTTCGGCGTTCTTGAGGTACAGGTGCGCAAGGCACGTGTTGGACGCAACCCCAACAAACCGGAGACCGAGGTGATCATTCCCCAGCGGGCGGTCGTCAAATTCAAGTCCGGCAAGATCCTCAAGGCTAAGCTCAAGAAGCTGGATTTGGGGACGTTGCAAAATCCGGGTGGCGAAGTGGTGCCGCCGCCTCCCGCAACCTGATCGGTTGCATGCCCTTGTTTCAGTCGCTCCCCGGCTTTCGGGAGTTCTATCCTGACGCGCTGGCGCGCCGGAATCATATCTTCAGGATTTGGCGGCAGACCGCGCTCGCCTTCGGCTTTGCCGAATACGATGCGCCCGTCCTGGAGCCGCTGAAACTCTACAAGGCGAAGTCTGGCGAAGAGATCGAACAGCAGCTCTTCAATTTCGTCGACAAAGGTGGCCGCGAGATCGCCTTGCGTCCGGAGATGACGCCGACGGTATGCCGGATGGTGGGGGCGCGGGCGGGCAGTCTCAAGCGACCGATCAAGTGGTTCAGTGTCGCCGAGTTTTACCGCTACGAGCGCGCGCAAAAGGGCAGGGAGCGGGCCTTTTTCCAGTTCAACGCCGATGTTTTCGGCGAGGCCGGGGTCGAGGCGGAGATCGAATTGATTGCGCTCCTCATCCAGTGCCTGGCCGCTTTCGGCCTCACCGAACAGGATTTCAAGATCCGGCTGAGCGACCGCGACCTGTGGTTCTTTTACCTTGGCGCACTGGGCCTCGACGACGCTCGCATCCGTGCGATGCTCACGGCGATCGACAAGTACGACAAGATCGGCGAGGGAGCGCTTCAGGTTTACTCCGACCAGTTCGGACCGCTGGCGCCGGAAACCAAGGGCAAGGTGCTCAGTTTCCTCGGGACCAAGAGTTATCCGGAGATCAAAAGGCAGGTTGATGAGGTCGCCGAGGCGGTCTTGGCCAAACAGGCACTGGACCCCCAGAAGGCGGAAGCCCTGATGGCCTACGGCTTCCGGCTCAGGGAATGGGAGAAACTGCTGGACGGCCTTGCGGCGATGGGTCTCGCGTCCTATGTCGAGCCCGACCTCGGCGTGGTGCGCGGGCTCGCCTACTACACCGGTTTTGTATTCGAGGCGTTTGACCGGAAGGGCGACCTGCGCGCTCTGGCGGGCGGCGGGCGCTACAACAACCTCGTGGCCAAGCTGGGCGGACCAGATCTGCCGGCGGTGGGCTTCGCGATCGGCGACGTGACGACCGCACTCCTGCTGGAGGCGCGCGGCCTGCTGCCCGCGTATGTCCAGGCGGCGGATATCTACGCCGTGCTCGGCGGGGAGGACGAACGCCGGATCGCATTTCGCGATATTCACGCGCTGCGCGCCGCCGGGTACCGGGCGGAATATCCGTTGAAGCCGCTGGCCTTCGGCAAGCAGTTCAAAGCGGCGCTCGAATCGGGGGCGAAACTCGCGCTCATCTACGGCGGCGACGAATTGGCGCGCGGGATGGTGAAAATACGGGACCTCGCGGCGCGCACGGAGCGCGACGTACCGCGAGCCGACGTGCTGACCGCCGTCCGCGACTTCTTCGCCGGGGCGTGACCGGGCGGGCGGAGCGGTCATGCCTTTTCTGCCCTATCTCCGGGTCG